>Ga0123353_10000764_pt1 | contig 39082 bp, 29 predicted proteins | sample TergutLab28metaG_3_FD_92763 | JGI IMG/M metagenome (GOLD analysis project Ga0123353, IMG submission 92763) | Labiotermes labralis P3 segment gut microbial communities from Petit-Saut dam, French Guiana - Lab288 P3 | ecosystem: Host-associated > Arthropoda: Insects > Digestive system > Gut ... | reverse complement strand
ACCTTATGCAAAGATTTCCCAAATCTTTGATTTGATGAAATCCACTGTGAAATGGTTCTGCTCAAAACGCTTCGCGTTTTGCTAAGCAGACCTTATGCAAAGATTTCCCAAATCTTTGATTTGGTGAAATCCACTGTGAAATGGTTCTGCTCAAAACGCTTCGCGTTTTGCTAAGCAGACCTTATGCAAAGATTTCCCAAATCTTTGATTTGGTGAAATCCACTGTGAAATGGTGAAATCTACTGACATATGTCAAAGGCACTCATCAAATGATATTCGTTGATTCTCACATCATCTGATGAACGCCTTTTGTTCGACTGCAAACAGTATACATCAATACCATCAGGAAGTCAATAAAATTTACTTTTTTGATAAAATAAAAACCGTTCGACTTTTTTTTGCAGATGTGCTAAAATAAAGCATATGGTAACCCTATAACAATATAATAAATCGTCACATCATTTCAGGAGGTAACCTAATATGTCTTCCACAAGCATTACCCAGACAGATATTCTGTTGGAATCAGGGACCAACGAATTTGAGATTATGGAATTTACGATTGCTGGAAACCTGTTCGGTATAAACGTTGCGAAAGTACGGGAAATTATGATGGCCTGCCCTGTCACTCCAATGCAAAAATCTCATCCAGACATTGAAGGCATTTTTAAGCCCAGAACAGAGGTCATAACGGTCATTGACTTAGCTAAACATTTAAAGTTGCCGCCATCGGAAAAGGGCAATAAAGATATATTCGTCATCACCAATTTCAACAACCTCTCATTCGCTTTTCACGTGCATACGGTTGTTGGAATTGACCGAATTTCATGGTCAAAAATACAAAAACCGGATACCATCATCTATGGCGGTGAGGAAGGCGTTGCCACCGGAATCGCGGAATTCGAAGACAGGTTGATCACAATCCTGGATTTTGAAAAAATCATTGCGGAAATCAGCCCGCAGACGAGTATTCAAGCCACAGATCTTGAGGTGCTTGGAGAAAGAGGCCGAAACGAAAGGCCGATCGTTGTCGTCGAGGACTCCAATCTTCTGTCCAAGCTAATCATCGAGTCCCTTCATCGCGCCGGATATGTCAACACATCGAAATTTAACAATGGCCAGGAAGCTTGGGATTATATTCAAGAAGTCAGAGACAGAGACGAACCAATCAGTAACTCTATTGCATGTGTGATTTCAGATATCGAAATGCCTTTAATGGACGGTCACAGACTTACCAAGCTGCTCAAGGGAGATATGATGCTGAAAGGAATCCCTGTCATTTTGTTCTCTTCATTGATCAACGAAGATATGCACAAAAAAGGAGAGGAACTAGGAGCGGACGCTCAGATCTCCAAGCCAGAAATCGTAAAACTTGTATCCATCATTGACAACCTGATTAAATAATCTTAATCAAAAAATAAAGAACCGCAGCCCGTTTGGATTCTTCCGGCTTGGCTGCGGTTTTCTAATGGTTCTGCTCAAAACGCACCGCGTTTTGTTAAGCAGACCTTATACAAAGATTTCCCAAATTTTCAATTTGATGAAATCCACTGTGAAATGGTTCTGCTCAAAACGCACCGCGTTTTGTTAAGCAAACCTTATGCAAGGCTTTCCCAAATCTACGATTTGGTGAAAGCTACTGCTCAGGCTATTCGCCGTCTTTGACTCTCATTCCATAGAAAGAACGCCATACGAAATAGAGCGCTATGATAAAGAAAACAACTCCTACATAAGGCGCGATACTTGAGAAAACTTTTTGAATCGCAATCTCCATTGCCAGCATTCCGAAAAGCGTGGAGAACTTGATGATTGGGTTGAGCGCTACGGACGAAGTATCTTTAAACGGATCGCCTACCGTATCTCCCACAACCGTCGCTTCGTGCAGAGGCGTCCCTTTTTCTTGTAAGTCAACCTCCACAACCTTTTTCGCATTATCCCAGCAGCCACCCGCATTGGCCATAAAGATCGCCTGGAAAAGCCCGAACACTGCAATCGAAATCAAGTATGCGATAAAGAACGCTACCGGCTCATTGCTGCTTGCGGGCGCCGAGAAAAAGGCAAAGGCCAATGTAAACGAGAAGATCGCGATAAAAATATTAAACATACCCGATTGAGCGTATTGTGTACATATTCTCACCACTTCTTTTGACTTCTCGTTGGCAACGCTCTGACTGACCTCTTCATCCAAAGAAATGTTGCGGCGGATGTAATCGACCGCGCGGTACGCACCAGTGGAAACCGCTTGCATAGAAGCTCCGGTAAACCAGAAAATCACTGCTCCTCCACAAATGAACCCCAGAATCGTATACGGGTTAAGAACGTTAAGTATCGTTTCCGGCGCTACTTGCAAGACTTCCTGAATCATTAAAATCAGAGAGAAAATCATGATGGTGGAACCCGCCACCGCTGTTCCGATCAAAACCGGTTTGGCCGTAGCTTTAAACGTATTTCCCGCGCCGTCGTTGGCCTCCAGATAATGCTTTCCTTTTTTAAAGTCAGGTTTAAAACCGTATGTGTTTTTAATTTTATTCGTGACGTCAGGAATCTCTTCGATCAGCGAAAGCTCGTAAATGGACTGTGCGTTATCTGTTACAGGGCCATAGCTATCCACAGCGATCGTCACAGGGCCCATACTTAAAAATCCAAAAGCGACCAATCCAAAAGCGAATATGGACGGATATATCATAATCTCGGCAAGCCCCAACTGGCTGACGAATCTTGCCGCGAACATGAGAACAAAAAACACCATCCCTGTCCAGAACGCACTAAAATTTCCCGCGACCAGTCCGGAAAGGATGTTAAGGGACGCGCCGCCATTTTTGGAAGAAATGACCACTTCGTTAACATGCTTTGATTTTGGACTGGTAAATATTTTGGTAAACTCAGGAATCAGCGCCGCACCTAAGGTCCCGCAGCTTATGATGATCGCCAGAACATACCAAAGGTTTGTGGAATGGACATAAACTTCGCTCCCCGGCCCGATCATAAAATAGCTCGCGGCAAATGTTGCGACAATTGAAGTAATCGACGCCAGCCAAACCAGATTGGTCAACGGCTGTTCAAAATCAATATCATCGCTTAATCCATATTTAGACTTGCTAATCGCTTTGTTGACAAAAAAGGCAAACACTGATGTGATGACCATAATCACACGCATTACAAATATCCATGTTAAAAGATTTGTCTGAATGAGCAGCTGCACCTCTGAAGAGAACATATGCCCTACTCCAAGGCAAATAAAGGTGATAAGAGCAACGCCCGTTACACCATAGGTTTCAAAGCCGTCCGCCGTTGGCCCTACGCTGTCTCCGGCGTTGTCGCCTGTACAGTCAGCGATAACCCCCGGATTGCGCGGATCATCTTCCTTGATTTTAAAGAAAATTTTCATTAAATCGGAACCGATATCCGCAATTTTCGTAAAAATACCGCCGGCAATTCGCAGCGCGCTGGCGCCCAGAGATTCTCCGATAGCAAATCCGATAAAGCTGGCGCCTGCCAGATGGGGCGGCACAAAAAGGATGATGCAAAGCATCATAAACAATTCAATGCAGATCAGCATAACGCCGATGCTCATCCCAGAGTCAAGCGGGATGTTTAAAAGTTTCAGTGGTTTACGCTCAAGTGAAGCAAACGCCATTCTGCTGTTGGCAAGGGTGTTGAGTCTCATACCGTACCAGGCAACCACATATGAACCCGTGATACCGACCACTGTCCAGAAAAGAATGAAAATTACTCCACCAATTCCTTTTTGCTGCAAATAACCAAAATAAAATGAAATACAAACCGCAATAAAAAGGAACAGTATAAGCAAAAATTTGCCCTGCTGTATTAAGTAAGTTTTGCAAGTTCCGTAAATCGTATTCGAAACTTCGAGCATTGCCTGATGTGATCTCATTTTCTTAATTTTGATATACTGATAGAAGCCAAAGACCATGCCAAGCACGCAAACCACAAGCCCAACATAAAGCAGAGAACTTTGCGCCGGAGACAGTGACGGAACGACCAGGTCTCCCTCACCGGCAAATACGCTGCAAGTATTTACCATAAAAAAAAGTCCCAGCGTGATTACAGTAACAGCTAAGCAAGTCAGCTGTTTTTTCACGCTGGCAGAAACATGAAATATGCTGTTTTTTAAAATCATACCAATCATTCCTTTCTCTTGAATTTGGAATGATTATATAGCAAAATTATTAAAACTGCAACAAAAAATTATGTTCTTTTATTCAAACATGCTACCCTATTGTCGCCACGACAACCGCCTTGATCGTATGCATTCTATTCTCTGCTTCGTCGAAGACTTTGGAATATTTGCTTCTAAACACCTCATCCGTCACTTCGCGGATATCATATCCGAGTTCCATCTGTTTTTTTGCCATGGCTGTTTCAAAGTCGTGAAATGCAGGCAGACAATGCAGGAAGATAACATCCTTATTTCCCGTATCTTCAACCATTTCCATCGTAACCTTATATGGCGCGAGTAGTTTTACGCGCTCGGGAACCTGATCTTCTTCACCCATCGAGGCCCATACATCCGTATAAAGAACATTTGCCCCCCGCAAGGCTTCCGGCTTGCTGCTGGTCTTTATGACCGCGCCAGTTTCCTTCGCAATCGCGTTTACTTTTTCCAGAATCTCCGGGTCGATTTCAGCAATTAGTTCTTCCGGGCCATAAGCTACATAGTGCATACCCATCTTCGCACAGCCATACATCCACGCATAGCTCATATTGTTTCGTACATCCCCGCAAAAGACCACTTTAATTTTGTTCAGCGGCGCCGCTACGTGTTCTTCAATGGTCAAAAGATCAGCCAAAATCTGCGTCGGATGATCCACATCAGTAAGTCCGTTCCATACCGGAACACCAGAGAATTTCGCAAGGTTTTCTACGACTTGTTGTTTGTAACCTCTGTACTCAATACCATCATAAAACCTGCCGAGCACTTTTGCCGTATCTTCCAGTGATTCTTTTTTGCCTATCTGAGAGCTTCCTGAATCGAGGAACGTAACGTGCGCTCCTTCGTCCAGGCAAGCGGCTTCAAATGCGCACCTTGTTCTGGTCGATGTCTTTTCAAACAGCAAGACTATATTTTTACCTTTCAGAAGACCACTATAAATACCGGCCCTCTTTTTTGCTTTTAAATCTCGCGCAAGATCTAACAGATAACGGATTTCTTCCTGTGTAAAATCCATTAGTGTTAAAAAACTTTTTCCTTTTAAATTAACAGCCATTTTTGCCTCCATTGCTGCTGCCGCAGCCACAATATTTTTATTTGGATCGCTTTCCATGAAACTGATAGTAACAAACTTCCAGGCGGCCGTTATACAGTTTGCGTCTCCGATCCGCGGGCTTATCAAAAAGAACTTGCTCCAGATTTTTGTCGGTCGTAATTAAAAAAAGCGACCACGTAGGATTTTTTCGAAAAAAGGACTGTAAGGAGCGATAGATATGGTCAATTTCTTTCTTTTCCCCGATTCTTTCGCCGTATGGCGGGTTGGTTATGATGATTCCTTCTTGACAGGACGCCTCAAGTTTTGCAATATCCATGATATTAAACTCAATACAGTCATCAACGCCCGCTTCTATCGCGTTCTCGCGCGCAGCCATAATGGCCTTCGGGTTTACATCTGACCCCGTTATTCTGATCGCCGCATCAGAGCGAATGGCCTTGAAAGCCGCTGTTCTTTCCTCTTTCCATAGCTCAGCCGGTATAAAAGACCATTCTTCACTGATAAATCTTCGGTTGAGCCCGGGGGCGATGTTTCTTCCGATCAGCGCTGCCTCAACAGGTATCGTTCCTGAACCGCAACACGGATCCACGAGCAGCCGCCCTTCCTTCCAAAACGAAAGCTGCACCATTGCCGCGGCAAGCGTTTCTTTAATCGGCGCCTGTACATCCTGCACTCTATAGCCTCTCTTGTGTAACCCTGCACCGCTGGCATCGATTGTAATCGTCGCGCGGTCTTTGAGCAAAGTCAGCTTCACTGCGTATTCAGCGCCTGTTTCCTCGAAGTGGTCAATCATATAAGTTTCTTTTAATCTTTCGACAATTGCCTTTTTTACAATCCCCTGGCAGGCAGGAACGCTGTGTAGTTTTGATTTTACAGATGTTCCGGAAACCGGGAATTTCGCGTCCGGGGGAATCCATTCTTCCCAGGGCAGCGCTTTCGTCTTCTGGAAGAGTTCTTCAAAATCGATCGCGTTAAACTCGCCTATTTTCACAAGCACGCGATCAGCGCATCTGAGCCAGAGGTTAGATTTTACAATCGCACGCTCATCCCCTAAAAAGGTAATCTTCGCGTCTTCCGATTTTATAATTTTATATCCCAGATTTTCAATTTCTCTTTTTACAATTGCTTCGAGACCAAATGTCGCCGTAGCGATCAGTTCCATTTTCAAATTCTTACTCTCTCATCTATAATCTATCATAAATATTGATTTTTTCTGTTCATCTGGCTGTTTTCAATGAGCTCTATGGAGTTAAGCGCTTTTCCTGTTCCTGTCGCGACACAGGATTTCGGATCGTCCGCAATTTTGACATGAATGCCGGTCCGCTCTTCAATCCTCTTGTCTATGCCATTCAAAAGCGCTCCGCCTCCGGTAATTAAAATTCCCGAGTTGCTGATATCCGCAGCCAATTCCGGCGGTGTTCTTTCAAGTACGCTATGCACAGCTTCACAGATCGTACAAAGCGTCTCGTCCAGCGCTTCCATAATTTCTTTTGACGTAACTTCAATCGATTTAGGCAGCCCCGTGACAAGGTCCCTTCCGCGGCACTCCATTGTAACCAGTTCATGTCTTGGATAAGCTGTACCAATGTGCATCTTGATCTCTTCCGCTGTACGTTCACCGATGTATAGTTTATGTTCTTTACGCATATATTTCACAATGGATTCATCAAATCGATCTCCTGCAACTTTTACAGATGTGCTGGCTACAATGCCGCCCAGAGAGATTACGGCAATATCCGTTGTTCCACCGCCGATGTCAATCACCATAACACCATCCGGTTTTGAGATATCGATTCCTGCGCCGATGGCAGCTGCAACCGGTTCTTCCATCAAAAATACGGCTTTTCCGCCAGCCTGAAGCGCTGCTTCACGGACCGCTCTTTTTTCGACTTCCGTTACTCCGCTCGGTACACATACCATTATTCTCGGTTTAAAGAATTTACTGCTTTTGCATGTTTTACGAATAAAATATTTGAGCATACGCTCTGTAATGTCATAGTCGGATATGACGCCGTCACGCAAAGGCCTCACCGCAATAATATTGGCAGGCGTTCTTCCCAGCATTTGCCTTGCCTCTTCACCGACGGCTAAAATCTGATTGCTGTCCTTGTTAATCGCGACAACAGAAGGCTCGCTCAGTACAACACCTTTTCCCTTTATATAGACAAGCACATTGGCTGTTCCTAAATCTATCCCTACTTCATCTGAAAATCCCATTCATCCATCTCCTTTGTTTATCATTAGATTATTATATCTAAATTTCAAATTTTTTTCAATTTTATTTTTTTTATTTTTAATTTGCAAGATTTCGTATTTTTTGCTAACTTTGCATATCGCAGCCTTGTCAAACATATACATGTGTTATCGAAATGCTGTTCACAAACTCAAATATGTAAATAAGGCGGTGAAAATTTAGATATGAAGGATTACATAGAAGAAAGGGTACTTGAGCTTGCCAATTATATATTGGAAACAAACGCTACGGTACGAGCTGCGGCAAAAAAATTCAGAGTAAGCAAATCGACTGTACACAAGGATTTAACCGATCGACTACTTGAGATAAATCCGGGTCTTGCCGCAGAGGTAAAGTCCGTTTTAGATAACAATAAGGCAGAGCGACATATCAGAGGAGGCCTGGCCACAAAGCAAAAGTACAAAGGTACCCGAAAATAGACTATGGGTCCTGAATTATTTATATTAATGAAGCAGGGGGGTAGTAAGCCCCTCTGCTTTTTAATTAGAACTGAATCGTAAAATAGCTCGTACACGGCGATACCGGATTGCGCATGATTCTGCCGGAATTGGTATTTGCGATAATCCTCATATTTTCTGTTCCAAAGCAGCTCAGCAGCGCAGCCATGATTGTCGGCGAATCAATATAGCTGCTATCCAGTTTCGAAATGGTTGTGAGGTCGCCTTTCATTAAATATTCCCTCATTTCCTGATCTTTTTCTTCGGCTTCTTCCATAGGCAGATAATGTGAAAAATCAATAGAGGCGATGATCACCGCGCCTTCATCGATTTCCGGTTTGAGCGCCCGGATGATCCCCGCAATTTGATCCGAATCATACCTATGGTGAAAAATAATCGGAATCACCTTAGTATCCGGCAAATACCACGCGATAATCGGCAGCAACATACCAACGCTGTGCTCCCTCGCAAAGGGCTGAGCATTGACGCTGATAAGGCCGGCGTCGGCAAGGCGCATGAGGGCGCCTGCATCTGTGCTTATTTTACGTCCATAGCACTGAAAGTCGCTGGCGCTCCCGATTGCGGCAGAACCGACATTATAATGATTTGGCGCCAAAATGATGATTGCAGGCGGCTGCTGCGTTGTCAAACGACTAACGCATTCCGCAGTCAGCGAGGCGGCCACAGTATGGTGCGGGACAACGAGCGCCTTAACAGGCTCTTGCTCGGCATCCAGAAGTGATTCTTGCCCGGTATTGCCAGAACCCTCTGAAAGACTCCTCCGCAGCTCTTCCTCACTGAGAAAAGGTCTGGCGTCGATCGCAGCGCGAGGCGCTGCGGCAGGCAAAGCCGCGGCGCCCCGTTCGTCTTCACTGATTTGTTCCCGCCCTCTTTCCTGCGAGCAGGCCGTCATGACAATGACACAAATCATCAATACAAAAATCAACTGTTTTTTCATCGTATCGTTCACCTTATGGCTCCTGGTTACTCTATGGTAATTTTTGTCTCCGGCGCATGAATCAGGATTTGATCATTTATGCTATGGCCAAACCAGGGCGATTCTGCTTTAAAGGTTCCGGTCATGGCCGGATAAGCCGTATACACGATTTTGCCTTTTATGCTTCCGTCCTTTTGGTAGTAATGATCCAAGTAATAATCTCCCGCATAGGGAATGTATTTGCCTTTGTAGATTCCAAACGCAACCTTTCGTCCATCTGTGCCAGAAAGTGGATAAACGTAACGGCTGCTTTGGCTAACACTGCCGAATCGAAGCCCTGCCGGAAGGTAGTCGGTTATCGTGTAACAACCGTTGGGCGCGTCTGCGGCAATCGTAAATTCAATGGTCACCAAAACTGGTTTTTGCTGCGATACGATTACGACATTGCCTGCGCTTCCGTTGATCATTCTCTTAAAGGCAAGCTGCCCTTTCGCGGCCTGGCCTTTAGGTGGCTGGCCTTCTTTCTGATAGCATGATAAGACCGTGATATCGCCGCCTGTTTCACTAAAGCTGATTTGCTTCAGCTGATCCGGAAGCACGATCAACGAATAAAAAGTTTGCTCTCGAAGATCGACTGTTTTCTCTTTGCCATCCAGCGTATACGTAAACTTCGCGGGTTCTTCCGGAAGCCTGAGCAGCAGGTTTTTGCAGATGACCATTTGCTCAAGAAGAAATGGATCTCCCTCGTATAAATTGTTTTGCATATAGCGTGTCAGTTTTTCCGCCTGCGGCAAATCAAAAACATTGGCAAGCAGCGCGAGGCGGGCTGTTGCTTTTGCCTGCTTTGCCTGATCTCCTGCGTCTATTTTCGCGCGCGCTTCACTGCCAAGATCCTCTGTGTAGTCCGCCAAAATTTCCTGTGCAAGTGTCTTCGCCTTCGCGCCGTCGCCAGCGTAATAAAGCGCCATCGTCAAGTTTAACTTTTCCTCGCCACTTAACTCCGGAATTTCCAGCGTTTTTTGAATATCCATAAGCACCGGCTGATTTAATGCGGCCAATCCCCAAAGACATAAGGTTTTTTCCCTCTGCTTGACATCCTCCCTATTCATAAACGCATTAAAATAGCCTGCCAGCGCGTTCTCATCAAAATACGCTTTTCCAATTGAAGCGGCAAGCACGCCCGTCTCAATGTCGTCGCTCGCGTACGTAAAAGCGGCAATTCCACCGTTTCCTTGCTGATATTTCAAAATTTCATGACGCGCGAACTCCTTGTCTTCCTGGCTGGAGTCAAATTGTTCTATCTTCATCTCTTCGGACAATAAATCTCCAGCTATTTGCGCAACCAGCTTTTGCTCGAGGCGAACACCGCTGCTTCCCGCGAGACGGAAGAGTCCGCGAAGTGATTCCGTATACGCCTGCTCGCTGAATAAAAGCGTGGTTTGATAAATTTCCGACCCTGTCAGCTGTATTCCCTTTTTAAGTTTTACCTCATCATCATGCCGATAGCTGGCAAAACTTTCGATTACTGAAAACTCCGTGTTTACCGCATCTTTGTAATTCCCATTTTGAGCGCTGATCTTCACTTTGTATTGTCCTTCCGAAAGTTCCGGAAGCGCAAGTTCCTGCCAGGTGTTCGCTGTTCCACTGACCGTCTTTAAATAATGGATTGATTTGATTTCCACGGTGTATTCTGTCTGGCTTTTTAAGCTGTTTATTCCCAGTCCTGCGGAACGCAGCCCGATTTTGGGCATATCCCCTTTCAAAAATGTTTTCACAAGGCGGTGATCAAGAAAGAAGTCCAATGATACGTCGATGTTTTCGCTGCCGTTTCCGGCGTATATTCCAGGCGCAAACCCTTGCCACATAACGCGCCATGAGGTAATATTATCCGGAAGCGTGAAGCTTAGCTCTGCATGCCCTTTTTGATCTGTCTTTATGGTTTCAAACAAAGCGGTATCCCGAAAATCTTCTCTTTCTCCTCCGCCGTCTCCCATTTCAGCGCCGCCTGAGCTGTTTTCAACCGGTAAATGACTTACCGTTCCGCAGTATGGGAAAGAATAGGTATTGTTAAATAAAGCGCTCCCAATATCAACATATTGTTCTGACACGGACAGCAATGCTTCATCCACAAGGCTGATGTTCACCGTTCCGGAAAGCGGCTTTCCGTCTTTATCTGTCATATCGACGCTCATATTCACCGTTTCCCCCGGCGCATAGCGCTCTTTGTCCGTCTTGATATTGACCTTGACCGCTTTATCAGCAGGATCAACGGATATATAGCGCGCAGCACTTTCTACATAATAGTGCCCGTCGAAGTAGACGGCAGCCAGATTAACGTTCGGAATATCTTTTTCGGCAAACTGCATCCTGTAGGCGCCGTCTTGGCTAAGCGTATAATCCCGGATCGTTTCTTGACTCCGGAAGTACAGGATATTTCCATGGTCCGGCATAGGAATCTGTGTTTCCCCGTCCTTCAGAAGAAACCGCAGCTCATCTCCCACTGCATATTTATACTGGCCCGGCTTTTGGACCTCTTCGATGTAAAAGTACCGGTAATCGTTCCACGCATATTGCGTTTCTCCCGGAATGTAATATGACCTGCTGATCGCCCTTCCTTTGTGGCCCTTACCAGTAATAGCAAGTTCATATGCATTATCCGTCTGAAGAGCGCCTGTATAATCAGTCCCCGCCGCGGTAAGCGTCAGATCAAAGCTTCCCTCCAAAGTCTCACGTCGTTTGTACTCATACGTATAATAGGTTTGAAGCGTATACTCGTTATAAAACGGCCCTTTCTCTATTTTATCATACTCGATTCGCGTCAATTTTGCCTGAAAGTTATGGTTGCCGCTTAAAGCGCTCCTGTAATCCCCGCGCCATATCGAGCCGTCTTCACCAAGTTTGTCAAGATCGATATCATAACCATCCAAATGAAGATCAAAGGAGCGCTTATCTCTATTCACCCGCCCCTCGATGTCGATATCCTGATTAAACACTATGACGCTGTCATAAGCGGATACATCACCGAGCTCTGGCATAGACGCCATGATCGATACTGTGTAACTGTTTGTCAAGTAGTTCCAGCTTGATCCTGTCATTTCGCAAGTTATGGATGCTTTTCCATCCTGATCTGTTATTATCTTTTTCTCATTTCCGTCATAGTGGACAATCGATTCCAATCCCGCAACAGGCGTTCCCTCGAAGTAGTTTGCGGCGATATCCCATGTCACCTTTTCTCCCACAAAGGCCGCCCTTTGTTTGCTTTGGAGCGTAAAGTGATAAGCGGGTTTTTCGTAGTACGCCACTTCAAACCCTGCGTAACCAAAACTTTGTCCATCGATCTCAATCGCCAGCGTATACCAACCTGTGTTTAACTTTGGCAATTGCCATGATCCGCTGATGATGCCATTTTCGATTTTGACTTTTCCGCGAATTGCCGAATCTTCAACATATGCTCCTCCGTTAAGTACGAGCTGAGCCTCTGTAAAATGCTTATTTTTGTCATCTCTGGGCGTTATAATTCCAAAATAATTTACAGTATCACCTGGACGGTAAATCGCTCGATCGGTTGATAAATAATACCAATATTCATATGGATTTATTGCCGGGCCCTCATTTCCGGCCCAATAATTCCATCCGTCCATTACCAAATGGTTATCGCCGGATGCAATGCTCAGAATTGGCTTCGCTTCCTTCATATCGCTTATGACAGCAACGCCAAGCTTATCAGTGACCGCGGACAGTTTCGTGCCGATCACAGAAACTTTGGCGCCGCTTACAGGCTCTCCGCTGCGCAAATCGTTCAGCCAGACCAATGAATCTTTGTCGCCTGCCGCAAGATAGCCGCTCAAATCTGTCACCTGAAACAAACTTTGTCTTTGGATGCCTGCGCCTGTAAAACCCGCAAGATAGTATCCGGCTTTGAGAACTTCAGGGCAACGCAAAATACGCTCTTGCGAAGATTTTGCGCTGAAACTGCTCAATTTGTTCAGTTTACTCGTATCAACGAGCTTGTTCCTATTGTCGTAACACCAATTGTATGCAGCCTGACGAGACTTAAATGCCTCGATATAATCACTTTCGTTTGCAAACGCATAGATCTCCACATCGAAATTTTCAATCGTTGGGCTCTGGTAACCAATTGTATATCCGAACGCGGGATGCTCATCGGTTCTGAAGCAGTTGTTATCGTTTCCAATCTGATACCATGTATGATCCTGCTGTTCTTCCTCGACCGTTGTCTGAAACTGAATCTCAATCCCTTCCGGAAGCGACGCGTCCCCTGCCTGGTTTATAAGCCCGCTTTTGATGCTTATGGTATAAACGGTATCCAGATTCAAATTGTCTTTTGGAATAAACGTCAATTGTTCGCCCTTGCTTTCCCATTTTCCGGAAATTTGTGGCTTAACGCTGATCTGTTTATCAGCCTCCTTAGCGTCTACCGCCTGGGTGAACGTCAAGCGAAACACGGTGTCGCGCGGAACGTCGGTAGCCTTGCCCGCAGGAATGCTGCCAATCAAACGAAAATCCACTTCCGTTTGAAATGCCCAAGTGCTTTCGGGGCGCGGCGCTCTGCCGGCCAAAGCGTACTCTGGATCCATGCCGATCTGGTAAACCGTATTCGCGAGAAGCGGTTCTTTCGGAACGATATGCCAAGTCTTACCTTCATCTTCTCGTTTCATGGAGTAGTCAAAAGAAGGTTCGATTATGAGGGATGTTTCGATTAGTTCTTTGGTCAGCGGCTGTACCGATGTAATCACAAAGCCCTGTCCGGTTCCGATTCCATACTCCGATGCGTAGGCTGGTTTGATATCAATTTCGCCTGCAAATGCTTCCGGTAGTTTATGTCCGCCAAATAAAATTATACATATCGCAACAATGAGCGCAATTGCCGCTATGCAAGAACTAAATACAATTTTGGGCTTCCTTTTTATGATAGTAAAAAAGTCAGCTATTTTACTTTTTATATGCTTTCCCATAATGCCGCCTCCCTTTATAAATGAATTGGCTCCCTAATGGGAGCTAATTCATATTCTCATTATTTTTCTCAGCCATAACAATTTTGCCCGCCATGATGGAAGACCCAAATCCAAAACCAAAATCAAAAGCGTTCTGAAGCTGCGCGTGGTTCGGTTTAAATTTGACTTTGAAGCCTTCGCCGTAAAGCTTCATCCGAAGCTGACTCAGCCTTCCCATGATGTGTGGAACGCCCTCACCGCTCCAGCCATAGGACCCGAACGCCGAGGCGAATTTTCCGCCGTGAACACCGCTGAACATGGATGTCGTCAAATCCCAGATCGGCTTTAGCGCCTCGCCGACAATCGTAGGGGTGCCAAATAAAACACCGTCAGCGAAAGCGATCTCATCCATCACTTTATCCATATCCGCTGTTTCCAGATTGTATAGCCTGACATCGATGTCCCCGGCCTCCCGAATTCCTTCCGCAATCTTCTCGGCCAGCATTTCTGTATATCCATAAGCGGTAACGTATGGAACTACAACCGTTTTCCTCGTGTTCGGATTGACGACCGTTGACCATTCTTTATATAATTCTACAACCTTTCCTGGCTCGCTTGTCAGCACAGGCCCATGACCCGGACAGATAATTTCAATTTCAAGATTACTGATCTTCTCAATCGCTTTGAGCACATAAGGCTTAAACGGTCCCATAATACAATCAAAATAATACTTAGTCGCCTTCATATAATCCTGGTAATTATCGACCTTATCATTTGTCACGTTCTCGCAGGAATAATGAGATCCAAAGGAATCACAAGTTACGAGCGTTTTTTCTTCTTCGATATAGGTGTATATGCTATCAGGCCAGTGCAGGTTTGGAGCCGTGATAAAGCGCAGTGTCTTATTTCCAAGTGAGATTGTATCTCCATCTTTAACAGACAACGAAGTAAAATCTCTGTTGCAGATTTCCTTTAAAAAGCTAATCGCCATCCCGGAACCCACCAGTTTAATATTAGGGTTCAGCTCCAAAAGCTTCTCTACGGCTCCTGCGTGATCGGGCTCCGTGTGATCTAAAATGATGTAATCGATATCTTCTATGGCTGTTAGTTCCTTTAGCTTTTCCAGATATTCGTCAAAACATTTCGCTTTTGACGTTTCGAACACAGCGGTTTTTTCGGAACCTTTTAGAAGATAAGAATTGTAAGTGGTTCCAAATTCAGTAAACATAATGATGTCAAAAACACGTAAATCCGGGTCGAGATTTCCGACCCAATATAAATCTTTCGTTAATTGTTTTGTTTTCATGCTTCTTTTTCCTCCCCGGTGACGTTTCTGCAATGAATTATACCCCAAGCAGACAGGTTCAATCAAGATGTGAGGTCCTTTTTAAAGGATTTGTGAACCGCCGCATTATAAAATCAGAGCTCCTTTGGGAGCTCTGTCAATTATCCGGATGTACCGCCGCTTGCCCCTTTATGAATTCGATCGTTGACCGCTTGATCCAGATCCACAATCTTTTTCAAAAGTTGCAGCGTTATCTTGTTGGTATCAAAAATATTCGTTTCCAGCGGATTATCAAGCTGAACAGGCTGACCAGTCTGATGGAGAAGTTGTTTGATCTTGTCCCTGTACGGCGGCTCGAGACTCGACACAGTCTTGTCGATTTCCTTGTTGATCTTATCAACCCGATCCATTGCCTCCTGCCGCATGTTTAGCACCATACTCAGAGATTCCAAGTCATTTACAGAAATAACTTTTTCCATTTCTTTTGTCAGGGACATGAGATTTTCCATTTGTTTATACCTGTATCTAAGGCTTGTCAAAATCTGATTCATTTTTGACATGTTGCTTTCCATAAGACTCTCCTGCCTAAGCTTGTTGTTTGCTCTGTTGCTTGCTCAGCACGTCCGCTTGCTTAAACGTATCCCGAAGGTCTTCAACGAGCGGAATCAATTCATCGATCAATTCCGTGTTTCTCCCCGCGATAACACGGACCATCTGCAAGTTAAAAAATCGATAGAGCTGTGCCAGGTTCCTGCTGATCTCGTACTTTCTGTCCAAAATGGTCTCCAGATAGATTACGATATTTTGCGCCCTGTTTAGTTCACTTTCGGCATTCGTATAATCCGTATTTTCAATCAGGATCTTCGCCTTCTTCAGCCTTTTGATCACTTCGTCATAAAGCACAATCAGCATTTCACCCTGCGTCATCGTAGCCACTGCCTGTTCTTTGTATGATTGTAATTCTATGCTATATTGATGCATCTTTCCCCTTCTTTCATACCTGCTCTGTTAGAGCATCCTCGTAATCTCCTGATTTTTCAAATCACTGCTTTAGTATTCTGATGAATTAAGCATCGAATACAGCCAGTTGCTTTGCGCGTTCATCCTGCTGATATAGGTTTCCAGAGACGTGAACTGTCTAATATAACGATCTTGTTCTGTGGCCAAGCGAGCCTGGAAACTTTGAATCTGTTTTTCAATCTCCAGGAATTGTTTGTATAATTCGCTGTCTTTTATGGTAAGGGACGCACTGTCGTGCCCCGCTTTTGTAATTAAAAGGCCTTTTCTTGTCCCTATGGTATTCACATATTTCTCCATGACGCTGTCCATCCTCGCCATAAGTCCGGCATTCTGTGAAGAGGATGTTATGCTCTCCGAAGATGTTCTTGTGAAGATATCGGCAACCTTTTCCGGATCTGCTTCGATTGCCTGGCGAAGTTTCGCTTCATCTGGGATCGAAAGTTTTCCGTATTCGCTCCAGCCGCCTGATAAAATCCCAATGCTTCTCAGCGAGGCCTCGCCTACAGGCATAGAAAACGCAAACTGGAGATCGCTCGCAAGCGTACGGAGGATCGGATCGCCAAACAAGAGGCCTTGCTTTGCCTTATCTTCCCAGGCTTTAATTTCACTCTCTGACAACTCTTTGCGCTGCTCGCTTGTAAGCGGCGCATAATTTAAATTTGGCTTCGTCTTCAATTGATTGTTGACCGCGTCGATCAGCCCGTTGTAGGCCGTAATCATTTCTTTGATCGCGTCCACAATGACATCGGTGTTCGGTTTAGAAGTGAAGGTGATGTCTTCACTCTTATCACCTGGGATCGAAGATCCTTCAAATGTATGGTTCAGGGTAATGTTCATTCCGTTCAAGGTAAAGCTGTTAGAGCTCCTTGTCACTATGGTTTCAGACACTCCTCCGTCAAAGCTGACCCTCATAACGGCGTCCTCCCCGGCCTTTGTCATCCAACTGCCTTCTGCTCCGAAAAGCGCCTCGGCAAACTCTCCTGATACTTCTGCTTTCCCCATACTTCCCGATTCTGCTGCGATTACTGAATAATTGTCTGTAGCCGTGTTATACGAAATTCTTACGCCGACGTCTGCATTATTTATCGTATTTGCGATATCGCGCATTGAAGTACCGGATTTAAATTCATATGTTTTTTCTCCTCCCGTCTCCGAGGACACAACGATCTTATCTTTAAATATGGAAAAAGTAGTCCCATTTACCACCATCTCTACTTTGCCATCCTCCGCAAAGTTCACGCTATCGAGCAGGTCTGCGACATCTTTATTTAAGTTGGCGCCGGCGCTTGTCAACGCTTGATTTTGTAAAAGCCTGTTCGCGTCCGCAAAATTAATTCCAAGCACTCCTTTAGCGCCGTCATAGCCTACGAGACCGGAAGAACCTCCCGCCACGGAAAGTATCGATGTACGATCGGCAACCTCAAATACGAGTTCACCGTTGTAATTCGCATGATCCTCGATCAGAGTTTGATTGGCCAGAAGATAAGCGTCATAATCTGTCTGCCAATTTGCAAGCGCTGTATCATAAGCCGGTTTATCTACAAGATCATACTGATCAATCGCCGCCTGATAAGCTGCCATATCCGGATAATCCGTCAGCACAGGTTTAGCCGTACCACCCAGTGATTCATAATTCGCTAATGCCTCTGCCTCCCACGCCGCAAGCGCAGCATCATAAGCTGCCTGATCTAGATAATCTGTCAGTACAGGTTTAACCGTACCGCCTAGTGATTCATAATTCGCTAATGCCTCTGCCTCCCACGCCGTAAGCGCAGTGTCATAACCCGCCGTATCTGGGTAGGTGTTCACCCACGCTGCATACGCTGCATCATAAGCCTCTGTATCCAGGTAGTCTGTAATCACAGGCATTCTCATCGGTTCTGATGGAGGGGAACCGGGATGAGGCCTGCCCGTATAAGGAGGCAGTGTAGTTAAGAGGTCCGAAAGGCTAACCGAAACTTTCTGCTTTGTTCCACTCGCATCCATCCCAAAGGCGTCTTTGAGCTTGCCATTGAGGTAGTTTGCAACTTGCTCTAACACTTGAGCTGCCGTTACGATGGGGCCGCCGTCGGAGCCGTCGTTTACTTTCAGGAAGTTAGCGTCGTCGCCAAAAGTGATCGTTCTGCTGGTTCCATTCAGGTTAAATGCGATGGAACTGCCTTTGAGCGCTTCGTTAAAATCTTTGTGTACAATCGTATCCTTTGCGCTGTTTACATCGTTTATTATATCCCACGTGCCTTTTATAGACTCGGTATATTTTCCCGTATCTCCTGCCTGAATTCCCAAAACATCTTTAACATTTTTACTCACTGCATCGATCTCAATCATGCTGCCCTGCGACAAGACCTTCAGTTCGATCCGCCCGGTACTTTGAAAAGTGCCAACGCCGATTTTCCCTTCAAGCCCTGCTTCTTTTATCCCTCTCTCGATTGCCGCTACGACTGCGTCCGCGTTCTTCCGGTAGTCATCAGCAGTGGCAGTACCGTCGGTAATTCTTTTAGCAATTTCCGGGTCTACTTCAATATTTCTAATCCTGATGTTATGGCTGACGCCGTCAAATCTAAGGTTGATCGTTCCGCCTTCAACACCGCTTGTATATAAACCTTCCGCTGCATACAAAGCAATGTCGCTTGATTTTATCGCATTCTGAGATGCAGCCTTTGTCGAAGTAAAAGATGCCGTCGTAGCCAGTTTATCTACCGATTTTACAGAGAAGTTGCTTAAAGCCGCGGATGGTACACCTGTTATGCTTACGGCCGATGCATTTTTGCCCTGCGAAGTTATGATCGCGTTCAGAAAAAAGCTCGGGTCTCTCATATTCGTTGCCGACAAAGAGTTCGTATACTTATTTTTAAAGTCTAGCATCGCTGTGGTAATCAACTGATATGCCTCCATCTTCCACGAAAGGGAGGTCTGCTTTTGTTGCAATTCCGCGATTTTGGTCCGCGTACCCAGCGTCATCAGATCGATGATCTCATCGGTATTGATACCGCTCGCAAGGCCCGCAATGCCTTTTCTGGCCGTCACTGAGGTTGTCGCTGCGTTGATTGTCGAATAAATACTGCTAACCATGGTAATTTCACTCCTTATCGAATTTGCACTATACTTTTATATCGGCATATGTTAAAATTAGTTAAACATTTTTTCACAGTAACGGAGGTATAAAGTTGACGAAAATCATCTCCATAACAAATCAAAAAGGTGGGGTTGGTAAAACTACGACTTGTTGCGCTTTGATCAGCGGACTTTCTTCTATGGGAAATAAGGTTTTGGGAGTAGATCTGGATCCTCAGGGCAACTTAGGATTCAGCCTGGGAATTGATATCGAAAATGGTCTGACCATTTACGATATTCTAAAAGGCGATGTTAACGCCGGCGAGGCCATCAGGCATACCGATTATGGCGACGTTATCCCTTCCAATATCTTGCTTAGTTCGGCAGAACTGGAATTCAATCGTTCGGGACGAGAGTTCATGCTGCAAAATGCTCTGGAACCTATAAAAGGCGACTACGATTACATCATCATCGATACACCTCCAGCCTTAAATATCCTCACCGTTAATGCATATGTTACATCCAATTCTCTCATCATCCCGATGGTACCGGAAGTGTTGAGTTTATTAGGCATCAGCCAACTGAAAGATACAATTCAAATTGTACGCAAATTCTACAACCGCGATTTAAAAATATTAGGCGTTTTATTGGTAAAATATAACAAACAATTGAATTTAGTCAAGGAAGTAGAAGATTTAACCGCAGCGATCGCCGAACAGTTGGAAACGTCAATCTTTGATACAAAAATTAGAAACAGTATCGCCGTGGCGGAAGCTCCAGCTCACGGACAAAGCGTTCTAACTTATGCTCCAAAGGCAAACGCGGCAATCGATTTTAGCGGCCTTATAAAGGAAATATGCGCTAAACTATAGCGGAAGAGGTTTATATCTATGTCTAAAAAAAGCAACAAAACTTCACATGTTTTAAACCTGTTGACCAATCGAACGGGTATTCCAACGGCAGAATTGGAAAACAGTATCTCTTTGGAGCTGGAAGAAAACGTGAACACCCAAGCCGAGCAAGCTGTTGAAAATAATGTCAGCAGTCAAATCGAGCAGATTCTCGAGAATAATGTCAGCAACGGCGAGCAGGCTGTCAACAAACAGGTTGAGCAGGTTGTCAATGAAAGAGTTGAGTTTGAAATAGAAAAAGCAATTTCCGAAAAAATCGCGGACACAGTTGCTGAACAAATTCGTATCAATCTTGAAAAAGAGGTTGCCGCCGCAGAAGCAAAAGCATGGAAAGCGGCTGTCGCAAAAGTGGAAGCAAAAGCATGGGAAACGGCTGCCATAGAGGCAAAAGCCGGAGAGGAGGAAACCATGGAAGCAAAAACGATCGCATCAGAAGAACATCCGAGATCAGCTGACCCCAGTGCACATGACTTCATTCTCGTCAACATCCTTGAAGAAGTCATGCGCCTGACAGCGCCGTCAGTTATGGAAGAGCTCGGGATGTGTTGCTGTGAGCGCTGCGTCAACGATGTCATGGCAATTGCACTCAATGCGATGTCGCCAAAATACGTTGTTACTCAAAGAGGCGCTCTTTTTTCAAAAGTGGCGTCTTATGGAAATCAATATAAGACCGATATGCTGTCCGCAATAACAAAGGCTTGCATACAGGTTAAAACCGAACCAAGCCATTCATAGAATATCATTAAATTATAAATTACAGTTCTTTATCCGGATGTCCGTACGTCCGGATTATTGCTTTGCCTGTCGATGTATCAAACTCCAAGGTACGCGCATAAGTCCCGCCGACATCTGACTTTGGCGTAGGTATTCTTTGCTTGAGCAGCGTAAGCTTTACACTGTCGCTATTTCTTTTGCCGATGTTACCCAGATAGTTATCTCCCGGAATATTAAACATCTGCGCGCCTCCGGCAATTTTTGCTGTCAGCCTGCCCTTTACCGCGCCCAACTTTTCCATTCTGCTGACTGTTTCCACAATTCCGGTGTCTGCGTACTTAAAGATATTGTCTATCTGTGGCGGCGCGTTCGGAAGCATGATATGCAAAAGAGCTCCCAATTGAACCACCGGATCATAAAAACATATACCAATACAAGATCCCAAAGCATATGTGATGATGCTTTTCGGCGCTTTGGAGATTTTCATATCTGATATTCCTACGACCAAAAGATTACTCACTGCCTACACCTAACCTATTCAAAAGTTCAGTCAAAGACGCAACGTCGGGCACCAGAAGCAGCTTGCTCGAAACTTGCTTCCCGCCACATTTAAAGTTTCCATCAAGCATTAAAATTTTATTTGATTCATAGCCCATCGCTGTCATTGGAACGGTAATAATCGCTCCTGCCATATTAATACATAACGAAGGGACCGAAAGGCGAATCTTCATCCCTACAAAAGATGCAAGTGAATTCATATAAGAGGATATCCCAATATTGCCCACTTCAACCAGCGCTGAAGTCTCAAGCTCGGTTAATTGGTCATAGTCGCCGACCGCCTCGTTCAGCACACTTTTCAGTACGACATTAATGAAATCGAGTTCCTGCAGATAGAGCATGATTCCGTTCATCTCACCGGACAAGACAACCATAATGCCACAAGCGATTTTTTCCGGACCGCCAAGTATCTCAACCGCCTGATCAAACTCCATCAAAGAAACTTTAGGCACATCAATTTTTACCGGCTGGCTTAAAAGATCTGAAAGCGCTGTCGCAGCATTTCCAGCCCCAATGCTCGCTACTTCACGGATCGCATCCAGCTGCAGCGCATTTAAGTCTTCATAATGTTTTACCATAATTTCTCCCCTTTAACCGTTGCCCTCTCCCGGTAAGATGGCGCCCAGCGCGATCTCCCCGTCGGCAACATAAAACTTTTGATATTGCATCGGTTCCAAAACATTCATCATGCAATGGTCAATCACAATTTTTACTCCCGGAAAGATGGTCCCTGTGCAAACAATGCTTGAAAATGCCTCTTCCTCCTGGACCTGTGACAGCAGCGTCTTCAAAGAAGAGATAATCGCCGCTGTCTCCGACTTCTTGACCATGTATTCACGGAGCGTTTTCATATTCTTCTCTTCACCCAGACTGTTTTCTTCCTTTATTTTCTTTGCGTACAATGCAAAATATTGCTCTGCAGTTGCCAGCTTGATTTTTAGAGCGCTTCTGCTTTCTTTTTCGGCCTGCTGTTCGTTAATTGCCCCCTGCTCACGCAGTCTCCAGTCCTTTTCGATCGTCACCGTTTGATGCAAGTTAAGGTCCGAGCCGAGTGTCTTTGCAACGATCTTTTCACCGGCAAGGGCTGATCCTCCGATAATGGCCCCTCGCTTACCCCTCATGATGATCGATTTACCAGCTTTGACAGTCGACTTTAGGATAATGTCGCAATATATGTTGCCTTCACAGGCCACTTCGGCGCTTTCGATAAATTTTGTGGAGATATCACCCTTTGCGTGAATATTGGCCTTATTCATTCCGGAGATTCCATTCGCGATTACAATATTTCCGCCAGCTTTGATTTCGCAGCCTTCCACTCTCCCGCCGATTTGAATATCCTTTTGCGCGGTAACATTAAATCCTTCGGCAACACTGCCGTCTATGGTTACGCTGCCGTTAAACACAACATGGCCCGTCTTCATGCCTACATCGCCTTTGATCCGATAAACTTCTTCAATGGAAATGGCGCCATTTTCGAACTTTACACACCCATCTGTCTCTGCGCGCATTTCAGTGCCGTCTTCCGAGAGTACGACATTTTTTCCTGCCTTGATATTGACCTGCCTGCCTTCTTTTGCCTTCACCAGACTGCCGTAAACGTTGTACCCGTCTTCACCCACGACCGGTGGGACAATCGTGCATAAAATGTCATCCTTTTGCACATTGTGAATCAGATTTAGATCCCTAAAGTCAACTTTTCCATCTTCAAGTTGCTTAGGGCTGCCGGTTTCCGTTTCAAAAAGAAGCACATATTTACCGTCTTCCCCGTCAACCGGACGAAGTCCATACGCGATTTTATGGCGGCTTAATGAACTCTTTGTTTTGCAAAAATCAGCGATGTCTTCCTGGGAAATTCCGTAAACGATTCCATATTCTGTGATTTTCGCGATCACATATTCCTCTTCGATGATGGCATCAGAAGAAGCGCTGTTTTCCAAGCGGATATAGGCAGACATTTTGTCTGGCGATACGATGACTTCCAGTTCCTCCATCATTGCTTGCCTCCATTGCTGCTTATACAGCCATAAATTTCACTTTATCTCAAATTATTAATCGTACTTTCAATCTCATCCGAAGTCTGAAGCATCTTAAGAGACATCTGATAAGCTCTTTGTGATTCGATAACACGAGTCATCTCCTTGGCGAGATCCACGTTGGCCATTTCCAGTTTTCCTTGTAGTAGAACCGCGTTTTCATTGAGGAAAGGATCTCCATTTTTATCGACAGGCTGATAGCAATTATTTCCCTTGAGTAAAAATCCTTCCCTATTGGCGAAATCAAATACTCCGATGTTCAGATCGTCTGCATTATCACTTGAGCTTGGCGTAATCAAGTCCATATTTTTATCCAAAATCAGATAGCCCTGTTCGTTCACCAGGTACATCATCCCGCCTCCATAATCTGACAAACTGAAGTTGCCGTTCCTCGTATAGTAAACATCGCCGGTCGAATTGTCATAAACGCCAAAGAAGCCGCTTCCCATAATCGCAAAGTCATATTTTCCGTCCGTAGGCATCACTCCGCCCTGTTCATAAAGAATATCGGTCTTTTCGACTCTGGCGCCGCAACCGGTCTGAGGATCTTTCGTGACGGCTTTATAGTAGTTTTGATAAAGCAAATCCACAAATCCCGCGCTCTGCGCTTTATATCCTTCTGTCTGAACGTTTGCAAAATTGTTCGCGATAATGTCCATCCTGGTCTGCTGGGCATTGGCGCCTGCAGCCGCTATGTAAAAAGATAAGTCCATGTGTAGTCTCCTCCCCTTTATCCGCTAAATTCTTCCGATATCATTTGCCGCCTTATTCATCAGCTGATCGTACATTTTCAAAATCTGGCTTGCGCTCTGCAGCGCCCGCTGGCTTGAGATCATGGAAACCATTTCGTCCATCATGCTTATATTTGAACGTTCCAGCGCTTTTCCCATCATCTGAGGCGTCTCGACTTCGAACATATTAGCGGCGTCAGCATTCTGAAACATCCCTTCGCCAACCTTAACAAGCTGGCTGTAATCGTTGAAGTCGGCCACCTGAAGCCTGGCCAGATAGTTGCCGTTTTGCTCAGACGTAATAAGGCCATCCGGTTCAATCCTGACTTTGTCAGTCATCAGCCTTATCGGCAATCCGTTTTGCCCCATGACTCTGCCTATATGTTGAAGGTACAGATATCCTTCGTCATCTAACGTAAAAGAACCGTTTCTTGTATATACAAGGCCTTGTGTTGGGGTTTCCACTTCAAAAAAACCTTCGCCTATCAAAGCTGCGTCTAAAGGCCTGCCTGTCGTTTCCAAAATGCCTTGTTCATAATTGGTCACAAGCTCATCGACCGTCCGTATCATGGTAACATTTCCCAGCTGTACCGGGTTGTTTTTATCCACGCTGCCTGTTCGATGGGCAAGGACTTCTCCAAATGTAGTTGTTGTCAAAACGTCTTTCTTATATCCCGGCGTCGACGCGTTGGCCATATTGTTACTGATCGTGTTGAGTTTGCGCTGCTGCGTCAGCATTCCGGACGTCAGTCCATAAAATCCTTTAAACATATCTTTTTCCCTCTCCCTATATAAATTTATCTGCCCATATATTTCTCAAGCGCTTTCCGAAGATGCCTGATTGCGTTTGATTGAATCTGCGAAATCCGCGGCTCACTTACTTCAAGTATCTTTGCGATTTCCTTCATATTCAGTTCTTTTCTGTAATAGAGTGAAATGACCATCTGTTCTTTTGGTTTAAGCGTCTCTATCGCCTCTTTTAATACCTTGTAAAGTTCTGCCTTTTGCAGTTTTTGCGAAGGTTCATCAAAGTAGCGGCCATCCACCATCTCTGAAAATCCGCCTTGTGATTCCTCCAAAAGCGCGTCGAGGGAAAACATATTGTAAAGACTGGTGTCTGCAAGCGCTTTTCTGTATTTTTCAATATCCAGCCCGAGTTTTGCGGCTACTTCACCCTCTGTAGGAGATCGTCCGAGTTCTATATAGAGTTCTCCAGTCGCGTTGTCAATTTCCTTTGCCATTTTGCGGACACTGCGCGGCGCCCAATCTTGTTTTCTCGCAAAATCGATAATCGCACCACGGATACGAAGCGAAGCATAGCTTACAAATTTTACATTTCGATCTGAATCAAACTTATCGATCGCTCCCATCAACGCGATAATTCCTTCATTGACAATATCGTCCATTTCTGCAAAGCTAATATAAACGCCCCGCATTTGCATCGCAATCGTTTTCACAAGATAACTGTATCTCAACACCAATTCCTGCTTCATGCCCGGGTCTCTTGTCTGTAAAAAATTCGACAGAATCTCTTCGTTTGTCTTTGTCTCATATGCCTTCTCTGAGATCATACGCCACTCTCCTTTAGGATTCGAGTGTTTGCAGTAGCTTTCACCAAATCAACGGAGCTGTGCTCCTCCAATTCGCTTTCGCGAATTGCTGTCCGTTTTGCCGACCAAGCAAGCTTGGGGCAAAAAGGCACAGATTTGGGAAATCCTTGCATAAGGTCTGCTTAGCAAAACGCGGTGCGTTTTGAGCAGAACCATTTCGCAGTAGCTTTCACCAAATCACAGATTTGGGAAATCCTTGCATAAGGTCTGCTTAGCAAAACGCGGTGCGTTTTGAGCAGAACCATTACACCTGTATGTTACCGATCGCTTGTATTTGAACCTCATTGGCAATTTCACTGAAAGACAGGACCGCTACATTTGGGTAAAACTGCTCAATCAATCTGTAGAAGTAAACCCGTATAACGTGACTTGTCAAAATGACCGGCGGCTGATGAAAATTCGTGAATTTCACGATTTGCTCCTTTAACTGCATCACAATTTTTTGAATCAAATCCGGATTCAACGCCAAATAAATTCCTTGCTCGTTTCTTGACAAACCAGATAAAATCGCCTTCTCAACATCAGCATCCAGTGTAATCACTTTGATCTGGCCGTTATCGTTAAATTTCCTTGTTATTGTGCGTTTTAGCGCGATCCTGACATTCTCCGTAACGGTATCCATGTCCTTTGTTGTTGCTGAGGAATCCACAATGGTCTCCAGAATCGTCGCCATATCACGAATTGGTACACCTTCTTTTAGCAAGCTATATAAAATCTTTTGCAAATTTCCATATGTAACAATATTTGGCAGCGCTTCTTCCACCAATTCTGCAGAAACTCTTTTTGTATTCTCAATGAGCTGTATCACTTCCGCCCTTGTCAAAAGCTCATGAACATTTCTTTTAATTGTCTCTGTTAAATGCGTAAGCATGACTGAAAGCGGGTCGATGACTGTATATCCGTAAATCTCCGCCAACTCTTTTTTCTCGGGCGTAATCCACCTGCTCGGTATCCCATAAGCCGGCTCAATCGTTTCAATGCCGTCGACTTCACCTGTCAGCGCTGCAGGTTCGAGCGCCAAGTAATAATCCACGAGAATCTCACCCTTGGCGACAACCTCACCCTTCATCTTGACGACATATTGATTCGCGTTTAAAGCTGCGCTGTCACGCAATCTTACAGAAGGGACCACAAATCCCATTTCCTGAGCGTATTGCCTTCTGAAAATAATGATTCGGTTGATTAAATTTCCTCCACTGTTTTCATCAACGAGGGGGATCAGGCTATAGCCGAATTCCATCTCAATCGGCTCCACATTGAGGAGGGAGTATATGTTGTTGATATCCTTAAAGTAAGCGTTCTCATCGAACTCTTCCTGAACATAGGTCTCTTCCTGCATGACCGCTTCTAATTTTCTTTTCTTTTTGGACCGCTGAAGACGATAGCCACAAAACAGCAAAATCAATCCAAGAATCAGCGGCTGCGGTTTGGGCGCGCCCGGAATAAGAATAAAGCACGTGATAATCCCGCCGGCAATCATGAGCACGACAGGCTGCGCCAAAAACTGTTTCTTTACGTCTACGTTCAAACTTCCGTCTGATACGGCTCTCGTTACAATCATGCCTGTAGCGGTAGAAACCATTAGCGCGGGCATCTGAGCAACAAGCCCTTCTCCGACTGTAGCGATCGAGTAGACCGTTAAAACTTCCGAGAATGTCATATCACCCTGCACGACCCCGATGATCGTGCCCGCAATAAAATTAATCAACGTAATGATGATGGCCATGATCGCGTCACCTTTTACGATCTTTGTCGCACCATCCATCGCTCCATAAAAATCCGCTTCCTTTTGAATCTTATATCTGCGTTCCCTCGCCTCACCTTCTGTAATCAGTCCAGAGCTTAAATCCGCGTCTATTGCCATCTGTTTGCCTGGCATCGCATCCAGTGTAAACCTGGCGGCAACCTCCGCGACACGCTCCGCGCCTTTTGTGATTACAATGTATTGAACCAAAACGATAATTAAAAATATGATGACGCCCACTACCACATTCCCTTGCAGTACGAATGTCCCGAAGGTTTTAATAACCGCGCCTGCCTCTCCTTTGTTCGTCAGAATCAATCGTGTCGATGAAATATTCAAAGACAACCTGAACAATGTGGTGATCAAAAGCAACGACGGAAAAATGGAAAACTCCAGCGCTTCCGATATGTACATCGTGATCAGCAAAATTGTCACAGATACAGTGATGCTGATGATAAACATCATGTCCAGGAAAAAAGGTTTTAGCGGTATAACAAGAAGCAAAACAATGAGGATTACAAAAACGGCCACTACGTTATCCGTTATCCTTTTCAAATTTTCACCTCATCGTATCTCTCTATATGTTTAATGATGTTAAAGTTTTCATAATGCGGTCGGGTTTAAATGGCTTTACGATAAAGTCACGCGCCCCCGTCTTGATTGCTTCGATAACCATAGACTCCTGCCCCATCGCAGAGCACATCACGATAATCGCGTCCGGATGCTTGCCTTTAATTGTCTTAAGCGCTTCAAGTCCATCCATATTCGGCATTGTAATATCCATAAAGACGATATCCGGATTGATTTCGTCATACTTTTCCACTGCCTGAACACCGTCAGCGGCTTCATAAAGGTCACTATAGCCATTTTTTTGCAATGCGTCTTTAATCATCATTCTCATAAAAGAAGCATCGTCAACAATCAGTATTTTCGCCATTTTTATTAATTCTCCTCCACCTAAATTATCTTCCTTCGATCGCAAGTCTAAGTCTCGCGAACTGGTCACTGATTTGTCTTAATGCGAATTGATACTGGTAGGTATTTCGCACGACTTCCAATTCCTCAACATCAAGGTTAACATTATTTCCGTCAAGCCGGTTACTTTCCTCCCCATTTTGACGAATCTGAAGGTTTGAACTCGTAATCTCTTTGCGGAGATCAGAGACATTCACATGATCTTTTCCTTCAAAACGACTCAGCTTTCTTCTCAATTCCTCTTCAAACAAAACGAATTTTGCCTTGTACCTTGGCGTATCCACATTCGCGATATTATCGAGCGCCACCTTCTGTTTTGCCCATGATACGTCAAGAGTCTTTTGTGTCAGCAAGATCGCATTGTCATTCAACCAATCCATTTAATTCTCCCCTTTATTACATCTTTTGATAAGAAATTACATAGTATTATTATACTATGCAATTCCTAAAAGAACAAGAATTTTCACTTTTACTTTTTTTTAACTTCCTATTTTCCCTAATTCAGCCGGTCTACAAACTTTACATCCCAATAGCTGCTTTCAGGGTCGCCGCTTACGTTCACAAATTTCATCTGCAGATACCCGGAACGATTTCCCGTATCGTCTCCAATTACAAACGGAAATGTAATTGTAGCATTATGTGATGCATTCTCAAACACAATTTTAATTCCGTTGATTGGAGATGTCGACGAGCTTCCGGATTGTACTGTTGTGCCGACTGATTTTATGGTTGCTACTGTAAATCCATAATTCTGTTTAAACACACTGTCTGCCAAAGCTCTAAATACGCCAGTGCTATTGCTGTCATAGTACAGCGGTTTTGTAAAGGTTACATTAAGCTCGCCGCTATATCTGGGTATAAGGCCCGGGGTATAATCCGTAATACCTGTTGAAGTGCTAAGAATCCCAGGCGCCACCATATCTCTCGGGGTGATTTCACTTATTCGAACTGGGGTGATGAAATCATTTCCAAGCGGATTCTTCGCGGTAATGAAGAAGTCGTAGTATTGCCCTTCTTTCAGATATTTAACGGTAATTGTCCTCCGTTGCTCGGCCGAAATAACGTCGCTTCCGTAATCGACCGGCGATGCTCCAACGCCGATTTGCTTCCCGCTAAGCTGATCCACTGTCGGCGTGTTGCCTGCCGGAAATTGTCCGGCCGGATAAGCAGCCCAGTAGTACTCCGCGCTGGCAGTATTGTTTGGGGCATTGCCAAATAATACGTCTACGTAAGCTTCATTGTTCCCCTGTCCGGACTTAATCGGAAATCCTTTTGAAAATTCTGGTATTGTAACAGCTCCGGTTTTAAAATCCATACATTGTATTGCGGATGGCCTTGTGCCGCGCGCGAGATAGAAAATATAATACTCGGTCAATGGCTCGAGGTCACGGATATAGTCCGTAATGACAGCGTCTCCGTTGGGAACCTGTATGAAGCCCCATTTGCTCCCCGCCGTCCTATAAGTTCCGCCTATGAGCGCATCCTGTGATAGAGACGTCGGCGGGCTGATGGTCGCCGGAGGCGGCGTTGCTGAGGTGAAACTCTTCTTTGGCGCTGCTATATAATAAACCGTAGCCGGCTTATCAAGCATGACTTGGGTCTCAACCGTGGTGTCGCCGGCGAAAAATTTGGGATAACCTTCTTTAAACTCAGGCGGGACCATATCTTCAAAGTACGCAATACAAGAAAGCAAGCTCGGGTTGCTTACGACTGACGCAGTAGAATCTTGGATATACTCTGTAAACGTTCCTTTTTGACCATTGGCCGTAAGTCCGTCCATACCGTCACCGTCTAAAGTCCCCGCGACGCCCCTCACATTGACTGTAACGCTCCCGTTCCAACTATTTTTGTCTGTGTTCCCTTCAATTGCTGTAATCTTAATACCATATTGTGTTGTCTTTAGTTGGTTAAATGGTGTATAGGCGCAATACACTGTGTTTTCAATCAAGTATTGCATTGAATAATACCTATTTGTCTCCATGATTAAATTAATAGCAGTTGGACTTGCATTGCCGATTTCATAGAGGTCAAATGTGATCTTTCTGTTTGTTTCAAGGTAGTTCTCGTAATATAAAGTATCCACTGCATCCTTTATCTTTGGTTCAACCTCAAAAACGATATCATAGGTTCTGGGATTTGTTTGAGCGACTTGTCGCAGATCCACAAAAGGCGCTTTCATCTGGAATCGATCGAGCTTTGTGGTTTCCATCTCTTTACCTGACATGTTTGTAATCTCTTTACCCTTCAGCTCAAAATAATAGCTTCCTCCACTTTTCACTTGGATCGCAGCGTCAGGCGACGCCGACTCCCCAATTCCGGTTGTTGGGAAGACCACAATCGTATACCCCGGATCTTCACTAACTCTAACATTTTCAAATTTTATCGCAACTTCTGTCACCTTTTGCGAGTCACTGGCGTCATAAAACTTAATATAATTTGCTAATTTGGTTTTGTCTTTGGCTAATTCGATCATAGCGACTGATGTTCCATTGTTAATTGCATAGACCGGATGGCTGAACGCGATTGTAACATCAGACCCTACCGGCGGGTTTTCTCCCGGCGGAACCAGTGTCTGGTCAAAGACCATTTTTGCCGTTGGCGCCGTAAGGTTCTTTGTAGTCACTTCCATCCTTCCGACAGTTCCTTCGTTGCCGGCTACGTCTACAAGTACGAGATAAACATCGTAAGCAGTCTCCGTGGCAAGCCCGGAGATCGTAAATTGTCCCGGCTTATCTGCTGTTGTCTTCGTATTTCCATATTTCTGCGAACTGTTTCCGGTCATAACAGCTTGTTTTGCCGCCTCTGTTGTCCAGAAGGAGACAATTTGACCCATTTTGTCTGTCACTATTCCGTCGGCAGGCGCTCCCGGCGGAAACTTGCTTCCGCGTGCAAGGGCCACCCAATAAAGCGTCGCCGATTCATTGGTCATATACTGAATATCGATGGTCTTATCATTCGACCCTGCTTTCGGATAGGACGCTTTAAATTCAGGCGGTGTGACGTCCTTGGTGCGGAGCGTCATTTTGGATACAGGTGAAAGATTGCCTCTACTGTCCTTTAGTCCCATATAGATGTCATAAGGCGTATCCTCTTCTAAGCCTTTTGTCATTAAAAAATTTGTAACTGTGTTTTCACCGGCGGATCTGGTTCCGTGATCGATTTCACCGGCCAGGCCGTTTCCGGCATAGAGCCTTTCCGGCGTCGGCGCCGCAGCTTTCTCCGGTACGATAATCCAGTAAATTGTGCTGTCTTTTGTTGGAACCACGTCAAACCGTAATTCATGTTGACCAGAACTCTTCTCATCTTCCGCGACATATACGGCAGCCCCTTTCGGATAGCTTGCAATGAACGCCGGAGCGGTTTTGTCGAGGGTTTCAAAATCCACCGCCCGAACGCGGGAGGCTTTGTCTTTTGAGTCCACAAGCATGACATACAGGTCATAACCACCGCCATTTTTAAGTCCGGAGACTTTCGCCGTGAGTTCTGAATCAATGTTCGCCAGAGCAAGGGGCATGTTGCCCGACTGGACGACAAACTGTGCGTTTTTCGGGTCACGCATCTCCTTCTCAGTCGGCTCATCGGCATCCGAATTTCTTACCATCCAGTAAACTGTCCCTGGTTTATTTGCCTTGATCTGGCCGCTTGCCGAATTTACTGTAATATCTTTGACCTGGGGATAATCACCTAGGATTCTCGGTGAAGCGTTTTCCATTTCAGCGTCAAGATAGTTCATCTGCTTGCCGTTAATCACAGCGGTTACGCCAGGCCTGATGATGATCTCGTCGGGCATTTGATCAACTTTCGTTCCGTTCGCCCCGACAGTAAGGTTTGCGATTTCACCTTTGCCTGTCACCTCAACGCCGCTGTCTGTGAACAGTTCAGAGACAGTCGTCTTATTTTCAAGGAAAATTTTGCTGCCAAAGCCCCTTTCTCCAGCGGTCAGCGAATCGATGTTGCCGCGGTTTAAATTCAAAAGGTTGCCAGGCCCTGTTATCGTTACGTTCTTAAAATCGCCCGCAAGGTTGAGTTTTGTCCCTGAAGGGCCATTAAGCTCAACCGCGTTAAAACCGATGCCTCTGCTGTTTCCTTCTTCCAAATATGTATCGCTTTTTACTGTTGTGTTATTAATTGTCGTGTTCCCCTGTGTCAGCAAACTCACGATTTTGTTGTGCCCTACATCCACGATGATGTTGTTGATGTCACAGTCAGTCAGCACAACACAGCTGCTGCCCGCGTTGCTTTCGCCGGCGCCGCTGATGATGATGCTTCCCAGTACCGTCACATTATCCAAAAAAATATAACCGGCAAGCACTCCTTCCGTAATATAAAGGTCCCCGGTAATCACCGTATTTCGAAGGCCGGCGCCTGTTTTTGAAAGCGTAACGTTTCCGTTAACATAGCCCATGTAGGATTGCGACGGCTGGTTCACAATCTGGCCGGACACAGTCGCCAGGACTTTCGCGACTTCACCGCGGGTAATCCTGTTTCCCGGTCTGAATGTCCCGTCAGGATAACCGGACAGCATGCCTTTTTCAGTAGCCGAGTTGATGTATCCTCTGCTCCATGCCGCAAAGTCTCTGCTGTCTTGAAACGCCAGTGTGTCCACGGTCTTAGCCTCTATTTTCAACGCCCTGCACAGCATCGTCACGGCTTCCTCTCTCGTCAGGTAGCCGCCTGGATTTGCTCTTCCGTCTCCGCTTCCTTGCATATAGCCCTGATGGGAAGCAAAGGAAATATCATCTGCGTACCATGCTGTGTTGTTTACATCAGAAAAGGATCGTCCTCCGGATTGCTCAAAGCCGAAAGCTCTGTTCAGCATCGCCGCGAATTCCGCGCGTGTAATAAAGTTGTCAGGGTTGAAGTTTCCGTTTTGATCTCCTCTTAAAATGTTTTGATCGGCCAGCTTATTCAGAAAGCTCGAGGACCAGTGGTCTGCTTCCGCCGCGTGCGCCTCCCGATCATGGATGCCAAGTGGAGTGAACATGGATAGCAATACGGTTATTGCCAACACGTATGACAAAATTTTTTTCGCTTTCATTTTCGTTTCTTCCTTTCTCGTATGAATGCCGAACGCCAGTCAGGCAATCTGTCGTGGTTTACCTATATATATGAACATTTATATAATACAATATTCCTTAGACGAGACAGGGCGCGTTTTTGTTCAATGGGCTATTGAATTAAAAACGGCATGCCGCAGCGTATCATTTGTGAGAACATACACTGTAAAAGCTATACTTAAAACAGAGAACGCGATGATCGCAGAAAGCACAGTTCTCCGAAAAATCCGGCCGCGATAGCCTGTCTTTTTTTTAACTTGATCCGAAACCTTTTTGTAGATCTTTTCATCGTTTTCAAGGGGTACCATTTTCCCCTGTTGTTCATTGCTTGCCTTTTCATAAATTTCAAGGTAATCATGGGCGATAAACTGTGATACGTATTCCATGACCAGATCCGACCTTTTTTCCGATGTCTTATAATGTTCCTCGTCAAAACTTGCCATAAGTTAACTACCTTCTATCATCATATTCGAAATTTTTTGTTTCACCAGAAAGAGTCTGTCTTTCATTTCTTCCAAACCTATATGAAAATGCTCTGATACTTCCTCTTCATTTAATCCGACAAAAAACCGGAAAAATACAAGCTCTCTTTCTTTATGTGTCAGCTTCTCAACATATTTGATAAGTTCAGCCGAAAGGTCATTGCGGATTAAAACCTGATCTATATCAAGTTTCTCCTTCTTCGTGATCATCGGGCTTCTAAATTCTTCCGCGATCCCCATTTGTTCCTTTGCGGTCCGGTAAATGTCATCCAGAATACTTAAAAAGATCGCCGCCATAATCGACTTTGACCGTTCCGACTTGATGTCATCAAATTTGTCGATATACTGGTAAGCCGTCATCATACAGGTATCCAATATTTCAAGCGCCCACTCCTGATCACCCCCGACTGCTTTCAGAGCCATCCGGTAAATCGGTTCTTTGTGCCAGATGTATAATGCGTCGCAACGGCTAATCAGCTCGTTTTTATTCAACAATTCCTCATCCCCATTCTACACTTTTCATTATACATGATCAAACTGGCTACTTCAATATGGTTTATGCTTATCTTTTTGTCTTCCCCGTCGATATAAACCTCGACGCAGAAGCGAGTTTTGTCATATATTTATGTACAAGACACAATATTTGTGGTAAAATTAAGCAAAGGACAAAGATACAAACGGAATGAAGGTGGTGCAACAGTATGGATAACAGTATGCAGAATATGCTTGAAATGTATTTATATGAAACCAACACAATGGTTGAACAACTGGATGAAATTCTTCTTAACGCGGAAAATGCCGGCAACTTCAGTACAGACGATATCAATGAAATTTTTCGAATCATGCACACGATCAAAGGCTCATCTGCCATGATGCAGTTCACTCCTTTAAGCAACCTGTCCCATCAGGTAGAAAACCTGTTTTATTATATGCGCGAACATGGAGGCCATCAGGATATTGGACACAATTTGTTCAATGTACTCTTTCGCGCCAGTGATTTTTTTAAGGCGCAAGTCGCCCATATTGAAAATAACGAGCCACTTTCCGATAACATCGATGATTTGGCAACCGATATTCAAAACATTCTGACCGGCTTCCAGGAGGATGAAAACCGTGATCATATGGCGTCTGTCTCTGCCGGCGGGGAGTCTGTTTCCGGCCAAACGTCTCAGGCAAACGCCGACCGGTCTGGCGTCCGTATTTATTTTGATGAAGGCTGCGGAATGGAGAATTTGCGTTCATTTATGATCCTGACGGCCGTTCAGGAATCCTGCCGCATATCTTCTTATGAACCCGCTGACGTAGAAAAAGATCCGTCTACCGCGGCGATGATTATTGAAAACGGCTTCACCTTGTATTTTGACACGCAGACAGATCTTCACACCGCAATCAGTATCGTCGAAACCTCTCTCAATGTAAGAACGTATGAAATCCTCGAGGCGGCAGCCCATGAGGCTCAGGGAGCGAATGTCAGCGTGAAAACCGATTCCCATGAAGAGGAACCGGTCGATCGTCAGGTAAATCCTCCCACTAAAAACGAACTCGCCGAGGCACAGGCAATGCCCGCACATCCCGCACGTGAAGATGCGCCGAAAAGCGCAGCGGTCGCCTCTACTCTGTCCCCCGGCAAGCAAAATATGATCAGTGTCAACCTTTCCAAATTAGATAAACTCATGGACATTGTCGGAGAGATCGTCATTACGGAATCGATGGTCACTTCCTCTCCTGACATCAAGGGGTTTAAGCTTGATAACTTTACAAAATCCGCGCGTCAGCTTCGCAAGCTGACCGATGACCTTCAGGATACGGTCATGTCCATTCGTATGGTTCCTGTCTCAGGTGTGTTCCAGAAAATGAACCGCATCGTGCGCGACATGAGCCAGGCCCTTGGAAAACCCGCGAAGCTCGTCGTCATTGGAGCGGATACAGAGGTAGACAAGACCATCGTCGACAGCATTGCTGACCCGATCATGCACATGGTCAGAAATGCCATGGATCATGGCATTGAAGAAAGCGCCGAGAAAAGAATCGAGGCAGGCAAAGACCCACAGGGTACGATTACGTTATCTGCGCACCATACAGGCAGTGAGGTCATCATTACCATACAGGATGACGGCCGTGGAATCAACGCACAAAAAATATTAGAAAAAGCAAAAAATAACAACTTACTTACGAAGCCGGAAAGCGAATATTCTCAGAAGGAAATCCTTCAGCTGCTGCTTCTTCCTGGTTTTTCGACCAATGAAGTCGTAACGGAATTTTCCGGCCGGGGCGTCGGAATGGACGTGGTGAAAAAGAACATTGAGAAAGTCGGCGGCGTTGTGTCCATCGCCACAGAGGTTGGCAAAGGAACGATTACAACGCTCAACATTCCTCTTACGCTGGCGATCGTGGAAGGCATGGAAATTGCCGTGGGCAAGTCCATCTTCACCGTTCCGCTCCACAATATCCGGTCCTCTTTTAACGTGACACAGCAGGATATCATCTATGACTCCGCAGGCGGAGAAATGATCAGGCGAATGGATTCGTTTTTCCCTGTCGTACGTCTTCACGAATTTTTCAATATCCCGACGGAAGCGACTGCCGTAGAGGACGGAATCATGATTTGGATCGAAGCAGGCGACAAATCATATTGTCTGTTTGTAGATAGGCTAATCGGTGAGCAACAGGTTGTCGTAAAGCCGCTGCCGAATTACCTCTATGCGTTTAACATCAAAAATCTGGGAATTGCCGGCTGCACGATACTTGGTGACGGTAATATCAGTATTATTTTAGATGTCCCAAGCTTATATGAAGCCGCGGTCAGCACCGTTTAACCGGAGAAAGGCAGGAATTCAAAATGATGAGTCAAGCTAATGAAATTAGTCAAAATAACATGGATCTATATTATAACGAAGACGATCAGGCCCTTCAGGCTGTATCCGATTCCAAAAAATATCTTACCTTTGTCTCAAACGGCCTTGGTTTTGCGATTGCGTCGGATTATGTCATTGAAATTATCAACGAACACTCCGTCACACATTTGCCCCGCGTACCGGAATATATAAAAGGGATCATCAATTTACGAGGGCAGATTATACCGATCATGGACGTCCGTCTAAGGATGGGCCACCCTGTTTCTGAATACACCAAAGAAGCCTGCGTCATCGTCATCTCAATCAACGAAATCTCTATCGGCCTTTTTGTCGATAAAGTGTTACAGATGATCGATATCGCCGAAGGGGCAATCATGGATCCGCCACCAAACAACCAGCAGGAGTTCGTCAGCGGCATTACACATTTGGACGAGGCGGTTTATTTATTGCTGGATTGCCAATTACTTCTTCAATAGCTTTTAAAGGATGTGTTCACTATGCTAGAAATCAAGCAGGAAGATTTTGTCCGTCTGACTCGTTTTGTCCAGGACAACTATGGAATCAATTTGACTCATAAAAAGAATCTGATCGAAGGCCGGCTTGGAAAAACCATTATTGATATGGGATTTTCTAATTTTACGCAATATGTGGATTATTTATTAAAAATGAAAAAGCCAGATGACCTTGACCATCTGATCAACAGGCTGACGACAAATCACACTTATTTTATGAGGGAACATTCACATTTTGACTTCTTTCAAAGCGTAATCCTTCCCGACCTTGAAAACCGCGTTAAAAGCCGCGTTATAGGCATTTGGAGCGCCGGCTGTTCAAGCGGCGAGGAACCCTACACCCTGTCAATTCTCCTTAAAGAGTATTTCGGCCAGAAAACACCCGCCTGGGATACTCGGGTTTTGGCTACCGACATTTCCAAACGCGTGCTCACAAAGGCGATGCAGGGAACGTATGACGAAGAATCTTTGAAAAAAATACCCGAGCCATGGAAAAAAAGATACTTTACCAAGTCGGAAAATGAATATACGGTTACAAAAGCCCTTAAGGACAATGTCATATTCAGGGAATTTAATTTAATGGATCCTATTCAATTTAAAATTCCCTTTGACATTATTTTTTGCAGAAATGTAATGATCTATTTTGATCAGCCAACAAAGGACGCGCTGGTGCAGCGTTTTTATAACGCACTTAAACCCGGCGGCTATTTACTGATCGGGCATTCGGAGACAATCAATAAAGAGAATTCGCGATTTCAGTACATTATGCCTGCTACTTATAAAAAGCAGTAGCTAAGGGGGGAACGAAAATGAGTAAAATACGCGTTTTAGTTGTAGAGGATTCCATTTTCTTCAGAACATTTTTAATCGAAAACCTTTCAGCCTACCAAAACATTGAAATTGTGGGATTCGCGATCAACGCGTTGGAAGCAAAAAGAGTGATTCCGAAATTAAATCCTGATGTTGTAACGCTTGATATTGAAATGCCGGGCATGTCCGGCATTGATTTACTGAAATACTTAATGCAAACTAATCCTGTCCGTGTCCTCATCGTCAGCGCAGTAAACATGAACGTATTCGACGCGCTGTCCGCGGGCGCGGTGGATTTCGTAAAAAAACCCGACGCCGGCGTGCCGGATGCAGAAAAGCGTTTTATAAAGGAGCTGGCTGGTAAAATCGTGGTCGCAAAAACGGCCAGACTTGGGTCAAAGGAAGTATCAACACCGGTTGCGCCATCAACTCAGACCATTGCTCCCGCAAAACCACAGGCCGGACTGACGCTAAATCCCGCCTCCAAATCGGTTTTGATCGCACTGGGGGCGTCCACCGGCGGAACGGAAGCAACTCTTTCTTTGCTGAAAGAGCTGCCGGCCAACACGCCCGGGATGGTCATCGTTCAGCATATGCCGCCCGGATTTACTAAAATGTATGCCGACCGGCTGAATAGTATCTGTCAAATGGAAGTCAGGGAGGCCAAAAACGGCGATGTGCTAAAGCAAGGACTTGCGCTCATAGCGCCCGGCGACATGCAGATGCAGGTCGTGTCCACAGGTTCCTCTTATTCCGTAAAGTGTTTTTACGGTGAAAAGGTCAGCGGACATTGTCCCTCTGTAGACGTATTATTTAACTCGGCTGCCTCGGCCGCAGGAAGCAAAGCCGTAGGAATTATCTTAACCGGCATGGGCAAAGACGGCGCGGACGGTTTGCTGCAAATGAGAAAAAAAGGAGCGTTT
>Ga0123353_10000763_pt1 | contig 39121 bp, 52 predicted proteins | sample TergutLab28metaG_3_FD_92763 | JGI IMG/M metagenome (GOLD analysis project Ga0123353, IMG submission 92763) | Labiotermes labralis P3 segment gut microbial communities from Petit-Saut dam, French Guiana - Lab288 P3 | ecosystem: Host-associated > Arthropoda: Insects > Digestive system > Gut ... | reverse complement strand
TAGGACAGCAGTTTTACGCTTTCCGTGCTCTCCAGGAACCGGGCGTAGCGCAATATGCCATAGGCCCGCCAGATTTTGTTCTCCCATTCGGGGCGCTGCAAAAGCTCCGTTTGGGCGCGCCTCTCCTGGTCGGCGATCTGCAGGGTGATGGCCCGTAGGTTTTCCAGGGCCTGGTTTTCGGAGATGCCCAGGGTCACCTGGTTGCTCAGCTGGAACAGCGCACCCTCGGCCTCGCTGCCCTCGCCGAAGGCCCCCCGGATGGTCAGCCCCAGCTTGGATATGCTCTCGCCCAATCTTCCCACCCGGCCCAGGGCAGCCAGGGCGGGCAGGTGCAGCAGCACCGAGGCCCGCATGGCGGTGCCCAGGTTGGTGGGGCACTGGGTCAGGTAGCCCAGGCGCTCGTCGAAGGCGTAGGCGAGCCTGCGGCTGAACACCGTGTCGAGCCCGTCGGCCAGGGCGTATGTCTCCTCCAGGGCCAGGCCGGGGGCATAGGCCTGGATACGCAGGTGGTCCTCCTCGCACAGCATGACGCTCACCCGGTCGTCGCCTCGCAGCAGCAGGGCGGTTCCGGGGGCCCCCGCCGCGAATTCCTCGCTGATCAGGCGCCGCTCCGCCAGGGAGACCGCGTTCACGCGCGGCAGGCCGGCCATGTCGGTCCAGTGAAACTCGCGCAGGTCTTTTGCCGCTTCGCGCGCCGCTTCGCAGACTTTTTTGCGCCCTGCCTCGTCCAGCCTGGCGGGGAAGGGGAAATCCCCGAGGTTGCGGGCCAGGCGCACCCGGGTGCTCAGGACCACGTCGCCTTGATCGGCGGGCGCGGGATTTTCTTTATTTTTCTTGCTAAAGAGCATTCCCTTCGCCCCCTTCCTCCAAGCCGCGGATCTCGTCGCGCAGCTGCGCCGCCCGCTCATAGTCCTCCTCCCGCACCGCCGCCGCGATCTCCTCCCGCAGCCCGGCGATGCGCCGCTCCGCCTGCCTGCGGCCCTGCGCCGCCGGGTCGGCCTCGGGGGTCTTTCCCATGTGTTCCAGGGCCCCGTGGATGCGCTGCAGCGCGGGCTCCAGGGCGTCATAGAAGGTTTCGTAGCACTGGGCGCAGCCCGCGCGGCCGCTCTGGGTGATCTCCCGCAGGGAGCTGCCGCACAGGCCGCAGCGGGCGGGGGCCTGCGGCTGCGCCTGCGCCTGCTGCAAAGAACTGCCCAAAAACCCGCTGAACAGGTCGCTCAGCTGGAACCCGAAGCTGGGCATCAGATCCAGCCCCGCCTCCTTGGCGCAGGCGGCGCACAGGTAGTATTCCTGCGCGCGCCCGTTGATCACGCGCTGTATGTGCGCGGTGGCCTCCCGCTGTTTGCATTGTTCACAAAGCATGTTGATCACTCCTCAATCCAAAAATATGTCATTCGCTCAAACTTAGAAGCATCTGCTTGAAGATCGAAGCCCGCAGGGCGTCGCCCGTCCGGGGAGGCAGCACCCGCAAAGCCACGCCGCAGCCCGCCGCCTGCATGAGCGCCGCAGCCTCCCCGCTGATGAAGTTTTGGCCGAAAAGGTTCGCGATATGCGCGCGCAGGGTGGCCTCATCCAGGGCGGGGCCCAGGGCGTTGATGAGGGCCAAAAAGGCCGCGCCCCGGTCCATCTTCACCCGGCGGATGCGGATGCAGCCCCCGCCGCCCCGGCGGCTCTCCACGATATAGCCCTGCTCGGGCGGGAAGCGCGAGGCGATCACGTAGTTGATCTGGCTGGGGGCGCAGCCCAGGGTCTGGGCCAGCAGGTTGCGCTGGATCTCCGTGTCTCCGGTCTCCTCCAGCATCTCCAGGATCATCTCCGCGATTACGCTGCTCAGGCTGGCCATGGCACACCTCCTTTGACTTTGACTATCTTTGACTTATGAGTATAGTTTAGCATATGCGAAAGGGTTTGTCAAGAGCTTATGAAAATAAATTTGCGGGTTATAAAAATTTTTCCGGCACAGAGGCAGGATTCATCGATTTGCTCTTGCATTGCAGGAAAGTCCATGGTAGAATATCCTTGAGGCGTCCGGGAGTTTCCTGGGGGCCTAAAAAAAGCAGGAGGGTTTATGCAATGAAAAAAATCGTATCCATCACCGTATCCATCGTTCTGTGCGTGTTGGTCCTGGTGCCGTTTTCCAGGGGGCTTTCCGCACAGACCCAAGCGCCGCTGAAATTCCTCGTGCTCGGCGATTCCATCGCAGCAGGATACGGCGTCAACTTCCGTGACGCATACGCTTCGCTGGTGGCATGGGAAATGGGCTTCGAGCTGACCAACTACGCCAGGGACGGGAGCACATCCCCGTTTCTTTTGGCTCTACTGAAAAACGAGTTGCCTCCAGAAGACACTACCCGAATCCGCGAGGCAGTTGCCGCAGCGGACATCATCAACATATCCATCGGCGGCAACAACATTCTGTTCTACTATGATCCGCTTACGCTTGCCACTGAAATAGTATCGGGTTCGTACGCTACGCTGGACATCATCCTTGCGGCGTTGAAGGCCGACCTGGTTGCGATCGTCGCCGAAATCCGTTCCCTGAACGAGGACTGCATTCTCGTCCTGCAAACCATATATGACAATGGGCCCTGGACCGCGAATCAGCAATTGCCCTCCAGCGTCCAGATTTCAAAGGAAGCCTGGTCTGCTATGGTCAAGCGCGGAAATGCTGTTTTTTACGATTATCATGAAGAGTATCCGGACGCTTTTTACCTCGCAGACATCTACGCCGCATTCGGCGGCGAAGGCTGCAATCCGAGATTGGTAAGCAATGACGGTATCCATCCTAATAAAGAAGGCCACGCAGTAATCGCCAGAACCCTGATCAATCTGCTGCAGACGATCAAGCTGTATCCCGACCCTCCCGAAATCGTCACCGGCTCCCTGCCGGACGGCACGGTGGGGGCGGCGTACAGCCAGGCACTGGAGGCGCAGGGAGACGGCCGCATCGCATGGTCGCTTGCCGAAGGCGCGCTTCCGGAGGGCCTGACACTTTCCCCGGAAGGCGTGATAGCGGGAATACCCAACGAAATGGGGGTTTTCAGTTTCACCGTGCAGGCGGAAAACCGCAGCGGGGAGGATGTGAAAGAGCTTTCCATCGAGGTCAAGGAATCCCCCGAAGAGGAGGACAACGACGAAACCTGCCCGGCGAAATATGTGGGGCTGCTGGGCAGGTATACGAAATACCCGTCCACGCGCTGCAACTGGTTGCTGTTCATCCTGCTCTTCGGCTGGATCTGGATGTGGTTCTGACCGTAGGCAATAACAAACAGGCGGCGCCCTAAACAGGTGCCGCCTGTGCTTTCTCCATCTCCCCCATCGCCCTGGCCCCAAGGGCCTCGTACCGCGCGCGCTTATCCCGGATTTTCTCCTCCAAGGGCGGCAGCAGGCCGAAGTTGGCCCCCATGGGCTGGAAATCCTTCACCGTGGGGTCGCTGATATAGCGGCTCAGGGCCCCCACCATGGTGGGGGGCGGCAAAACCAGCGCAGGCAGCCCCTGGACGGCTCGCGCGGCGTTCCTCCCGGCCAGAATTCCCGAGGCGGCGGACTCCATATAGCCCTCCACCCCGGTGATCTGCCCGGCGAAATAGAGGCCCGGGCGGGTTTTGCATTGGAAATCGGCTCCCAGCAGGCGTGGGGAGTCGATAAAGGTGTTGCGGTGCATCACGCCATAGCGGACGAATTCAGCGTGCGCCAGGGCGGGGATCATCCCGAACACGCGCCGCTGCTCGCCGAATCTTAGATTTGTTTGGAACCCTACAAGATTGTACAAAGTTCCGGCGGCATTCTCTTTGCGCAGTTGCAGCACGGCCCAGGGGCGATGCCCCGTGCGGGGATCCCGCAGGCCCACGGGCTTCATAGGCCCGTAGCGGATGCTGTCGCGCCCCCGTCCCGCCAGCACCTCGATGGGCATGCAGCCTTCATATACCTGGGGTCCCCGGCAAACCGGCAGGTTTGTTGGGGCGGTATCGAAATCGTGGATATGCGCCCGCTCGGCGGCGGCCAATGCCGCCTGAAAGGCCTCGTATTCCTCGCGATTCAGCGGGCAGTTCAGGTAGTCGTCCTCTCCGCCCCGGCCGTAGCGCGCCGCCGGGAAGGCGTGCTCCATATCGACGCTTTCGGCTGTGACGATAGGCGCGGCGGCGTCGTAGAAATGCAGGCCCCCGCCGCACAGCGCCTGTATGCTTCCGCTCAGAGCATCGGAAGCCAGGGGCCCCGCCGCGACGATTACAATACCCTCGGCGACCTCCGTGACCTCCTCCCGGCGCAGCTCGATGAGGGGCTCCGCCGCAATGCGCGCGGTGATTTCCCGGGAAAACGCGTCCCGGTCCACCGCCAGGGCCCCGCCCGCGGGCACGCGCGTGCGTTTCGCGATTTCCACGCAAAGCGAGCCGAGGGCTTCCATCTCGGCCTTGAGCAAACCTGCCGCGCTGCCAAGGCGCTCCGCCTTGAAGGAGTTGGAGCACACCAGCTCGGCCAGGTCCTCGTTTTTATGGGCGGGGGAAAAGCGCTTCGGCTTCATCTCGCTGAGGGTCACGGGAATGCGCGCGCTATGCGCCAGCTGCCAGGCGGCTTCCACGCCCGCGAAGCCGCCGCCGATGATGTGGACTTGTTGCATATAGGTACCTCCGTATAGCTTAGGCGGCGATATTGAGGTACTCCTTCAGCCCCTGCTGAAGAATCTGCGAGAAAGGGGCGTTTGCTTGTTCAGCCTGGTACTTCAGCCAGGCCGGAATCGTGACCATCTTGTTGACGGCGCGTTTGTCGTTTTGGCGGCGATATTCGTCTGTATCGGCAAACACAAAACTGGCGAAGGCTTCCGGGGAACCGTCAAGTTTCAGAGCTTCCTCCAGGCCGGACGGCTGGGGGGCTTCAACGCCGTCCTTCTCCATGTGATAAAGCAGCATTTCAGCGGCGTCCTGCGCCATTTCGATAGCCTCGGCCAAGTCGTCGCCAAAGGTGTGGCAGCCCTTCAAGTCAGGGACGCTCACCAGCATTTTGCCGTCTTCAGGCGTAAAAATTGCGGGATAAACGTACTTCATGGGATTTGCTCCTTTCGTTGTTACGGTTAGTATATGCAAGGAACTAAAGTTCCATGGAAGGGTGCGGGGCTATTTCAACCCTGCGTCCTTCAGGATTTTCTCTGCCGTGCCGGTCGGAACCTCCTGCGGTTTGTGGCGGCCAAAAGCGATTTTGTAGTCCGGGTTGCTTGGGTGGTAGATGTAAGCGTGTCTGCCGCCGTCGTCGCCTTTCTTCCATCCCGCTTTTTTCACCAACCGTTCGAGTTCTGCCCAGGTCATCCATCCCTCACCTCCTGCTTATATTGTAGCATATGTAAACATAGGTTGTCAAGTGTTTTTGATCGTTTTCCAAAAAGCAACCCTCTTGACAACCCGCCCAAAACGCACTATAATAATTCTGCAATCCAAACGAAAGCGGGGATCCCCATGACCTGCACGCTTTGCGATAAAGAATTCAACGCAGGGAAACGCTACTGCCCCCATTGCAGCCTTGCGACCGAACCGCCCACGGAAGCCGAAAACATGGATATGGGGGATATGCAGAGGCAATTCAGGGAAGGGCTTTTTATCATGCCTTTTATACTTGCAGGCATAGGGGTTGGGGTCGCGCTCTACACGAAGGAGACATGGATCCTCTTTATGTTGCTGCTGATCGGTGCACTTGTTGGCATTCCATCCTTTTTCGTGCATCGCTACCGTGTATGGAAGGAAAGGCAATGCCCGCTGATCAAAAGGGCGGCGGTGGTTCAGGGAAAAGAAAGAACTAACGCCGGTAAAAGACGGATAGTATATTACGCTACCTTCATCTTCCCTGACCATACGGAAATGCGCCTGAAAACCACGCGCAGCGCCTATAAAGATTTGAACAAAAGAGACCGTGTTTTGTTGAAATATAAAGTTACTGAAGAAGCAGGCATCAGCAATATCCGCCAGAAAGCAAACTACTTTGGATATGAACGGCGTTAGAAGGCCTTGACACCCCGCCCCAAACGCGCTATACTATATAGGCAATCCAAACGAAAGCGAGAGAACCCATGCAGAGAATCGTGACCCTTGAGACCCGCGACCTGCGCGAGAGCCTGTGCGACGGCGGCTGCGGCGAATGCCAGACCTCCTGCCAGTCCGCCTGCAAGACCTCCTGCGGCGTGGCCAACCAGCCCTGCGAAAACAGCGAGGAATGATCCACGCCTATACCCTCCATGGCAAGCATATTATCCTGGACACAGGCAGCGGGGCGGTGCATGTCACCGACCCCGTGGCTTATTATGCCATCACGCATTGGCCGGTCACGGATAGTGAATTGCGGGCGCGGTTCCCCGGGGAAAACCCGGATGGGCTCACCGAGGACATTGAGGCGCTTATAGCGGCGCAAAAGCTGTTCTCTCCCGAGATCGAGCTTGCGCCCATGCGCAGCGAAGCTCAGCGCACGCTGACACGACCGGAGGGAGCGGAGCCGCACCGCAGATGCAAAGCGTTGTGTTTGCATGTATCGCATACCTGCAATTTAACCTGCGATTACTGCTTTGCGCAGGCGGGGCGCTATCGCGGGGAAGAGGCCCTTATGCCCTTTGAGGTAGGGCGGCGTGCGCTGGATTACCTGCTGGAACATTCCGGCGGGCACAAAAACCTGGAGGTCGATTTCTTCGGCGGCGAGCCCCTGCTCAATTGGCAGGTGGTCAAAGATTTGGTTCGGTACGCCCGGGAGAAAGAGCGGGAAGCGGGGAAGCGGTTCAGATTTACCCTGACGACAAACGGCGTTTTGATCGACGACGACGTGATTGCGTTTTGCAATAGGGAAATGTCCAACGCGGTGCTGAGCCTGGACGGGCGCCGCGAGGTGCACGACCACCTGCGCCGCACCGTGCATGGCCGGGGCAGCTATGATTTGGTCGTGCCCAAGTTTCAAAAGTTCGCCCGGGCGCACTGCGCCAGTGAGCACAGCGGCGAAAAGAATTACTATATGCGCGGCACGTTCACACATTTCAACCCCGATTTCACCCGGGATTTGTATCATATGGCCGGGCTGGGCTTCCATTCTCTATCCATGGAGCCGGTGGTCTGCGCGCCGGAAAGCGAATACGCGCTGACGCCCGCCGACATCGAAAAAATCAAAGCCGAATACGAGGCCCTGGCCCTGGAAATGGCCCGGCGGCGCGGCACGCCCGAAGCCTTCTCGTTCTATCACTACAACCTGGATTTGAAGCACGGGCCCTGCATCTATAAGCGCGTGAAGGGCTGTGGCTCCGGCACGGAGTATATGGCCGTCACCCCCGCAGGGGAGTTCTACCCCTGCCACCAGTTCGTTGGCGAGCCGGATTTTTGCATGGGCAGCGTCTGGGAGGGCGTCACCCGGCCGGATATTCACGCGCAATTTACCGCCTGCACCCTGCAAACCAGGCCCGCGTGCCGCGGCTGCTGGGCGAAATACTGGTGCGCGGGGGGCTGCGCGGCCAATGCGTACCATGCCTGCGGGAATATCAACGGGGTCTATGAGGCGGGCTGCGAGCTGTTCAAAAAGCGCATGGAGTGCGCGATTTGGCTGGCGGTGGGGGCATGACCCCTCCTCCTCTGTCATGCGACGACTTTTATAACCCCCTGGTCGCTGCGCTCCCCCCCTTGCACTGCCCCAAACGCCGCCACTTGCTTTACCATCAGAATCCCCCCTGTAGGGGGAAGGGAGCGCAGCGACCAGGGGGTTCTTAAAAAGCATCACCAAGGGGTAAAACCTCCGGTTTTCGCTAATAGGCAAAGCCTCCAGCTTTCGCCGGAGGCTTGTGTTTTTTGGATAGCATTCGCGGGAAAGGGGAAAGACCCTCACCAGAAAAATTTATCCATTCTCCTTCTGCCGGGCAAAGCAGTCGCTGCAATAGACCGGGCGGCCGTCCTCGCGGGGACGGAAAGGAAGGCGTGCGATGCCGCCGCAGGCCGCGCAGGTGGCTTCGAACATCTCGCGCTCGCCGCCGCGGGAGCCGCCGCCGCGCTTGCGGTTTTCACGGCATTCCTTGCAGCGGCCAGGCTCGTTTTCGAAGCCCTTTTCAGCGTAGAATTCCTGTTCACCGGAGGTGAAGATGAATTCGTTGCCGCATTCCTTGCAGATGAGGGTCCTGTCTTCGTACATGTGCTGATCTACCTCGCTTGAAAAAATTTTTGACTCCCCGGGCGGAATCGCACCGCCGTCTGTGATCGCCGCTTCTGGAGAAGCGGGTTGCACATGCTTTCTTTAAGCTACTGGGGCCTCTAAGTGCTCCGCGCAACCATCCCGCCCCTGCGGGGCACTCCTCCTCAGAGGGGAATTATAGGAACTGCTTGAGCTTTCTGCGCACGCGCTGCAGGGCGTTGTCCACGGCCTTGGGGGCCAGGCCCATTTCCCGGGCAATGGCCTCGTAGCGCTCCCCCGCCAGGTAGCGCTCCATCACGCCGCGCTCAAGGGGGGTCAGCTGGGTCTGGATGGCCTCCATCACCTGCCGGGTTCCCTCCATGGCCGAAAAGATATCCTGGGGATCCATGGCGGAGAAGTCCTGCGGCAGCTCGGCGTACTCCGCCATTTTCGCGCCCCGGCGCAGGGCCGAGATCATTCGGTGGTTGACGCACACGGAAAGGTAGGTGCGAAAACTGGCGCCGCGCCCCGGCCTATAGCTGGACACCGCGCTCAAAAAGCCCAGCATCCCCTCCTGGAGGAAATCCTCCCGCGCGAGGGCGCCGCCCTTGCCCTGGCGGCGCAGGGCCGCCTCCGCCCTGGCGCGCAGCACCGGCTGCGAGCGCTCCAGCAACCGCGCGAAGGCCTCGGCGCTGTCCTCGCCCGTCTGGATCATGCCCACGAGGGTTTCATCGCCGTGTTCGTCCATTTCAACCCCTCAAAGCGGCATCAAGTGCCCATAGACAATCATAGCGTAAAGTTCACGCTTTGTCAACAGTTATTTTATGTTTTTTTGAAAATGGCAGGGGTTGGGTCAGTTTAGCTGGGCGGAGAGCCAAGCGCCGAAGGGTTTGGGGAGCCCCAGCTTCCCGTGCATCGCCTCCAGCTCTTCGTAGGTATTCTTTGTGTCGCTGTCCTTTGGGCCGTGCACGGCCAGGTATATCTTATATGCTTTCATGAAGCACTCCAGCGCCTTCTCGTAATCGTGCAGATTGCAGTCATACTTGACGGCAAGGGTTGAGTAGGAAAGGGCGACGTCCGGATCGCTACCGAGCCTTTTTTCCTTCGACTCAATTTCTTTCAGGCGCCACTCGATCTCTTTTTCGTGGTTGCCCTGCCGTCGGCCATACAGATCCGCGATGTTATAGCAGATGCTTTCCGCCTGCCGATGCGCCTGCGTTTTCTCGCAGATCGCCAAGCCCTTCAGATACCATTCGAGGGATTTGTCGTACTCGTTTTTCTGGCCGTAGATCCAGCCTATCTTGTTGTAGGTACCAGCCGTTATCGCATGCTCGGGGCCAAGCGCTTTTTCGCGGATCGCAAGGGCCCGGAAATACCACGAAAGGGCCATATCATATTCGCTTTTGCGGTCATACATCAGGCCAAGATCGAGGCAGACCTCCGCGGCGTCCGCATGTTCCTTGCCTTTGATTTTTTCCGTTGTGGCCAGGATCCTGGAATAGAATTCGATGGATTGGTCGTATTTGTAGATATAACTGCATACCGAGGCAATCTCATCGCAGACCGCAATGGTGTCCGGATGCTCTTTGCCGAGGGTTCTCTCCCTGACCTCAAGGATCCAGAGAAGCATCTCGAGGGCCGTTTCGCGCTCGTACTTGTTAAAAAGCACTTTCGCAATGTTTATGTACACGGCCAGAGTATCCGGGTGCTCTTCGCCCAGCAGCTTTTTCTTTGCCTCATGGGCCTTTCGATACCAATGAAGGGCCTGCTCGCGCTCGTATTGATCCCCATACGCCTGCCCGGTTTTTTCGTAGATAGCCGCCGCGTCCAGGTCCTCCTCAAGGGGCTCCCTCGCCTCAGCCGCCTTGAGGTACCATTCGGTGGCTTTTTTCTTGTCCTTCTGCCAGGTATAGGCCAAGCCGATGTAGCTGAGAGCTGACGCGGCGCGGACGCAGTCGCCGTTTTGCCTGAAGATTGCCTCAGCCTGCAAAAAGCAGTCGATGGCCTGCTGGTATTCGCCCGCACTGCCGTGGTCGCAGCCCCGGTTGAACAAGTCCGCGGCAGACCCGTCCTTCAGTTTTTCAAAGCTCCGCTCAAGCCGGGCCTTGAGTATACCGATGCTTCTATAATACTTCCACGTGCGCTGGTTTTCCTGGCCCGATTCCTTTAAAGCGAACGCATAAGCCTTTGTGTAGCAATCAAGTGCCTGTCGTTCATCGTTCAGCTTGATGTATGCTTCCGCCAGGTTGCCGTATAACAGCGCCCTGTCACTTAAATTTTTGTCGGGTGTTTGCGCCAGAATCGCTTCGGCTTCCAGATACAAGCCAATGGCCCGCTCATTTTGGCCCGCGCGATAGGCGGCGACCCCTTCATCGATCAGATCCGCCGCGCGCTGCCCTTGCGGCCCCCGCTCGAGCCTCGTCTTGAGGATACCGATGTTCCTATGATATACCTGTGTACGCTGGTCTTCCGGGCCCGGTTCCTTTAAGGCGATCTCATAGGCCATTGTGAAATACTCAAGCGCCCGTTGTTCTTCGTTCAGCTTGACGTATGCTTCTGCCAGGTTACCGTATACCAGCCCCCTGTTGTTTAAATTTTTGTCGGGGGTTTGCGCCAGAATCGCTTCGGCCTCCAAATACATGCCAATGGCCCGCTGCTGTTCGCCTGCACGGAAAGCCGCGAAACCCTCATTGATCAAGGCCGCCGCGCGCTGCGCCGCCGCCGCTGCGGCCCCCTGTGCGATCTGATTTTTGAGTGCGTCCATGGCTTTCTGGCACTGCTGCGTGCGTTCGTACGCCGGGCCGAATTCCTTTAAATTCGCTTGATAGGCTTTTGTGAAATACGCAAAGGCCATTTCATATTCCTTTGTCTGAATGTACACGCCTCCTATGCTTTGGGCGATCACGCAAAGGTTCGCCGTATTTTTGGCTGGCTTTTGCATCATGATCTGCTCGGCCTGTAAATAACAGGCAAGAGCGCGCCGGTAATCGGCGGCCGCATAGGCTTGTCTGCCCTCATTCACCAAGGGTTTAAAATCTTTCATGTGAACTCCTCCTCAACTAAAATGATTTATTCCGCCGTGGCAAACTTATACCCCACGCTCCACACCGTCTGCAAACTCCACTGGTCGCTCACGCCCTCCAGCTTTTCGCGCAGGCGCTTGACGTGCACGTCGATGGTGCGGCTGTCGCCGTAGTAGTCGAAGCCCCACACCTCGTCCAGGAGCTGGTTGCGGGTGAACACGCGGTTGGGGTTGCTGGCCAGGTAGTACAGCAGCTCCATCTCCTTGGGGGGCGCATCCACCTTTTTGCCGTCCACGCGCAGCTCGTAGTTGGTGAGGTTTACGCTCAGCTTCTCGAAGCGCACCTCCTTCATGGCTGGCTCGTCCCTGCCGCCCTCGGCGCGGCGCAGCACCGCCTTGACGCGCGCCAGAACCTCCTTGGCGTCGAAGGGCTTGACGACATAGTCGTCCGCGCCCAGCTCCAGGCCCAGCACCTTGTCGAAGACCTCGCCCTTGGCGGTGAGCATGATGATGGGCACCGACGAGCTCTTGCGGATCTCGCGGCACACCTGCCAGCCGTCCAGCACGGGCAGCATGATATCCAGCAGGATCAAATCGGGCCTGTGCTCCTGGAAGGATTTCACGGCGGTTTCGCCGTCCCGGGCGAACAGCGCGTGGTAGCCCTCCTTCTCCAGGTAGAGCCGCAGCAGCTCGCAGATATTGCTGTCGTCGTCCACGACTAAAATTTTCGTCGGCATGGGTTTGTCCCCCTTTTTTGTTTGTGGTACTAGTATAACTGATTGCAGGGGGAAATGCAAGGAAAAATGTTACAGGGAGCGCGGGAATCAATTTTACTCTCTACGCTCCCCCTCACATTTTTATTCGCAGGAAAAATAAAAGAAGCCACTTGCACAAGCAGCTTCTTTCTTCATTTATGCCTTATGCTAAATAGCCATCTTAAGCTGGTTCGCCTCGCAATACACTTCAAGCGCATGTTTCAGCGTGAGAAGCTCCCCAAAGGGGATATTCCTGATGAATTTCAAATCCTCGTATGGGGGGATTGCGTCAAAGGAAATAGGGCTTATCTGTTTGGCCAGACCTATGTTGGGCCTATAAACCCCATTTTTTAACTGACAAAACATAAAAAGTGTCTGATTCGCAAAAATGCCTTTTTCAAATTTAATGAATAATCCGTCATCATTATGGAAAAATTCTGTAACTATTGAAATAACACTACTGTCATTATCTTCTTCTGCTTTCTCATCCTCATCATATTCATCCTCTTGGTTATCAGTATATATACTAAACATGTAGTCAACGCACTCGAAAATGGAAGCCCAACGATCCGACTCCTCTCTTGTCTCATGGTCCCACTGGATCACCTCGTTGGTGGCGAAATCAATGCAAAAGCGGTCGCCCCAGCTAGTAGCACCCACGATATACCATGCACTGGGGAAATCGCTGGCCTTGGCGGCGTTTTCTTTTTCCAGGGAATAATATTGGTCGTTGCGGTCAATGCCATAGAAATTCGGGCCGGACGGGCCGAAAAAGTGGCCGCCGTTGCCGAACTGCAGGAACTCCCAGTAATGCTCGGGCAGCTCGATGCCCTGCGCCCGTTCAAACTGCGAGATGGCCTTGGGGGAAGCGGGCGGCTTGAGTTCCATTGGCGCCTTGGCGTCGATAAGCTTTTGGAAAGATGGATGCATGTGTTTCTCCTCCTTAATATTTTAGGCTGGCTGCGATTATAATAATATATTCCGAGGGAGATGTCAATCGCCCAGGACAATTTTTGTCGTAACAAGGCAATGATATCGCGTAGCCAAAGAGGGGGTATCCAACCTACGCCCGCAGCGTCCCCCTCCCGATCGCCGCCTGATACAGCGCCTCCAAGTCATCCGCGTCCGGCGCGCCGTCGTAGGGCGGGGCCACATCCGCCGCCAGGCGGTAGGGCGAGCCCGCGGCCATTTTGTCCGGGCGCTTGCCCGCCAGCATGGCCCGCAGCTCGGCGTAGTCGTTGAGGTCCACCACGCCGTTGCCGTCCACATCGCCGAACACAACCAGGGCATAGCTGCGGATGACACCGCCGCCGCCGGGCCAGCGCAGCACGATTTTGCTCCCCGTGCCCGTGACGCCGCTGTTCTCCGGCTTGCCCGTATTGTCGATTTCCAGCGCGCCGTCCGTGGTCAGCCAGGCGGAAAGATCGGCGTTCTGCCAATTCTGCGCGCTGCCCTGCCGGCTGAGGGAGGCCGGGAAGCCGTAGATCAGGCCCTCCGCCTCGTCGATGGTGATGCCCGGCGCGGCCGTGAGGGTGGGGTTAATCTGCACCCTCGCCTGCGCGCCCTCTGCGGGGATACCGCCGAAGTAGGGCGTATCCGCGGGGCCGTAGGCTGTGTCCGCCGCGATGCGGAAGCTGTCCCGGGATACGCCGAGGGGCGCGTCTGCCTTCACCCCGAAGCCCAGGCTCAGCAACGGCAGGGGGGTCGAGGCGGCGTCCAGGGGTATCAGGCCGTCGGCCCCCTCTGCGGCATCCCCCTGCGGCATGTAGGCCCACTGCAGCACGACCACGCTGTATGCTTCGCGCTCCTGCGCGCTCATCCCGTCGGGGTACTTGTTTGTCTCGCCCGCGGCGCCGCGCTGGCCGAACTGCCCGGTATCCACCGGGCCGAGGCGCTGCGTTTCTCCGGGCAGCCAGGTGAAGCAATCCCTGTCGTACAGTAAATAGATCCGGAAGGCCGCGCACTGGTATCCCCCCTGGGCTTGCAGCGCCACCTCCAGGCCGATCTGCCCTCCCCTGCCCTGCTCGGCGACATCCGGCCGCAGCAGGTAAACCAGCTTTTCGCCGGCGGCACGGCCGGGCAGCGGGAGCGCCGCGCACAGCAGGGCCATCGCCAGCAAAACGGCCGAAAGCTTTTTCATTCGCCTCATGGTTCATCATCCCTTTCCATACAAACCATTCTCCTTATCCATCATAGCGCATATTGCCGGATTTGTCAAGAGGGCGAATCGCCCGGCGGCACAAAGATCACCCGCATACAACCGGAATTGCAGGTTGTGCGGGCACGGGCCGGTGAAGGCGCAGGTTTGGTCTTTCACGATAACTCCTCCTTTAGCATGGATATATCCTACTATATCACATTTTGAATAGTGGGACAAATCTTTCTCATTAATTTGTTGTTATGCAATAAAATGAATGATGGGATATATCCACCGATAGGAGAGATGATATGACATTAAAAGAGGTTATCGCGTACCGGATCATGCAATTGTGCAAAGAAAGAACCATTGCGCCGTATACTTTGGCCATGCAATGCGGCATTGACAAATCCACCGTTTACAGCATCCTCGGCAATAAAAGCAAAAGTCCGGAAGTCGCAACTATTAAAAAAATTTGCGATGGACTGGACATCACCCTCGGCGAATTTTTCAGCACCCCTGAATTCGACGCGCTGGAGCAGGAAATAAAGTAGCATGGCCACGCTGTAGTTCTACAAGGCTGTCGGGTGAATCTAAATCTGTTTTGATTTGAAACGCGAGCTTGTTTTTTTTTACCACCCCCTCTGTCGCACTACGCCGCCTTCGCGGCTAACGCGACATCTCCCCCAATCATTCCGCCTGCGGCTCCATTGGGGGCGATTCTGACGGTTTCCACGGGCTTTGTTTGGGCATTCGTTTTCGGATACTGCCAAGGTCGCCCCCAATGAAGCCGCAGGCGGAATGACTGGGGGAGATGTCGCCGCCCGCAAGGGCAAATTGGCGGCAGAGGGGGTGGTGAAAGAAAACTTACGCACCGTGAACCGCTGAAGATTCAGCCTGACCGGGATTGGCTATTTTTTTTGTTGACAACCCCGCCCAACGGTGCTACAATAACATTGCATCATAAATAGAATAAGGAGGCTAACATGAAACTCTGGTGTAAACGCGCTTTGACCCTCTTCCTGTGCATGACGATGCTCTGCGGCGCGGCGGTCCTGCCGTCCTATGCCGCGGGCTCGGACGAGCTGGACGAACCCCCCTCGGCATTGATGCGCATCGCCTACGGCGCGGCGGACGCCGCCGTGCGCTCCATCGCCTGGGTGATAGGGTCGCTCATTCCCGACGCCGGTACCCCGCGCAAATTCGCCCTGGGCGGGCCGGATTTCTACCCCGGCATGGACACTTTCCTCGATGCGCCCGCGACGGGCGCCAAATGGAGCCTGGGCTATGCCAGCGCGACGCTGATCCCCGAGGGCCTGTTCGACCCCGAAACCAAGGAGTACATCGGCCCCGATGACGTCTTTATGGGCGGCGGGCTGCTCATCGGCGAGCGCAAGACCCCCACCAAGCTCCTGGACGACCAGCGCGTGCGCGTCACCGCCATGAGCGACGGCAGCGGCCGGGGCACGGCGGTCTTCGCCAGCATCGACGGCTACGCCCTGACCTCCTACGACGTGCGCATCATCCGCACGCTGCTGCAGGATTTCGCGAAGGACAAGAACGTGGTCAGCATCAACATCGGCGTGCTGCACCAGCACAGCGCCATCGACATCCTGGGCATGAACGGCCCCCTGCTGCTGGCGCTGCTCGTCAACCCCTGGATCAACCTTCTCCCGGGGAACTTTATCGAGCCCTACAGCGGCAGGAATACGGCCTTTATGGAAAACCTGCACAAGGTCACGGTCAAGGCGATCAAAGAGGCCGTGAACGGCATGGAGGAGGGCGACCTCTACTACGGCGACTACGAGGCCGAGCCCTACATCTATGACAAGCGCGCCCCAAACGTGATCGATTCCAAGCTGCGCCGCTTCCGCTTCGTGCCGGACAAAACGGGCGTCAAGGAGACCTGGCTGGTGAACTACGCCGCCCACTGCGTGGGCATGGGCGCCGGCACCCGGGAGCTTACCGGCGACTACCCCTACTTCATGGACCGGCATGTGCAGGAGAAGTACGGCGCCAACTTCCAGATGATCCAGGGCGCGCAGCTGGCTATCACCACGGAACGCAAGCCCTTCGAGCAGGAGTGGATGAACGGCTACGAAAGGGTCGAGGCCTACGGCCGCGGCCTGATTGAAAAGCTGGCTACGATCGATGATGCGAAGGTGCCCGCCCTGCTCAACGTGCACAGCGTGGAATTCACCATGGACTGCGACAACCCCCTGCACATGCTGCTGTTCCGCTCGGGGATGCTCAAGTCCTCCGGCTACAAGACCAACCTCATCGGCTACAGGATGTCCCTGGTCACCGAGACGGGCTACATGGAGATCGGCAACGATCTCGCCATGGTGTTCGGCCCCGGCGAGCTCGACCCCATCCTTCTTTACGGCGGCGCGCTGGGGGCCGACCAGGCCTGGACGGGCAAGGACTTCATCTTCACCCCCATGAAGGACATGGTGCGCGGCAATCGCGAACTGCTGACCTTCGGCATCATGAACGACCACTCCGGCTACTACCTGGTGCCCAACGACGTGCACAACTTCATCCTCTTCGGCAACGAGGAGATCAACACCGTGAACGTCAACGCGGGCGCGAAGCTGCTGGACGCCTTTAAGGCGGTCACGGACTGGGCGAAGAAATAATCGAACACGGGGCAGGTGCGGTCTGTAACAAGGCCGCACCTGCCTTATGGTATAATGAAGGGAGGTTCGCAGTATGGAAGCATGGGGCGTTTTCTTTCTATATCTTTTTAGCTTTTTTGTGCTAATGCCATTAACCCTTGTGTTGGGGCCGATAGGCAAGCTGTTCGGCATTCTTTGAGGAGGATTTTCACATATGGAAATTATAGCCTTTTTGCATTGGCTTTTTGAGCTTTTTGTTCTTTTGCCAATATCATTGGTGTCAGATTTTATCACCCAGATACTCGGCTCTTTTTGAGCCGTCGCTGCGCGAATTGCCCTGCGAACCCCCATCCTCAGCCGCCCGAGGCGACAGCTCCTTCCACCGGAAGGAGCCTGGGGGATTGATCGTACACGGATTTTTCGGCTACAAGGTTGTATAGCCGAATGTCGCTTCTGCCTTAAACCCCAAGGCTCCTTCCGGTGGAAGGAGCTGTCGCCAAGCGGCTCCCGCAGGAGACGCTAGCGACTGAGGATGGGGGTTCGCGGAGCGGCAAGCCCGCTATGCCCACCCAAAAATAAATAGCGCACGGGCGGCAAGAATGCCGCCCCTACAGGCATATCATAATAACATAAGGAGAAAAGGAGGCCCACCCATGCCATTCACCCCCATCGACATCCGCGAAACCGAAAACCCCGTAAAGCTCATCGCCGACGACTGGGCGCTGCTGAGCGCCGGCGCGCCGGAGGATTGGAACGCCATGACCGTCAGCTGGGGCGGCATAGGCGAGATCTGGGGCTTCGACGCCGCCTTCGTTTTCGTCCGGCCCCAACGCCATACGATGAAGTACGTGGACGAGAACGACTATTTCACCCTGAGCTTCGGCCTGCCCCGGGAGGTTACGACCCTGTGCGGCAGGGCCAGCGGGCGCGATTTTCCGTCGCCCTGCGGAAAAATCGCCGCGGCGGGGCTGACCGCCCATGCCCAAGACGGCGCCATCTGGCCTGAAGAAGCCAAACTCGTGATCGTCTGCCGCAAGGCCGCCAAGCAGGCCCTCGACCCCGCGGGCTTCCTGGATCCCGGCATCGAGGAGAACTACAGCGGGGACTATCACAGCATCTTCGTGGGGGAAATTATTCAGACATACAAAAAGATTTAGTTTGCACTTTTTGCCTGTACGTGTTATAATACGGATAGGTACAGGCGAAAGGGGCTTTACGCGCATGAGAATCCTGCTGAAAAGTATATACGCCGTGCTGCCAAAGGGCGAGGATTCCCTGGCGGTGCGGCGCTGCGACGTCGGCGTGGAGGGCGATCGAATTCTCTTCGCGGGGGAAGCGCCGGCGGATTTCGCGCCCGATAAAACCATCCAGGGCGAGGATAAGCTCGTGGTCCCCGGCCTGGTCAACGCCCACACCCACGCCGCCATGACCCTGCTGCGCGGCCGCGCCGACGATTTGCCCTTCATGACCTGGCTGTTCGATCATATCATCCCCATGGAGGACCGCCTCCAGAAAGGCGATGGCGATCGCCTTGGGGACTGCTACTGGGGCACGATGCTGGCTGCCTGCGAAATGCTGCGCTCGGGCACCACCTGCTTCAACGACATGTATTTCTTTATAGAGGACATCGCCTGCGCCTGCATGGAAAGCGGCATGCGCGCGGTGCTCTCGCAGGGGCTGCTGGGGAACAGCCGCAGCGACCCCGGCGGGCTTTCCCGCCTGAATGAAGCCGTCGCGGATATCAAAAAATACCGCGGGGCGGGGGAGGGCAGGCTCGGGTTTATGCTGGCCCCCCATGCGCCCTACACCTGCGCGCCGGGCTACGTGGCTCTGGTGGCCGAAACCGCCCGGGAACTGGGCGTAAGAATCCACACGCACCTGGGCGAAAGCCGGAAGGAAATCGAGGATTTACACGCAAAGTACGGCCAGACGCCCTTTGAATACATGGAGGCGGCGGGGCTGTTTGAACTGCCCACCGTGGCGGCCCATTGCGTCTACATGACGGACGCGGACATCGAAATCGCGCGCAGATACGGCATAAGCGTCGCCACGAATCCCGTGAGCAACCTCAAGCTGGCCAACGGGGTCGCTCCGCTGAAAAGGCTCCAGGAGGCTGGCGTGAATATCGCCCTGGGCACCGACGGGGCCGCCAGCAACAACAGCCAGAATATGATCCGCGAGCTGGGCACCCTTTGCCTTGTGCATAAGGGCATCAATGAGGACCCCGAATGCGTGCCCGCCGCACAGGGACTGCACATCGCCACCATGGGCGGCGCGCGGGCTTTGGGTCTTGCTGACGAGATCGGTTCCATCGAGCCCGGCAAAAAGGCCGACCTGGCGATCCTGAACCTGCGGCACAGCCATTGGACCCCCCGCTCGAACCTCCTCGCCGCGCTGTGCTACGGCGCGCAGGGCAATGAGGTGGAAACCGTGCTGGTAAACGGCGAAATCCTGCTGGAAAACGGCGCCCTCACCCGGATGGACGAGGAGCGCATCCAGTGGGAGGCGCAGAGGGTCAGCGAGAGGCTGGGAGGGTAGCATATGGACGAACGCATACAACAAGACCTGGAGATCATCAAGCAGGGTGTGCTGGATACCGTTCCCGCGGAAGCGATCTATCTGTTCGGCTCCTATGCCTACGGTACGCCCCGGGAGGACAGCGACCTGGACATCTATGTGGTGATACCGGACAGCGTAGAGATGCGGCCGCTGGATGTGGGCGCGGAAATTCTGTGCAAGCTATATGAAAACCGCAGGCCCAAAGTGCCTGTTGACATTATCGTCAACCCTGCCAGTTTATTCCGCCGCCGGCAAGATGGACCGACTCTCCAACGGCAAATTGCGCAAAAAGGAGTGATGCTGTATGGAGCGTAAAGCGATTCAAAGATTGCTCCGCCTTGCGGACATGGATTTGGCCTCAGCGATTCATTTGGAAGCCATGATGCATCCAAAGCCGCTGGAAGTCATCTGCTTTCACTGTCAGCAAGCGGTTGAGAAATTTCTTAAAGTGTATCTGCGCAGTCAGACCGATGGACCTTTGCACCATTTGCCAGGAGCATGATCCGCAATTTGCGGATATAAAAATAGCGTGCTCCAAACTGACAATGTATGCCGTACAAACCCATTACGAAGACGGCATCGAACTTGACGAAACCGATATGCGCCGCGCCCTGCGTTACGCCAGTGAAATCAAATCCTTTGCGCCCATAGCGGAGCTTCGCAGCCAACTGGAGGAGGAACCCCATGAACCAAATCCGTGACATTGCCCTGGCCCCGGGGGGCCATCAAAAGATCGACTGGGTGCGCCGCAACATGCCCCTGCTGCGCGGCCTGGAGGCGGAATTTTCGATTGAAAAGCCCTTCGCGGGGCTGAAGATCGCTCTGAGCGTGCACCTGGAGGCCAAGACGGCCTATCTGTGCCGGGTCCTCGCGGCGGGCGGGGCGGAGATGTGGATCACCGGCAGCAACCCGCTTTCCACCCAGGACGATGTGGCGGCGGCCCTGGCAGAGGGCGGCCTGCACGTGTTCGCCTGGCACGGGACGACGCCGGAGGAGTACCGCGCGCACCTGCGCGCCGTGCTGGAGGCCGGACCGAACATCATCATCGACGACGGCGGCGACCTGGTGACCATGCTGCACGAGGAGCTGCCGCATCTGTGCGGAAACATCATCGGCGGGTGTGAAGAGACCACCACCGGCATCCTCCGCCTGCGCGCCATGGACGCGGCGAAGCGCCTGCGCTTCCCCATGATCCGCGTCAACGACGCCGACTGCAAGCACCTGTTCGACAACCGCTACGGCACGGGCCAGAGCGTCTTCGACGGCATCGACCGCACCACGAACCTCATCGTGGCGGGCAAAACCGTGGTGGTGGCTGGCTACGGCTGGTGTGGCAAGGGCGTCGCCATGCGGGCCAAGGGCCTGGGGGCTAGAGTCATCGTGACGGAGATCGACCCTATCAAGGGCATCGAGGCCATCATGGACGGATTTTCATTAGCTCAAATGCATGAGGCGGCGGCAGAGGGGGATCTCTTTATCACCGTAACCGGCTGCAAGGATGTCATCACCGAGGCGCACTTCCCCCTGATGAAGAACGGGGCGATCCTGTGCAACGCGGGACATTTCAACGTGGAGGTCAGCGTCACGGATCTGGAAGCCCTGGCTGTGGAAAAGCGAGAGATGCGCAAAAATATCATGGGCTACCGGCTGCCGAACGGCCGCTGGGTGCATCTTCTGGCGGAGGGCCGCCTGGTGAACCTCGCGGCGGGGGACGGCCACCCGGCGGAGATCATGGACATGAGCTTTGCGATCCAGGCGCTCAGCGCGCGCTGGCTAGCGGATCACCGTGACATCGAATTCAACAAAATGCTGCTGCCTGTCCCGCCCGCAATCGACTTTGCCGTCGCGCGGCGCAAGCTGGAAAGCATGGGCTGCGGGATCGATACGCTCACGCAGGAGCAGGAAGCATATTTATATGCGGAATAACGCATGACCTGTAGGGGCGGCTTGCAAGCCATATGGGCTGTATTTAGCATAATCAAGGCAATACTATAGGAGGCGAGGGATACCTATGGCGATTCTGGGCATCGTTTTCCTGGGGTTGATCATTCTTTTCGCATTGGGGCTGCCCTTTCTGATCACCGGCATTTTCGGGAAAAAGCGCCGCAAGGGTCTGCTGATCCCCGGCTGCGTGCTGTGCGTGCCGCTGCCTGTGTTTTTCCTGCTGGGGGCCGTCGGCGCGCTCGTCGGGTATATAAGCCTATGAGCGAAGCCCTCGTCGCGCCCTCCCTCCTCTCCGGCGATTTCGCGCGCCTGGGAGAGGAAGCCCTGCGCTGCGAGCGGGCTGGGGCCGACTGGCTGCACCTGGATGTGATGGACGGCCATTTCGTGCCGAATATTACCTTCGGCGCGCCGATGGTCGCGGCCCTGCGGCGCCTTACAAAGTTGTTTTTCGACGTACACCTGATGGTGGAGCGCCCCGAGCGCGGCCTTGCCGACTGCCTGCGGGCCGGGGCCGATATGCTCACACTGCATATCGAAGCCATCGATGGGGATGATTTATCGCGGGCGCTGCGGGCCATCCGCGCGGCGGACTGCGGGGCGGCCCTGAGCGTAAGGCCCGGCACAGCCGCAGAGCGCGTCTTCCCCTGGCTGGAACACATCGACATGGTGCTGGTTATGACCGTGGAGCCAGGTGCGGGCGGCCAGACCTTTATGCCGGACATGCTCCCCAAAATCAAAGCCCTGCGGGAGGAGATCACCCGCAAGGGACTAAGCACGAAGATTCAGGTGGACGGCGGCATCAACGAAAGCACGATAGGCGCGGCCGCCGAAGCGGGCGCCTCCATCTTCGTGGCGGGCAGCGCGCTGTTCGGCGCGGGGGATATGGCCCGGGCGATCAAGGGGCTGCGGGAGGCAATGCTGAATTATGAATGCTGAATTGTTTTCAGCGCAAAAGCTGTGCTATAATTAATTCAGCATTCAGCATTCACGTACACGTTCCCCGGCGCGAAAAATTGGCGCGCGCGCTGTTTGGGCAACTCGCCGCACTGGCCGCCCAGGCGCTCAAAAACCTGCTTTTCGCCCATGGGCCGCCAGTGCTCCCGGGTTTGGTCACAGGCAAAGGCCTCGCCGCAGGGGTGCGCGTATTCGGAAAAGAAGCGCTTCAGGGCGGCGGGTTCCCGGGCGGGGCACACCAGCAGGCGGAAGCGCCCCCCCAGGCTAAAAAGCTCACCGCAGGTAAACAGCCGCCCCTCCTCGTCGCGCAGGCCCCTGGCGTAGGCCCGGGAGCAGTCCAGCAGGGCGTCGATATCCGGGAACTCGAAGGCGAGCTGCTCCTGCTTGCGCAGAACCCCTGTGGGCGTGGGATCGGGGCGCAGGGGCTCGGCGCAGGCGCCCCGTATCGTGAAAAACAGAATGCAGCCCCCGGTGGGGCGCGGCATGGCGTCGATGAGCAGCTGGCCCGAGGGGTCAATATCGCAGCCAGTGGTTTCGCGCACACGGTCCAGAATCACCCAGATCACCCGCCGGGTGTCCGCGCTGGCATAATCCAGGGCGTCATAGGTGATATCCAGGGTGTCCAGATCCTCAGCGCTCAGCTCCACCACAATCTTGCGCTGCGTTATGGCCTCGATCCTCATTGCGCCATTTCCATCCTTCCCGCCAATTGAAAAATCATTTTCAATTTTCCTATACTACTATCATATAGAACGGACGGGCTGTGCGCAATACTGAAATGTTGGAAAAGCATCCAGGAAAATGTATAACAGGGAGGGAGAGCATTTGATTTACTCTGTAGATGAATTGCGCAGGAGAATCAGGCCGTTCGCCGAAAAATACCGCATTCCGGCCGTATATCTCTTCGGCTCTTACGCCAGGGGGGAAGCGCACGAGGGCAGCGATGTGGATGTGCTCATCGACCGGGGCGGTTCCGCGATCAACAGCCTGCTGGATCTCTGCGCGCTGCAATATGACTTGAATTGCGACTTGAAAAAAGAGATTGATATCGTTACGGAGCAGCAACTCCAACAGCCGGAGGCGCGGGAGGAAAGCCCCTGGTTCCTGAAAAACGTATATGAAGAGAGGGTGCAGATTTATGGAATCCCCTGATTTGCAGCGTATAAGGCACATCGCCAGGTATTGCAGGCGGATCAGCATGGAGCGGTTCGGAAGGGATTTCGATACCTTTTGCAGGGACTACGATTACTATGATGCCGTATCCATGCGCTTGATGCAAATTGGCGAGCTCAGCGCCGGGCTGACGGAAACCTTTTGGCGCGAAACAGGCAACCAGGTGCCATGGATGATCATGAAGGGGATGCGCAATCAGTTCGCCCACGCCTATATCGCCATGGATAAAGAAATCATCTGGAAAACCGCATTGGAAGATATTCCTGTCTTGCTTCGCTTTTGCGAAAATGCCCCTGAAGACGCATCTACTATCTAACATCAAAAATCTAAAACCAGAACGGAGTGACCCCCATGCCTGAATGGCTGATGAGCGCTTTGACCGCCGTGCTGTCCCTGCTGATGGCGCTGACCTCCAGCGGCGTGACCGCCCTGAACGATCCCCCCGAACCGCCGGTGATCCCCGATACCCCGGACGCCATGACCCAGGAAATTACCGTGATGAGCTTCAACATCTGGACCGACATCGGCAGCATCGGCGCGCGCATGAACGGCGTGCTGGAGACCATCCGCAGCGAAATGCCCGACAGCTTCGGCCTGCAGGAAGCCCACGAGCTGTGGCGCTGGCCGCTGAAGCGGGCGCTGCAGGATGCCGATACCATCGGCGTCGCGTACGGCATCGCCTGCAACTGGGGGCGCTATTTCGGCGTGCAAGAGGGCACCCCCATATTCTACCGCAAGGACAGATACGATCTGGTGAAACAGGGCGTGTTCTGGCTTTCCGACCGCCCCCGCGTCGCCTCGGTGGGCTGGGACGCCGCGCTGCCCCGCATCGCGGGCTACGCCGTGCTGCGGGATAAGGAAACCGGCTTCACCTACGTGCACTTCAACGCGCACTTCGACCACGTGGGCGCGACCGCCCGAGCCAACAGCGCCCGGCTCATCGCGGACCGTATCAACGCCATGGGCCTACCCGCCGTCTTCACCGCCGACGTCAACGCCGGGCCCGCATCCCTGCCCGCGCAGTACCTCGCGGCGGGCGGGCTGACCGATCTGCGCGATGCGGCCAATAGTACCGATACCGGCGGCACCTTCCACGGCTACGGCGGAGGCGGAGGCTCGGTGATCGACTATGTATATGCCAACCACTATTTGCGCGATGCCGCCGAATTCAAGGTGATCCGCGACGAATACGACGGGATGTATCCCTCGGACCACTTCGCCGTCGCCGCAACGTTCACGCTGGCGAACTGACAAGGAGTCTCCTATGCGAAAGCTATATGTGATTCTGCTCAGCCTCGCCCTGCTTGCAGGGCTGGGCGCCTGTGGCGCCGTCACGCGGCACGGACCCCCGGACCCGCCTGACATCCCCGCTGCCGAGGACAGGCTGATCCAGGAAATCACGGTGATGAGCTTCAATGTCTATATGAAAAAAACAGGCAAGCACGGGTCTTCCCGGCGCAAAGACGGCGTTGTGCAGACCATCCTGCAGGAAAAGCCGGACAGCTTCGGCCTGCAGGAGGCCCATGGGCAATGGCGCAGGCTGCTGCGCAGGGCCCTGCAGGAGGACTATGGCGTCGCCTGCGCTCTGGGACGCTCCGCCGGGCTAGGGGAGGGCACGCCCATCTTCTACCGCAGGGATAAATACGACCTGGTGGAGCAGGGCGTGTTCTGGCTTTCCGACCATCCCCGCCTCCCCTGGTGGGGCTGAGACGCCGCGCTGCCCCGCATCGCGGGCTATGCCGTGCTGCGGGATAAGGCGACCGGCTTCACCTATGTGCACTTCAATTCGCACTTCGACCACAAGGGCGAAACCGCGCGGATCAACAGCGTCCGGCTCATCGCCGAGCGCGTCAGCGCTATGGGTCTGCCCGCCGTCTTCACCGCCGACGTCAACGCCGAGCCGGATACGCTGCCCGCGCGCTACCTCGCGGCGGGCGGGCTGACCGATCTGCGCGGCGCTACCGATCTGACCGACACCGGCCCCACCTTCCACGGCTACGGCGGCGCGGATGCGGTGATCGACTATGTGTACGCCAACCATTACCTGCGCGGCGCCGCCGAATTCAAGGTGATCCGCGACGAATACGACGGCCAATACCCATCGGATCACTTCGCCGTCGCTGCGACGTTTGCGCTGGCGAATTAGCCGTCTAACCACCCCGCCCTTCGGGCACCCCTCCGAGGGAGGGGAATTGACCAACCGTTCGTAGGGCGCTAATTCCCCTCCCTCGGAGGGGTGCCCGAAGGGCGGGGTGGTCCATTTAACGTCTGGAACGGAGTGATCCCTTCATGCCGACGACCGACTCCCCGCGCTGGAAGCAGCGCTTCGCCGATAACCAGGAGGCCCGCCGCTGGAATCTGACCTCGCTGTTTTTCACCGCTTGGCCGCTGCTGGCAGGGTTTTTTTACTATGGCGAAAAGGCCCTGCGCACAGCGGTTGTGGGGGCCCTTTCGGCGGTGCTGTGCGAGCTGCTTGCCGGGCGGCTGATCCTGCGCCGTTCCACCCTGGACGACTGGAGCGCCGTGGTGACCGGATTGTGGATCGCCTGCATGCTGCCGGCAGAGATGCAGCCGGCGGACACCGCGCCGCTTTACGCCGCCGCCGGGGCTGCCTTCGCCATCCTGGTGGTGAAGATCCCCTTCGGCGGGGCCATGCACGCGCCCTTCACCCCCGCCGCCGCCGGGTTCGCATTCCTCACGGTCTGCTTCCCCCACAAGATTTTCGCCTACCTCCCCTCCGCTGCGGCTCCGCCCGCCCATACTTCTTCCCTGGCGCTTCTGCTGCTGCAGGGGCGTTCGGTGCTGGGGGGCAGGCAGCTGAGCGGCGTGCTGCTGGGGCAGACCGTGGGCCCCATGGGCACGGGCTGCATGTGGGTCATCGCGGCGGCGCTGCTGGCCATGCTGCTGCTGCTCCCGCTCAAGGCGCGGCGCAGCGCCGCTTTGTCCAGCGTGGGGTTCCTGGGCGCCGTGGCTGTGTTGGCGTTCCTGTTCCCCCGGGTCACCGGCAGCGGCTGGCTGGTGCGGGTCCATTCCGTGGGGATGGAGCTGTTCTCCGGCTCCCTGCTCTTCGCGGCAGTGTTTTTGCTGCCCGACCCCGCGATCCTGCCCCGGCGTTGGTTTATGCGTCTGGGTTTCGGGGCCGCCGCGGGGGCGCTGTGCATGCTGCTGCGGCAGCTGGGCAGCTACGAGGAAAATGTCTGCTTCGCCATATTGCTGGCCGACGCCGCCATACCCCTGTTCTACCGCCTGCAGGCGGAAATCCATAACCAGAAGGAATTCCGGGAAGGGAAGGAGGCGCAGTGATATGGCGAAAAAACGGTCCTGGATCAGCGGCGCCCTGCTGCAAAACCCGGTGCTGGTGCAGGCCATCGGCCTGACCCCTGTAATCGTGGCGACCACCACTGTATACGAGGCCCTTTGGATATCGGCCCTGAGCGCGCTGCATATATTCCTCTGCGAGGCGCTTGCCTCGGCAGTGCTGAAAAAACTGCCCGAATGGCTGCGGGTGGGGATCTATTTCGCTGTCGGACTGGGAATCTCCTGCCCGGCAACCTTCTTGCTGGATCACGGCGAATTCGCGGCCGACACCGCGGCGCTGCGCATGTTTTTGCCCCTGCTGGCACTCAACGCCATGGCCGTGGCGCGCTGCGAGCGCTTCGCCGTTACGCATACCCTGGGCGAAAGCCTGCGCGACGCCGCCGCCAACGCCCTGGGCTTCACCCTGGTTGCCGTCCTGGCGGGCGTTCTGCGCGAAGCTCTGGGGCGGGGCAGCATCCTCGGCTTCGCGCTTTCGCCGCTGCTGCGCATCCGGGGCTTCTGGATGCCCTTCGGCGGGTTTTTGCTGCTGGGGGCCATGGCGGCGCTGCTCAAGGCGGTGCTGGGGCGCATGGCTTCCCGGGGCATATATTCCGGCGCGGAAGTAAAAATGGAGCTGGCTCCCGAGGACCGCCGGGCGCGGCTGGAAAAATCGCGCCGGCTGCTTATGGAGGTGCCAGCCTCCATGGAAGGGGAAGAACCCGAGGAAGAATCCGAAAACGAAGAGCCGGAGGCGATTGCCGCGCCGCAGCCGCAGTCCCGCAGCCCGGAGGAGAAGCTGCGGCTGCAAAAGACGATCGACGAATTGCTGGAGGATTTGTAACGATGACAGCGTTTTTTGTTTCCGCCAGGGAGATCATCCTTTCCACGCTCACGGCGGCCATTTACGCCGTATTCCTGCGCAACCTGATTTTCAGCGGGGGCCTGGGAGGCACGGAGGTGATCCGCGCGGCCCAGCGCAACAGCGAAATCCTGCTCACCTCGCTGCTGGTTTCCCTGTTCTCGGCGGGGACTGCGGTGATCTGCCGGCTGCTGGCGCCGTTCCTCCCCGCCCGGGTGACGGCGGAATACGCCTGGCTGGCGATGCTCTTCGGCGGCGTGCTGCTGGGGCTCTACCTGCTGGCCTGCGGGGGCATCGCCCTGCTGGCGGGCAGACGCGCGCCCCTGCTGCTCAAACGCATGGGCATGTCGGCGCTCAACACCCTGGTGATGTCGGCGCCCCTGCTCATCTTCCGCCTGGGCTGGAACATGCCCCGGGCCATCGGCATGGGGCTGGGCGCGGGCGCGGCGTTCCTGATCGTCTCGCTGCTGGTCAACAGCGGCATGCATATCCTGCAGCAGAACAAGGCCATCCCCCCCATGTTCGTCGGCGTGCCCGCCACGCTGATCTATACCGGGCTGCTGGCCCTGGCCTTCACCGGGTTCACGGGGGAAGTGTTATTTCAGTAGGGAGCAACCATGCCCAGACTTCCCAAAAAGCAATTTTCCCAAAAAATATCCGACGAGGATTTTAAGGAGCATGTTGTCGGCGCGCGCGCGCGCAGGCGGTCGAAAGCGCTGCGGGCGCTGCGCGTTGTCACGCGCGTGATCGCCGGCGCCGTGGTGCTGGCGGCCGGGTTCGTCGTCACAGAGGCGCTGCTGCGCATCTCGGAGCAGCCGCTGCCCGGGGATTTCACGGCCACGCAGCCCGCCACCGAAGCCCCAACCGAGCCTTTAACCCGCCCCGAGCCCGAGGGCCCGCCCCTGCACAGCTTTTACGTGCCCCTGAATATGCTCGACCACCGGGACCAGGCCGCGCAGCTGGTGGCCTGGGCCAAAGCGAATAACACCAGCGCCGCCGTGATGCCCTTCAAGGACAGCGGGGGCTATCTCAGCTACCGCTCGAGCCTGATGCAGATGCGGCTGATCAACGCCAGCCAGAAGACCCGCTACCGCACGGACTGGACGCTGCGGGACCTGAAAAAGGCCGGGCAGCGCATCGTCGCGGTCATCCACTGCTTCGACGACCCCCTGGCCGCCGGGGCCATGACGGAGGCCGCCGTGCTGCAGCGTGATACCGGCAGCGTGCCATGGAAGGACGCCCAGGGCAGGCGCTGGCTCAACCCCTGGTCGGAGCCCGCGAGGGAATACCTGCTTGCGGTGATCCGCGAGGTGATCGCCTTCGGCGCGGACGATATCCTGCTGGCGGGGGTGTGCTTCCCCAGCGGGAACTTGCAGGCGGCGGTGTTCCCCGGGCAGGAAAACCCCGGCGACCCGGCGGCACGCAATCAGATTCTGCGCGCGTTCATCGAGGAGGCGAGGGAGGCTGCGGGGGAAAACGCGCAGCTCTACGTGATGATTCCCTCCCGCGCGGCCCTGAACGGCGCGCAGGAGCTGGGCGGCGACCTGTGGGACTGCGCGGCGGACTGGATCGCCATCGATATGCGCGGCGCGCCCTGGGCGCAGGACGCCGACTATTGGCGCGCGCGGCCCGTAATCCCCGTGGTGGATGACGCCGAGAAGGCACAGGGCGCGAGGGACTATATTGTGCTGGTGGATGAAGCGCAAGGGTGAGGAGTCTCTCATGTACCCTCATCCTCCATGGGAATCGGTCCATGCTCCGCCTCAAATTCCGCGATATATTAGCGTATCAGCCAAACCAATTCATTGTTCGCGGAGCGTCTTTCCGCTTTTGCTACACGCTTGAATTTGCGCAGCAGGTTTTCGTCGATTCGAAGGGAAAGAGCCTTTTCATCGGCTTGCATGGCAAATACCTCGTTTTTTAGTGGGTCTGAGGCCATTATAGCACAAGTTTGAATGACGTGTTGGAAGTAACACCGTTTGGTGTTGTATAAAATTTTGGAGGGATTAATTGGGTTGATTGATGAAGCTTTGCCATATGAGAGGAAAGGGTAGTTTAAGAACAGACCGCCAATAGGCCGCGCCGCTTCGCGGGTCGCCCTGCGACAACCACCCCGGCGCTGCGGCGCCACCCCTCCACGGAGGGGAATGGGGGCTAGGGCCTCAGCAGGATTTCCGATTTTTAGCTGTCGTTATCGTCTAATCCCCTATTCCCCTCCGTGGAGGGGTGGCGCCGCAGCGCCGGGGTAGTTGTCGCAGGGCGACCCTCCCGCCCGCAAGCGGCTGAGAAAGCATCGCAGTGCGACGCATCCTCTATTAAAGCAAAGAATAGTATATCACGAAAGAAGGTCTTGCTATCACAGAAAATCAAGCCGAAACCCCCGTCCGCGCGGCATTGGCCGCGGTGGATACAGGGCATCACAATGTGGAGGAATCCCTGGCGGAGCTGGCCGAACTGGCCCGCACCGCCGGGTATGAGGTCATCGCCCAGGTGACGCAGAGCCGGGGCGCGCCGGATAACGCCGCCTACTTCGGCAGGGGCAAGCTCGAGGAGCTGAAGGAGTGCATGGAGGCAAACGAGATCACCCTGGTGATCTTCGACGACGAGCTGAGCCCCGCCCAGATGCGCACGGTGGAAAAATTACTGAACCCGGACGAACACGCGATGGAGCTCAAGCTGCACGCGCTGGATCGCACCATGCTGATCCTGGAAATTTTCGCGGCCCGGGCGCAGAGCCGGGAGGGCAAATTACAGGTGGAGCTGGCGCAGCTGAAATACACCCTGCCGCGCATCACGGGACAGTGGTACGGCCTTTCGCGCCAGGGCGGCGGCGCGGCGGGCGGCGGCGCGGCCGCCAGGGGCCGGGGCGAGACGAAGTTCGAGACCGACCGGCGGCATGTCAAGAACCGAATCCGCCGCCTGGAGGGCGAGCTGCGGGAGCTGGAACGCCAGCGCGGCCTGCTGCGGGCCCGGCGCCGAAAAAACCGGGCCCAGGCCGTGGCCATCGTGGGCTACACCAATGTGGGCAAATCCACCCTGATGAATGCGCTGACCCATGCCGGGGTGCTGGTGGAGGACAAGCTCTTCGCCACCCTAGACCCCACGGCCCGGGCGCTGCACCTGCCCGATGGCCGCCGCGTGATGTTCATCGACACGGTGGGCCTGGTGCGCCGCCTGCCCCACCACCTTGTCGAGGCCTTCCACTCCACCCTGGAGGAGGCCGCCAGCGCGGACCTGATCCTCAACGTGTGCGATATCTCCTCCCCCGACTGCGCCGAGCAGCTGCGGGTGACGGCGGCACTGCTGAAAGAGCTGGGCTGTGAGGCCATTCCGGTGCTGCGCGTGCTGAATAAATGCGACATTGCGGGTGCCGAAGCGCTCGCAGCGCCCATGATCGGCGAAGCCAACATAAAGATCTCCGCCCTCACCGGGGAGGGTCTGGACGCCCTTCTGCAAGCCGTCTGCGATGCGCTGCCGCAGGACCGCCGTCCGGCGCGGCTGCTGCTGCCCTACGCCCTTTCGGGCTATGGCGCGCGTTTTCGGGAGGAGGGCCGGGTGGACCGCGAGGAATTCCGGGAGGACGGCGTCTACTACGAGGCCGTGCTGCCGGTGTATCTTATAGAGGAACTGGGGGAATATATCCTATGACCATTCTGTTTCAGGGCGACAGCGTCACCGACTGTGACCGCGACCGCAGCGACCCAAACAGCCTGGGCAGCGGCTATCCGCTGTTTGTCAGTCAGCAATTGCCTGGCGTGCGCATACTCAACCGGGGCATCTCCGGCCACCGGGCCAAAGACCTCGCTGCCCGCTGGCAGGAGGACTGTCTCAGCCTGCGGCCCGACACCGTGAGCATCCTCATCGGCATCAACGATGTCTGGCGGCGCTACGACTCCAACGACCCCACCAACGACGCGGCCTACGAGGCGTCTTACCGCAAGCTTTTGGAGCCGCTGCGGGGCACGCGGGTGCTGCTGATCCAGCCGTTCCTGCTGGATATCAGCCCTGCCGTCACCGCCATGCGGGAGGATTTGGCTGGCAAGCAGGCCGTGGTGCGCCGCCTGGCGGAGGAATACGGCGGTAAATTTGCCCTGCTGGACGCCGACGAGCTCTTCCGTGGCGCTGTTCGCAACGAAAAAAAGCCGCCCGCCTGGTATGCGGCGGACGGGGTGCATCCCACAGACGCGGGGCACAGGGTGCTGGGGGAGGCGGTGGCGGAGATGCTATGAACTCCCTCACCCGCTACGCGGGAACTCCCCCAAGGAGATACCACCCCGTAAAATGACGCTCATTTTATCTCCCCAACGGATCCGGCACGAATTCCCTTACCAATGCGATATAAGATTCGTCCGGCGTGTCGCTGAGCAGGTAGCAGTAAGCCAGCATCATCCGAATCGCCGCCTTTTGTTCTTCGGTCATAGTCACATCCGCTGTGTCCTTGTAATAGTAGTGGGAAAAGCGCACATCTGTCGTGCGGCCCTTTTCCATAACACTGGCAAGCGAGGCGCGCTTCTGTGAACCAAGCGGCACATCCGCATATTTAGATAAGCCGATCCTTTTCTGTTCACTGTAACTGACAGAAAGGTTATATATGACATCCTCTTCCGGATACTGGCACAGGAATTTGATGTTGTCCCAACTAACGGGGGGGAGTTCCGGATGCCAGGCTATAAAGCGAAATGTGGGTTCTTTGTCTTTCCTTGCGCCGATATAGGCATAGAACACGGATTCGGCCTTCGTATCGATTGTGCCGTCTTCGCCCTTCGGGTATATCCAGGTGATGCCTTCCATGGCGTCTTTTTTCTTGTATACAAGGCTGTCCATGCGCGTCAGCAGCGCGTTCTTGCAGCTGCCGATGAGCACTGCGGTATCTGCCCTGGGGTTAAGCGCCTTCGCCGCTTCCGCGTGTTTCAGCGCGGCCAGATAGCCGTTCTCCTCAAAGGCGGCCCACGCCGCTTCCAGCACCTCATTTGCCTGGGCGATATCTTCCTTTTTGGGGATACTTTCGATTCCCTTCTTAGCTACACCATATATACTGGGAATCCAGATAATGGCAAGCACCACGGTAAGTACGATTTTGGCTGTCATTTTCCAATTTTTCTTTCGCAGCCACATCCAGGGAACACCCAGCGGCGCAAGCAAGAACAATAGGAATATGGCACCGCAGCCGGGCGTTTCATTCGCTTGCTGCGCAGTCAAAGCTTTTTGCTGCCTAGCCGCCTCCGCCGCTGCCTCGGCCGCGCAGGCAGGGCATTGCTTTCCATCGAACACAGCGTCGCAGCGGCCGCACCTGGTTTGGGCCTGCGCGGCTCCGCAGGAGGGGCATCTGTTCTCCCCTGGCGCATAGTCGGTATGGCAGTAAGGGCAATGTTTCATGCGGCTTCCTCCTTGTTCGGGCTTTCTGTATTATACTACGCTTTTTACCATAATGCAAGTGGATTTTCAGCAGACGCAGGGCCAGATTCATGGTAGGAAATGTCTTGCCTCTTGCTTCCTGCCTCTATCCCCCCAAAAACCGCTTCATCAAATCCGGCCCAAAGCCGATGTAATGCCCCGTCGCGGCGGCGCTTTCCTCGCACACGCAGGATACCCCCCGTTCCGAGCCCTTCCAGGCCTTGCGGAAGAGCATATAGGGCACAGGGTCGCTGGTGTGCGTGCGCAGGGCCAGGGGCGTGGGGTGGTCCGGGAGGATCATCAGGGCATAGTCCTCCAGGGTGTCGAGGTACTCCAGCACGATGGGCAGCGCCCGCTCGTCGATCAGCTCGATGCCCCGCACCTTGTCCGCCGCAGCCCCCCGGTGTCCGGCCTCGTCCGTGGCCTCGAAATGCAGGTAGACGAAATCCTGCCCGGCGCGCATCTCCTCTACAGCCTGGCGCGCTTTGCCTTCATAGTTCGTGTCGAGATACCCGGTGACGCCGGGCACCTCCGGCGTGCGCATGCCCGCCAGCTTGCCGATGCCCTTGAGCAAATCCACCGCCGAGATGATGCTGCCCCGCAGCCCGGTCATCTCCTCAAAGCCTGGCAGGGCCGGGCGCGTGCCCTCCCCCCAGAGCCAGATGGCGTTGGCGGGAACCTTTCCCGCTTCGCGCCGGGCGATATTCAGCGGGTGGGCGCTGAGCAAAGCATAGCTCTCGCGCATCATGGCAAGCAGGGGCGCGGCGGCCTCGCCCTTGGGCAGGCAGTCCGCGATGCCCCTGCCGATGATATCGTGGGGCGGGGTCAGCGCGCCCAGGGCTGCCTGTTTTTCCCTTGCGCCGCGCCACAGCAGGCAGTGCCTGTACTGCACCCCGGCATAATAAGTAAGTGTGTCGCTGCCAAAAGCCGCCCGTACCGCCGCGATGAGCCGCGCGGCATCCTCCGTCTGGATATCCCCTCCCGCGTAATCCACCATGGTCTTGGCTTCAAAAGGCTCGTCCGCCGAAAGCGTGACCAGGTTGCAGCGCAGGGTGAGATCGTCTTTGCCCACGGGCACGCCCATGCTCACCGCCTCCAGGGGCGAGCGGCCGGTGTAATATTTTACGGCGTCATAGCCCAGCACGCTGAGGTTGGCCACATCGCTGCCCGGCGCCTGCCCTGGGGCCACGGTTTGCACCAGGCCCACCTCGGCGTCCCTGCCCAGCCTATCGAACAGGGGCTTTTTCGCCGCCTGCATGGGGGTTAGGCCCCCCAGCTCCGGCACAGGGGTATCCGACATGCCGTCGTATAGGATGATGATGTATTTCATGGGGAAGTCCTTTCGGCTTGAGTGTATTATAATTATAGCATGATGCGGGGCGAAATGCAATAAAAAACAGGGGCCACCCTCGGGTAGCCCCTGTTGCGTTTTTTGAAAGCCTTTACTTGATCTCCGCCTTCGCGCCGGCCTCTTCCAGCTTGGCCTTGGCGGCTTCGGCGTCATCGCGGGAAATCTTCTCCTTGATGGTGGAGGGCACGCCGTCTACCAGCTTCTTGGAATCGGGCAGGCTCAGGCCGGTCAGTTCTTTCACGGCCTTGATAACGGGAATCTTGCCGGTGCCCACTTCGGTGAGGACTACGTCAAACTCGGTCTGCTCTTCTTCAATGACGACGACCTCGGTGGGGGCGGCCACGGCCACGGCGGCGGCGGCGGATACGCCGAAGGCTTCCTCGACAGCGTGCACTAGCTCGGAGAGCTCCAGCACGGTCAGGCCCTTCAGGATTTCGATAATGCTTTGAATCGCTTCGGATGCCATAAAATCTTTCCTCCTAATTTGTTGTGATAGGGATTGCTTACGCCTCGGCGGGCGCGGATTCGGCGGCGGGCTCTGCTTCCGGGGCCGCCAAGGCGGCCTTATCGACCACCGCCTGGATGGCGCGGGCGAATGCCGCGATGGGGGCCTGGAACGCGTTGCAGACGGTTGCGAGCAGGATCTCGCGCGAGGGGAGTTTCGCCAGGGCGTCGAGTTTTGTGCTGTCGATGACCTTGCCGTCCAGGAAGCCGGTCTTCACCTTGAAGGTTCTGCTGGTCATCGCGTGCCGCGAAAGGATGCGGGCGGCGGCGGCGTAGTCGCTTTCGCTGGTAGCCAGGGCCGTGGTGCCGCTGAGGAAGGGGATCAGGTCCTCCAGGTCCGCCTCTTTGGCGGCCAACTCCAGCAGGCTGTTTTTCACAACGCGGTAACGGATCCCCGCCGCGCGCAAATCGCTGCGCAGCTTGGTGTCGTCCGCCACGTTGATGCCCTTGTACTCCACCAGCACGCCGGTCAGGGCGGCCCGCAGGGTATCGGCCAGGCCGGACACGGCAACCTTCTTCTGCTCCAGTATCGCTTTGCTGGGCATGTGCTTTGTTCACCTCCGACAAATAAAATGAGCCTTTCCACCAAAGGGCAGAAAGGCGCAATACTCCTCATGAATATCCCGCTCTTCCTCGGCGGGATTTAACGCCGGGGGACCCGGCAACCAGCTGTCTTCGGCAGAACAGAAGATAGTATAGCAGGTTTTGGGGAGGTTGTCAAGAAAAATTTTTTCACAACCCAAACCTTTCGCAAATCATCCCCGCCGCGTCCTCCGCGCTCACGCGCGTGTTGTCAATGCGCAGATAATTCGTCTCTTCCACCATTGTGATCTCTCCCGGCTCGGAGTTCAGGCGGTGCTCCTCGGTGCTCTTGCGCACATCCCCCTGCGACCAGGCGATGTCGCGCTTGCTGGGCTTGTGGGCCAGACGGTTCTCGGTGCCGTTGCGGCGCAGGCGCTCCTCCAGGCAGGCCTCCAGCTCCACGATATAAATCTCCACCTCGGGGCATTCCTCCCGCCAGAGGTCGAGAATCCCCTTATAATACAGGTGGTCCCAGGGCTGGTCGAAGTACCACAGCCCGGTATAGATCATGCCCTCCTGCCCGCTGCGGGCAAAGTAGCGGAACACGCTCTCGCGCAGCTCCTGGATGAGGGTCCAGCCGTTGTTGTCCAGAGGCAGCAGGGGCCTGACCATCTCGATGGTCTCGTGGTTGTGGAACAGCTTCAGCCCGGTGCGCGCGGCCAGGGCCTGCCCCACGGTCATTTTGCCCACCGCCTGGGGGCCGACGATCAATACGAATTTCATATGAATTATTAGCTCCTGTAGGATAAATCGCAGCAACGGTCTATGATGTGCGCGCCGTTTTCCTCAATGCGCAGGAAAGTTACGCTTCCGGCAGGATCGAACGCTTCAAGCTCCCGCGTTGCCGAGCCGAGCCATACTTGCCGCCAAACCGCCAGGGTTCCCGCGTGGGCGACAACGATCACTTTTTCCCCTTCGTCCGCAATGATTTCGTCGCAAGCCGCTTCTATCCGGTTCCAGAACATGCGCCATGTCTCCGCGCCGCAGTATGCGGGGTCGTTGATGGAGTTCACGGGCAGCCTGTTCTCCCGCGCCCATTGCTTGCTTTTGCCTATGGCCTCGCCGAAATACATCTCCCGAAGGTCTTCGCGGGTTTCGATTTCTATCCCTAAATACCCCGCAAGGGGCCGCGCCGTCTGCATCGCGCGCTTTAAGTCGGAAGAATAGAGTCTCCATTCCCGCCCTTGCAGTTCGGCGGAAAGCTTGCGCCCGATATTCTCCGCGTGTTCCCTGCCCAAATCGGTCAATTCCCAATCCGTCCAGGAGCCGACCATGCCGTTCACGTGCTGCTCGGACTGCGCATGCTGGATCGTAATGATGTTTTTCATTTTCATTCCCCTCCCACGACGCCCAGCCGCATCCGATAGCAGAATTCAATCGGCAGAATTCTGTCGCCGGAAGATTCATCCATCGCCGCCCGGAACGCGGCCAACTCGTCCTCCACCAGCGCAGGATTTGTACGCAAAACCTGCTGCAATCCGCCCTGCGACAGCGCGAGGCCCAGGAGCCTTCCGGCGTCGGCCTGCTCAGTGTGGGCGAACACGATTTCCCTGGCATAGGCAAAATGGCCGCAGGCGCGGATGTTCTTCAGATGCCGCTCCTTCGGGTACTTGACGAACGTGCTCTTGTCTTCCACCGCCGCGACCCTATCGAACAGCGCGTGCCAGGCCATCTCCACCGCGGCGCCGCACACGGGCGGCCAGTCGCAGTCGTAGGCGGCGAACAGCCCGCCGGGTTTCAGGATGCGCCGCGCTTCCCGCAGGGTGGAAAACGGCTCCATCCAGTGAAAGCTCTGGGAGCAGGTGACAATGTCGGCGATCCCGCTTTCCAGGCCCGTGTCGTCGGAGAAGGCCCGCACGAATTCTGCGCCGGGCGCTCCCTCCGCGTTGGCAATGGCGGAGGCCAGCATGCTTTCGCTGGGCTCCACGCCGATGACCCTCTCCGCCCTGCCACGCCACACCAGCGCGGAAAGCCCCGTGCCGCAGCCGATATCCACCACGGTTTGCGGGGTTCTTCCCAGGTAGCGGGTCAGAAGCTCCGCGGCATAGCCCGGGCAGGCGGGACGCACGGTATCGTAAAGCCCGGCAAAGCCGCCAAAGCGCCCGGCATTTTTGCGCGCCTGCAATTCCTGGGTCATGATGTGCCCCGCTTCCCCTTGCGCAGCTCCGCGATTTCCCTCTGCAGCAGCTCGACCTCGTGGCGCGAAAGCTCCGCCTCTTTTTTCATCTGCGCCGCGTCCTCCAGGTAGTCCTGAATCCGCGCGCGCAAATTCTCGGCGGCGACGACGGCCTCCCGGGTTTCGTCCATGGCCTGCAGGGCGCACAGCACCGCCGCCTGGGTGGCCGAGACATGCCCGTTCTCCCGGATCAGGTAGTTCATCTTTTCGCCCAGCTGCGCGCCCAGGGCCTGCATGTACGCCTCGTCCCGCTCCGAAAGCAGGACATAGTTCACCCCGCAGATGGTCAGGCACACCTTCTGCCTCTCCTTCGTATCCAAAGCACATCATCCCTCCTGTCACCTATTATACAGGATTTTCCGCGCAAAGGAAAGAGGGAAAATGAAAATATTTTTGCGTATCCCCGGAAATCCGGCAATGCGCCTTGACTTTCCGCTCACGGTATGCTACCCTATAGAAAAACGCAAAGGAGCGCAAGTATGATACTTACCTTTCAGCGCTACAGATTGACTGTTAAATTTGATGAAGGAAAATTTAAGGGCCAGACCATTAGCTTTGGGGGAGAACAGCTGGAGGACGGGCCTTTTTTGGCCAGTCCGCTATTCATTCATCGACCTCCAGAAGAACTATCCGAAATGATACAAGCTATCAAGCGCCAGCTTCATGTTGAGTTTGAAATGTCCCCTCCTCTCCCGCAAACGCCGTGCAAGATCAAGGGTATGTTCCATAGCTGGGGCGAATTGTTTATTCTGTTTGAAGAGGGGGAAGAGGGCGGAGAATTGGCGGGGCAAGCTGTTCGTTGGATTGGTGAGTTATTAACGGATGGATTTTACGCCGGCCCATTCTGTGCTGAACAAATAACCCCCCAAACCTATAGGGAAGCGCATCCAGGTGGATACAACCGCGATTTGGAAATCATCGGAGAGCTCGACAGAGGTAAGTATCCCGCGCTCATTCAGGCGATCAAAGCATATAGCGCGACAGAAGAACCGTTTGGAAAACACTTCAAAATTTATTTGTAGTGCTGCACTGTGCTATGATTCAGAAAACGAAAGGAGCAGCCTTTGGAGAATTTCGGATACGTGCTGGCAACGAAAATGCTGGTTGACGGCAAGCGCAAAGTGCGCTTTATGTACCGCGAAGAGGCTGCGGGGCAATACAGCGGCTGGTGCTTTTTCTGCGGCGATGAGGACCAGGATTATGCGGATAACCCTGATAATCTTGGCATCTATGACGTCAACACCATCATAGCTATCGACAGGAGTATCGTGCCCTGCCTTGAAGCTGCTCCCGGTACCGCTTATGAGCGGGAAGATGAAAATGATGATTTCAGCATCTCCACAGAATTTGATGTATAAGTCTTGGGAAGGGGTAAATCTATATGAAGGTTCTTGGCTGGAATCGCGGTTCGGTAATCATGTACTTCGAAGAGGGTGTGTTTGCGGGCCAAACAATTCGCTGGCTTGGAGAAGGTCTAGCAAACGGAACTTTTTCATTTTTTCCGTTTGCCGCAAACAAATACGCCCTGTCTCCGAGGAACAACTAGGTGTTATTCATAAGAACCTGTTTAGCATCTCCTAAGCAGCAGAGAAATGAAAGCGAGTTTAACCATTTGGAGCGAGGTATGTAGAAGTCGCTCGCAGTTTTTCCAGAGCCTGCGGCAATGGTCCAGCCAGGC
>Ga0123353_10000762_pt1 | contig 39130 bp, 29 predicted proteins | sample TergutLab28metaG_3_FD_92763 | JGI IMG/M metagenome (GOLD analysis project Ga0123353, IMG submission 92763) | Labiotermes labralis P3 segment gut microbial communities from Petit-Saut dam, French Guiana - Lab288 P3 | ecosystem: Host-associated > Arthropoda: Insects > Digestive system > Gut ... | reverse complement strand
GGAAAGAGAAACTTTTAGAATATAAGGAAGCGCAAAACCTTTCATTTCAGGATTTGTCGGATGCGATGAAAAAATATGGTAAGCAAAAACATCCGGTTACACTGCGAACATGGCTTAATCCCGAAAGCAGAATAATAGCTCCGCGAGAAGAAGATGCTTTCTATCAAATAGCTCTTATCTGCGAAGATAATGAGATGATAGCTTCACCGGAAAGTTTTCACGAAGCATGTAATACGATTCGTAGTCTAAGGGTTAAAATATTGAAACTTATCGGTCAGAGTGTCATTAAAAGCTATCAAAAAACATCGGAAGAAGCGACTTTCCTGTCCAAATTTGTGAATGAGGGACTTGAAACATTGTCGCAGATTATTCAGATTGATACTATAGTGGATGTTTCGGATGTTCAAATTTCTGTTACTTATGCAAATCGCCCTTGTGCTTTATAGGGAAAGGTGGAGTTGTATGACTACAAAAGAAGTGCTGGGACAAGTTTATGTCGCTCGTAATCTTTTGATTGAAGAGGTTCGGAAAGAATTACTTGGCCCCGGTTCGGAATACTCAATACCGGATGATGCACATGAGATAATAACCGATTTGCCGGAAGTTCGTTATTCGGTCGGTATATTATTTCCTAAAGACGATAAATACATGGCCGACAATGACGATACTGCAAGGCCAAGCGAGAACTGTACCGGTGAAAATGATATTGATGAAGAAAATGATACTATGACAACAGATGATACGGAAGAAATCCCCAAAAACAGACAAGAAACCGTTAACGCACCGGAAGAAGAATCGTTAGATGAAGAGATAAGCTTATCATCACAAAATAAGCCTTCATCTATGGGATTTACGTTTTTCTTAAAAGGTGATTGTAACCGTATCTTTGCAAATGTGCAATTCGGTATATATAGAAAAGCAGAAACAGGGGATTGTGCGGTTCCGTTTAATTTTGATGATGACAATTATGTGTTGCCGCGCCAATTTCAACAGTACGTTAAAATTGATAAAGAAAACTCGTTACTAAAACTTATCCAACCTATGCAAAAAAAACATGTGTATGAGGCTTTCAATGCCGATGAAAGTCTTATCGAATGTGAATCATTAAAAGAACCGTTGAGCATTCTATGCAATCAATCTAAGAATGGTTTTGTTCGGATTCCTCATAATGTCAATATTGAGATAGATTTTTCCACTGCCGATTATGTAGATCAAAACAGTAATTTGGATGATATACCCGTTAAAGTGACGGCATTGAGAAAACAAATATCATCCGATATCTATTCAATTACTATTATGATGGTTAATGAGGCTACCGGACGTTTTAATGGGAAAAACTCTATTCTTCAGCCGTTAATTCAAATTAACATTTCTGAAGAGACACCGTATCGTTTTTGTGAATATACCGGACTTAATGATAGTCATAGTGTAGATGAAGAAGAACTATCTTTGGCTCTTTTATATCGGAGCAAGAAAATATATGGTACAGGGCATGGAACATCGGTAAAATGGGATATTGATCATTATGGGCGTGGATATATTGTTAACGACTTTTTTCCACAAATCGAAGTACCGCAAGTAGATTTTGATATTAAAGATCCATCGGTAAACAGATCGTCTCTTTCTATGAAGTTTTTATCGGATTTGGATTCAACACACATGTCGGATAAAATTAGTGCTATTGATACTCTCGTCAATTCTTATTCGTCGTGGATTGATAATTTGCAGAAAATGAGTACAAATGAAAAAGACGTTGCTATAAAATTGCAAGTGAAAGCTAAGAAGCACATTGCTAATTGCAAAGAGGCATGTGAACGTATGAAAGCCGGTTTATGTCTTTTGAAAGAAAACCATGAGGTTATACAGGCTTTCCAATTGGCAAATCGAGCAATGTATATGCAACGTGTTCACTTAGAACTTCAAAGAGAAGATAAATACCCCGGTGATGTTGAGTTACAAAGACGTATAAAATCTTTAGACTACTATAAAGAACGTGACTTTTCGTGGCGGCCATTTCAACTTGCCTTTTTACTTATGAGTCTTCAATCCATAGTGAATCCTGAGAGTCGAGAACGTGATATTGTAGATTTAATTTGGTTCCCAACCGGTGGGGGAAAGACCGAAGCGTATTTGGGTTTGACGGCTTTCACCATCTTTTTCAGAAGGCTTTCGTGCGAAAAAAACGCCGGCGGGACAACCGTTATTATGCGATACACATTACGCCTTTTAGCGGCACAGCAATTTGTACGTGCGGCGACACTTATATGCGCATGTGAAGCCATCCGAAAGGAAAAAAAGAAATACCCTGCCTATAAATTAGGCGATGAGGCAATTTCTATAGGTTTGTGGATTGGCGGCGACCATACCCCAAATAAGAATGCCGGCGCTAAAGAGCATTTTGAAAAGCTGAAAATAGCTCAAAATCCCTACCAAATAAAAAGTGCAAAAGATAGGCATAATAAATTCCAAATATTAAAATGCCCTTGGTGTGGAACAAAGATGGTTAAGGATATAGATGCTAATGGAAAAGTTGTTGGCGAATGGGGCTACCGCCTTAGAAAAGAGAAACACTTTTATCTTTGTTGTACGCAAGAGGAGTGTGATTATAATTTTAAACTACCTATACAGATTGTAGATGAGGAATTATACGCTTCTCCTCCCACTTTACTTTTTGGTACGGTAGATAAATTTGCTATGCTTCCTTGGAAAAATGACGTCGGTGCGTTTTTCGCTACCGGTTCGGATAATCGTACTCCTGAACTTATTATACAAGATGAATTACATTTAATATCGGGGCCGTTAGGCACTTTGGTAGGATTGTATGAAACGGCTATAGACGCTTTATGTTCAAATAAAGGGATCAAACCTAAAATCATTGCGTCAACAGCAACCATACGCAGGGCGAAAGAACAATGTTCCGTATTGTATAACCGTGAAATGCGTCAATTTCCACCATCGGGATTAAATGCCGACGATTCATATTTTGCCCGTGAAGCACAGCTCTCACCTGAAAATCAAAAATACGGCCGTATGTATGTAGGCGTTATGCCGTCCGGCAAAACGAAAGCGATGATGGAGATACGAGCTATTGCTGCGATATTGCAGCGTGTGGATATGATGAAGAAATTTCCAGATGTAGTAAAAGACAAATTTTGGACATTATCGGTTTATTTCAATAGTCTCAGGGATTTGGGAAAATGCAGTACAATGATTGACGATGACGTTAAGGACTTTATTAAAAGAACGGCTTATCGTTTCGGCATAGGCCGTGGGCGAGTTATAGGACAGGCTTCGGAGCTAACAAGCAGAATATCTACATCGGAACTCAATGAAACATTGGATAAATTAGAGCGTCTTGAATATTCACAAAACAATATAAGTGAAAAGAAATATGCAATTAATACTCTGCTTGCAACCAATATGATTTCTGTGGGTGTGGATGTTGCGCGGTTGAATGTCATGCTCATTGTTGGACAACCGAAATTAACCAGTGAATATATACAAGCGTCAAGCAGAATTGGGCGATCATATCCCGGAGTTGCTATAACATTGTATGACGGTACAAAAAGTAGAGACCGGTCACATTATGAACAATTTAAAGCCTACCACGAATCTTTTTATCGTTTTGTAGAGCCAACCGGAGCAACTCCTTTTTCAAAACCTGCTCGTGATAGAGCGTTGCATGCCGTTATTGTATCTATGGTAAGGCACTTATACGGATTTCCCACCGATCAGGATGCGGCAAAATTTGATACCGAATATGGAGATTTACAAAGTAAATTGGAACTGATGCGAAAATATATTCTTGATCGGGTAAATGAAATTAATGCCCGTACATGGAGTGAGTTGGAAGACGATACAATTGAGATAGAAACGCGCATTAATGAAATCGTAAAGGATTGGTATGAGCGTGTTAGAATCGCAGAAAGGCAAAACTTTTTTTACGGTGATAGATTTATGATGAAACCCCCAAGTAATGATCAAAAAAGGCTGTTAAAGGTTTTTGGAACTTCAGCAGGTGATCCGGCGTATGAGACAATGACTTCTATGCGAAATGTAGATAAAAGTATTGCGGCCAATATATTGGTTTGGGAGGATGAAATATGAGTGATACCGTTCTTCCTAAAGACAAAATTACTTTTCAAAATCCATCGGAAAGAATAAAGTATAATGTTCGAAGCTCTCAGGCAATTCTACAATATGGAGTTGGAGCAATGGTTGATTTTCCCGACCAAACGTTAATGACGGCTGCGCCTGAGTATTGGGAAGATAAAGTAATCAGGATTTTTGATGAACGCCTGCAACGCGCTCTTGGGGTAAAATACTTTGGAACACCCGGCGGTAGTGATGAATTTAAGGATGGGATTTCTTATGTCCGCTTTCCACAATGGTACTTTTGTCCTAAATGCCGTAGATTTCAGCCGATCAAAGATTGGTTCAAAGAATATAAAAGAAAAGCTGGTAATAAGTTAGAGCGCGACCCATACATGAGAGTACCCCGTTGCCTTGAATGCAAACAAGACCTTGTTGTTGCGCGTATAATTGTTGTATGTGAACGTGGTCATATAGACGATTTTCCTTGGATAAAATGGGTACATCGCAGAAATATTGGCGGTGCTAAAAATATTTGTGACAACCCGCGTCTTACATTCAGTACCGGAACAACCGCAACCGCGGGTTTGGAAGGTATCGGCATCAAATGTACTACTTGCAACGCTAAAGCAACACTTTATGGAGCTTTTGACTCTAAACCTAATATTTTTAATCACTTAGATGAAAAAGACGGAACCGCCAACTTCTTATGTAGTGGAAATGAGCCGTGGAAGCATAATTCTGTTAAATGTGACGTTTACCCTCGTGCCATGCAGAGAGGTGCGTCGTCGGTATATTTTCCCAAAACTGTGAGTTCATTAGTAATTCCGCCATATTCCGACTACCTGAATAATGCTATCGAAAAAAGTTCGGCTTATTCCGATTGTTTAACTAAAATTATTGGGTACAAAGAAGAAAGTTGTACCGAAGAAGAAATTAACGAACGCATATTTCGTATGTTGGATAAATGGTCTGAAAATATTTCAATTCAAATATCATCAACTCCCCAAATTATCAAACCTATTTTAGAACGAAAGCTCTTACAGAAAACGGACGACACTAATTCAAGCTATCAAACCGATAGTGTAAAATATCGTGCGGAGGAGTATGACGCACTTATCGGCATCATATCAAAGCCTTGTTTAGATACGGATGACTTTGTACGAGAAAATATGGACATTAGTAAATACGGTATTTTTGGACTTAAAAGCGTATCTCTTATTCATAAAATAAGAGAAGTTCGTGCCTTAACCGGCTTTACACGTATTAACCCACCCGGTTCATCCGATACCGGTAAGGATACTCCCGGATTTGTATTCGTAAAAAAACAGGAAACATCGTGGTATCCGGCTTATGAAGTACGCGGAGAAGGTATCTTCTTGGAATTTGACAAAAAAGCTATTGACGGTTGGATTAATTCAAAATTGGGTATTTCGGCAAGAGCGTACAAAATGAATGGAAACTATTCAGGTACATCTATGGGAGAGAGAATTGGAAGGAAAATTTCACCTCAATTTGTTTTCCTGCACACTCTTTCACATCTTTTAATTCGTCAACTTAGTTTTGAGTGTGGGTATACGGTCGCATCTTTACGCGAGCGTATTTATTGTGCATCTGAGGAAGATGGAAAAGAGATGGCAGGCATATTTATTTATACAGCTTCCGGAGATTCCGAAGGCACATTGGGCGGGTTGGTTCGTCAGGGAAGGCAGGATACATTGCCGCGTGTATTTAAAAAAGCTATTCGTGAAAGTGTAATATGCTCAAATGACCCTGTTTGTATATCAACAGAACAAGGGCAGGGGCGTGATGCTCTAAACTTGGCGGCATGTCACGCGTGTACACTTTTGCCGGAAACAAGCTGCGAAGAGTTTAATGTTTTTTTAGATAGAGGCATGTTAATCGGTACGTTTCATAATGACAACATAGGGTTTTATAGCGAATGGATTAAAAAAACGGCAGGTGAAGTATAATGTTGGAGTATACTGCGGTTGATCTATTTTGTGGCTGCGGAGGCATGACGGAAGGGCTTCGACAAGCGGGTTTTCGTGTTGTTGCAGGAATTGAATTAGATGATAATGCGGCATTAACCTATGAAATGAATCATAAAGATAGTACCGTTTTATTTCATGAAAATATTACCAATGTTCGTACTCAGGATATAGCGAAGTTACTAAAAAAGAAACCGTTACATCTTTTGGCGGCTTGTCCGCCTTGCCAAGGGTTCTCGTCAATAAGAAGAAAAAATAGGAAAGGCGCTATTGATGATCCACGCAATAAACTAATTCATGAATTTTATCGTTTTACCGATGAGTTGCGGCCTATTACAATTATGTTGGAAAATGTTCCGGCACTTTCGGAATATGACGATTTCAGGGAAGTGGTTAGAAAATTAGAGAAACTCGGCTATACGATGGACTATAAAGTTGTAAATGTTGCAAAATACGGTGTACCGCAACGTAGAAAACGTTTAGTGTTGTTAGGGACATTATTTGGTACTATTAACATTAAGGCAGGCAGCGATATTATTGTAACGGTAAGATCGGCTATTGAGGATTTTGAAAGCCCGGATGTTACAACCGATGCCGTTCATAGAATCTATCCCACACACACGCCTAAAGTGCAAAAACAAATTGAACTTACACCACCAAACGGGGGAAGCAGAACCGACTTACCGGATGAGTATATTTTGGAGTGCCATAAAAAAGCCGGCGTAGGCTTCAAAGATGTGTATGGGCGGTTGCACTGGGATACCGTTTCCTCTACAATAACAGGCGGATGCCTTAATCCTTCAAAAGGTAGATTTTTACATCCTGAAGAGAATAGAACTATAACCGCTAGAGAAGCGGCTACACTCCAAACATTCCCAAGGGATTATATATTTCCAACCGATATTTCGCGAGGCGCTCTTGCTTTAATGATCGGAAATGCTTTACCACCTGAATTTTGTAAACAACAAGCCAACAGTTTACGTGAGATTTTGGATGAAATATTTATGACAGACATTTTTGATGAAAAAAAACGCTCACAGATAATGAGTACTGTAAAAAACAAAGGAACAAAACAGGAACGATTTATTCAGGATTTGATATGTAAACTCGGATACGATTATTGCCAATCGCCTGTTTCGCAATTAAGATGTTCGCCGGATATTGTTTATCCCGAACTCAAAAAAGCCATTTTTGTCAATGGATGTTTTTGGCATGGCCATGATTGTTCGCGTGGGGCTTTACCCGCAAGCAATATTAAGTTTTGGCAGGAAAAAATAACAAAAAATAAAAAACGTGATGAAAAAAACTATAAAGATATAGAGTCATGTGGATGGTCTTATTTGGTTATATGGCAATGCGAAATAAAGAAAAAAAAATTACCTGAATTGGAAAAAAGAATAATAGAATTCATGGGAGGTTGATTTTTACAATTTAGGTTGTTGTTTTTATTGATGAATGTCAAAATTGGTAATACTATCGGGAATTATTGTGTAAATACAACTGTTCTTATAGCGGCCGCCCAAATCGGTCAACAACCTGCAAATATATCGTCTTCCATCCCGACCATTGGGACGTGTCGGGGCTTGTGCATCGGGCGTTGGTTGAGAAGTTGTAATCTCCCATCGGCAATTCCTCGAATTCCCAAGCGATTCTTCCGTTGTTGTATGCGCCTGAATAGATTGGGAGATTATCGTCAAAATTTAAGGTTTGGATGATGTCGAATTTATTACAATCCGGCATTATGTATCTCTTTTCGATAAATATGTAGCGGACGAAATCGTGGAGTCCGGCGTATACTTTAACCCTTGGGGCGTAGTGGAAACGCAATTCTTCTTCGTATTGTCCGGCGTAAGAAATGGTTACTTCTTGTATTACAGGCACGTTTGCAACTTGGGAGCTGTCTTTTATCAGTACGGTATCCCTTATTGTAACAGTGATAGTGTCTTTTATTTTTAGGGTATCAGTTATTTGCAGCGTATCGGTTAGGCGCAGGGTGTCTATCAGTAAAGTTGTATCAAATATTATTATGCTGTCTGAAATGTAAAGGCTGTCGGTTATACGGATGCTGTCTGTTGTGTGGGTGTTTATGGTGACGGTATCGCGGACTGTTTTTGTTATTTGTACGGTGTCTGTTATGATTATGAAAGTTGTGTCGTAGATTGTGGTTGTGCTGTCTATTATCAGTGTGTCTATGCGTATTAGCGTGTCTATTTCTATTATGTAGAGAGAATCTGCGCCTATGTGGTCGCGCAGGGTTTCTTCTTCTATGTAGTTTTTGCTGTTTGTGTCGAAGGGGTTTTCGAGAGAGCAGGAGATTAAGGACAGCAAGGACATAAGGGACAGTAGAGATGCGAGAATCCAGGGGTTAAAACCCCTGGTTACCAAGCAGCGGGCTACCCCTACGGGGTGCGGAAAAAGAAAGATACGAGATTTCATGGGTTAATTCCTTGATTTAGTTTGAATTTTTCTATTTCTATATCTGCTTCTAAGATTCGGGCTTTTAGTTCGTCTGCTTGCTTTGGGTCTATGCTGCCGGCTTTTAGCAGGGAGTCGATTTGTTCCTCGGTGAAGCCTCGTGTTGTTCTTGCTTTTTTGGCTTCTAATTCTCGTAGGCGGACATCTACTTGCTGAACGAGAAAGAGGCGGTTGAAAGTTTGGATTACTCCGCTTTGTCCTAAGGGCAGGAATATTAGTGACGCTGTTAAAAATGCGATAAAATAGATGATTTCTGCTTTGCTTCCGGTGCGGATTCGCCATGAGGCGCGGGGCGGAAAGATTCCCCAAAGTCGGGCGGGGTAGTAGATTAGTACGCCTTGTTTTGTCATTGAGTCGAAAAAGATGTGGGAGAAGTAGGCTATTGTTACCGTGGCGGCAATGGAAATGTTGGCAGAGACGCAAAGCATTGCGTCTGTACAATGTGACGGAGAAAGGACGTAAAGGACAAAAAAGACACAAGCGGCAACGATGAATGTTCCGAGCAGGCTGTGGGTTATTGTGCGGTGGCCGTATTTTCGGTCTATTGGGTTTGAGATGAAGAATAGGAGTCGGCCTATGAATGAGCGGGGATTGTCTACATCGGGGAGAAGCGCGAAGATTGCTCCTACGATTATGTGGGTTAGGTTTAATTTGTAGGCGGGTATTAACAATGAGATAAATGACATTGCGCTGATGCCTGCTACTATGTGGGTTGGGGCTGTCATCTATTCGCCCTTTCTGCTGCCGCGGATTATTACATATCGTAATATTATAAACATGGCCGCTATTACTGATGTGATTATGTATAATTGCTTGTTCATTGTTGCACGGCTGACAAATCGTAACATGACGATAAAGGCGAATCCGGCGTATATCATCCATTCAAGAGATGTCTCTTTGCGGCCTGAACTCTGTGAGAGTTTGCGGACGTCGTCTGTTCTTACAACCGGCTCGTTTTCGAAGTATTTTAGCAGGTTGTCAAGAGCAAGGACGTTTCCGGCAGCTTTCCATGTGATGTTTTCAACGAAGTGTCTTCTATCTTCTATTAGTAAACCTCTGTCGTTTATGAACGCCTCGGTTATCTTGCGTATTACGTTGTCGTTCATGGGCGGTACGGGGATTTCTTGAAGTTGGTACATAATTCGTTTTAGTGTTATGGTGCGCTTGGTTGCACTGCCGCAGATGACGGCTCCGGCGTTTATCAGTTCAAGGATGATTGAGCGGCCTATGGGCGTTAGGGTGTCTAAATCGTCTATGCCAATCCATAAACCTTGATAATTGCGGACGGCGTTTAGCACTAATTTCACGCTGTGCTGATAGTGTTCGCGGCTTAATATCTTTCGTAATGTCTCCCAGTCTACTGCGTTGAGTTCTCTGTCTAAGAGTTTTCGGCGGTGCAGTTTTTGGGTTATCGTTAGGACGAATTGTTTTAGCGGGTTGCAGTAGCTTATGAACATGGGGATAGATTGCATACGGCATTCGCTTATTATCACGGCGTTTTTTAGGATTAGCGACGTTTTGCCGCATCCTGTGGGGCCGGTGAAGATTACGGAGCGGTTGCGCTTGAAATGGCTTTGCGCCGTTTCGGTGATTTTTTCGTAGCCGGTGAAGCCGTAGTATTTTTCTATCATTTTTCCTCCCCCCACGTTGAAACGTGGGGCTACAAATCTTGCACCCCTACAGGGTGCGGAAAAAGAACGGACTACCGCAAGGGTCGCCCTTATCGTTTTTTGTTGTCTTTGAATAGTATGCCGTCCCATTTTATTATCATGTTATACGCTTCTAACCAGTCGGATTCTGCGAGCATTGCTAATTCTATTACCCGTTGCTCTAACGTGGATTGTGATTCGAATAGTTGAGATTGCAGTGAGAATAAGTTGTCTTCGATGCCGAAAAGGTCTGAACGGTTGGCGAGTTTCAGGTTTACTTGCGTGTTCATGTATTCGCGGCGCTGCCGAACTGTGGTGATTCGGGTTTCTATTATGTTTACTGATTTTTGTGCCGCGAGTATTCGGGATAGGGATTTCATTACAAATGCGCGGTGTTCTAATTTCTCTTTGTCTTTGTTTCGCAAATAGCTCAGGTCGAAGATTGGGATTTCGATACGGGCTTCCAAGCGGGTGTTGCTGTGGCCGGTGTAGGTGAAGTCGTCGAAGTTGTCGGACGCTCCCGCTTGCCACAGGGCGTGGCGAGCGCCTATTGTTCCGCGTGCGTTTGGGATGTTTTTGCTTAGGCCGCTGAATGATTTTTCTTGCAGGTATTTCATTATTTGGTCGGTGGTGTAGGTGGTGGCGGTTCCTGTTGGGGCATTGCGCGTAACGCCCTTACTGTCAGTTTGGGCGCTGGTTAGGGTGGGAGAGAGGAAAAGGACTGAAAGGACGGCAGGGACGAAAAGGGTGAGGCAGAGTCCGCAATATTGTTTTATGAGGTTTCGCAGGATTGCTGACGGTTGGGTTCCTTTGTCTCGGCAAGTTTTGAAAAATGCGTCTTTGAGATAGAGGGGGATTCGCAGGTTCATGGGGATCATGTCGTTTGGGGCGGTTTCTTTTTTGGGCTTTGATACAGGGCGGGTTGCGTGGGTTCTAAGGGCGGCGGCGGATTCGGAACCACCCCGTCCGCTTTGCGGACACCCCTCCGGTGGAGGGGAACTTGGGGAGGGGGAAATGTTAAAGTTTTGGTTTAGGTTGTCGTTAGCGGTATCAACAATAGGGGAGTCGGTGACTGGTTCTGATTCGGGAAAAACAGAGGCGGGGGAGTTGGTGATATTGGAATTTTCATCGGCAGAATCAGCCGGAGAATCTACAGACGTTATCGGTTTTATCATCCCATCAACCCGATTTAATGATAGAGTTGTCCGGCTTTTTGTGACAGTATTTGTCGGTGACGGCTTCTGTTCATCGCCTGATTGCCGCTGTTGTTGCGGTGCAACTTGACCCTTGGCCGCAGCTTGATAGTCTGCCGGTGAGAAGTCGGTGAGCGTCTGCTTGATTGCATCGAAAACTTTCTTCACGTTTCAAGCCCTTCGTATAGATTTGTAAAGATTTGTATATACAGCGTTACACGCTAAAAACGTGTGTGTGATTTTCATCACCCTTAATATGCCGAAATTCGCTGAATATGCCCCTTTCAGGTTTAACCAACCATCAAAAAAAGTTGGTAAAATAATAATTTCACCAACTATGCCGAATCCGCAGAATTTATATTTATCCAACATTATGAGAACGGATTTAAGGAGCGCGTACCTATGGATTTTCGTAATATTGAGCAGTTTGCGGAGTATATGCTTTTGCAACGTGGGCTGTCGGAAACGACTGTGAAAGCGTATCGGTATGATCTCCAATATTACGCCAATTGGTTGGGAGCGGCGGGGAAGAGGCTTGCCGATGTTAGCCCCAAAGACCTCGACCAGTACGTTAAGTATATGCGCGGAACACTTGACCTGCAACCCAAGACTTGTAAGCGCCGGATTGCCGCGGTGTCTACTTATCATAAATGGATGGTTAGGGAAGGGGTACTGAAAAATGACCCTGTCTATTTTATAGAACTTCCCAAAGCTCCAAGCCGGTTGCCGGTATATCTTAATGAGGATGAGATTAGCCGGTTCGTGAAGATTTTGGAAGATGAAGCCGGTCGCCGTCCGGTGGTCGGCAGGCGAAATCGGGCGCTTATGTACCTTATGGTTTTTGGCGGCTTGCGGATTTCGGAAGTTCTCGCAATCAAGGAAACCGCTGTCACCCTTAGAGACGGTTATCCGGTCATGGTATCGGTCATCGGAAAAGGGGATAAGGAGCGGCAAGTTCCGCTCGGTGAAGATGCGGCTCGCGCCGTACTCGCTTGGATGGAAACTAAAAAGGCGCTTCGGGATGATGACGATTTGGCGCGAAAGTTCACGCGGAAAAACAAAGAAGAAATTAACAGCGAATATCTGTTCCCTGGACGTGACGGCAAACCGCTCAATAAATTCACCGTCCAAAAGAAAGTGAAAACCATGAGGGCAGAGTTCGGCGGGAAAAAACTGACCCCTCACAAACTGCGGCATACTTTCGCAACCTCGCTTTTTCGGGCAGGGGTAGACATCAAAACAACGCAGGAGCTTCTCGGTCATGCGTCCATCGCAACAACACAAATTTACACCCACGTTGAGGACAGTCAAAAGCTCGATGCTGTTATGCGGCTTCGTCCTGTTAGTCCGGCCAGTCGTACTTAATATCCGTAGTAATGGGGAAGTCTTATCAATCATCGCTTTCATTAGAAACACCGGAAAGCGTGATACCTCGCATTTGAGCAATATTCTTTATTCGGTGAGTAAATACTCGCGGCGTAAAACCTTTGCCGATACGGTGACAGAGGTCTTTGGTTTCGGAAATCGCTTGGTAAATATCATCCGTACACATTCGCTTTGAGATTATCCTGTAAAACGGATAACTGTGCGTGTCTCGGCAATATTCCGTAATCAGATTGAAATTGCACTCTGCCAACTCGGCCTCTTTTACTCTCTGTTTTGAGGTGTCGGGATTGCGGCCAAAGAGGTCAAGCTGATATGAAAACAGAGTATCAAACCGAACTACGTTATTTTTCAAAAACTGGACGTTAACAAAAGAGGGGATTAGCTCTGCGTCAATTATGCACTGTGCCGCCTGTTTTATCATAAATTTCGCTTTACGCGGGGGACAAAAAAGTGGTAATTGTGCCGTCAAATCATCCAGTCTACGGGTATAGCTCGGACTCGAAAGTACACGGAACATCTTTCTAAGATGTAAATATAGCCGCTGTTGCAGTGAGGGGAGTTTGAAAAAAGTCTCTTCCGGTATGCCTAAAAGAAAAGAGGTGTTTTGCGCCGCTTTGTGCAAAATCGGATGAGCCTTGATAAGTCCTTTTGACTTTGCATCGGGACTGCCGGGCGTGTTTTTCTTCATTATCAATTCTTCAAAAAGATGGAAAGAGCGGTCTACATATTTCCGCTCGGCGCTGTCGTAAAACGCGTTTTTTGCCTCAATATAGACATTACAAAGGCAGTGCAAATCTTTAATAATACGATTATGCGACAATTTGCTTTTGACAACGCCTTTGCGTTTTAGCAATGCGGCGATTGTCCCAAAACGTACCCATTGTGAAGTGAAAGAGGCATCGTTCCAAAACTGATATAAAGCGAAAAACGTGTTGGCGACGCTCGGCGTAGGCGGGCCGTACATTTCCGACCAAGTTACTTTCCATTGCCTTTCTACAGGCCGACCCTCAACGGTTATCGTATCACTATATGTAATCGCCTTAACGCCTTTGGGAATTTTCGCTGATAGAATAAACATGGGAAATTCCGCAAGTGATAGCTCATACCGTGTATTCGGTAGTAACACGTCCGGCGCGCCTGATTCTTGGGGATGGAACGAAGCAGGCTCCAATTTGTGACGGGTTTTGATTTTAAAATCATCGACAAGAGTATCTAAACGTTGCATTTTTTTAAGCCTTTAAATTTAACGTGTTTAATATTTAATCTTTTAAACATTTGTACTTGACTCTAATTCGTGAAATATCAATGAGTTAGAGCGTAGGCACGTTCTTCAAAATACACCGATTTACCCCTTAAGCGTTCTTCAAAGTACACCGTTTAAGCCATTTTTCTGTTAATTAGCGTTCTTCAAGGTTCACTAATTGAGCTTTTTTTGTTCTTCAAAATACACCGGCTTATTTAGCGCGATTTTTTGATTTGTTCCTCAAAGAACACCATGAAGCGCACAGGGATTTTTAGAACGTTTTTTCTAAATCTTGTTTCCAAATTTGTTTTTATTTGCTCCTGATTTCTTTAAGATTCATTCTTGAAAGTGTACTTTTCAGAATTTCATGTTCTTTAAGACTCGCCGAAAGCCCCGTGTTTTATTAAGCCGTGTAGTTTACTATGTGATAATATCTACATACGTACTTATCCTTAATTTTCAATGAGTTATACACGAAGACCTTGTTTGGAGCCGAGTTCGTCTTGTATTTAATATATATAATGGAATGTCGCATAATACATATTATGTAAACTCGGATTTATCCGCAAAAAAATACTATTCCTGATCCGCTCTGCTCTCTCGCTATATCTCGCAAACAAAATCAGTGTCTTTGAGACTTATCTCAATCTCTCATTATTTTTTCAAGCTCAAGAGGCTCAATATACCGGCCGTTTTTATAGACCCTCATATTGCCGCCTGAGATTTCATCTATAAGAGCAATAGTATCGTTTGGATTGATTCTCCCGAATTCAAATTTAATGTCGTATAGATCAAGCCCTTTTTTGGCGAGATCATCCTTCACAATATCAGCTATTTTTATTGTTTCATTTTTCAAAATTTTGTATTCGTCTTTTGATAAAATGCCAAGCATTTCAAGAGCGTCATCGCTTATTGTCGGATCCCCCCTGTTATCGTCTTTGATGGTAACTTCGACAAACGCATTAAGCGGATCACCCTCTTTCACGTAAGCGCCGTAGCGGCGATAAAAACTCCCCACCGCCCTATATCGGCAGATAACCTCAAGCCCTTTGCCAAACATCGCTGCCGGCTTGACAGTCATTGTTGCGTTATCAATATCAGCGTTAATATAATGAGTGGGAACACTCTTTTCGCGCAAAACTTCAAAGAAATGCTTCGTAAGCCTCAAACCCGCACGGCCTACACCCTCAATTGTCAGCCCGACGGTATTCGCGCCCGGATCAAACTTCCCGTTCTCCCCTGTCACATCATCCTTAAATTTAAGAAGATAGCTGCCGTCATCAAGCGCGTACACGTCTTTTGTTTTGCCTTTATAGACTAATTTTTCCATGACAGTTCCTGTTTTTGGGTGGTAAATTATACCGATTTACGGCACGCGTTTACACTGCGGCCGCTAAGTAACAGAGGCCCCGTTACTCAGTATAAAAGTTCGTTTTTTCTTCCTCTAAAGCAAACGCCGCGTCAAGCAGTTTTACACGGCGGCGCACATCTAACTTTTCATAAATACGGAGCAGCTCATCTGCTTCATCAGATTGAGGACGCTCCTCTTTGGATTTTTTATTTTCAACCAAATTTTCCATAAAGCCAGAGCTTATAATAGCGGTTGGAATAGCGACAAACCCAATCCCTAAAAGGGCGGTGATCGCGCCTACCGCCTGTCCGAAGAGCGTAACGGGGTAAATATCGCCGTACCCTACCGTTGTAAGCGTAGCAACCGCCCACCATAAACCCGAAAGCGCGTTTGTAAACACCCCGGGCTGTGTCTCATTTTCGACAGCGTACATAAGTACAGAGGCCATAATCATTAAAATCAATACGACAAATACTGAGGAGATAAGCTGCGAAGCTTTAAGTTTTAATACGCCGCCAACGCTCGACAGAGCCTTTGTATAACGGTTGATTTTGAACAGCCTGATTAACCGCAAAAGCCTCAGCATACGCAATACGCGCAGGTCAATCGGGAAAATAAGCGGCAGATAAAAAGGCAGTATCGCTAAAAGATCCACAACCGCCATAAAAGAGAAACCATACTTTACACGGGCGCGCAGGGCTCTCTTATCTGGAAACAGATAATTCGATGTCCACAGCCTTATAACATATTCTATTGTAAAGATTACTACGGAAACTACTTCAAACGCTCGAAAGAAAGAGTAAACTGAATCCGAAAATCCGCTGAATGTTTCAAGAATAACAAGCAGGACATTGGCAACAATAAGAGTGATAAAAAAAATGTCAAAAACAGAACTTGCGATAGTGCGTTTGCCGCCGCTTGGCTGGATGATGTCAAAAATTTGCTTTTTTAGCTTCATATATCTTCAATTCTTAATAAAACTACCATACAAAGTATTGCGCTGCATTGATAAAATACAATAGGAAAACGCTCTGAGGCAACGGGCATTGACTTTTTCCGCAAAATCGGTTATATTACCTAAATCTTAAAAATTTTAATCACGTAAATTCAAAAATCCGTTAAATCATTAATTAAGACAATGAGGCAGACAATGACCGGCAATCTAAACCGCCTGATAGAAATAGTAGCCAAACTGCGCGCCCCCGGCGGGTGTCCGTGGGACAGAGAGCAGACACACAAGAGCATTTTAAACTGTATGCTTGACGAAGCGTATGAGTTTTTTGAAGCTGTGGATGAGAATGACAGCGCTAAAATGAGAGAAGAGCTCGGGGATGTTCTCATGCAGGTTATCTTTCATGCTCAGATTGCGGATGAATCAAAAAAATTTAATATTGATGATGTAGCTAAAGATATAGGCGACAAGCTGATACGGAGACATCCTCACGTGTTTAGTGACGTAAGAGTTTTATCTTCAGATGAAGTAGTACGCAACTGGGAGCAGATCAAAAAGAGTGAATACAGCGAGGAGAGGCGCAAGTATGTTGTGGATGATATTCCCGACGCCCTGCCGGCGCTTTTCAGGGCGGAAAAAATGCAGAAACGCGCGGCTCAGGTTGGCTTTGACTGGAAAGATATCACCCCCGTATTGGACAAAGTTGAGGAGGAGTTCGGCGAGTTTAGAGAAGCTCTTGAAAAAGGCGACAGCGCAAACGCGCAGGAGGAGATCGGCGATCTCTTATTCGCCTTAGTAAACGTAGCCCGCCACCATAAAATAAGCGCCGAGACCGCTCTCAGGGATGCAGCCAACAAATTCGCAAGACGTTTCAGGTTTGTTGAGGACAAGTTCAAAGAAGCCGGTGTTGACATACGCAAGGCGACTCTTGAAGAGATGGACGTGTACTGGAATCAAAGTAAGAAAGAACTTTAGAGCTTAGAACTTAGAAAAATCAACATTGCTATAGTATAGATTTTCCTTTATTGATACATTGTTTTTTCCTTTGGCATTAACTATATTGCTATATTAGGGTAATGATAACCGCATAATCAACAAATATCTGTACATTTGAAGATTATGTTAATCATATATATTATAGATTTAACATGAAAAGGGGGCTTCTTTGCCTGTTGAATTTCTTTCGGAATTAGAAAATAAAGTAGAAACGCTTCTTTTGTCGCTTGAAGAGATCAAAGATGAGAATATCATTCTCAAGAAAACACAAGAGCAGTCGGAGGAGCGTATAGCGCAGCTTAAGAACGAAATCGAAGATCTTAAAACAAAACTTGAGAAATCAGACGCGGGTTTGGAAGATCTTAAAGCGGCTCACAATCAGAGCCTTGATTTGCTGAAATCGGACGCGGATGCTCAGCAGGAAAAAATTAATACCGCGTCAGAACGAATACAGGGGTTACTGGCAAAGCTCGAGGCTGCGAAGTAACAGCCTTAGGCGGCAGTGGGAGGAAGAGCGGATGAGCTCCGAGAGTATTAGGGTGATGATCTTTGGGACTGAGTATTCCATCAAAGGCGATGCGGATACGGAGACGACTAAACTGGTCGCTGAATATGTAAATTCCAAAATAGCGGAAATTCATGGTATGACCGCTTCACGGGATAACATAAAAATAGCGGTTCTCAGCGCGCTTAACATAGCGGGAGAGCTGTTTGAAACCAAAGCTAAATATGAAGAGGAATTAAAGAAAGTACAGCAATATCAGGAAAAAATCAAATCTCTCAGTGATAAAATTGAGGTTTTTACCTGATTTTTAAGACTTTTTTTATCTGTTCCTCATAAATACACCTTGCTCTACTCTTTAAAAGCTGGCGACCGCAAGGGGCGCCTTTACAGATGCTGTGTTTTCGCAGCAATTTGTAAAGGCGTGGCTTGCCCCCGCCCGTTCTTTTGAGACAGCCCCTCCCCCAGCCGCCCATAGATACAGGAAAAACGGCTCTTTTTGATAAGAGCTTTTAATATACACTAACCATATAGTTCAGGAGGTTTTATTTAACATGGATCCTACATATATCCCGCTGATAGCAGCGGTAATAGCGCTGGCGCTGGGGTTTACCGGCGGCTTTTTTTGGCGTTCACTCGTAGACCGCAACTTTAAACGCGCTCAGGAAGAACAGGTTCAGCGCGAAGCTGAGCGAATATTAAAAGAGGCGAGAAACGAAGCGGAAATTCAAAAGAAGACCGCTATTCTCGAGGCAAAAGATGAGTGGTTCAAAGCCAAAACCGAATTTGAGCGCGACGCCGCCAAAACACGCGAGCAGATCCGCTTGGAGCAGCAGCGGGTGAAAGAGTCCGACGCGGAACTCAAAAAACAGCACGAAATCATCACAAAGAGAGAGACCGAGTTCAACGCGCGCGAGAGTTTTTTAAACTCAAAAGAGAAAACACTGCGCACAAAAGACAACGAACTCTCACGCCTTATTGCGCTTGAAAACGAAAAACTTGAGAGAATCTCCCACATGACTCAGGAAGACGCGAAAAAGCTCCTCTTAGAAAATCTTGAGGGACAGGTACGCTACGAGTGCGCTCAAATGATTAAAGAGATCAAAGATCAAGCTAAGGCGGAGGCCGAAAAAGAGGCTAAAGAGATCATCATCCAGTCAATCCAGCGCTGCGCCGCAGATACAACTGTGGAATCAACAGTATCTGTCGTTCACCTCCCAAGTGATGAGATGAAGGGCAGAATTATTGGCCGTGAAGGACGAAATATCCGCTCCTTTGAAGAGGCCACGGGCATTGATGTTATTGTTGATGATACACCCGAAGCGGTTATTTTATCAGGATTTGATCCTATCAGACGCGAAATCGCGAGACTCGCGCTTGAAAAGCTCATCACAGACGGCAGAATCCACCCGGGACGCATCGAAGAGCTTATCAAAAAGAGCGAAAAAGAGCTTGAAAAGCAGATGAAAGAGGCCGCCGAAGAGGTAATCTTCGAGCTTGACGTACACGGATTAAAACCGAAAATTGTCGAGCTTCTCGGAAGGCTTAAATACCGCACCTCTTATGGACAAAACGTATTGCAGCACAGTAAAGAGGTGGCGATCCTCGCCGGACTCATGGCCTCGGAGCTTGGCCTTGATCCCAAAACCGCAATACGCGCCGGCTTGCTTCACGACATAGGCAAGTCAATCGACCGCGAGACAGAGGGTACGCACTCCGAACTTGGAGCGGAGCTCGCCTCTAAAAACGGCGAGAACGATATTATCACAAACGCAATCGCCGCCCACCACGAAGACGTCGCGCCGATCTCCATGTATCCGGTTCTCATACAGGCGGCAGACACGATCTCAAGCACACGCCCAGGCGTAAGGCGCGAGACGCTTACAAACTATGTCAACCGTCTCAACGACTTGGAAGATATAGCCGACTCATTCAGAGGCGTTCAGAAAGCGTATGTTATTCAGGCTGGCCGTGAGATACGGGTAATGGTTGAACCGGAAGTGATCAACGACGCTCAGGCTCAGGAGCTTGCGGGTCAGATTTCGCAGAAGATTCAGGATGAGATGGAGTATCCGGGTCAGATTAAGGTTACTATTATTCGTGAGAGCAGGTTTACTGAGTTTGCGAAATAGAATAATAAAAGATAAAGATAATATAAGAGGGGGGGCGACCCCCCTGTCTCCAGCCAAAAAAATTGAACAAAAAGACGTTCAATTTTTTTGTCTTCCGCCACCCCCCGTACGGGGACACCCCGTAACGCCCCGCCACACAATCACCCCCAACCCCCTCAAGGGGGCTAAAACAGGAAACGTCAAAAACAAGATAACGCAAGATTGTAATATGAGTCCAGTTTTTTCTTCGCCCCAACGGGGCATCATCATTAACCCCGGGCAGCGCCCGGGGGGGAACTCACACAATCTTCCGGCTCTGTCCGCACCCCAAAGGGGTGCAAGATCGGTAACCCCGGGTTTTAACCCGGGGGGGATGAAGAACATACCCTACACCTCTCCCCTCTCTCTCCGCGTGCCGAAGGCACGCTCCGCATTGACGGGAATGATAACGGTGGAGGCCAATCAATGAAAATCCTCTTCATCGGAGACGTCTTCGGTAATTCCGGAAAAAGAGCGTTAGCTCAGCGATTATCCGCCATAATAGACGAACTCCATATCGACGTCTGCATCGTCAACGGCGAAAACGCCTCCGGCGGGCGCGGAATCACCAAAAATCTATTCCGCAAGTTAAAAAAATACGGCGCCGATATCGTTACAGGCGGGAATCACTCGTTTAGCGTCAGCGATAATGATTTTACTTTTATGGATGACCCGGTATCGCTGCGGCCTCTCAATTTCCCCCCCGGTAACCCAGGTCACGGCTCTACCCTGTTTACTTTAGATGATGGACGAAGTATTGGCGTCATAAACCTCATGGGCCGCACTTTTATGCACGAATCGCTTGACTGTCCATTCCGTATGGGAACAGAAGCGATCAACGAATTAAAAGAAAAAACTAACGTGGTGATAGTTGACTTCCACGCCGAAGCGTCAAGCGAAAAGGCCGCTTTTGCCTGGTATGTTGACGGAAGCGTAAGCGCGGTTGTCGGCACCCATACCCATGTACAGACTGCAGATGAAAGAATACTCCCCAAAGGCACAGCCTTTATTACTGATGTTGGGATGACCGGGCCTATGGAGCATTCTATTATAGGGATGAAAGCCGAGGGCGTCATCAAAAAATATCTCCTGCAAAGCTACGTACGCTTTGAACCGAGCGAAGAGCCTCCCGTCATAAGCGGGGTCGTTATTAATGTTGATGATGATACGGGAAAAGCACTGTCAATTGAGCGTTTTTTTGAGAGAGTCGCATTGGAATAATATATAATATATTGTAGGGACGACCCTCGCGGTCGTCCGTTGTTTTGGAAAAATTATCCATGAATAATAATATATGAATTTCGACAACACATTCGATTTCTGCACCCCCCAGCACTGCGACTGCCCTTACACAGTAAGCGAGATCAACGCAGGTATTGCGCAGATTCTTGAAGAACGCAATACCCTTGTTTGGGTTGAGGGGGAGATAAGCGGTTTTAAAGCGTATCCAAGCGGTCACTGCTATTTTAAGCTCAAGGATGAACAGAGTACGATACCCGCCGTAATGTGGAAATCCGCCGCGGTTAAGCTTGATTTTGACGTGCAGGATAATACGGCGGTTGTTGTTATCGGATCAATAAGAGTCTATGAGAAAGGCGGATATTACCAGCTTGACATTCACAAAATGATGCCTGAGGGCGTTGGCGCTCTTCATCTTGCTTTTGAAAAGTTAAAAGAAAAATTACTTAATGAGGGACTTTTTGATGCAGAACGCAAGAAACCTCTCCCCCGCTCCGTCAATACGCTCGGCGTTATCACAAGTAAACAGGGAGCGGCGCTTTGGGATATTGTGAGAGTGGTCGCATCAAGAGCCCCGCAAACCGATATCATAATTATGGATACCGCAGTACAGGGAGACAGGGCCGCTTCACAGATCGCAAAATCAATCCGCGATATGAACAAATATGGTCAGGTTGATTTGATGATTGTAGGACGCGGCGGCGGTTCTATTGAGGATTTATGGTCTTTTAACGAAGAGGTTGTAGCAAGAGCGATATACGATTCGCAAATCCCAATAATATCTGCCGTAGGACATGAAGTGGACTTTACAATTGCCGATTTTGTAGCGGATCACAGAGCGGCCACACCTTCGGCGGCAGCTGAAATGGCGGTGCCTGACAGTAAGGAGAATGAGCGTTTCTTCAGCGCATGCTCAAAACAGTTTGTAAATCGTTTCAGTGATTATTTTACCGATATCAACGATCGATATGATAGCATAAAGTCATCAAAAACGTTATTAAAACCAGTGCGGATTTTACAGGACGCTGCTCAAAGTCTTGATGATATTGAATATCGCTGCAATAAAAGTATAAGCACAATCATGCGCGGATACAATGAAAAACTGCAAAATGCCGCATCCCGTCTCAACGCGCTAAGCCCGCTTGCTGTGCTTAACAGGGGATACAGCGTTGTATCAGATGAAAAAGGATCAGCAATACGAAGTTCCAAAAATTTAAAATCAGGTGACAACATTAAAATCCGGTTTGCCGACGGTTCGTCTAACGCGCAAATCCAAAATTAACCTTGACACTATAATCGGCGTTTTAGTAATTTATATAATCTCGGAATTTGTTGGCGTACTATACCAATCCGCCGGTAAATTTTGCATTGTGCCGCTAAGCAGCCTCACGGCCCTGCGTGCAGTTGTGTGCGGAGCGGTGTAAAATTTATCGGTGACACAGTATAGCAGGTACGCCGCTGCTAAATAAAAGGGGATGTAGCTCAGTTGGGAGAGCATCAGGCTGGCAGTCTGAGGGTCAGGGGTTCGAACCCCCTCATCTCCATTTTTCTCCAGTAAAAAAGAGAGACAAATAGAGCTAATTTAAGATGGCATTAAGAGAGATATGCGGTTGTATACATCTTCACACCACATTTTCTGACGGCGGCTGTGATTATCCCACGCTTATAAAAGCAGCCCGCGGCGCCGGGCTTGACTATATTGGGGTAACAGACCACATGACTCTTAAAGCGCAAAGCGAACACAACGCGGGGCTGCGCGACGGAGTTTTAGTACTCATCGGATACGAACACAATGACGAACGCAACCTCAACCACTATTTGGCGTTTGGTACAAATGAGATAGTAGAGGGAGTTACAGACCCCCAGGAGTACATAGATCAAATCAAAAAAAAGGGCGGAATAGGGTTCCTCGCCCACCCGGCGGAAAAACGCGATTTCTTCGGCAATCTTCCCGCTTCAATGTGCGATGCTCCCCCATTAAACGACACTATAAAAAGTATTATAAAAGGCGGAGCTACAGCCCCCCCCTACCCATGGACACGCTGGGACGCAAAAGGGTACGACGGCATAGAGCTGTGGAACCAAATGTCAGACTGGATGGAACAGCTGAGCGGCTGGCAAAGCGTAATAAGGCTCTTCTACCCCCGCCGTTTTCTTGCGAATGTGCCTCAAAATCTTCTCGCAAAATGGGACGAGATGAACCGCTTCGGCTTTATAAGCGGTATCGGCGGCGTCGACGCGCACACACGCAAATTTACCTTTGGTCCGTTTTACTACACTATATTTCCCATAAAAGTAGAACTCAGAGGAATACGCACTCATCTTTACATAGACGAATCGATGCACGGCGACGAGGCGAAAATGACGCAGGCGGCGCTTGAAGCGCTCAAAAACGGCAGAGGATTTATAAGCAATTTCCATCAGGGAGACGCCCGCGGCGCTCTTATTTATTCTGAAAGTAAAAACGGAACCGTTCAATATCCGGGACGGTCAACGGGTATTATTGATCAACCCCAAACCCTCAATGTTAAACTGCCTCATAAAGTAAAAGCGCGTATCCGCTTTCTGCGAAACGGCGAAGAGGTGCAATCAGCACAAGACTGCGAAGCGCAGCTAAAAATCAACGAGCCGGGTGTATACAGAGCGGAAGTCTACAAAGGCTCAAACGCGTGGATCTACTCCAATCCCTTTCCTGTTGGAGCATATCCGCTTTAATTATCGTTTTATTGTACGCCAAATCCACGGCATAGTGTATCTTTATTATGCTATGACTCCTGCTTTCAAAAAAATCCTCGACGCGATCTTCCTGCTCAGAGTGCCGCTTTTGGTTCCTGTTTGGACTGTTCTCATATTGGGGTGGATAACGGGTAATCCCGATGCGCGCATGGGTGAGCTTATGGTCTCCAAGGCGCTGTGGATAAACATTGTTGGATTTTCGCTGCTTGTGGCGGCTATATATGTTGTAAATCAGATTCAGGATATAGAGAGCGACAGGATAAACGGCAAACTCTTTATTTTGCCTCAGGGACTTATCTCAATCCCCGCGGCGTGGACAATTGCCGCTCTGTGCACCGCGGGCGGACTTGCGATCGCCTGCGCTCAGTCGATGTGGATGTTTGCGGTTTTCTTATCAGGCGCGGTGATGGGTGTGTTTTATAATCTGCCGCCCGCGAATTTAAAAAACCGCGCTGTGGGCGGTGTGTCTGCCAATATTATCGGACATGGGATAATAACTTACCTGGTCGGATGGCTTGCCGCGAAAAGCGGTCAGCATGTTACGTTTGAACTTGTCGGCACAGGAGTTCTCTCCTCCCTTGCGGCAGGGTTTGCAAACGGTGCAGTCTTTCTTGCCTCCACAATACCCGACGCTCCCGGCGACAGTCAGGCGGGTAAAAAAACATTCTGTGTAGCTTACGGAGCGCGCGCTACCGCGTTTGGGGCGCTTTTTCTCTGTCTTTTAGCTTTTATTTTCTCTTTTTTTATCGAATATAATTTTTGGGTGATGGCCCTGCCTACCGCCCTCTCTTTATGGGTATTTATTAGATTTGCAATGAATACTAAACGGGAAAACGCCTTTCACTCCTTTAAATGGCCGGTAGTGCTTCTGTCAACATTTGTAACGCTTTTTGTCCCTGTTTACGGAGCGCTCATAATTTTTACTTTGGTAACAAGCCGGTTTTACTACAAATGGCGCTTTAACATTGAGTATCCTACTTTTAGCTCAAAATAGAGTCCGCCCCTTTATGAAAAAAAAAATTGTATTGATGATCGATCTGTTTTTTCTAACCCGGCCTGTGGTGCTTGTGCCGGTTTGGGGATTTAGCGCGTTTGGGATATATTGTTTCAAAAGTGAACTGTTTTCTTCTCTCGGTTTTTCACATTATCTGCTTATGGCGCTCTATTCGCTCTCTGTTGCGTCTGTATATGTCATAAATCAAATGGCTGATTATGAGGTTGACAAAAGCAATGAGGGTTTTCCGCTTTTAGTGCGCGGTAATATCTCTATGAGAGCGGCTGGGGGCTGCGCTGTCATTTGCGCCGTTTTATCTATAGCAGGACCCGTCATTATGGGAAATGTTTCCGTTGCGCTCCTTTCGGTGATTGCAATCGCGGCCGGTTATATCTACAGCTGCAAGCCGTTTTCGCTTTCGGGGCGGCCGTTTTTTGATTTTTTGACAAACAGTTTTGAGGCGCTGCTTGCGTTTTGCGCCGGATGGTGCATTGTTGGGGGTAATCTGTTTCATAATCAACTCTACATTGCCGCATTACCCTACGTTTTGCTGATGTGCGCAGGGTCAATAAGCTCTACCCTGCCTGATATGCCGGGCGATAGGCTGCACGGGAAAATCACCACCGCCGTGCGTTTCGGAGCAAAAAAAGCGCACTGCATCGCAACCGCGGCGCTTATGATTGCTATCCCATTGTCTATACTAAACGGCGATCTTATGGCGCTTATCTGCGCCGCGGCTGTCCTGCCGATTTACATATTATATTTGATTCGCGCAAACGCTCTTACAATGGAACTCACCTATAAAGCGGGGGGAACCATTACGATGATCGCTGCAGCGCTCGCCGCTCCTCTCATCGCCGCCGCGGGATTTTTTGTGTTTTTTATAACGTGGATCTATTTCCGCAAACGCCACAAGGTCTCCTATCCGTCTTTAGTGCCGGACAGCGCGTGATGAAAAAGCTATTTTGCAAATTCGAATAAATATTTTATCCAAGATAGTTTATGCCTTATATTATATTATGTTTTAATAATTAGTATCAGCACCGCTGTCAGATATCGCATTGTCTTTACTTTTGGCGGTGATTGTGCTGTGATAAGTCTCAAAACATCGTATATTATTAGAAAGTTTGATATAAAGAATGCACTTTTGCGCCGCTTCGTCAAAATCTCAAAATCACAACAACCCACATATCAGCGCCGCGCCGCACTATTCGCATCCCGCGGCGTCGATAGATAATTTGGAAGTAGTCGTTAATAAACGATTAAGAAAGAGCTGGCGGGTAAAGGTTGTTTTCAAAACCGGCGAACGCACGCTTACCATACCGCCGATTTTGTCAAATCCGCCCCAGGAGATAAAAGAGGCTCTTGTGCGCTGGGCGCTTTTACCCATGAACGCCAAGGCGCGCCGCAGTCCGAACTTCGCAAAAACAAAACGTGAGCTCGAAAGCAAGATCCGCGATTATATGGAGAGCTGCGGGGTCCCGAAAGAGCGGGTTTCAAAAGTAAACCCTCTTGTTTTTGAGCACCAGACAAAGGGCTTTAACTACGATCTGCAGAGAATTTTTAATACCGTCAACCGCGCGTATTTCAGCGGGGAGATAATATCATACATCCGCTGGGGGCAAAACGCGTCGAGAACCTCATATCAGGCAACCCGTATCGATAAAGACGGCAATCCGTTTAACCTTATAACGATATCGGGCGTTTACGATTCGCCCCTTGTGCCGGAGCATGTGATCTACGGTCTTGTTTACCACGAGATGCTCCACATAGCCATACCGCCCCGCACCGTAAACGGCCGGCGCGTAATCCACGGCAAAGATTTCAAAGAGGCGGAAAAAAAATACCCATTCTACGAACAATGGATCGAATGGGAGCGTCAAAACATGGGCGCCCTAATAACAAAAGCCCGCCGCCGCATGAAAAAAACCAAAAAAATTTAATGATACGCAAATATCACAAAATTATATTTGCATCCCCCCGCACATTATATTATTTTTAGCCATTCATAGAATAGACACTATTTTTCAATATTTATATTGGGCGGGGACAAGCCCAGCCCTTACAATAAGGAGTAATAATGCAACGGCATAAGTCAGTAGAAAAGCGCGACCGCGCGAGCAAGAAAGCTAACAAGGTTAACCGCATGAACCGTTCCCGCATCAAAACGGCGGTGCGCGGCGTGCTTGAAGCTAAAGACAAAGAGAGCGCGGTAAGCGCACTGCAAACAGCGGTTTCTGTGCTTGACAAGAGCGCAAAAACAGGTCTTATCCACCAAAATAAGGCTTCTAACCAAAAGTCGCGTCTCTGCAAAATTGTCAACAAAATTGAAAAATAAAAAATAATATGAGGGGGCCGACAAATGCTCCAGCGGAGCATTTGTCGGCCCCCGCAACGCCCCGCCATATTATCACCCCCAAATAACCTCCAGCTTACGCAGGGGGTTAGAGACATAGCATCCGTTGGCTTCGCCGCGATAAACACAGTCAGGATGCAAGAAAAAACTGAATTTGAGAGAGTCAATATATTATATTACATGATTATGATGAAAAAAACTGCAACTTTGCTGACCGCAATAATCGCGTTAACTCTAATCTTCGCGATCCCGCAAACCGTAGCCGCCTCGCAATTTTGGTCGCAGGAAATTGAGTCCGCGCTTGCGGCAAGAGCTGAATTTTTAGAACTGATTGATCTTACTGATAAAGATTTTCCATTAGTACGCACATGGGCGGGCCCCAAAAAACACTCCTTTGAAGTGCGTCTCTCAAATCAGCACCGCTCGCAAAGCCCGTGGTATTACTACCTCGGCGGTCTTGTCGATACGGAAAACAGCGGGGCGTTTTACGGTCAGGCGCTTATACGGGCGGCTTCTGATCCCGGAACGCTGTGGCTTCTCTCTCTTGAATTTATAAGTAATAATCAGCTGCAGTGGGCGGCAAACAGTATGGCCGCGCTTGAAAAAAACATGTTCCGTCTCGGCGCAAGCGCCGCACCGCTTATTACTAAAAAACTTCTGCTCGCGGGCCGCGGTTTTGAATCGCAAAGCGACGAGCAGGCGGAGTTCTGCTACGCTTGGGCCAAGCGTTTTGATTCGCAGCAGTACTGGAGCCAGTATCAAAGAGGCCGGCACCGTTTTCCGGCAGGCGCTCTTCCCGCGGTTTCAACATTACTTGTGGAGGCGGCAAATGTTTTGTCTGCCTCGTGGGAGATGCAGCTTACCTTTGCCGCTCAGACACACCGCTTTTTACGCACCGCGCTTTTTATTTTTATCTGCGCGGTATTTCTTGTTCTCTCCTTAAAACACCTCCCATCCGGGGTTCACTATTTGGGCGATAAGTTATTTGTCTCCGCTCCCCCGCTCCACCGTACAATCTCAGGTATTGTTATAATTTTGTCAACAATTGTGCTTGGAGTTTACACCGCGCTATGGGGAATAGCGTTTTTGATATGGCGGTTTCTTAACAAGAGCGAAAAACGGCTGCTTACGGTCGTTTGCGTACTCCTTGCTCTTGTTCCTGTTGATAACTGGGTTGCGAATATGTTTCTGCAAAACGCCAAAGCAGACTCTACAGCAGTAGTTTTTGACCGTGTCAACCGTGAGGGATTCTCAGAAGGGCTGCACGAGCTCAGTCTGGATAACGCGCGGCAAAAACCGGATAACTACCTGCGCCAGCTCTCGCTTGCCATAAGCGCAATGAAGGGCGAAGACCATAATCTTGGCGCCGACGCTCTGCGCAAAGCGCTGCAGCTTGCGCCGAACGAACCGATGACCCTTTTATGCGCGGGCAACATCTCATTTCTGCTTAACAACTTTGACGCAATGGAGCAGTACTACAATGAACTGTTGAAAAAAGAGCCAAAAAATACAGAGGCGATATTTAATCTCGCTCAAGCGCAATTCCGCAAAGAGGGTTTTGCCGCCGCAACTCTTATCGACGAAGCCGCAAAACTTGAACCGGCAAAAGTAAATAATTTTATAAAGCTGAACGATCTTTATTTCTCAGGCGACACTCCGCCATTGCGCCAACTTATGCAGCCTTATATTTCACCCGCGTTTTTTTGGAGCAGGCTGTTTTTGGCCGAGGGCGGAACGCTTATGCAGTCAAAAGCTATTTGGGGCGGAGCGTTTTGGGGAGTTAACCCCGTACTCTCTTTCGCCGCGTTCGCCGCTTTACTTGTAATACTGTTAATCATCGGCAAAGTATTTTGGGACGGCGACAAATTAAGGCTGAGAAGATACTTTAACTGCAAGATATGCGGGCAGATTATCTGCCGCAGATGCAGAAAAGGGATGATGTGCATGAGTTGTTACGGCGATACGGTAAAACTGCACAACAGCGCGTCTATGATAAATGATCTGCAGAAAAAACATCAGGACGGCGCCGCGCTTTACCGGCGTGTCTTAAGATGCGTTCTTGGTTCAGTTGTCCCCGGGGCGGAGAAGCTTTACGAAGAGGAATCGATCCTCAAGCCGGCTCTCATTATGCTTATTTCGTCTCTTATTCTTGGCGCTTACTGGTGGGCGTTTACCTTTCACTCAAGCTACCCGGGGCTCACGATTTTAACTCCTGTTTATATTGTATCAATATTTTTTATTTATAATATTTTCGCGGCGGTTAAACACATAAAAAGCCTTATTGGGTATGTCATCGCAAAAGCGAAGGTTAAAAATTAGGAGTACAGCAATATGGTTCTGAGCGGTAATCTTCAATCATGTATGACGGTGATGGAAAAAGGGTGCGGAAAATATGGTTCTGAGCGGTAATCTTAAAGAATTTATATTGGCAGATGTTTTTAATCTTCTGACCCAGCAGAAGATTACCGGCAAACTCACGCTTCGCAGTGAGAGAGAGGGCTGTATTATTTTTAAGAACGGCCTTATTGTAGGCGCGCATAGCGGCGACGAGACCATGCGCAGCAAACTGTTTAACTATCTTGTTGATGTAAAAAAGAAGTCCACCGAAGATTTAAGCCAGCTGTTTAACGCGCAAACCGGCAACCTCAGCGCTCTGTGCGCAAGCATTATAGAGCGCGGCCTCATGGATTCAAAAGAGTTAAAAACTTTTGCCGATACATACGTAGAAGACATCTCATGCAGCTTGCTGACATGGAACAGCGGAGCGTACCGCTTCAACTCACTCCAGTCGGTAGCTCCCATGATAAGCGGTATAGTAACTATCACTACAGAGAGCGTCATCATGGAGGGGATGCGCCGCGCAGACGAATGGGCGCGTATGAAAGATTATATCGCAAGCGACGCCGTATTTGTAAACGCCAACAAAAACGAACCGCTGCCCTCTGAGGCCGATGTTTTCGGTGCGCCGGAAATTTATATCCTCGGCCTGCTCGACGGAAGCCGCACCGTTTACAGTATTGTCAAGTCTTGCTGTCTGTGCGAATATAAAGTGCACGAATCGATAAATACCCTGCTTCAGTCCAAGCGTGTTCTCGCTCTTTCGCCCAAGTACAGCCAGTCTATACAGGCGGCGCTCAGCCGTAAAGATTTTGAAAACGCCGGTTCAAATCAAACATTTTTCAGCTCCCTTTACGCCATGAGCACAGCCGCCGCGGTTTTTGTTGTTCTGCTGTTTTTAAGGTTAGTCTGGCTCTCTCCAACTTTTGAAGAAGACGCAAACAACCATCGAAAAGCTGTCATACGCTCGCAAAGCAGCAATAACGCGCAAGCCGCCTCCCTTTTGCATCGGGCTCAAACCGGAGAAAAAGTTACATCCGCGGATGATCTGAGAACAACGGGGCTGCTTACAGATAAAGAGCTGAAAGCGCTGGAGTAAATGCCGCGCAGCGGCTTTTTTGTGGTTATTACTGCGCGTGGATTATCTGCAGTTCATTCCAAATAAAAGAATGCTTGATTTTTATTGGGGGGACGGAGTTGCGTTTGTTGCGCAAAGTTTGTTCCCATTTTGGGAACTTTATTGGAACAAAAGCAACTCCGCCCCCCAAATAATTAGGAAATTCTTTATGAGTCTAAAAAAGATCTACCCAACCTTGCGTAATATCGGCATGGGTATTGCGTACTTTATTTGTAAGCAATTCGCGCGAAGCTTTTCAAAATTTAGTTATTGACAGCGAGATGTTTTTTCAGTATATTAGTTAATGAACGTTCACCTGTTGAGTGTTCATCGGGCCCAATACGCGCAGAATGCGGTCGCTCCAAATTCTGTTGGTCGGGTGTCCCTTTTTGAGCTCTCGTATCAGGCAGTGGCGCTTGATCTATACGGTCAAGCGCCTCTATTTTTATTAGACTATGGTCATAATACCGCCTCCCGTTTCCATCTTCCCGTACCGCAAAGCTCACAGCGTATACTTCACCATCTATTGTTGCTTTTACGGCAAATATATGAGTTTTTAGGTCTTGCTTGTTTTTGGGGACTGTTTCAAGAAATACCCCTGTTTCAATCAACTCAGGCGCAGCTTGAATGAGCGCTATCTTTTGAGGCCCCGCACCATGCGCAGCGACATTGTCTGAGCTGCCTTTGCTGAATTCTATGTTCCACCCGGTATCATCGTTTACGTATTCTCCAAACACACTCTTTGATTTGACCCAATCTCTAACCCTTGATGAAAGGCTTTGCTCCGACAATTTTGGGGAGCGGAGTTGCTTTTATTGCGCAATTGCGTACCCACTTAAATATCAACGACATTAAAGCCAACACCAAAACTAAAACTTTATCTTTGGGGCTCATGAAAAAAAAGCAACTCCGTCCCCGAAAAATGTAGGTTGTGTAATCCATTTTATCTTCTCTCTATCACGATAATTAATTCGCTACATTCGTTTCAGTCTCAGCCGTCTCAGCTTGCATCTGCTCCTCAAGCACTGTTATAGCGCCTGCGATGCGAAGTGCTGTCTGTTGAAGACGCGTAAGCTCCGATTGATGCTGTGATATGGCATCGTTCGCTCTCTGTAGTTCAATTTTTAGCTCGTTAATTCGGTTTTCTGCCCAGCTCATGTTATCTCCTCTTGCTGCTTCATTGTTTCTATTGCTTCTCAATGAACATATTGGTAAATCGCGCGGATTTGTCCCCGCGTATTTTTTAGGTACTCCGGCCACATCCTTTATACCACCCGGTAAAACATTGACTATAAATGATGGATTGAACTGCATATCCTGAATATTTCCAACTATCACAGGATCATGCCAGCAAGCTATCACGTTGCCGCTGTATTCATCATATCCCCGTATAGCAATTCCGCGATACCCGCGTAAACAGGTACAAGGAAAGCCTGCCGGGTGCTTATATTCAATATCAACAAGATCGCAATCTGCGGTTGTATATTGACGCTGTTCACTTAAATCTAATCCTCGATTATCTCCTTTGTAGTCCTGAATTTTGAGCGTAACGCCATATTTATTTTTGAGATGTTGCCTGTGTTCAAGGATTGCGTCTCTATCCTCAACACGCAAAAGTTCCTTGACGTAAACAGAAATACCCATGTTTTTAATATAGTTGAGATTGTCATAAAACCGTTCAATAAGTTCCGGTTTGCCATGTATCATTTTTCGATGATAAGTAAACCCTATGCGCCTAATCTTAGAAACATATCCGGTCAGAAATTCTGCATCCCCTTTGTTAAACAAACCATTTGTCAGAAACTCATAATTCTGAATTGAGCCGCTGCCGTGTTCCATAAGTTCACGGCATAGTGTAGCATTCTCCGGGATAAATGGTTCCCCGCCGGAAAACATGATGAGTATTTCTGTTGCATCCGGTAAAAACTTATTTTGCCACTGCTCCCATTGCGCAAGAGTAAATTTCCGCTCGAACCGCTTGCCGTTTGTATATGGATGGCGGTTGTTGTGGTAGTCTGCGTGAAAGCAGTAGAAACACCGCAGGTTGCAGTCGAATTTTATCGGGAATTCTATGCGGTATTTCATTTTGTCATCCTTAATTAACTAAGACACAGGCCCAAAATCCACCGGCGAACCGATAGGGTTAGATATTCCCATTTGTGAAATCATAAAATGAATGCTTCTCTTAGAGTCTACATTAAGCGTTCGCACTGTTCCTCCCGGCGTCGCGCTCAAGTGAAGAACAATATTATGATCAGATCTGTTTACAATATAAAACGCGCGCTCTGTTAAAGAAGTTTGCATGCGTATATTGGGGTTACTTACAGCGCTTGATTCTATGACTAAAAACGTTTTATTGCTTGGAATTGTCGTACCATCACCGGAAATCTCAGGATTTTGCTGTGTCCCGCCGGTAATAGTAATACTGTGAGGGATGCTTGATAATAAATGCTCATCGTTACCGGGGGTAGTACCGCCGCTGTGGGTGTGGTTTTTTGCGGCGTATTTGTTGGAAAGAAGAACTCCGCCTTCATATATATCACCTGTTACTGCTACTAAATCACCTGAGCGGGCCACGATATCGCCTTCCAAAGCAATAATATTACCTTTAGAAGTTATATATTGTTCTGTAGATATGTTGTTGTCTGCATCAATGGTACCACTAACTTTCAGATATGGAGTATCAATTCGAACTCTGGCAGTTAGGGTGCTGCCCTCTATGTTACTGCCAGAAATATCAGCAACAGCATTAACATGCAGGGCCGAAAGAGTACCTACATTACTTATGTTCTCACTCATTCCCATCCTAATATTGCCGCAGAATACATGGCCGACAGTATCAATACGATGAGAAAAGTTTTTATCACGCTTTGCAAAATGGATTGTATCATCTGACGACATGAGAAGCTCGTGCTCATCATAGAATGTTTTTTCATAGTTTATATAATTGTTGTCATTTTGGAATTTTAACGGCCCTATCATCGGTTTGCTGCCGTCACGAGGTAAAAAATCACCGTTCAAATCGCCGTCCAAATCCAAATCTCGCTTCAATAAATCTAAATTACCCTCGTGATAAACGTTGTAACTAAACGGATTACTCGTGTTCTCAACATTCATATGCACAATTTGAAGCGCCTCTTTCAATGAAAGATCCACTCCGTTAACCATAGGTTTCGCCTCATTTAATTGTAAAAAACGATCGCGCCCGCTTTCACCTTGAAACTGAAGCTGAAAATTTTTTTCCGCTACACAAAAACGAAAACGGCTGTTTGCTCTCTCTATGATAAGCGGATAATAAGTATCTCCTTTGATTTTCAACGCATGGTCAGTAGAACCATGAGCCACATCAATCGTCAACGCACCGGTGAGTGTGCCGCCTGTTAATTTAAGATATCTGTCGTCATAATCTTTATTGAAATAATGCAAGCCGTCATGTGAGTCTCTGTATCCCATTCTGACTGTAAGACCGTTATCCGTTTCGAAACGTTCAAAACCTAATTGCTGTTTACGCAATTGAACGCCGCCCAAACCACCTTCTCCGCTTTCGATTCTTATAACATCTTTGAACTCTTCCATAATACCTCCGTATATACATTGTAATCTGATTTATCGTTATTTTTAAACCCCGGGTTAAAACCCGGGGCTACAGATCTTTCACCCCTAAAGGGGTGAGGAAAACGATCACTTCACAAGTATTCTTTCTGCGTATACTTTTTCTTTCATGGCAGGTTTTTCTTGTATCCTTGCTTCTACTATATAAAACCCTTTGGGCGCTTTAAAAGAGAAATTGTAATTGCCAGCTGCGCGTAAGCGCTTGGGCAGAGAAGCTATTTTTTTGCCTTTTAGATTGTAAACGGATATTGACAGCGTACTCTCTGTATTTAGCGTGTAGCTAATGTTTGTTATGCTGTTTCTTGCAGGTGATATACGCATATTAAATGCTGACGAACTTTGGATTTGCCTTTGGCGGAATTGTGGGTTTACAGATGTTGTAATAGCTTGAAGTGATGGCAATAGCACCGTCTCATCGGCAAATTCAAAGAGCCAGCCGGGTTCGATTGACCAGCCGTTTTCAGCTATAAAGCGACCGCCGATTGTCCAGTCTGATTTGAGCGAAGTAATGGGAATATCATGACCGTCCAAATTATCAGAACCCTTATTGTCCCATCTACTTAAAGGTTCCATTCTTGAGTAGGCAACATTATTTGAAAGTGTACTCCTGCGACTGATTTGACCAACCACACGTCCAACATCTGCAATATTAGCCCTCACTCTATCATTAAGCGCGGCACTACTGATCACTTGGCTTTCATCTGTAACCGCACCCGCAACACCACCGACATTCCTCCCTCCAGTAACTGTGCCCGTGGAGTAGCAATTTGTCACGATGGAATTGTAAGATAATATACCTACCACACCACCAACATGACTATTACCGCTGACTACACAGGTAGAGTAGCTGTTGGCTATTTTGCTATTGTATGTCGCGTACCCAACCAATCCACCGACATACGAGGTACTCCTAATAATGCCTGTAGAATAACAGTTGACTACGCTGCTATTGGAGCCAATCTCTCCTGCTATAGCACCATAATTTCTATTACCAGTATTATTGGTATTGATATTCACGTTATCAAGTCCAAGGTTTTCCACTCTGCCACCTCGTATATGACCGAACAGACCCTGATGACCAGCAGTACGATTGATTGTTAAATTGCTTATGATATGTCCACCACCGTTGAACGTTCCATTAAATGAGATAAAGTATCGCCCAATTGGTATCCACCCTTGCCCAGTAGAATAATCAGATAAATCAATGTTTTTTGCAAGCCTAATAGTATCGCCGGAAAAGTCATTTCCGTCATTTACCAACTGCGCCAACCCCGCCAACTCATCAGCAGTAGAAATAGTAAAGCTCTTTGCACTCGGATTAGCAGTATACCAATCGGTATTAGGCGTTTGCGCACTTGCCGCCGCTTCCAACAAAAACAGAAACGCTGCCAAAGAAGTGAGAATTGCTGCCTTCTTCATCTCAAATTCCTCCTTCAATAATTATGGTATCTCTATCACCGCTTTCTATTATCAGCGAACCATCATTCAGCGGCGTTCCACGTTCAATTATAAGATCTGAATAATCATCAGGGTCAAAAATTACACTCATCTTTATCTCGCCTTTTTTTACGTCAGATTCTATTTTGGTAATGTAACCGGTGAGAGTTTTATTGCGTGTATAAATCGGATCTTGAAAAAATACTATATCAAGCAGCTCAAGCTCTAAGTTTCGCCTATTGGCAAGCCCGTTAGATGTACTTATATACCCATTTAACGGAATAGAAAATTCAACCTGTATCTTTGGCCTTGTAGTCCAGCGTATCAAATACCCAAGGTATTCTCTTGCATGGCTGTCGTCTACGCACCAGTATAAATTTGAGAGAGATTCCGGGGCGCGCTGCGGTTTGCCTGCAAACTTATAACCCTCTCTGCAATACGTCCACAACCGCTTAGCATTACTGTAAGTGTGATTTCTATCAGGAAAATATATTCCGCCGAAATAAATAGTCCATGTACTTTCATTTTCTATGTCCGGGAAATTCTCTTTCCAAGCATTCGTTACAAATAAACACTTATCAAACTTATCTGCGCCCGGATTATACATGTAGTTAATCTTAAAATCATTAAACAAATCCTGCGGCTCCGAGCGGGTAAAACTCCTTATGGAATTACGAATAATAGTATCCTGATTAAAAAGCGGTGTATCTACTCCCGCAGCTTGGTTGAGCCATGCTTTAAGAATGAGATTACCCTTTCTTGATGGAACAATACCCACAAATGATTGTTTGCAAAGTTCTTTCAGGTAGTCGAAACTGTTTTTTTGTTCCTGTATTTGTCTTCCGGCACGCCATGCGGAAGAATTGCGAGCATTTTTAAGATTTGTGAAATCAAGATTGTTAATTCCATCATATCCCTCAAGGATGTTACGAAAAACGCCGTAAATCGAACTATTATTCTCGCGTGGCTCTATAGCATCCAAGTACTCGCCGATACAATCTTTAGCATATACGCCGTCTTCCTCAAATTTTTGCTTTGTGATTCCTATTAATCCGATTTGTTTGAGACGTATTCGAGTATGAAAATTTCTGTTATGAAAACTATAGGAAGTACTTGGTATAGTTATTTTAACACGGACAGTTTTTGTAAGAGCATCTACTTTCATCAACTCAATAACTTTGGGATTCAGGAGAGATAAATCTTTTATATCATACGAGATCATGAAGTTGGGATGTTCCGTTGCCGATACGGCGGGCCATAGCGACACTCTCGAGGAGTCTTCGTCCTCATCTTCATCGACATTGTAATAAGATTGAGGCAGAAAGTTATAAGCATAGTTTTGACATAGTACCGGGTCTATTTTCATTTTTCCATCAAACAAATCAACATTGTCCAATTCGTCCAATCCATCGTCATTTTTTTTGATTCGATTCGCTTCACTTCTAAAAATCCATTCTGCATTGCTATCAGTAAAGCACGCAATGTCAAAATCTATACAAAGGTTTATTGTTTCAGCATTTTTCAACTCTTCTTCATCAGGAATAAAAACATCAAACATTATTTCAAATTTGCGAAAATTACTGTCCCTGTATCCATTTTCAGGTCTTACCCGTCTATAATCACAGTAATCACTTTGCTGTGTACTTGATCCATCATTAAGATATTCATCCACACGCGGTGTTTGAATCCATTTTCTTCTTCTATCTCTCTCACGGCTAAAACATATCTCTTTTATGTAAAAAAAGATATCGGATATATTTTTATTTTCACCAGAAGATTCTACGATAATTTTTAACCGTATTTTCTGCTCATAATCACTGTCATCATTAAAAATTTCGTCAATCAACTCTTTATTTAGTACAGTTGATGATCTCGGATCAAAAGAAATTCCATCAATCTCATTTCGGTGCCAAAAATTATCTCTATCATTTTCCGGTAAATGTGTTGCCATGTACCAATCATATGTATTTGTATTAGATGTTTCGTGAGTTTTGTAATAATGATCTATATAATATTGGTTGTCTATCAGATTTATTCTTTTGTAAGAAGCTGCTTTTTGTCTGTTTATTATAAAAGGTTTACTAAACGTTCCCAAAAAGCCGTCGTAAGGATCTTCTATAGACGCTTCTATGGAAAAACCCCACTCGGTAAAATTCCGCTCTACAGGAGAAGGAAGCACACAGCAATCCATATCGACGGCAAGATGAATCTGGTCAAAATTAAAAGCCTCGTCGGGAAATTTTAACCTAACTTCTGCTGTGTTTCCGTTAAACTCAACTCCGCCTTGGCTGTTCGGATCAATTAATCCACCTCCTGTAACGATTCCTGTATTAATATCGCTGGAATCTTCAGGCAGGCCGAATAACTCTCTTTCTTCCGCATCAGTTTTACTGTCGGCTGCTTTTTCCGTTATTGTATAGAAACTCGGGTATTTGCCCGCATGGATTCCTTCAGGATCTCCCTCCGGCTTGTGATCTCTAACTGCAAATTCAACTGAACGGTATCCGTCTTTATAATTATAAATTTCGGTGGGATCAATGTGTTCAATCGCTTTTTGTGAAACAATATATCGTACAGGTGCCTCCACTATTTGGAAAAACCAAATTTTTTCATAATTGGCAACGTTTGAATTAGAGACATAGTGATTATTATTCCATCCATCCAATCCTTGAGCTAATGTAACGGATGTTCTACTGGCACTGTCTGTTGCTGAATTTCCAATAATGCGTATATAATCATCACCATTCCCTTTTATAATATGCAAATATTTACCTACTAAATCACCCGCAACAATAACCAAGCCATCGGTCCTTAGATTCAATGTTTTATTATTACTTGTATATCCTGTTGCAGCAAAAACCGAACTTTTGCCCCCGTTTGTCTTATCAAACTCCAAAATCTTAACAGGCCCCGACACATTCAACCCTTCCGCATAAGGCACATCCCCTAAACAGACCGGTATTACCTTACCTATTGCATTCTCATTCACAATCACATCAGGGAGCAGCGTTCTCGTTACAATTTCAGGCGGGAACATTTTATGTATCACTTTAAAATCAGTTTCGCATTTGAAAATATATTCCGTTTCTGTATACGCAGTCGATTTAACCACGCCCTGCCAAATACTGTAAAATTTGTTGTTTAACACTGCATATACTTTAACGGTACTGTTTGTGATATATATTTTTCTTTGTTCTATCTTTTCCCAAAAAAAGCAATCGTTTCTAACCGAGAAACTAAATCCATTTAACGTTGCATAATCTCCGCTCTGTCTTATATCTATTTTACGGCTTGGGTTTACCATTCCGTCTTTTGTAAGAAT
>Ga0123353_10000761_pt1 | contig 39173 bp, 37 predicted proteins | sample TergutLab28metaG_3_FD_92763 | JGI IMG/M metagenome (GOLD analysis project Ga0123353, IMG submission 92763) | Labiotermes labralis P3 segment gut microbial communities from Petit-Saut dam, French Guiana - Lab288 P3 | ecosystem: Host-associated > Arthropoda: Insects > Digestive system > Gut ... | reverse complement strand
CGCTTTCAGCCTTGAGGTTGACGGGCGTGTCTGGGCAGTCCCTGCAGGCAAGCTGTATTGGATACCGGCTGGCGTTGTTCACGCCTCAACGTCACGTGGTCCGGTTTGCGGTTGGCTGACTTTGGTTCCTCAAGAGTTGGCGCGGAACCTGCCTGATGATGTTTGCGTACTTAAAGCATCCCCGTTATTGCTTGCCGCTCTTGATCGCATGCGTTCGATTGCGCCGGAGGATGTCATGGTTGTACCTCTCATGGAGGTCATCGCCCTGGAGATTGCCTCCATCGGACGGGAAGCCCCGGGGCTGACCCTTCCACGTTCGCCAAGGATGCGCGATTGGGCGATGCGCTTTCTTGCCCATCCTGATGCAAAGACTGGAACAGATCAGGCCGCAGCAGCCGTTGCAATGTCGCGCCGATCTTTCACCAGACACTTCAAACATGAAGTCGGCTTGTCCTTTGCGCTCTGGAAGCGTGCGGTCATTGTGCATGAGGCCATCGCAAGGCTGGCGGACGGGATAAGCGTCAGCGATATAGCCTATGAAATCGGCTACGAAAACGTCAGTGCTTTCATTGCAATGTTCAAGGCTTCGTGCGGCAGCCCGCCGCTCGCTTTCCAGAAGTGCCAGCGGCTTCATCCACGCTGAATTGCTGGCCACATGCCGGTCGTTGTCCCTTCAAGACTCAGCGCAAAGAGGGTGCGGCCTGCGCCTGCCTGCGCGCCAGATGGACGCTTGAGCCGTTGGGCTCCATAATTCCCAACCGACCTCAGTTGGAGCCTTGCAGGTACTCGCAATGTCTAAAGTTCAATATGAGGGGTTTCCTCGAAAAGAGGGGCTTCCCCGAAAAGTATTGCTGTTCAGCGGCCATATGATCGATGCGCCTAGCCGGGTTGCAGCAAGGTTCCCTCCAGACAAGGAACCCGTTGCGGCCGCTGCAATTGACGATGTGCTTGCCGAGATTGGCGTGGATTGGGGCGATCTTGCGATTTGTGGCGGGTCATGCGGCGGCGATCTGTTGTTCGCCGAGGCCTGCCTTGCACGCGGGGTGCGGGTTGAACTCCATATTCCATTCGAAGAGCCGGCCTTTCTCGCCAGATCGGTCGACTTCGCGAACGCCAACTGGCACAGCCGGTATCTGGCGGTGAAATCGAAGGCGGCGTTACGCGTCATGCCTGATGAACTGGGGCCGCTGACGCAGGGCGAGAATCCCTATAAACGCAATAACCACTGGATGTTCGATTCCGCCGCCCGCTTCGGAATCGAAAAGCTGGTCTTTATCTGCCTCTGGAATGGCGAGGACGGGGATGCTTCCGGCGGAACGCAACACTTCATGAGTGAGGCAACGCGCAGGACGAGCCGGATTTTTTGGCTGGACACGCGCAAGCTCTGGGGATGAAGGGTTCCTGGCAGGCTCCTGGAAGCGGCGGGTATTGCCGGGTCAGGGCTTGAATACCTCGAATTTGAAGTGATCCGCTTTGATTTGATGCTTTGCCACGGCCTGGCCGATCCTCTGCAAGTCACTCATGGCATCGACCGCATCGATCTTCCGGACTTTGGATGGATCGATGTCACCACATCCCAGTGCCTTGAGTCCTTCGGCGGTCAATTCTGCGTTGTAGCGTACGTACCGGAACAGTTTGTTCTCCTTCTCCAAGGGGCCGCGTGAGCCAATCATCATGCCAACCTCCCGGTCAAGCGGTGGCCCGGCAACACAATCGCCGAAAACGCGGCAAAGGAAATCCTGCTCGTTTAACGCAGCGTACATCAGCGCCGAAGGAACCGTTATTGCATTGAAGATCAGGTTCATCCCGCCTGGCTGAAGGTTGTAGTTTTCGTCGGCATTCGCACCCGTGCCGACCGATACGACCAGCATATTGTCCACGCCGGTCTGCCAACGCGGCATGTCCGGTGGCGCATTGACCCAGTATCGATCCACTGTCGCCATCAGGAACATCTGGAATGCCGGATTGTTGTACGGGGTGATACCGCTATCCACGAAGATGAATGGCTTATCACTGCAATAGATCACTTCGGGAGGGAAATAGGTCGGCGCTGCGGTGCTTGCGCGCACCAATTGCCATAACGGGAAACGCAGGTTGCAGGAGTCATGTTTTTCATCGTTGTATTTTGCGTATGGATTGTTGGAAAGCGGCCAGGGCGAGTCGGTTGTCGCGTTGCGCATCACAAGCAGCAGCAGGGTTTCCAGTTCAGGCGCGCCGAGCGTCGTTTCTGCGCCAAAGACATCCTTAAGCATCAGCGCAAGCGGTTCTTGTGAGTACTCGTACCGGAAACGGCGGATAATGCTGGCCCTGTCGAACATGGCGGGGCCGCTGTCTCGATAAAATTTCAAAATTTCTCGAACAGACATGCCCAGCGCGACCCCTACCGCGATGATGCCGCCGGTGCTGGTGCCTGCCACATAGTCGAAATAATCGGCAAGCCTGTAATCCTTGCGCCCGCTTTCCCGGATCAGCAGGGCCTCGATTTCCTCAAGGACTTTCAACGCAAGGACGCCGCGGATCCCGCCGCCGTCGATGGCAAGTAGCTTGCGCGGGCTGCGGCGCTGTAGCCGTGCCTTCAGGTCGATCCGCTGGTTTTCAGTACGGCCTGCCATATGATTCTTACCAAATCCCCTCGCACACATTGATCTCGGGTTGCGTATCGGGGTAGCCAAGGAGCAGCATCTCCTCGCGGCTCAACTTGGAAAAGCCGAGCAATCGGAGGCACGCTTTGGCAAGGAGGCTCTTTGTTGGCATGACTGCAAAATGAACATCCCAGATGCGTGCGGTCTTGTCTTTTGAGGCCGTAGCGACATGTGTCCCGTTCGGGCTGAAGGCAGCCGAACTGACCGTGTCCGTGTGCCCCACCAGAACCTTGATCTCTTTCCCCGTGTCGGCATCCCAGATGCGCACGGTGCTGTCATCTGAGGCCGTGACAACACGCGTCCCGTCCGGATTGAAGGCAGCCGAACTGACCGTGTTCCTGTGCCCCACCAGAACCTTGATCTCTTCCCCCGTGCCGGCATCCCAGATGCGTGCGGTTTTGTCATTTGAGGCCGTAACGACGCGCGTCCCGTCCGGGCTGAAGGCAGCCGATTCGACCCAGCCCTTGTGCCCCTCCAGAACCTTGACCTCTTTGCCCGTGCCGGCGTCCCAGATGCGCGCGGTCTCGTCATGTGAGGCCGTGACGATGCGCGTCCCGTCCGGGCTGAAGGCAGCCGATTCGACCCAACCCTTGTGCCCCTCCAGAACCTTGACCTCTTTGCCCGTGTTGGCATCCCAGAGGCGCGCGGTTCTGTCGATCGATGCCGTGACGATGCGCGTCCCGTCCGGGCTGAAGGCAGCCGAAGTGCCCCAGTCCTTGTGCCCCTCCAGAACCTTGACCTCATTCCCCGTGTCGGCATCCCAGATGCGCGCAGTGCTGTCCCATGATGCCGTGACGATGCGCGTCCCGTCCGGGCTGAAGGCAGCCGAAGTGACCGATTTCTTGTGCCCCTCCAGAACCTTGACCTCATCCCCCGTGTCGGCCTTCCAGATGCGCGCGGTATTGTCGTATGATGCCGTGACGAAGCGCGTTCCGTCCGGGCTGAAGGCAGCCGAATTGACCAATTTCTTGTGCCCCTCCAGGATATTGACCTCTTCCCCCGTGTCGGCATCCCAAATGCGTGCAGTCTTATCCCATGAGGCCGTGACGACGCACGTCCCGTCCGGGCTGAAGACAGCCGATCTGACCGTGTCCTTGTGCCCCTCCAGGATCTTGACCTCTTTCCCTGTGGCGGCCTCCCAGATGCGCGCGTTCTTGTCGTCTGATACCGTGACGACGCGCGCCCCATCCGGGCTGAAGGCAGCCGAATTGACACCGTCCTTGTGCCCCTTCAGAACCTTGATCTCTTTTCCCGTGTCGGCATCCCAGATGCGCGCGGTGTTGTCCCTTGATGCCGTGACGACGCGCGTCCCGTCCGGGCTGAAGGCAGCTGATCTGACCCAACCCGTGTGCCCCTTCAGGGTCTTGACTTCTTCACCTGTGTCGGCATCCCAGATGCGCGCGGTATTGTCGTCTGAGGCCGTGATGACGCGCGTCCCATCCGGACTGTAGGCAGCTGAATTGACTTCGTCATTGTGTCCCTCCAGAACCTTGATCCCTTTCCCCATGTCGGCATCCCAGATATGCGCGGTGCTGTCCCCTGACGCTGTGACGATGTGCGCCCCGTCCGGGCTGAAGGCAGCCGAATTGACCGGGTACTTATGCCCCTCCAGGATATTGAGCTCTTCCCCCGTGTCGGCATCCCAGATGCGCGCGGTATTGTCATCTGACGCTGTGATGACGCGCGCCCCGTCCGGGCTGAAAGCAGCCAAATGCACCCAGTCCTCGTGCCCCTCCAGGATATTGATCTCTTTTCCCGTGTCGGCATCCCAGATGCGCGCGGTGCCGTCCGCTGACGCTGTGACGACGCGTGTCCCGTCCGGGCTGAAGGCAGCCGAATTGACCGACTCCCCGTGCCCACTCAATATCAGACGCCACCAGCCTTCTTGCACCATGATCGCTAAAAGTGACGTAGCCGCTGGGGAAGACGCGAAGATATTGCCTGGCAAGCCAAGATCGATCTTTGTTCCCAGAACGGCAAACCGGAGCGCCCGCTCCAGGTTTCCGCTCTGAAGTTCAATGCGCGCTTGCCAACTCAATCCTGTCGCCTGCGAGTGTTGAAGTTCATCCCTCTGTCGGGAAATTTCCTGCTGCCGCTGCTCTTCTCGCCGGAGTTGCTCCTCCTCACGACGCTTGCAAGCGTCAAGATATTCGCAACCAGTCGTACCAAGCAGTTCCTTGAAGTAGCGCCGCTGCAGCAATTCTCGCGCTTCTTTGAGCCGCCCGGTGCGGTGAATAAGCAAGTCGTCGCTGTTGCTGTGTTTGCTGGCGACCCAGTCGCGTGCGGCACGCTTGACGACTTCCAGGTTGATCAGCGCGGCAGAGTCTTCCTCCAGCCACGCCTTCAATTTATCCCATAGCCGCAATAGCGATTCATGCGCCACCTCAATCATGGGTTCGCCGATTTGCGGCGACACTTCCCCGGTCTTGGGATCGACCGGCTGCTGCTCGGCATCTTTGGAGAGAAGCCGCTGATCAACCAGGAGATCGATCAGCGGGAGGGCTTCATCAGGGATGTCCGATCGGCGAGCCCTGCGTCGGCGAGGTGCGCCTGTGTCGGGATCGATGGTAGCCAGCCAGGGGATCATGCCGCGCCGTATCAGTTCCAGGCGTTTGGTGGGATCGCGCGGGATGTTTGAATCATTGTCTGCGGCTTTAAATACATCTTTAATTGCGGCATCGATCGCAGCCTTGATCGAGCCTTCGATGCGGCCGAGCTTCTCGTAGGTCTCAAGTTTCAAACAGTCCTGCGCTTTGCCGTATTCGTTGTATAGCCGCTCCAGCGTAAACGCCAGCAGCGGAAGTGCGTCCCGTCCGCCGTCCTGCCCAATATCGGACAGCAGAGCCTCAATCAGCCTCGGCTCGATCTCCAGCGGTTTCGGATGGCGCCGTGCAGCAGGATTTTTAATGACATCCCGATAGTTTGTGAGCGGCATCGGCGGCAAGCTCTGCATTTCCGGCGAGACCTTCTCCAGCAGCGGGGTGTTCTGCAATTGCCCGAAAGCGTCGGAGCGGATCGTAATCAAGACCAGGAGTGCAGGGTCGTCAGCGGCCGTCAGCTCCTGCAGCAAGGCGAAAAGCTGGCCGCTCTCCTCGAAGCTTTCCGTCAGGAAAAATTCTTCGCCCTGGTCGATCGCCAGCACCAGCGTAGGTGGCTTTGTTTCTGGATTGTCAGCCGTCAGGAATTTCAGGGCCTGCGCGGCGAGTTCCCGAAGCAAGGGCCGCAGCGTTTTCGCGCCGCCGGCAATCGCTTCCCGGATGTCGGCCCGCGGTTTATCCAGCCGATAGGTTTCAAAAACCGCTTCGAGTGATTGCAGCAGAGTTTCGCCAGGGGGGCCGTTTGGCCGCACGACCCCAAGCGGAAGATAGTTACGGTCATCGCGTGCAAGGCGCGGCAAGAGCCCTGCGCGCAGGAACGAGGATTTTCCGGCTCCGGAAGCGCCAAGCACAACCAGGAGCCGGGGCGGATCCGCGTCCTTGATATCGCGGATACGATCCAGCGCCTCGGCCATTGGCGCGTCCCGGCCGAAGAAGATGCCTGCATCGTCAGCTTCCAATGGCAGCAGCCCGCGATACGGTGAACGCCCCAGGTCATTTGCGGGCGGCCAGGCAAAGAAACGAAAACGGGCGTCCAGGCCGGCAAGCTCCAACGCAATTCGGAGATCGTGCAGGCCATCTTTGGAAAGATTGACCAAGACTTCATCCTGCTTACGCGGAAGTTTGGCTCTGCGTTCGGTGTTGTCATCGTGCCCGGAGGGCACCAACGATATGGCTTGCCGTGCCGTCAGTTCGGCTGGCAGGCCACTACGGGGGATGTCCTCAATCAAAACCCCGAATAGCGGCTTTTCGAGGATACTGGCCATAGAAAGCTCGAATTGACAGTAATCCGAAGCAAGCCCGACGCGTGATACCAGAAACAGGACGGCTTCGCAGCGATAAATAGCCGTAACCAGCGCCCGTTTCCAAAGTTCCCCTGGCGGAATTCCATCTTCCTTGGCGACATCCAGGAAAACGTCATCCCATCCATTTTCCCAAAGCCAGTCGCGCAGCGCGATTGCTTTGTCGTTGTCTTCGCTCGAATGGCTGATAAATATGCGCGACATTATTGCTATCTTTCTTTCTCATGCTTCAATATAGTGACAGTGCGGAAATATAGCATTTCTATCCGGGTCAACGGGCACGCCGGTCGGAACTGGTCGGCGGCGGCGAGTCAGTAAGAACTGCTGGCAGCAGGGAAACCACCAGTGTGGCTATCCTTGGCAAATCCAGTCCTATACAAAACGTTCCTTGTGTTGAGGCCCGAACACTTTGTACGCCCAGAGACTAACAGGATGCTCAAAAAGTCTGAAGCACTGGAGAAACCCATGTCTACAAGGCTCAAAATGACCGAAAACTACCCTGTAAAGCTGCTTTTCGGACTGATTTTCGGACTGATTTTGACCCGTTTTGTGGACTCTGGTATCTGAAGAAATAGTTTTTGAGCACCCTGCTAAGGCTATGGCGGCAAATGTATGAAAAGGGCAGGGTCGAGGCTGGACGGAATCTTTCATTGAAACCCGATGTGCCTTACTGTAAAGTAAGGCATCTTCATCGCAGGAGGAAGCATGACAACTGCTACCATCACGAGTAAAGGGCAAGTAACGATTCCGTCCATAGTTCGCGCTGCCTTGGGTGTCGAAACTGGCGATCGGGTTGAGTTCGTCCAAGTTGAACCGGGGCGGTTTGAGCTTGTAGCGGCCACCCAATCGGTTACCGCGCTGAAGGGGCTGATCCGCAAACCCTCTTCCCCCGTGACGATCGAAGCGATGAACGAAGCAATCGCAGCCCGAGGGGCAAAAGCACGATGATCGGCCTCGACACCAATATTCTGGTACGGTACGTGGCACAAGACGATCCAAAGCAGTCGCCAGAGGCAACCCGGCTGGTTGAGTCGCTGACGCCCAATGCACCCGGTTATGTCTCAGTGGTCTCGATTGTGGAATTGGTCTGGGTTTTAACTGAGTGCTACAGAAGTACCAAAGACGAGATATGCAGAGTCCTTGAAATGTTGCTGCGTTCCAGAGAATTAATTGTGGACGAAGCCGATACTGTCTGGAAAGCCTTTCGTATTTATCGCGGCAACAAGGCGGACTTCGCTGATTGCTTCATTGAGCGCTCGGCGAATGCTGCGGGCTGCACCCATACGGCAACCTTTGACCGGGGCGCCGCAAAGGCTTGCGGCATGCATCTGGTTGAGTAGCCATCGAAGGAAAGCCTCAACAACCGAAAACGGTAGATTGTCAATAAGCATGGCCGGGCGTCGGGGCATTAATCGTTGCGGTTCAGCCTGGATATGCCAGGCAGTCGGCGTTGACACGCTTCGACAAGGAAGCGCTCTGGCACAGAGCGCCCGCTGATTTGGGACTGTCCCAAACAGTTGGGATAAATTGAAAGTCATGCCCCGCTGTCACGCATATAACGCACAACGGAGTAGTGACCGTTATTTTATATGCATATACATTATCAACAGATGCAGAGACATGCACACTGGAAGGGTTGGATCGATTGTAAAGATCAATCAAACGGCGTATGGTGATCAAGAAATCATATTTTGGGAGAGGGTATGATGAAAAGGGCACCTCGAAAAACATCAAGTTTGGTTAAAAGAGCAAAAATTTTCCCAATGAAATCAAAGGGAAATTTTTCTGACTCCATGAAACAAGGGGGTTTTTCGAGGTGCCCGGAAAATCAAGAACAACAAGAAAATCAAAAACAACCACCAACGCAAGGACACATCTTTGCTTCAACGACGAAGAGAGTTCTTCTTGCCGAACCATTTACAGCAGAGGGGAAAGATAATATTAGTCTGCTCATTAATAAAAAACAAGGCGAAACAGTAGCGGAGTTTATGAGTGAAGAAGATTTTTTTAAATATATATATGTTGAGGCGTATTTAAGAGAAGATGAAAGAAAGAAACAAGAATCAAATATATTGAATGATGTACCCGTGGACGAGCGCGATGATGATATAATTGAGTCTGAAAAAGAGAGGCTCGAATATATTGAAGCGGTGAAAAAAGGTACAGAAAATAGAAATCCTAGCGACAACCCTAGCGCGATTAATGGGCAACCCGGCGCTTTTAACCGAAGCCAAGACAAGAAATGTTTATTTGAGGAAAGTCTTCAGCAGTTAACGAAATCTGTTTTTGTAATAAAAGGCGTGGCAGGGACTGGAAAAACAACATATCTTCATTGGCTTAAGAGAAATTTTAAGAAAGATATCGAGTTTTTTATATATAATTTTGAGCAAATTGGCGCTAGACCAAGATTTCATTTTATAGGTACAGAGTACAGCTTTACGGATATAGAGTGGAAAAATAATGTAAATAAATTTACTGCTGCTCTGCTTGTAAGTTTTTCAGACAATCTTAAACTTGCTGAAAAGGAGACGGCGGAAGAGCATCGCAAACGTGTTAAAGAAATCATGCAAGAATATGAGAATATATTTGATAATAAAAAAGTATTAGATAATGAGAAATTTGTAAGAATTTTTAAAAAAATATTTGGAGAATATGTCAATGAAAAAATTAATTATGAGAGACTATCAGAGGAGATTCTAGGTTGTTTTTTTCCAGCAGAGGATGAGAAGACCCTTTCTTATGTCGCCAGTTCTTTGATTCGTCTTTTTTTCTGTTCGTGGAAACGAGAATCGAATGAAAAAAAATATCTGTTAATTATAGATAATATTGAAGATTTTATCTCAAATCAAAGCGATTCAAATCATCAAATTCACGTGTGTGAGCTAGAACGTATTGTAAACGCTTGTAAAAATGCGGGAGATGAGGTAAGAAAACTTATAGAGGATTGGTCTGAAAGAAGTTTTTATGCATTCCTGCTTGTAACGCGAGATACGACTGAAGTGGTGTGTAAGTTTACGCTTCATACGCATCACGCTGTAAATAATGAGATTGATGTTTCAAATTGGTATTCTACTGTTGAAATTTTTGAGCGTAAGAAAGCATTCTTGTCTGAACAGCGCAAAAAAAAATTATTTAAGCCGGATTGCTGTTATTCTAAGGCGTATCACACTGTTATTCACGATTACTCGAAAAGTAGTTGGGGGTTGCATGAAATCGTGAGCAAAATGTACAAAAACAGTCATCGACGAATTGCCGAGTGTGTTTCTTCGGCGCTTGGTAGGATAGACATCCCTGTGATGGAGTATTTTAACAAAAATTGGGAGGAGGCGTTTAACAATAGTTTGAAGGGGGCAAAACAGGTTCGCGGGGAGATCAACAATGGTCATAAAAACTTGTGTAGAAAATTTATACTACGGTTTTTATTGAATAATATTCAAAACGGAGATTATATTGAGAATCTAATGGGCGTGAGATCATCCATCAAGGCTCGTGAAGAGAGAAAACTAGAAGATCAAGGAGTTGGGGCGGAAATAGTGCTGGAAAAAGATCGCAAAAATAATGACTATGCAAGAAAAATAGTAACAATGTTAGATAATGTTGCAAATGTAACTGACAAAAAAGGTGAATTCATTTCTTTTCCCAGGCTTATTAAAACAATACTAGAGCGACCAGATATGGCGAAAGCAGTTGCCAATGACCAAATTGATTGCTTGGGGAAGATCCTATTTTTGATGAACGAAGTTAACTATCAGAAGACAAATTGGACACCTTTGGTGTGTTTGAAGTTTCATAGCTCTGAAAAAGCGTATAGTCAAGAAAACCTAAGCGAAATCATGAAAAAGCGTTGGAGTGAATATGTTGATGATAAAAGGACGATAGATGACGCTTCTGAGTTTGGAGTTAGAGTAACTGAGGCAGGAAGCTTGTTTGCACAAATACTGCATACATTCGAGTATTTTGCTTGTGGGTTTTTAACAGGAGAGTTGCCTTTGTTTGCAAAAGAGAATCTTGAGATGTTCAATTTCGGGCGAGAGGGTGTTTATCATGAAGAATATCGGGCAATCGCGATCATCGATTTTGTAAAAGAAAAGGCTTTTAATTATATTGACAGCGCAATTGAAAAAGATTTTGAGTTTTACAATACTCAGAAAGATCAATGTAACTGGGAGATTGTTTTTGCGCCAATGTATGATAACGAAGGGTATAGTGTTGTTTATACGCAGGATGATGGTAAGAAACGGGTGCATTCATTGAGAATCATAAGAGAACATAAGGGATATATTGAAAATTACTTACATTATGTTGAACATTATTGTCAAGATGAAGATTTTCATGAAAAAGGTAATAAAGGTAATAAAGGTGATTTTATGGAAAAGTTAAAAGAGAGAATAGAGGCATACGAACAAAAATTTATGGAGATAAAAACAAAATATGGGAAAGAAGGAAAGTTTAATGCGTATATGAGGTATAAATCATGACTATCCTTCAATGTGCAGTGGGTTTTCTTTCAGGTAGAGGTTTTTCAAATCTGCTTTCTTTGGCAGGTTTTGTGCTAGCGTTATGTGTGTTCATAATGGGGCTTGGCCTTAAAGCTGAATATGGAAAAAGAACGCGTGACGCTATTTTTGGTTATCATATGCATTTGTGTGTTTATTTTGAGCAATTGAAGACACGGACTTATTCTCGAAATGGACCTACGGGCAACTTATATCTTTTGGGTACTGACAATGTTAGGCACTTAGGCGCTAAATATGAAAAATATGCGGAAGATCTGTCAGTATCGGCTCAGAAAATGCTCGATTATTTATCGTCGAAGCCAACACAATTTCCCGGAGGAAGCAGAGAAGAAAGAAGCGATTGGAATAACTTGATGAAAGAGTTGATAAGGTATTTACTTGCATTCGTTGGGTATAAACATAATATTACTCTCCCGGAGTTAAATAGTGAAAAGGCGGTTATAGAATATGGTAAGAAATTTCAAAAAATTCTGAAAGATATTGAAGTGCTAATTGAGAAGACCAGAGAAGAGAATCAGTATTAACGTAAAAACTCTGCGGGCGTATAAATAAAAGAGGAAGCATCCTCATTTTTACGTCAGCTTCTGCATTCACTCCCTTACGGGTGCTGTGAGAACAGTCGTCGCGCAGGGTGATTACTGAAGCGGGAAAGGCTGTCACTTGAGGTGCCTCCCTTTTCATAAATTGCAGAACTGGAAACTGCTGGGATAGATTGAAAATCATGCTCCGCTGTCCCGCGTATGACGCGCAGTGAAGTAGTGACCGCCACTTTAATATTGTATATGCACCAGCAGTAAGTACAAAGACACGCTCACCGGAAGAGCTAAATCGATTGCAAAAATTAAGCAAACGACGTATGATGATAAAGAAATCATATTTCTGGGAGAGTATATGATGGAAAATCAAAATCAAAATCAAAATCAAAATCTAGAACAAGATCAAAAACAACAACCAACTCAAGGACAAAAATTTGCCTCAATGATGAAGAGAGTTCTTCTTGCCGAACCATTTTCAGCAGAGGGGGAAGGTAATATTGGACTGCTCTTTAATATAAAACAAGGCGAAACAATAGCGGGATTTATGAGTGAAGAAGATTTTTTTAAATTTAATATATATGTTGAGGCGTATTTAAGAGAAGAAGAGAGAAAGAGACAAGAACCAAATATATTGGATGATGTGCCCGAGGATGAACGTGATGATGATATGGTTGCGTCAGAAAAAAAGAAGCTTGAATATATTGAAGCGGTAAAAAAAGGTACAGAAAATAGAAATCCTAGTGACAAACCTGTCGCTTTTAGTGGCCAACAAAGCGCTTTTACATCAAGTCAAGACAAAAAGTGTTTATTTGAGGAAAATCTTCAGCAGTTAAAGTATCCTATTTTTGTAATAAAAGGCGTGGCGGGAACTGGAAAAACAACATATCTTCATTGGCTTAAGAGAAAGCGTAGGGAAGATGTCGAGTTTTTTATATATAATTTTGAAAAAATTAGTTCTAAACAAAGATTTTATTTTATGGGTACAGTGTACAGCTTTACAGATACAGAGTGTCGCAATAATGTAAATAAATTTATGGCTGCTCTGCTGATAAGTTTTTCAGACAATCTTAAACTTGCTGAAAAGGAGACTGATGATGAACATCGTAAACGTGTTAAAGAAATCATGCAAGAATATGAGAAAAATTTTGATAATGATGCAGAATTAGACAAAGAAGAATTTGTAAAAATTTTTAAAGAAATATTTGGAAATTATGTCAATAAAAAAATTGATTATAAGAAACTTTCAGAGGATATTCGTGATTGTTTTTCTCCAGCAGAGGATGTGAAGACCCTTTCTTATGTTGCCAGTTCTTTGATTCGTCTTTTTTTCTGTTTGTGGAAACGAACATCGAATGGAAAAAAATATTTGTGTGTTATAGATAATATTGAAGCTTTTGTTTCAAATCAAAGCGATCCAAATCATCAAATTCACTTATGTGAGCTAGAGCGTATTGTAAATACTTGTAAAAATGCGGAAGATGAAGCAAGAAAGCTTATAGAGAATTGGCCCGAAAAAAATTTTAATGCATTCCTGCTAGTAACACGAGATACTACTGAAATGCTGTGTAGGTTTACTCAAAGCACTTATTACGATGTAAATAATGAGATTGATATTTCAAATTGGTTTTCTACGGTTGAAATTCTTAAGCGTAAGAAAGCATTCTTGTCTGATCAGCACAAAATAAATCCATTTGATCCGAATTGTTGTTATTTCAAGGCGTATCACAACATCATTCATGATTACTCGAAAAGTAGTTGGGGGTTGCATGAAATCGTTAGTAAAATGTACAAGAACAGCCATCGACAAATTGCCGGATGTGTTTCTTCGGCGCTTGGTAGTATAAAAAAATCTGAGATGGAGCATTTTAACAAAAATTGGGAGGAGGCTTTTAACAATAATTCGGGGGGAAGCAAACAGTCTCGCTGTGAGTTCAGCGCAGGTCATAAGAATTTGTGTAGAAAATTTATACTACGGTTTTTATTGAATAATATTCAAAATGGAGATTATATTGATAATTTAATGGGCGATAGATCATCTGTCACGGTTCGTGATGAGAGAAAACTAGAAAACGAAGGAATTTGGACGGAAATAGTGCTGGAAAAAGAACGCAAAAATGGTGACTATGCAAGAAAAGTTGTAACAATGTTAGATAATGTTGCAAATATACCTAACAGAAAAGGTGAGTTCATTTCTTTTCCCAGACTTATTAAAACAATTTTAGAGCGGCCATTTATGGTGAGAGAAATTGCCAATAACCAAATTGATTGCTTGGGTAAGATTCTGTTTTTGATGAATGAAGTCAACGATCAGAAGACAAATTGGACACCTTTGGTGTGTTTGAAATTTGATAGTTCTAAAAAAGCCTATAGTCAAGAAAACCTTTGTGAAATCATGAGGCAACATTGGAGCGAATATGTTGATGGTAAAAGAGAGAGTGATGATGCTTCTGGATTTGGAGTTAGGATAACTGAGGCAGGAAGCTTGTTTGCACAAATACTACATACTTTTGAATATTTTGCTTGTAGGTTTTTAACAGGAGAGTTGCCTTTGTTTGCAAAAGAAAATTTTAAAATATTTAATTCCAGGCGAGAGGGTTCTGATCATGAAGAATATCGGGCACTCGCGATCATCGATTTTGTAAAAGAAAAGGCTTTTAATTACATTGACAGCGTAATTAAAAAAGATTTTGACTTTTACGATACTCATAGCAGCCAATGTACCTGGATGGAAGTCTTTGAGCCAATGTATGATAACGTAGGTGTTGTTTATACGCAGGATGATGGTAAGAAACGGGTGCATCCATTGAGAATCATAAGAGAACATAAGAGGTATATTGAAAATTACTTATGTTATGTTAAACATTACTGTCAAACTGAAGATTTTTGTGCGCGAGGCAATAAATCTGTTTTTATGGAAAAACTAAAAAAGAGAATAGAGGCATACGAACAGGAATTTATGAAGTTAAAAACAAAATATGCGGAAGAAGGAAAGTTGGACGAAGGAAAGTTCAATGCGTATATGAGGTTTAAATCATGAATATTGCAGTGGATTTTCTTTCAAGCAGAGGTTTTTCAAATCTGCCTTCTTTGGAAGGGGTACAAACCCCTTCCAAAAATTTGTTAAACCGGCCTGAAGGCCGGTTATAAATAGTTGTTAAATAGCAGAACTAGAACAGTCAGGATGGATTGAAAATTATACTCTACTGTTCCGCGTATAACGCGCAACGGAGTAGTGGTCACACCTTTGTAAGTATCCATATTATTAACCCGGCAGCTTTTATTCATACATATACTCCATATACCCCATTAAAATCAATAAGTTATATGTAATTTCATCGCATATTTGATTGCCAGTTTAATATCAGCGGGGGCAGAGGCATGCACACTGGAAGAGACGGATCGATTGCAAAAATCAATCAAACGGCGTATAATGATAAATAAGGGCACCTCGAAAAACTCCCTTGTTCCATGGAGGCAGAAAAATTTCCCTTTGATTTCATTGGAAAAATTTTTGCTCTTTTAGTCAAACACGATGTTTTTCGAGGTGCCCATAAATCATATTTTTTGGAGAGGATATGATGGAAAATCAGGATCAGGATCAGGATCAACAACTACCTCAAGGGCACCTCTTTGCTTTAAAGACAAAGAGAGTTCTTCTTGCCGAGCCATTTACAGCAGAGGGGATAGATAATATTGTTCTGCTCTGTAATATAAGAAAAGGCGAGAAAATAGCGGAATTTATGAGTGAAGAAGATTTTTTTAAGTATATATATGTTGAGCCATTTTTAAGAGAAGAAGAGCGAAAGAAACAAGAACCAAACATATTGAATGATGTGCCCGAGGATGAACGAGATGACGATATGGCTGCGTCGGAAAAAAAGAAGCTTGAATATATTGAAGCGGTGAAAAAAGGTACAGAAAATAGAAATCCTAGCAACAGTCCTTATGCTTATACACAAAGTAAAGACAAGAAGCGTTTGTTTGAGGATAGTCTTCAGTATTTAAAGTATCCTGTTTTTGTAATAAAAGGCGTGGCGGGAACTGGAAAAACAACATATCTACATTGGCTTAAGAGAGAGCTTAAGGAAGATGTTGAGTTTTTTATATATAATTTTGAAATAATTGGTGCTAGACCAAGATTTCATTTTATGGGTACAGTGTACAGTTTTACGGATAAAGAGTGGCGTAATAATGTAAATAAATTTACTGCTGCCCTGCTGGTAAGTTTTTCAGACAATCTTAAACTTGCTGAAAAGGAGAGTGAAGATGAGCATCGTATACGTGTTGAAAAAATCATACATGAATATGAGAAAAATTTTGATAATGAAACAGTGTTAGACAATGAGGGATTTGTAAAAATTTTTAAAGAAATTTTTGGGAAATATGTCAATAAAGAAATTAATTATGTGAGACTATCAGAGGATATTCGAGATCGTTTTTCTCCAGCAGAGGATGAGAAGACCCTTTCTTATGTCGTCAGTTCTTTGATTCGTCTTTTTTTCTGTTTGTGGAAACGAAAATCGATTGAAAAAAAATATTTGTGTGTTATAGATAATATTGAAGATTTTATTTCAAATCAAGGCGATCCAAATCATCAAATTCACTTATGCGAGCTAGAGCGCATTGTAAACGCTTGTAAAAATGCGGGAGATGAAGCAAGAAAGATTATAGAGACTTGGCCCGAAAAAAATTTTAATGCATTCCTCTTTGTAACGCGAGATACTACTGAAATGTTGTGTAGGTTTTCGCTTCATACGCATCACGATGTAAATAACGAGATTGATATTTCAAATTGGTTTTCTACTGTTGAAATTCTTAAGCGTAAGAACGCATTCTTATCTGAACAGCGCAAAAAAAAACTATTTGATCCGATTTGTTGTTATTCCAAAGCGTATTATAATATCATCCACGATTACTCGATAAGTAGTTGGGGGCTGCATGAAATCGTGAGTAAAATGTACAAGAACAGTCATCGACGAATTGCCGAGTGTGTTTCTTCGGCGCTTGGTAGGATAGGCGCCTCTGAGATGGAGTATTTTAACAAAAATTGGGAGGAGGCTTTTAACAATAATTCGGAGGGGGTAAAACAGTTCCGCTGGAAGTTCAGCGCAGGTCATAAGAATTTATGTAGAAAATTTATACTACGGTTCTTATTGAATAATATTCAAAACGGAGATTATATTGATAATCTAATGGGCGTAAAATCATCCATCAAGGCTCGTGATGAGAGAAAACTAGAATATGAAGGGGTTTGGGCGGAAATAGTGCTGGAAAAAGATCGCAAACAAAATGACTATGCAAGAAAAATAGTAACAATGTTAGATAATGTTACTATTATAAGTGGCAGAAAAGATAAGTTCATTTCTTTTCCCAGGCTTGTTAAAACAATTCTAGTGCGACCATTTATGGTGATAGAAGTTTCCAATGAACAAATTGATTGCTTGGGAAAGATCCTGTTTTTAATGAATGAAGTCAACTATCAGAGGACAAATTGGACACCTTTGATGTGTTTGAGGTTTGATAGCTCTAAAAAGGCATATAGTCAAGAAAACCTTTGCGATATCATGAAACAGCATTGGAGCGAATATGTTGATGGAAAAAGAAAGAGTGATGATGCTTCTGAGTTTGGAGTTAGGGTAACTGAGGCAGGAAGTTTGTTTGCACAAATACTACATACTTTCGAGTATTTTGCTTCTATGTTTTTAACAGGAGAGTTGCCTCTGTTTGCAAAAGAGAATCTTAAAATATTTAATTTCAGGCGAGAGGGTGCTTTTCATGAAGAATATCGGGCAATCGCGATCATCGATTTCGTAAAAGAAAAGGCTTTTAATTATATTGATGACGTAATTGAAAGAGATTTTGAGTTTTATGATACTCATCATAACCAATGTAACTGGGTGGATCTTTTTACGCCAATGTATGATAATGAAGGATATAGTGTCGTTTATACGCAGGATGATGGTAAGAAACAGGTGCATCCATTGAGAATTATTAGAGAACATAGGAGATATATTGAAGATTACTTACGTTATGTTGAACATTACTGTCAAACTGAAGATTTTTGTGAACGAGGCAATAAAACTGCTTTTATGGAAAAACTAAAAGAAAGAATAGAGGCATACGATCAGAAATTTATGGAGTTAAAAACAAAATATGGGAAAGAAGGAAAGTTCAATGCGTATATAGGGCATAAATCATGAATTTCCTTCAATGGGCAGAGGGTTTTCTTTCAGGCAGAATTTTCTCAAATCTGCTTTCTTTGGCAAGTTTTGTGCTAGCGCTATATGTCTACAGAATGGGACGTGGCCTTAAAGCTGAACATGAAAAACTTGATGCTATTTTTGGCTTTCATATGCATTTGCCCGTTTATTTTGGACAATTGAAAAAATTGACTTACTCCCTTCACGGACCCATGTGTAACTTATATCTTTTGGGTGCTGACAATGTCAGGCACTTAGGTGCTGGTTACGAAAAGTATGCGGAAGATCTGTCAGTATTGGCTCAGAAAATGCTCGATTATTTATCGTCGAAACCAACACAATTTCCTGTGGTGGACAGCAAAGGAATATCTGTATGGAATGATCTGATGGAAGAGTTGATAAGGTATTTACTTGAATTTGCAGGGTACAAACATAATAATTTTCTCCCGCATTTGAATAGTGAAGATGCGGTCAAAAAATATTGCGAGAGATTTCAAGAGATTCTGCAAGGCATTGAAGAGCTAATTATGTAAGACAAGAAAAAAGAAACAGTATTAACGGGCGCCTCGAAAAACATCGAGTTTCGCTAAAAGAGCAAAAGTTTTCCCAATGAAATCAAAGGGGAATTTTTCTGACCCCACGAAACAAGGGAGTTTTTCGAGGCGCCTTTGGGTTAATTCAGAGTGATGCTAATGCGGCACTGAAAACCCCTGCATCCGTTACCGGATGGTTTGCACATGCGGGTACGACTGGATTTTTTCGTCGGCGGTCAAAAGCGGCGCGGCAAACTGGCGGGCCGTGGCGACGATGATGCGGTCTGCCGGGTCTTTATGGAATTCGCCGGGTAACTGGCAGGATTTGATGCTGATCTCATTATCTACCGGCACAAAACGCACTGCTTCGATCTGCCCTACGGTCTCAAGCCAGCGCTCGACATCCATTGACAGGGCCATGCGTCCATGCGCCACCAGCATGGCTATTTCCCATGCGCTGATCGACGAGACCAGAATGCGCCCTCCGTCAAGCTGGGCCTTGATGGCTTTTTGCATCGCTGGCGTTAACTGTTGGGAGCCGGAGGCCCACCAGACCAGGATGTGGGTGTCCAGCACAATCATTGTATGGCCTCCCACTGGTCTTCGGCAACCGGCTCGGTGGGACGTTCAAAGCGCAACACCGTGCCAAGCAGCCGGGACAGGGGATCGTCCTGCAACAGACGGAAGGGCCGGACTTCCAGTTTTGGCTCGCCATGGTCGGTAATGACGATCGGTTCGCCGCTCTTTTCCACTTGGCGGAAAAACTCTAGTGCCTTGGATTTGAATTGTGATTTCGATACTTGATTCATAATGTGCCTCTGGTCATGGAACTATAGTCATTATTCTAGGCGACTTGGTGACAAACCGCAATGTACCGCTATGGCAAGATTTCACGGTATGCACCACCCGGTGGGTGCAACTTCAAACCTGCCAGCAGTAAAGGTGTTTGACACATCCAAACGAAGGAAGCATTCATACAGTAGTTTAGAATTTACGGTATATTTGTTTATACGGTACGAGAAGGGTGGTATGGGTAGAGTGGATTTATCTCAGCAGCGACTCGCGACTCTTGAGTTGCTCTTGCTATGGGAGGGACTGCTGAACAAAAGCAGACTCTCAAGCCTCCTTGATGTTGGCGATATTCGAGCGAGTCAATTAATTCAAGCGTTTCGCGACCAAAACCCTCAGTTATTAACCTGGAACACAAAATCACGTAGCTACCACGCTACCAACGAAACCTATGCGGCCATGAATCGTGACGATTGGACGAAAGATCGCGCCGAATCGTTGGCAAGATACCTGAATTTGGTTGGTCTTCCGTATGTGATCGGCGATGTGGAAACTAGAAGTCAGATCTGCACTGCCTTTCCTGATCTAAGGACACCGTCGCCTCAAATCTTTGCATCCTTGTGGTTGCAACAGTCTGTCGAGATTATATATCGCTCAATGAGCGACCCAACTCCGCATAATCGAACGATCTCTCCGCACCACTTGGTGCGTGCTGGAAGACGTTGGCACACGAGAGCTTTTTGCTCGGCACATCAGGATTTCCGGGACTATGCACTTGGCCGGATAGTCGCTGTAAACCCACTGAATTCACCACAAGAACAGTCAGAAGAAAACGATGGCACTTGGAACGCGATAGTGTCTGTTCAGCTTATCGCCCATCCAGACCTCAATCGTGCACAGGAAGATGTCATTCGGTTCGAATATTTCGACAGCGCATCCGTTCTCGTTGTCCCGTGCCGTGCCGCGCTTGTCGGTTATTTTGTTCAGGATATACGTGCTGCAACAGACATCAGGCTTCAACAGCCCCCTGAATATCAACTTGTGGTCGAAAACATGGATGAGGTATCGAAGTGGCTGTTCCCATGTTGATGTATCTCGGTTCCAGCAAAACTGTACGCCTAAAAATCCGGGTGATCATACAAGCTTTATCGAATAGTATCTTTTTTTATACTAGTATAAAAAAAGATACTATTCGGAGGTGACCCGATGGCACGCTCACTCGTCATCACAGAACTTGGACTCCAAGCCTTTCAGAAATCACCGTTGACCAAGGTTGAGGGATTTATCCTTTGGCATTTGATTGGGCGATTCCCTGTTTCTGGTGATGTGATTTCGAAGACTCAGCTGGAATCAAGTCTGTCCATAAGTCATAGGGCAGCCAGTACAACCATGAAACGGCTCAGTGAGCGTGGATTCTTGGTACGCGGGCCGAAAGTTGGCGTATCCCATCACTACAAACTCAACCCGGCGTTATTCAAGGTACTCTCCTGATGGAAGAATCTCAATCCATAGTCGATATTGTTCAGCTGATCCGCACTGAAGAACGGAAGCTCGATTTAAATTCAAGGGATATCGCGCTACTGGTGATGATTCGGGATGCGATCGAGAAAGAGCAAGAAGGTCTTCTGACTATCGTCTATTCAACAATACAGGCATTGAGTAGCCGTATCGATTTGCTGGACGTCAGTGATAGAGATCCGCAGAAAGCTGAGCGTCGGATAAGTGAAAGCATGACACGTCTCTTGACAGCAGGCTGCTTGGCAAAAACAGACATGATGCGTCTGCGGATTGATGCTGACGTTCAGTATCAACTGACCTCATTAGGAGAGGCGATATCTGAATGGCATGTAACTCAATCCCGTTTTTCTGGAGAACCGCTTACCGCAATTTTCAAGTCGTTCATTAACGAGTTGTCTCGGATCGATGAAAAGGCGCAGAAAGTTTCCAGTCCAGAAGCTTGGGATATCGACGTGATCAACCCAATGCAATATGCGCTCCGAGATATGCTCTCCAGCATTCATCGACATCAAAGCGCACTAGATCGACAACATGGCGAGATGCGTCAGTTTATCCCGGAGCTTTTGACCCAAAATAGCGAGGAATCAATTACCGAGTGCGAAAAACAGCTCTCGCTTGTCATCAAGACCATTGACGATCTCCAGGAGTCTGTCCTGGGTTCCATGAGCAGAGCCTTCTCCCTCATTGATCATATCGCGGAGCTTGCCAAGCCATACTCGCCCAAAAAGTTCGATATCGTCCACGATGACATCATTTGGCGGCTTCAATCTACGAGTACCTGGATCAGCCAACGCGCTGTTGATTGGATGGAGCATTACAACGTTGTCCATGGGTTTCTGCGCACTATCGTTCGAGTGGATCGGCAACGACGTGTCACGGATGCATTGAAACGAGCAATAGCCGGATTACCTGGATGGACGCTCAAACTGGCGGATGAACCTCGCTTCTATCGGATGAGGTCAGATATCGTTCGAGATACCGTAAAACGACAACCCCCCAGGTCAAAGAAAAACAGCGCAGAACGCACGTATGAAGAGGTATTGCCTGACGACTTACCCGCGAAGTTGATCGAGTACCTGCTAACCGACCTCTCCTCCACTGGGGAAGCGCGAGCTTCAAATCTGTTCAACGCCATTGCGCCATCGCTGGAAAACGCTCTGCGACTGGTTCCCCATTTCCCGTGGCTTGTTGGGGAAATGATTCAAGCGGGCATTTTAGATGTTGACGTACGTGACTGGAGACTTGTTGCGAACGCATTCGAGATCGAAGAGTTGAGGGTGAAAGTCAAATGAATTTTCTGGACAAACGGTTTGCCGATGCTGATTTGATATTACGCCGTGGCGGTCATGTCAATCGATCCAGTTTGGATGCCTATGAGTGGGCTTGCGATAACTTTGCAGAGTTAAAGGAGTTCTATTCCATGTTCTCCGCCGCTCTGAGGCAACATCCTGATGGATTTTTTTACCTCTCGGTGTCTGGGGCGAAAATTCGTTCTCGCCTTCTCCCAAAACAATGCGTTCACCTCGGGATTTTCATTGCGCTCAAAGCGCGTGATCCAGAGATCACACGATCATCAGGAAGAATTGCCATTTCGCAGCTTTTGGCTGATATCGAAACTACTGTCTCGAGAGACATTCTCCAGAAAATCTATGCACCTAAATGCAGGGAAAATATCGTAGACACGCGCATCGCAACCGAGATCAATAACGCATTGAAGGTTTTATCCGACCTTTGTTTTATAGAACTACGTGGCGACAGCCTTAAACCGCTTGAAGCTATCAATCGTTTCGCCGAACTGGCGCGACACGATAATGCCCCGGACGAAACCGCCAGACTTCAGATGACCGTTGAACGAGGTGTCGTATTCCAAGACGCCATCGAAGACGAAGAATATGAGGAAGACAACGATGAACAAGAAGAAAGCCAGGATTGAGCGAGTTGCCTTTATTGGCTGGCGAGGTATTGAAGGCTGCGAGGTTCTCGATCTTGACAAGGGGCCGTTTACAGGCTTAGTTGGCGGAAGCGGTGCGGGTAAAAGCACCCTTTTAATATGTCTTGATCATGCCCTTCTTCCGGATCGTGATGCCCTCAACATAAAACCCATATCGGATGTTCAGGATAAGAAAAAGGAGGGTCTGGATGATCTGTTAGGGAGGATTGATTCGCGTTTTGGCTTTGCCTATGTTGTGCTCGACATCACATCACGCTCTGGAAACCGACTGATTGCGGGAATTTATGTTGGATTGAACGATGGGCGCACAGAATTTACTCGCTGGCTGGTTCGTGATCCAGGTGATCTCCCTTTGCGTTCCATCCTTGGGCATGAGGAAAATGACGAAGAGGTTTTTCTTCAGTTTCCGGAATTCAGGCGTGCTTGCGCGGAACGTGGGCTGGATGTGACTTCCTGTCGCAGCATCGGAGAATACTGCCGTGCACTCTATGAGGCCGGTATTTTGCCTGCTGACATGACCAAATTGCAGAATCGCAAACTCTATGGAAAGCTCATCGAAACAACCTTCAAAGGAGGGGTGACCCCTGAGGTTATCTCGCGTCTAAAAGACTACCTCTTGCCCGAAGCCAACCAAGTGTCAGATATCGTTAGTGGGCTCCAAGAGTGTACGGACGAACTTGTCAAGACTCGAAGAGCTATAGCCGATGCTGATCGGGAGCTTTCTTTGCTCCAGTCTACGTACGGCGTTGGCAAGAACATCGTTCTGCATGCTCTACGCTGGATGATAGAAACGGAGCATAGCATCAATGAACGGTTGTCAACTGAGGAGAGAAAGAAAGCCAACCTGCAAACTACCTTGGACAGCTATGCTCAAGACATACCCCGGATTGAGAAAGAAATTCAACAAGCCAATGAAACAAAAGAGACGAAGCTCCAAACAGCACTCATTCTGCTTTCGGGTGCAAATGTAAAGCTTAGCAAGTTGCAAGAATCACGTTCTCAACTCGATCGCAATTTGGAAGACGCTCGGAATAACAGGTCAAATTTCAATAACGGCAAGAAATTGTGGAAGAAAATTGCCGGCATCAACGAACAGCAAAGTATTGAATGGGTCGCTGAATGGCTGATTACTTGCAGGAGAGAAGCAGAGCGTCAAGTTATACAAATCGATAACAATCTTAAAGTTCTTCAGAAAGAAGCTGATAGATTGCGCCGTGGAAAAGCGTCCGATTTGTCAGAATCTCTTGCTGAACAAACAGGTGGACACACTCTGGAAAACGAGTTTGATGAAGCCTCCACGAAAGAAGCACTTGCAGCAGAATTATCCCTCTGTGGATTAACAGATGGTGTGATTGGTATGGAGCTGGAAGACTTGATCCACCTACCATCCTCCGACAGCCTTCCTGATACGTTCTGGTTTGGTTTGGACGTTCCCAAGATAGCAGACCCGCATGAAGTGGGAGATTGGTATGTCAATTTTGCCGTTGGCGGATACGTAGCTACCAAAAAAAACAGAATCCCTGTCTTTGGCAGTAAGGCACGCGAAAAGCGACTTGACGAAATATCAGGGAAAATTGCACAGCTCGGTCAGGAGCGTATAGATGTCAAAAATGAGGCGGATAGATGTGAAGGTATAAAGAGTGATCTGGATAAAAACCAAAAAATTATCTGCTTTTACCTCGAATTACGCAACAATGAAGACGCAATAGAAAAAGCTGTTTCTGATGCCGAAGCAGCAGCCAATGTTAGGCTTCATGAAATCAGCGTGGTCGAAAAAGAAACGCGTGAAATCGGGTCGACAATTCAAAATATTGGCAAACCTTATGATGAAATGATTCGCAACCTCAATAACGACCTACAAGAAAAAAAGCGCAAAAAAACAGAAGGAGATCGCGATATAAAGAGTTTGTCAGAGGCCATCGTGAAAATTCAGGACGAACAGTCTGCAATAAAGGTCGAAAGGAATGAGGCAACTCTCATTCTCGGGAATGACTCAACCTGGATGTTCGATGATGCCAAAAATTTGGATGCCTTCAACGAGACAAAAATTCTTGTCCAACAAACCAAATGGATAGGGGCACTCGGCATTGCTTTGCAGGATGACGCTTCGCCTGACCACCTTGCTTTACTTCAGGCAGCCGAAGCAGACAAGAGGCTGTCAACGCTCAAGCTCTGGCCCATGCTGATGGAGATTGTTCGAGAACGTGTCAGCATTGACCGTGCTGAAATAGATGGCGAAGACCTGATTCAGGAGATGAAGAATCACCGCGCGAAGCTTGATGGTAGACTGATTCTCCACGAGAACGAAGTGAAGATACATGCCCGCAATATCTTTCAGACAATCAGTTCGAGCGTTTTATCACATCAGCGCAAGATTAATAAGTTGAGCAGGTCAGGTGAAAGTATCCGTTTTGGCAATGTAATCGGTATCCGAATCGTTTTGAAGCAAAGATGGGATATGCTGGCAATTCTGGAGGGGTTTGCGGAACAACTGTTTTCTAATAGAAAACCAGTTGATATCGCATTAAAGGAATGGTTTGACGCTGCTTCTAGCAGAGAGGACGGAATCCATCTGAATGGACAACAACTCCTGGATTATCGCAACTATGTTGACCTATCGATTGAAGCTTGCCGAAAGGGACAGTCTTGGGATGCGGCCTCATCCCTATCCGGCGGCGAGGCGATTGGAAGTGGTTTGGCTGTGGCACTTATGTTGACACGTGCCATAGCCAGTAGGGGGGAGATTGATTCAGGAGAGATTTCACCTCTATTTTGCGTTGATGAGGTACAGCGCCTGGATGGGGTAGGCCATAAGATGATTGTTGATTTTGCGGAACGCGAAAACTTTCAGGTGATCGTCACAGCAATATCCTTAGCGCCTTCTTATAACTGCATTCTCTATACTCTCAACCGCGTATTTGATCCGATTGAGAGGCTGGTTATCCGAGGATTGCGTATCAATGGAAATCAGAAAATAGCATGAAGCACGCTCTGGAGGTGGTCAGCCTGGGTCGGTTGATCGAGACCGCTGTGATCAAGCGTTCAGCACGCAACGCGCAGTTGATTCAGCGCTTTGGGGATGCAAGATGGATTGAGCCAACTGGGCGCAAGGAAGAATGGCGCGTCCGCGATGTAGCAATATCGAAAATCGAAGCCCGAATGGACGAATTGTTTCCTTTCTGGCGACAAGAGTTCCAATTTTTACGCTCACATGGGCTTAACCCATTCGACCCTCGTTCCATCGAATCGCTGGGCATGCTTCGTAAGCAAAAAGTGATTGTGGGCATGATCAACCGCCGAAATTGGAATGCCGCTACGGGACTTGGCCCAAAACATACGTCTCAGGAGCGACCATCGGCAATACTTACCAAGGATTGGGTTATGCGCTTTAAACCCAATAACGAGCTATGTGGAATATTTGGTGGTAACGAGATCAACTTATGGCGGTTATCTGAAACACTATCAGAATGCGTCATTCCGGAACGATTATGGTTGAAGTTCGAGAGGTTTGTGGGCGTCCTGCCGAACCTGATCGTTACCTGCGAAAACCTGGGCGCTTACGTCGATCTACCCATGCCTGACGGGGTAATGGCGGTTTACGCACCAGGTGCCGATATTGAAGCGACAGCGGAACTCCTGAAGCATTTTTCAGAAACAAAGTGGATTCATTTTGGTGATGTCGATCCCGATGGGCTGAAAATTGCGGAGAACCTTGCCAGAGAAGTTAACAGGCAACTTACGGTTTTTGTACCGTCATTTGCGGATGAGTATCTGCCAGGTCGTCCTGTTAAAACACCATGGGAGGAAGTGCCCGACACGAAGATATTTCGAGAATTGAAGCGGGAGCGTACCCGACTGTTCCAGGAGGTTTTCATGTTGGACGCCAGGTTGAACTCAGAGATTGCTGAAATATTGAGCGCAGCCCGGAAAGATGCGATGGAGCGGGAAACGAGTCTCGAACTCGTCACTTAACCATTTGATTTTTAAAGGGTACAACAAGAAGACTGTGTCGCTTCAATGTACTTGTTGATGTATTTATTAACCCGGCAGCTTTTATTCATACATATACTCCATATACCCCATTAAAATCAATAAGTTATATGTAATTTCATCGCATATTTGATTGCCGGTTTAATATTAACCCGGCAACCTTTGTTTTCACATTTAATCCATTAAAAATCAACGAATTACATCAAATATTCATCGTCTATTTGATTGCCGGTTTAATAATGTGTCCATTTTTTAGAAGTTTAACCGCATCGTACCCCACCGAATCGGCGGCAAGCCAAGTGGAGGGCGTTGGCAGCAGGGAAGCCGCTTGGGCTGGGGCGAGAGAATTCTATGGGCGTAAAAAAAGGAGGAAAAATCCTCCTTTTTGCGTTACTTTATGCATCTATTATCATCAATAAAGAACACGCGCTTACTGCATATAGATTTTTTGGAGCGGGAAACGAGTCTCGAACTCGCGACCTCAACCTTGGCAAGGTTGCGCTCTACCAACTGAGCTATTCCCGCTTGGGAAAAGTCCGCCATTATAAGGGGCGGTTCGGGCATGTCAACTGGAAAACCGCCCCACAAGGGAAACTCTGCACGACTCTTTTTCTGGGTTGCTTCGTCGCTTCGCTCCTCGCAGTGACGGAGCGAAAATGGGCGTCGTTGCGAGCGAAGCGAAGCAATCCGGTGTTGGGGTTATGCAGGGGTTCCCAAGGGAAGGTCAGCGGCGTTTCCGCGCGGCGCGCGCTTCCGCGATCAGATCAGCAATTTTGGTATTGCCCTTGGAACGGGCCCATCCCTCAGCGGTCATTTCGCGGTCATTGCGGCGGTCGAGGTTAATGGGCGTTTTCAGCAACCGCTGCACGACGTCGATGTGCCCATTGCGGGCGGCAAGCATGAGGGCATCGGAGAGGTTGGGCGTCAGGGCGTCGATATCCGCCCCGGCGGTAAGCAGGCGCTCAAGGGCGGGGAGGCTGCCTTCGAATGCGGCGTAGTGCAGCGCCGTCCAGGGGTTTTTGCCACCGGGGGGGTTGGTTTTTGCCCCGTTGGCAAGCAGCAGGTCGAGCAATTTCATGTCGCCCTTTGAGGCCGCAATCATCAGGGCCGTGTCGCCGCTACGGTTGCGGTGATCTACCTGGGGACGAAAACCCAATATGGCTGTCGTGGCTTCCACATAGCCATCGCGGACGGTGAGGATGAGCAGTGAATTGCCTTCTCCGTCCACGGTGTTGGGGGAAGCTGCGCCACTTTCAAGGAGTTTGGAAAGCGTGGCGATATTGCCCCGGCGGGCGGCGGTAAGCGCGTCTTCCCGGCTCCCGGCCTGGGAGGACGGTATGAAGAAAGCGAGGGCGGCTACCAGGACGGCGGCGTGGGCAAGCGCATTACTGCGCAGGAAGCGGCGGAGAGGTTCAGTCAGGATGAGCATGGCGGAATAGGCGAAAGAAGTTTTCGGTCGTCGCTTGTTCGATGACTGCGAACGGTACGCCGCGCAGGACGGCCAGTTCTTCGGCGACATGTTTTACCCAGCCCGGTTCGTTGGTTTTGCCACGATGCGGAGCGGGCGCAAGGTAGGGTGAATCGGTTTCAATCAACAATCTGTCGAGCGGCACGCTTGCAGCTACAGCCCTGAGCGTAGCGGCGCTCTTGAAGGTAATTATGCCGGAAAAGGAGATGTATAAGCCAAGGGCCAGTGCGGCTTCGGCGGCTTCAAGTGATTCGGTGAAGCAATGCATGACCCCGCCGCAGGCGGCGGCTTCTTCTTCTTGCAGGATACGCAAGGTATCGGCGGCGGCTTCGCGCATGTGCACGATGAGCGGTTTGCCGCAAGCCTTTGCGGCACGGATATGCATGCGGAAACGCTCGCGCTGCCACTCGGGCATGTCCCTGTGCCAGTAATAGTCAAGTCCGGATTCGCCGATTGCCACGACCTTGGGGTCATCAGCGAGTTCGCACAGATGGGCGATGTCCGGCTCTTCGCAGCCGGTGTTGCCGGGGTGCACCCCGACCGAGGCCCAGTATTCCGGATGCCGGCCGACGAGTGCGCGCAGGCGCGGAAAATCTTCGATACGGACTCCCACGCAAATCGCCTGTCCGACGCCGTTGGCGGCCATCGTGGCGAGTACTTCGGGTTCTCGTCCGGCCAGTTCGGGAAAATCAACGTGACAGTGGGAATCGATGAGCATCAAGCAGGTATCAGAGGGTGTGGGTTGGCCGGATGGAATTGAGATGCCCCGCGAGGATCTGCTCGATTTTCTGCTTGATGACCTTGCCGGTTTCATCCGCTGCGAAGTGTACGCCAACGCCCTGCGCCTTATTGCGTTGCGCGCCGGCGGGCGTAATCCACACGACCACGCCCGCTACGGGATACTTGGCCGGATCGTCCATCAACTGAATCATCAGGAATACTTCGTCGCCCAGCGTGTAGTGCTTGGTCGTAGGCAGAAAGACGCCGCCATTGGTCAGATAGGGCATGTAGGAGGCATATAGCGCGGCCTTGGAGCTGATGTTCAACGACAACACGCTTGGCCGCACCGAACGGGGCTGTGGAATATCGGGGTTGGTGTGACTCACGGCCGGCCTCCTTTGAACACACGAGCATAGCGCATCAACATGTCTTCCAGAAACAGTCTCAGGTTGAGTGGGTGAGTTGCTGCCCGCCTGATATTGATGAATTCATTGTAACAGCCGATAATCAAAGTTGCGCTTGCTTCAGCAGAAAGTACCGCTAAACGTTCGGCCTGCTCAGGGAAATATCTCACACGCCCGCCAAGGCGTAGCGCGGCCAGATCGCTTACCCAACGCTGCATCCATTCGACCAGCGTCATGAGACTGAAGCCTGCGGCGAGTATTGCTTTGTCTTTTTTGAGCCAGTTTTCCCACCGCGCGGCGAGTCGTAGCGGGTCGATCGTCTCCAGGTCGTTAATGAAACGCTCGAACAACGCCGCGCCACCCTGTGCGGACAAACGGCGCGCGGCCAGTGGCATGCCACCGCACAGCGCCAACAGGCTGGCGGGGACACGCTCTTCGCGCTCCTGCTCCGCCTGCCAGTGCCGCAGGGCATCCGCGCCGGGGCGTGGCGCGTGCCACTGCTGGCAACGGCTGCGGATGGTCGGCAACAGACGGCGCGGCATGGATGAGATAAGCAGGAAAACACATCCATCCGGCGGTTCTTCGAGTAGTTTGAGAAGCGCATTGGCGGTAAAGGGGTTCATTGCTTCGGCTGGGTCGACGATCACTACCCGCTTTCCGCCACGGTGTGCAGTCACGAACAGCGCCTCCTGTACCGCGCGCACCTGGGCAATAACGATCTGAGTCGCGCTTTGGGTTGATTTTGTTTTGTTTTCGCTGCCGCTGGGTTCGTCACCTGCCTGCTCATCCGTGAGAGGCTGTGCTTCCCCGCTTTCCGGGGATAGCCGGTGCAGGTCGGGATGGTTCCCCGATTTGCGCCACTGACAGGGCAAACAATGTCCGCATGCTTGCCCATCGGTTTGTGGCGCATCGCAAAGCAGCCTTGCCGCCAATGCTTCGGCCAGATCGCGTTTGCCGAGGCCGGACGCTCCGGCAATGAGCAGCGCATGCGGCAAACGTTCGCCGAGCGCCATCCACCGCGCCCACAGCGGTTCAAGCCAGGGGTGAATCACAGCCATGCCCTTTCACTGAATACCGAGGCAATTTCACGCGCAATTTCACGCGGTTCCTGCGAGGCGTCGATGACATGGAAGCGCCCCGGTTCACGCCGTGCCCGCTCCAGATAAGCGGCACGCACGCGCTCGAAAAACCCGTGCCGTTCCCGTTCAAAACGGTCGGGTTCGGCGCCATTCACTTCCATCCGTGCCGCCGCCAGCGCTGGCGGCAGGTCGAACAGCAGGGTGAGGTCGGGTTTGAGGTGGGGATGCACCCAGGCTTCGAGCGCGTCGCAACGCGCCGCTTCCAGCCCGCGCGCGCCCACCTGATAAGCGTAGGTTGCGTCGGTAAAACGGTCGCATACAACCCAGGTTCCCGTTGCCAGCGCCGGTTCGATCACCGTCGCCAAATGTTCGCGGCGTGCAGCGAACATCAGCATTGCCTCGGTATCAACATGCATTTCCATGCCAAGCAACACCTTTCTCAGCCTTTCTCCAAGCTCAGTGCCGCCAGGCTCACGCGTGCGAAGCACATTGATGCCGCGCGCACGCAATGTCTCGACAAGCAAAACAATCTGCGTGCTTTTGCCCGCGCCGTCGATGCCTTCGAAAGTAATAAAGCGCCCGGAGGTAATCGGTTGATTCAATTTTTTACTGTTCCCTTGTTGCGTTGGTAACGGTTAACTGCCTGGTTGTGTTCGCTGAGCGTGCGCGAAAACACACTGGTGCCATCGCCGCGCGCAACGAAATAAAGCATGTCCCCGCCTTCTGGATGCATTACGGCACGCAGCGATGACAGCCCCGGCATCGAAATCGGCGTCGGAGGCAAACCAACCCGAGTATACGTGTTCCATGGCGTATCGGCTTCCAGGTCGTTGCGGCGTAACCTGCCGTTGAACTTTTCGCCCATTCCGTAAATTACGGAGGGGTCGGTTTGTAGTTTCATGCCGACCCGCAGTCGGTTAATGAACACGTTGGCAATGCGGGTACGGTCTTCGTTGCGCCCGGTTTCCTTCTCCACGATCGAAGCCAGGATCAACGCTTCGTAAGGCGACTTCAACGGGAGATCCTGCGACCTGCCTTCCCACTCGCCGTCCAGGCGTTTCTGCATGATCCGGTGGGCCCTGGCGAGCACGGATGATGCTTTGGTACGCTGCTTATCGAATACATAGGTATCGGGAAAAAACAGCCCCTCCGGATGCTTCTGGTCTGCGCCAATGCGGGCAAGGACTTCAGCGTCGGAAAGATCCTTGGTGTCTTGCAGCAAATCCGGATGTTTTTCCAACGTAGCGCGCATCTGGCGGAAAGTCCATCCCTCGACCAGCAGCACTGACCCGCGCGCCACGTCACCCGTTTCAAGTTTGAGAATCAATTGCCAGGGCGTAATCCCGGCATTGACCCGATAAGTACCCGCCTTGATCTGTTGCGCCCGGCCTGAGAGGCGGGCCAACGTCGAGAGAAAGCGCGGATCGGCCCGTACCCCCGAATCCCAGATCACATTGGCAGCCTGGCGCATCGCCATTCCACGCGGCACGGTAAATTCAACTGAACCACGCACTACCACCAAGGGCTGCTGGGCATACCACCACCCCGTCCACGCCAGAAAGGCCGCTGCTAAAACAGCAATCGATACGAGCCAGAGAATGATTTTTTTCATCGGGAACCGATCGAGGGGCGCGCGGAAAGAGCAAGCGAAGGAGACTATACTAATCGTTCCCCAACTTCCATGATGTTGTATGATCGACTGGACAAATCATCTTGCCTATGCGGGCGCATGTTTCGGTTCCAACTCTTCGTATCCATCTGTGGACTTTGGCACACTGCATGCTGATGTCAACATCCTTATCCAAAGCGCCGTAGCCGTTCCGCTTCTCCATCTTGGACTGATATGCGCCACGGGTGAAGATGCCGGCGCTTTTTTGCACAAACTGCTTTCGAACGATGTTGCCGGGCTCGCCGCAAATGCTGTGCAATGGACGAGTTTCAACACCGCGCAGGGCCGCATGCTGGCGAACTTTCTGCTTTGGCGCGACGGTAACGGCCTGTGCCTCGCAGCCTCCGCCGATCTTCTGTCGGCCCTGCTTAAAAAGTTGTCGCTTTACATCCTCCGCGCCAAGGTCAGGCTCTCTCTCCCCGAACAGGAAAGGGTGCTCATCGGCCTTGCTGGCGCAAAAGCGGGCGAACACCTGACGCGCGCCGCGTTGCCCGTACCGAAAGCCAACATGCGGCAGGCGGTTTCCGCCGGCCAGCGCGTGATCCGGCTCAATGAGGGGCTTTTCATCCTCGATTTGCCCGCTGCTCAAGCGCCTGCCGCCTTCGATTCACTGCGTCAGGCCGGCATTACGGCAAGCGGCACGGCGAGTTGGCAACTCGCCTCCATTCGTGCCGGGTTGCCGCTCATTACTGCCGCCACGCAGGAAACCTTCGTCGCCCAAATGCTCAATTTCGAAATTATCGGCGGCGTGAGCTTCACCAAAGGGTGCTATCCCGGCCAGGAAATCATTGCCCGCACACAGCATCTGGGCAAACCGAAACGGCGTATGTTCCGCATTGGCCTGCCCTCACCGGCGCCCGTTACGGGCGTCCCCGTCGGTACGGCGCTTTATAGTCCGGCCCCGGAATCCGGAGATGGACAAGCGGTGGGCGCCATTGTCAACTTTGCGTCACTGCCGGAAGGTGGCGAGGCACTGGCCGTCATCCGAACGGAATGCGTCTGCGTGGGCGATGAAATCCACATCGGCGCCTCAGATGGCCCCTGCATACAAGTGCTTGGCCTGCCCTACGAAGTGCCGGGAATAAGGTGACCACAAAAACGAGCCGACCTGCTTATAATGAAGGCCAGACTAGGGAAACGCTGAACAATTCCTGAGCGTTCTGGCATCGCAGGTGCGGGTTTCAAACCCGCCCAAAACATAGCTTGACACATGGCCTGCAAGCCGACGAACGGACATGGACGTGTTTGAAACCCGCACCTGCGATGCCCGGATAGAATAAATCAGCGTTTCCCTGGAAGACAAAGTATCAGCTTCTACATATTCACCGTTTATCATTATTTGCCGGAGAATTCTCATGTCGCATTTCTTTGCTGTTAATACCCGCAGGCTGGCTGCTTTTCTGGGAGTGTTTTTCATCTCCGTTCTAGTTGCCGCCTGTTCACCACAAACGCCGGAAAGTGTTGCCAAGGACTATATAAAAGCTGTTGCCGATAACCGTATTGACGAAGCCGTTGAGTATTTTTCGCTAGAAAATGTTAAGGAAAACGACTTGACGATGGTAAAAAACATGAAATTCCACATGATTGTCGGAGAACAATATTCCAGAATACAAAGCAACGGAGGCATGGAGTCAGTTTCGGCATCTCTTGTCGACCGAAAAGACAACCTTGCCCGCGTCGACGTCGAGATAAAACACAAAAATGGCAAAACGCGTAATGACACGCTACATTTGATTCAAGAATCTGGTAAATGGAAAGTCAGATTGAAGTAAATATTTTCCGTCCGGCCGCGTTATCACGCGGTTTTACCGCATTGTCAATTTGGCTGTTTTGCCTTGCATTGATAGCGGCGGCGTCAGTGTTCGCCGTGCGCAGCACGGACGAGCATGCGTATGCCATTTCTTTGCCCGCCGAAATTTCTTCCCGGCTCCAGGCGGGCGATCTGGTTTTTCGCATCGGGGACGGTTGGCAAAGCGAGGTTGTGCGCGGCATGGCAGGCAGGCAGCGGCGGGGCGACCCATATAGCCACGTGGGCATGCTGGTGGGCTCGCCGGGGCACTGGCAGGTTGTGCATGCAGTGCCTGCGGAAATGCCAGACCGGACGGATGCGGTTGTGCGCGACGACCTGGGCTTTTTCCTTTCACCCGAACGGACGCGCGGTGTTGCCATTTACCGCGTTGCCGCTGCTGCCGCGCCACGCGCCGCTGCCGTGAAATATGCCTTACAACGCCTGGGAACGCCGTTCCGCATCGTTGAGAACGACCGCGAAGGGCAATACTGCACAACCCTGGTCTGGGCAGCGTGGCAACGCGCCGGCGTCGATCTCGGCGCACGCTTTGAGCGCCTGAAGGTTCCATTCTCCTCCGCAGGGGATTACCTGCTACCGCACGGTCTGCGTACCGCACCGGGCTTGCAACTGGTGTTTGAGCACAGGCCACCGTAAAAATCGAAGCCAGTCAGGATGTCCTGACGCGCCGCCGCTTTGAGCGCGATATTGCAACGCGCCGAATTTGGCCGCCGGGGCGGTGAGGCGCGCGGCAGACATGTTAATTGTGTGGGCATTTAACATATTTTATGAAATGCCGAAAAAGTAGACACATGGCGTGACAACACACATATAATGATGTCCTAACCGAAACACATAACATCGGTTTGACGCCTTATCATTATTTATCAGGAGAGTTCTCATGTCACAATTTTTCGCCACCCGCAAACTACCTGTTTTCCTGGGAGCGCTTTTCGCTTCCGTCCTGCTTGCCGCCTGCTCATCCGATACCCCGGAGAGTGTTGCCGAAGGCTTTTTAATGGCTCTTGCCAATAACCGTGTCGACGAAGCCCTCCGATATGTCCCACCGGAGGCAGTAACTGATCAGGACAGAGAAAAAATGCGGAAAAATCAAGAAAACGGTAATTCCTATCTCCAGGAACGCGGTGGCCTGGATTCGATTTCGACGACTCTTGTCGACAGTACAGGCGACACTGCCCACGTCAAGGCAAAAATAAAATTCAAAAATGGCAAAACGGAAGAAGAAACGTTCACCTTGTCCAAAAAATCGGGTAAATGGAAGGTGGTCGCAGAATGACGACCAGTGACCGCATCATCGCGCGCGTTTTCTGTTTTTCCGTTTCGCATAGATTGGGGTGAGCGCAACGAACCCCAACGCAAAGAAAAACGGGAATGGCCAATGCCGTTGGGGTTCGCAGGCTCACCCCAACCTACGCGCGCTGTCTCGGGTTCAATTTTTCATGCCGGAAAGACACGTTGATCAGACAATCCCTAAAGTGGACGCAAAACATAACGCTATGTTTATAATGATGCTTTGGACGAAAATCAAAATATCGGCTTTGGAACCTTAGGAGAACTCTCATGTCGCATTTCTTTGCCGCCCACAGGCTGCCTGTTTTCTTGGGAGTTTTTTTCGTTTCCGTCCTGACTGCCGCCTGCTCATCCGATACGCCGGAGGGTGTTGTCAAAGGTTACATAACGGCTATTGCCAATAACCGTATTGACGAAGCCATTGGATATTTCCCGTCGGAAACGGGAAAGGACCAAGACGGAGGCGCAATGCGGAGAGATCAAGAAACAGGATATTCCTGGGTTCAGGATCGCGGTGGTCTGGATTCTGTTCTGACGTCTCTTGTCGACAATAAAAACGACACTGCACACGTCAAGGCAGAAATAAAATTCAAAAATGGCGAAACGGAAAATGCGACGTTCGCCTTGTCCAAAGAATCTGGTAAATGGAAGTTTGCAAGCTCCGGCAACTGACCGCATCATCACACGGCTTTCCCGTTTCCGGATTGTTGTTTTCCCTCTCCTGGCACCATACACATATCTCTCACTTCAGGGCACCTCGAAAAACTCCCTTGTTTCATGGAGTCAGAAAAATTTCCCTTTGATTTCATTGGGAAAACTTTTGCTCTTTTAGCGAAATCCGATGTTTTTCGAGGCGCTCATATGTAACCGCCGGATAGCACCGGTTTATCGCTTACCCGCCCTACGCCATCTGCCGCATCAACCGGGCCTTTTCCCTGTCCCAATCGCGGTTTTTCTCGTCCTCGCGCTTGTCGTAGAGCTTTTTGCCTTTTGCCAGGCCGATTTCGATCTTTACGCGCCCCTTGCACCAGTGCAGGTCGAGTGGAACCAGGGTGAACCCGGCGCGCTCGACCTTGCCGATCAGGCGGGCAATCTGCTTGCCGTGAAGCAACAGTTTGCGGGTGCGGGTCGGGTCGGCCTTTATGTGGGTGGAGGCGCTGGCCAGCGGAGTGATGTGCATGCCAAGGATGAACAGTTCTTCGCCGCGCGTGATGACGTAGGCTTCCTTGATGTTAGCGCGCCCAGCACGGATGGCTTTCACTTCCCAGCCTTCAAGCACGAGTCCGGCCTCGAACCTTTCTTCGATGAAGAAATCATGATGGGCTTTGCGGTTCTGTACGATGCTCATGGATAAGTTGGAACCGTGCTGCGTAATGTGCGGGCGCTGGAAGCTATGCGTTAGAATCATACATCTTATCAGTTTGACTGCCGTACTAATGGCCGACATTCAAAAGAAGGTTCTGATTGAGTTTACGCCAGCGCAGATGTTTGCCTTGGTCGATAGCTGCGAGGACTATCCTCAATTCCTGCCGTGGTGCAGCAGCGTCCAGTTGCTTGCCCGCACTGATGAGGTCACTGCAGCCATGTTGTGCGTCAATTACCACGGAATCAAGACCCATTTCAGCACCGAGAACGCTAAGCGTTACCCTACCAAGATGTTGATCCGCCTCACGGACGGCCCATTTACCCGCTTCGATGGCGGCTGGCGATTCACCCCACTGGGGGAGACTGCCTGTAAGGTGGAACTTGAATTACATTATTCGTTTTCAAGCCGCCTTCTCGAAAAAGTCCTCAGCCCGGTGTTCAACCACATTGGCAACACTCTCGTGGAGGCGTTCGTCAAGCGCGCTGGGCAAATTTATGGAGTTTCACAGTGAGCGGTGAATTTATTGAAATCGAAGTCGTCTACGCCCTGCAACATTGCCAGGACGTTATTACGGTGAGCGTGCCGGAAGGGGCTACCGCGCGTGAAGCGGTGGAAGCCTCCGGTCTGTTGCTCAAATACCCGGAAATCGAGCTGGGCGAACGCAACAAACTCGGCATCTACAACAAACCCGCCCGACCCGATACCGTACTGCGCGAATATGACCGGGTGGAAATCTACCGCCCGCTGATTGCCGACCCAAAGGCCGTGCGCAAACAGCGCGCCGAGGAAGGCAAGGTGATGAAACGGGGCGGCGGTGCAATGCAGGATGCTTAAATACGCATCGAACGCAATTCCTGTCATTTATGACGGAGGAAGTGAGATAATTGTTTGGAGAGCCATAAGGCTCTCCAAAGGAAACCCCTACTATCATTGTCGTTGACGCTGGGCGAACACTCTTTCAAACTTGAAAGCTCCTGCTTTTTCTCCTTCAGGCGAGGACATGTAAATGAGCGAATCCCGCATCCATAATGCCGCTTTGCGCGGCAAGATCATGTCAGCGGACGAAGCCGCTGCCCTCATTAACCCAGGCGATAACATCGGTGTGAGCGGTTTTACCGGTTCGGGACATCCCAAGGAAGTCCCGCAGGCGCTTGCCCGGCGGATCGCTGCCGCCACCGAACGTGGAGAGACTTTCCGTGTCGGCCTATTAACAGGCGCATCCACTGCGCCTGAACTCGATGGTGCGCTCTTCAAGGTCAATGGCGTTTCCATGCGCCTGCCATATCAGTCCGATCCGGAGTGCCGCAAACGGATCGACAAGGGCGAAACCTGGTACATGGACGTGCACCTCTCGGAAGTGGCGCAAAACACGGCCTGGGGGCATTACGGCAAGCTCGACGTTGCCTTGATCGAAATCGTTGCCATCCTTGAAGACGGGCGGCTGGTTCCGTCAACCTCGGTGGGCTGCAACCCGACTTGGCTGGAGCTGGCCGACCGGGTGATTCTTGAAGTCAACGCCGGCCTGAATGCCAAACTCGAAGGCATGCACGACATCTATTCCGTTGCCCTGCCGCCGCATCGCCAGCCCATCCCGATTGTCCGGCCCGATGACCGTATTGGGGATCCTTACATGAGGGTCGATCCAGCCAAGGTCGTGGCTGTGGTCGAAACCGACTGCCCCGACCGCGATACCCAGTTTTCCGCCCCGGATGAAAACTCACGCCTCATTGCGGGCCACATCCTTGATTTCCTTCAGTACGAAGTCGACAAGGGGCGCATTCCGGCGAACCTGCTGCCGCTGCAATCGGGCGTGGGCAACGTTGCTAACGCGGTGATGGCTGGCCTGAACGACGGCCCCTACGAGAACCTTACTGCCCTCACCGAAGTCTTGCAGGACGGTATGCTCGACATGATCCGTTCCGGGAAGCTGGTCTGCGCATCGGCCACCGCCGTATCGCTCTCCAAGCAAGCCCTGGTCGATTTCAACGCCAACCTCGATATTTACCGCAAGCGCATCATCCTGCGCCCGCAAGAGGTCAGCAACAACCCCGAAGTCGTCCGCAGGCTTGGCGTCATCACGATGAACGGCATGCTTGAAGCCGACATCTACGGCAACGTCAACTCCACCCACGTCCTTGGCTCAAGGATGATGAACGGGCTGGGCGGTTCCGGCGACTTTACGCGCAACGCTTATCTCTCGATCTTCATGACCCCGTCGCTCGCCAAGAACGGCGCGCTTTCCTGTATCGTTCCGATGGTCGCGCACGTCGACCACACCGAACACGATGTACAGGTGCTCGTTACCGAACACGGGCTGGCCGACATGCGTGGCCTTGCGCCGCGCCAGCGCGCCAGACTGGTGATCGAAAAATGTGCCGACCCCAAGTTCCGCCCTGCGTTGCGGGATTATCTTGCACGTGCCGAAAAGGCGGCAAGCCTGCATACCCCGCATCTGTTGGGTGAAGCGTTCGACTGGCACTTGCGTGCGCTGAGAGGCGAGTCGATGTAATTGGAAAAGAGCCTTTCCTTTTAAGGTAACGGCTGAAACCCCGGCTTCCAAGCCGGGGTTTCATTTTTGGAGCAACTGCACAGCCGATAACGCATTGAGTTACCTCCAAACTGCTGACGAACCCCCGGTTTTCCCCGATGGGGGGTTGGGGAGCAGGTCTGCATAGGTTGGGGTGAGCTTTGCGAATGAAATGAACGCCTCCCCCCGCAAGGGTTGGCATTTTCGTTGGCCGTACCAGAGGAACTACAGGGGTCATGTACCCGCTTTACCCACCCCCCCGTCTTGCT
>Ga0123353_10000760_pt1 | contig 39177 bp, 36 predicted proteins | sample TergutLab28metaG_3_FD_92763 | JGI IMG/M metagenome (GOLD analysis project Ga0123353, IMG submission 92763) | Labiotermes labralis P3 segment gut microbial communities from Petit-Saut dam, French Guiana - Lab288 P3 | ecosystem: Host-associated > Arthropoda: Insects > Digestive system > Gut ... | reverse complement strand
TTGAACATGGTAAGGATTTTCAAAAATGATAACTGTTCCAAGAATACGCCACTTACAAGCGTTTTTAAGGCTAACCTCTTTGATTTAAAGCGATTTTCCGATTTCCTTGCTTTCTTTAGGTTTCACGGTAAATTAGATTGACGTGAAGAGTGGCAAAATAAACCTTGACTATTTATCTTGTTTATAATATAATATAAATACTATCAGGAGAAATACTCAAGAGGTCGAAGAGGCTCCCCTGCTAAGGGAGTAGACGGTTAACGCCGTGCGAGGGTTCAAATCCCTCTTTCTCCGTCTTTTCACTAATACCGCATTTTGGTGTTAGTGGACGTTTTAAGACATAGAGTTGATTGAAGGGTTGTCTTTGGTGGATTAGCCTTCAACCGGCTCTTTTTCTTCGTCAAAAATACGCCCAAACTTATAGTCGATGGAAATGTCGATATTTTTTTCGCCATTAACATCATAGGTTTCAGATACTTCAATACGGTCAATCAGATCGACCACGATGGCGCGGGTCAGGCTGTCGATGGTAAGACATTCTTTTATGCGCTCCACCAATCCGCTCATGTCTCGTTGAACGCGCTTGCCTTCGTCCAGTTCCCGTTCAAGCTGTTCCGTTTCCGCAATGAGCTTCGTCTGTTCATCCCTATACTTCTGCGACATGCGCTTGAAGATATCGGCGGTGATTTCCCCGGACAATTTATCTTCATATAGGTTTTGTAATATTCCGTCAATTTCATTTATACGGTTTTTGGATTCGCGGATTGATTTTTCATAACGCGCAACATTTTTAAGTTGAAAGGCGTTGTTTGCCTGTAGGATTCGGTTAATTAACTTTTTTTCATCCTCCACAGCAAGCACCGCATACCGTTGAACATCAAACAAAACGGCTTGGCTAATCACATCAAGGTCAATGGCATGTTCAGCGCATACATCCTTACCTTTTTGGACATATGTGCTACACCTGTAAAATTCCTTGGAGTCGATTTTGACGTTCTTCCGCCTTTTCAAAGCCATAGTACCTCCGCAATCGGAACACTTTAGCAGTCCGGAGAAGATGGAGACTTCGCCATCTGCGCTGCGTCTTACTGTATCCTTTTTATTTGCAAGATGGATTTGTTGGGCTTCCAACCAACGTTCCTTGCTGACAAGCGGCGAATGAGTATTCTCGACAACAATCCATTCATTGGCATCTTTTCGAACAACTGTCTTGTTCTTGAAAGATTTAACTTGACGCTTGCCATTCGACATTGCGCCGTAGTAGGCTGGATTTTTGATGATGTTCATTATTGAACCACTGTTCCACTTATCGGTATTCGTCCTGTTGTGCGGATTGGGCTTGCCGATGGTGCGATAATAGTATTCGTTTGGTGTCGTTATGTTCTCACGGCTGAAAACATCAGCGATTGCCCGCGCAGTCTTTCCACCTAAGTATAGCTCGAATATTCTGATGATGTTGTGGGAAACGTTTTCGTCAATAACAAGCAAATGTTTATTGCCCGCCGATTTCAAATAGCCGTATGGCGCACGGCTATTTGAAAACTTACCCTGTTCCGCCATCAATTTTTTCGTCGCCCGAACTTTTTTGCCAATTTCCTTTGCATACACCTCGTTCAGCATTTCTTTGATTGGGATTGATATGTCGTCATCGTCAACTTCACCGCCGTCATTTACGGCAATAAAACGAACGTCATGCTCAAAGAAAAGTTCACGATAGGTGGCGGATTCGCAATAGTTGCGTCCAAAGCGGCTCAAATCCTTTGTGACGACACAATTTATTTTGCCGTCCTTTATATCATTTATCATGGCTTGGAATTGCTGCCTGTCGAACGTGACACCACTTACGCCATCGTCAATGTATACCCGATATACATTCCACTCTTGCATAGCTACATATTTTTCGAGCATGGCCTGTTGGTTTTCGATGCTCAAACTTGAATCTGTTTTCTTAGTGTTTTTTTTGTCCTCGCGGGACAATCTACAATAAATTCCAACATTATAAGCTGTTTTCAAAGTTTTTCCTCCTTTCGAGAAAAACAGCGTATCATGTCAGAAATGCCTCCCTTGATTATACCAGAGGCACCTCTGACAAGTCCACGAAATTAAGCTAGTTTTTCTTTAAACCTCATACTTACTACCGAAAATAAAATTTCAGATAGACTTTTCTTTGGATAGAAGCGGCTTGTTATGTTGATATTCAAATCGCCAACTTTTAACGGTGTAATTATATGTGTTACCGCGTTAGAAGGCGGAGTCTTCGCAAGTGGCGGAAATTCTATATTTTGATTCATATTTAACACCTCTTTTCTCAAGATGTGGGCTATGTACTTTGCACGCCCTTTCCGAATGTGTTTATACTGGAAAGCAAAACTGCATTTTTGACGTCATATTTTGCGGGGTTGTGACCGCGGCCTTTCGGTCCCGCATTAATGAAGGCGGCTACCGCCTTCATCACTCTGCATAACTTGAGTGCTGTGATATTATTAAATTTAGCGGCGGCGCGATGGCCGCCGCCCGTTGTACCTGTAGTTATTACAATTTATTCAGCCATATGGCGACAAAGCGAAGCCCTTCTTTCTTTGCGCCACAGCCGGAGATGCGAACTGTGTGTTTATTATCTACCAGCTTCAAAGCTTTTTGCGCTGCTAGGTTTTTAACAACATCGTCGATTTTAGCACCGCGAATGATTTTACGTATTTTTGCGTCAAGTATTTCGCGGCGTAGGCACAGGCAGTCGTAATAGAGCAAGCCGTCATGTTTGTCGGGGTTAAACGCGTCCTTGCTGTTCGCCAACCGGAAACTCTTGCTTCGGTAGAGCTTTCGGATTAGCTTTAAGTAATCCACTTCATCGGCTTCGTCATCGCCGGGATTGATACGAGTGTGTTGCGCCTGTATCATCTTAACAAGCTGAGAAGCGAAAGAGTTGGTCTCGGCGTTTGCTTCTTCGACCGTGATGAAACCGCTGTCCTTACAGAACTCCATGAGCAGCATATAGGCTGTATGCAGAGCGAACTGAGTGTCGCGGAGCCGGGGGTGTATCTGCGGCGGATTTTTACGAAAATTAGTCAGTCTGGTCGTCAGCATGGCGCAGATGTCGTGGTAGCGGGACACGTACCACTCAACATAGTAAAAGTAGAAAGTTGAGATAATTAAAGGTTCTTGGCGCTGGTACTTATCCATATGGCTTCCGTCTATCGGATTCACCAGCGGCAATATCAAACCTCGTGCCGCTGTGGACTTAATGCCTGTTTCGTATTCGCTGGTGGTGACTACGTTGCCTCGCGGTTCAAGCTGCACCCGAGTTTTACCGCTCATTCTCCCGCGTCCGGTTTTATCGCCAACATTGCGGGTGATCCTTTCGGCTGTATCGTCGTTTTTGCGCTTGATGGCTCGAGATGCCGCTGTACACTTATCGTCGATAACAGCGGTACACTCGGAATATTCGTATAGTATTTCCTCGATGAAACGTACTGTCCCGTCCATCCGGCTTATAGGCGCAACATTTTCGTTCCTGTTGTAGAACTGTGTCAGCGTCGCCGAGTAGTACGTCTTGAACTTCCCGGTGGTTGTTACGATGTCTATCACCGAGCAGGGTGGTGCGCCAACAGCGATGTAAGCGGCCCGCGATATAGCGGAGATGGAGTGGGCTGCTAAGGGCCTACCTATTTCACTCAGGCTAATCAGTTCCCTCATGCCATCAAAGGCTGCCCGCTTGGAGTACCTGTCAGTGTCGATGTCCAAATTAAAGGACGATGGAGCCAACTCGTACTTTGGTAAGGGTTCGTTGTCGGGAGACCAGGTGGCCACCCGATTCCCCATGTTATACACAAGACCCTTGCCAAGATGGTGAAGCCCTGTGCGTTCAAGACGGTATCGTGTCTCAACCTCAATGTCCTCATTTGTCAGACCAAGGCGTATAATATTTGCAAGGTACTGTTTTGCCTTGGGACAATCAGGGTTGAGGATGCAGCGCTTGTCTAAACTCGACCAGTCAATTCGCTCAATTCCAGCCAACGGAACAGTAACTTCTAAGGGGTCGCCGCGTGCAAACGTCAGTTTCAACACCGGGTGCAGTTCCGCACCGGCGGAGGTGTGAACCTCCGCCACCGCAGTTACTTCTGCATTAAAGGTGCAGACGGGCTTCTTTTGGTCGTCCTTAATATCGTAGAGAAACCAGTCTATTTCAGGCAATCGTTTCATGCGAACGCCTTCTTCATCTTCCCGAAGAGACCCGCACAGAGTCCGGCGGCAATTGTTGTTAATATCTTTGGGACTGCCTTCAGGATTACATCGCCCAGCCTGTCAAAGAAGGATTCTTTCTTTTTTTTGGCGGCCTTGGCTTCCTTTTTGGCTATTTTCCAGAGCTTTTTCACCCGCTTGTTAGTTTTCTTGATTTGGGACGCTGACTTGGGGTCATAAGCGGAAACGGGCTGCTGTGTTTCGGCTTCCGTAGTGCCTTCCGGCGCGACTTCCGGAATATCGTCATAGGGTCCAAATGTAGTTTTCATGATAATTCCTCCTAAAAAATTTGATTGTTTTGGTGGTGTCATGGGTGGCACATGCCACTTGTGACACCGTGACACTCGGTTTTAAATGGCTCTTACATTTTCCGATTGATACTTCTTAGTTTTCTGGCATTCACTTGATTTGGAATGATGTAATTCTCAAGCGGATACCACATCGTTTGCTCCCCTCCTTTCCAATTTGAGCGTCCCCAGCTTTCCAATTCATGCAGGTTTGCGGGTGTTTTTAACGGGTTTTTCTCCCGTTTTTCCGAATCATATTATGGAAAAACGGGATTCGATTGGATTAACCCATTAATTGCGCTTCAAGCATTTGTTCGAATCTGAAGATGCTCAATTAGCGGCGGAAATATTTTAAATATTATCGGGCTTGTGACCGATTCCGCCGCATTACACCGGGATGGCTCCCGGTCACTCTGCGCATGTTATTTATAACTCTTCGCCGTTATAACCGTTACAATATGCAGCATAGAGTGTATATACCAAATGTTCGGATACTGCCTTTGAAGAAAATATAACGTCAAATTTATTTATATCTGGATAACAATTTATAAATTCTAAGCGATCGTACATAGCCCTGCCTGCATCTTTGTGTCTTTTCCCCGTGTTGTAGAACATCGCCATATCATCAAGGAATAAGGCCACAACGGGATCACCAGTTTTTTTCATCTATATCACCTCCATGTGTGATTGGTCGGTTAAACGAATGGCAGCGATTTCTTCAAGGCCAGACATTATTTTTTCAACTACTTTTAAAAGGTCTTTCTGTTTGAATGTTTTACCCTTTAAAAATAAGCCATGGGCATAATCGCCATTTGGGTAATACTTGAGCAACTCGTCAAAATCATCGGGGTTCTCTTCGTTGTCGGGGATGACAAGGGGCCACATGTATGAATAATATCCCGCCACGCAGTCCGATTTTAAATTGTGTCGATGCTCCCGGTTGGAAGAATGTATAACTTCTACCAACGTGTGCGTTGTACCCGTTACTACTTCGACGGGACAGAGCTTCCAATAATGTTCCATTTCAATCTCTCCTTTTTTTAACATCAGTTGCGAACACCACACAAAGCAATGACAATAGGCGGCGAATTCATTTGAAAAATTCTTGATTTTAGCCGACCATACATGATAAAATGTAAGGGTGGGCTGTCGCAACAACTTGTGTCATAACACTCTAAAGCACATTTCAAAAACTGTCACGCGAATCGCAACTTCTTTACAATAATGATGCAATCCATGAACAACTTTGCAATTTTGACACAATCGGAGAGGGGGATTATTATGTATTTTAATGGGCATGACATCATTAAATTTGCGACCAAGCGATGGATTCCAAGTAAGAAGGATATTGAATTGATCTACTTGGAGTGTGCTGAAGGTAGCCTATCAAGAAGAAAATTTCCCAATATCGACCATCATCATTACTTTGAGCGATTGTTTGATCTCGAATACCCTGTAAGTGCTGCAAAAATAGCAAAAGACAATGAGAATGACATTTTGTTTGCACTGTTGGATTACATGGAAAAAAACAAGCTTAACAGTGATGTAAATTTCATTTCAAATAAAATAAAGTCGAATGCTAAATATAAAGATATTATCTATGAGCTTTTAAAACGAGCAAATATGCAGCCAGACAGTAGCGATGCTATGGTTGAAAGCAAGATTAGCGAAGCAGAGACACCACAAATTAAAATTGCACACAAGTTAGAAAATACAACAGGGTCTGAAAGTGCCCCCATTTTTGTTGACCAACGTTACAAGCCTAACAACGCGGAAATATTGGAAGAAGAAAAATCTAAAGAAAAAAAGTCATTGCTTGAAGAATTTGATTCAGTTATTTCCAAATACAGATTTGTGGAGTTTATTAGGAGTGAGCCACTTCGAGAATATGTTGAGAGTCCTGAAATAAATGCCGAAGAACTAGAATCCCGGCGTGTCGAGTATGAAGATAAAATGTCTGGCACTACTAAATCATTCGCTAAATCACTAGGCGGTGAATATGCTGCATATGGCTTAAATGATGTTTCGCAAGATAAAATCTTGCCATATTCCATAAATAAACTTTTATCACCAACGCTGTTGAACATGAGTGAGCGATTTGTAGATACTTTAATTACCAAAATAATTCCTACGATTGAAAAATCAAAGCACCTTGCACGTGCAAACATTTTAGAGTTCAAAAATAACTTAAAAATATATAATGAATTTTTAAGAAACCATTTAAAACCTAAAGGAGACTACTTTGTTTACGACCTTGAGTCTGTAGTTCGTGATGAAAAGGCTCTCAACGAGCAAGGCTCAATGGATGTCATGGACGTAATAGTGCGTAATCTTATAAAAAATAAGAAAATTGACGGAAACCGAATCTCTCTTGAATATACTTTAGATACCGAGAACGAAGATGATGTTAATGGTAGATTGAGAGGATTCAACTCAAAATCAAATGATTTTAGAGATATGCTATATGCACTCTATAATGAAATTCGGAATGATATATTCATTTCGCCTGATTTCTAGTGTTTTTTTGTAATGCTATACTTCATTTTATAATTGATATATTCTAAATTAGATATACACCGTACAAAATGCCCTTGCCGGTAATACCGGCAGGGGCATTTGTTTTTATGTTTTGAAATATCACCACTCGAAAATACCATAAAAATTAATTATTGGAAGGGGCAAGCAGTATGAAAGTTATAGCTATTGCGAACCAGAAGGGAGGCGTTCTAAAAACCTCGGCGTCGGTTAATTTAGGCGTAGGGTTGGCTTTGCAGGAAAAGAAAGTTTTGATATGCGATAGTGACCCCCAGGGTGATTGCACCACATCGTTGGGTTGGCCGGACAACGACAGCCTTTCTGTCACGTTGGCGACACTGATGGAAAAGGTAATCAACGATGACCCGATAGACCCGCAAGAAGGCGTATTACACAATGCCGAGGGTGTCGATTTAGTTCCGGCAAACATGGAGCTTTCCGGCATGGAAGTTGCCCTTGTGGGAGCTATGAGCCGGGAGTTTGTGCTACGGCGGTACTTAGAAAAGGTAAAACAGGCATATGATTATGTAATTTTAGATTGTATGCCTAGTTTGGGGATGCTCACGATTAACGCTTTAGCAGCGGCCGATTGCGTAATTGTTCCAGTGCAAGCGCAATATTTACCAGCAAAAGGGTTTACACAGCTTTTGAAAACTATCACAAAAGTCAAAAAGCAGATAAACCCGGGATTACGCATAGATGGTATCTTGATGACGCTGGTGGACTCACGCACAAATTTAGCGAGAGCAACGGAGGATACCTTACGGCAACAGTACGGGAATCACCTGCGAATCTACGATACCAAAATCCCTGTATCCGTCCGCGCCGCTGAAGCAAGCGCAGCCGGACAAAGCATTTTTGTGTATGATCCCGGTAGTCGGGTTGCGGAAGCCTACGCTGATCTGGCAAGGACGGTGAGTGACGGTGACTAAGAAGCTGCCGAAGTTGAACCTACCGTCAGCGGATGCATTATTTACGACGCAGACAGAACGTGATGATTCTCAGCGTGAGAAGGTACTGGATATACCTTTGTCCGAAATAGACTCATTCCCTGAGCATCCGTTTCTGGTAAAGATGGACGAGTCGATGCAGACGATGGCAGACAGCGTTAAAGCCGTTGGTATTCAGACACCTGCCGTTGTGCGCTTGAAAGAGGATGGGCGGTACGAACTTGTCAGCGGTCATCGACGAAAGATGGCGTCTGAATTGGCGGGACTGGAAACCATGCCCTGTATTGTCCGACAGTTAAGCCGCGATGAAGCCATAATTTCGATGGTGGACTCGAATCTCCAGCGTGAGGTCATTCTGCCGAGTGAGAAGGCGCGGTCTTACAAGATGAAGCTGGAGGCGATGAAACGGCAGTCGGGAGAAAGGACTGATTTAACCTCTGCCCCAGTGGGGCAGAGGTCGGATGGTAAAACTTCACGAGAAGTTTTAGCTGAAAATAGTCCTGATAGCCATTCGCAAATACAACGTTACATTCGCTTAACAGAACTCACCCCATCTATACTGAGCATGGTAGACGAAGGCCAGTTGCCCATGCGTCCAGCAGTGGAACTATCCTACTTACCACAAGAGCAGCAACAGCTCCTACAGGACGTTATTGAAGCCGAAGAGCGTACCCCGTCGCACACACAGGCCGTCAAAATGCGGATACTTGCCAAAGAGGGGCGGTTGGATAGTGATGCCATAATGTCAATTATGCAAGAGGACAAACCGGGACAGATGGAGCATTTTAAGTTGCCCAGAGAAAAAATCCACCGCTTCTTCCCGGTTGGAACACCCGCACAGATGATTGAGGAGACGATAATCAAGGCTTTGGAGTTATGGCACAAGAATCAAGCCTTGGGTCTACTAAGGGATTCGCAGGCTTGCATATTTGATGGATACAGCAATAGGATTCTGTTTGCTGATATTTCATAACCTAGGGAGGAAAGTAAGCATGAGCGAAGTTCAAAATAAATACGAGGATTTTCTCCAAAGTCTTATTGTAGCAGTTTCAAGTAAATTAACAAGTGACGAAGATATGCAGTTACTTGTAGATAACTTTGTTGCATCGTTTATTAAACCGCCTGTTGATAGGTATAGCGATGACTTCTTTTTCGATATTATCAAACCGATTATTACATCGCTTATCCGCTTTAAAGACGATACCGCCAAAGAAATACGTTATCTACAAGAATTAATCGCCGAAAAAGAATGTGCAAACGAAGGCACCGATTATGCTGTGGAAATACTTGGGAACGTGTTGAATGATGTGGATTACATTTTAGCTGATTATGATGTTGAATCGTTCCGTTGCGAAGGCTCACAATTTAATCCTCGACGGCAAAATGTAACCAAGAAACTTATTGCGGAATACACGGAGCAAATTAAAACCGTTGCGGAAAGTCTAAGTGATGGGTATGAACGCAAGGGTATTGTCATCAGTAAAGAGCGGGTAGCTGCTTATGCGGCAGGCGCAAATACAAAGGAGGAGTAAATGATGTATCACTACGGAATCGACTTAGGCACTACCTACTCGTGCATAGCCAGAGCCGATGAAAAGGGCAATGTTGAGATTCTTAAAAACATTGAGGGGAAAAATATTACACCCTCTGTTGTTGAGTTTATCAGCCCTACCGAAATTGTCGCCGGTGAAGTAGCAAAAGGCAACGCAATGCTTGTTCCCGATAACGTTTCCCAGTACATAAAACGGTCTATGGGTAAGCATGATGAAAAACACGAATATCACGGAAAAAACTATACGCCTGAACAAATATCCGCTTTTGTCTTAAAAAAACTGGTATCAGATGCGGAAAGACAAATGAAAGGTGAAAAAATAAAAGATGTGGTAATTACCGTTCCAGCTTATTTCGGTTTTGATGAACGGGAAGCCACGGAGAACGCAGGAAAAATCGCAGGACTTAATGTACTCTCGTTGGTAAACGAACCTACAGCCGCAGCCATTGCTTACAGCTCAGTCTCATCTGGTAAAGAAGATAAGGTTCTTTTGGTGTATGACTTAGGCGGTGGTACTTTTGACGTTACCGTTGCAGAAATTGTGGGGGAAAAGATAACGGTAAAATCGACCCAAGGCAACCATTCACTCGGCGGGAAAGACTGGGATGCCGAACTTTTATCCCATTTTGTCAAGCAGCTTAGTGAAAAGGCAGAGGTAAACGAGGACGAAATATACGAAGATTCTGCGCTTCTCAACGAATTGGCGTTAAAAACTGAAGATGTAAAGAAAGATTTGACACTTAAAAGCAAGGCTTCATTTCCAATTAGTATGGGGCGTGGCAAGAGGGTACAGTTAGAAGTGACCCTTGAAAAGTTTAATGAAATTACCCGCCACCACCTCATCAGCACAATCGAACTGACTAAAATTGCATTAAGTCAAGCTGCAACCAAGACCAGTAGTAAAGGTAAGCCTTGCAACCAAATTGACGAAATTATTTTTGTTGGCGGTTCTACCCGTATGAAACAAGTTGCTGAAGCGGTCAAGGCTGAGTTTGGCATGGAGCCACATTTGCACAATCCGGATGAAGCCGTCGCCAGCGGGGCTGCGCTTTTAGCGAAGTTTATTGCAGAAAACCCGCCGCAACCAGAACAAAAAGGCGGCGTAAGAACAGGTGCGGAACAGCGGTTTGGCGAGGTAACAAGCAAGAGTTATGGCATTGAAGTAGATGACAAAGGCATAATGAAGTTAAGTCATGTAATCTTACAAAATGACGAAATCCCAATTTCCAATACACAAACATACTACACGGTTGCCGCCAATCAACGCCAAGTCAACATTGTGGTTTATGAAAGCAATGTCATGCAAAGAACTACAGAGCTTTCTTTTGGCAAGCAAATTGCCGAAGGCATATTACAACTTCCTGCCGGGCTTCCTGACAGTTCGCCTTTAGATGTTACATTTTCTCTCGACCGAAGCGGTATGCTAAACATAACGGCAATTGAACGAAGTCAAGGAATGAAATGTAATATTATTGTAGAAACAAAGGGGTTGACCGAAACGGAAGTTAAGAAATTGCAACAACAAACAAGCCAAATCAGGCTTGCCGATGACGTGGAAGATGTGGCGAATACAGATGATAAACCAACACCACCTGATTCAATGCCAGAAAAGAAAGGCGAACCCGACGGCGACGACCCTTGGGAAATGTAAACCGCATTATAGGGAGAGCTTGCGATTATGGGTAAGAAAAAAGATAACTTTTATGTTTTGCTTGGGTTGGATCCGTCTGTTTCCGATAAAAAAGTCATTGAAGACAAAATCAACGAGATGGAGAAAAAATGGCGAAATCTCGTTAACAGAACGGGTAAACCGGAGTATAAACGATTACTTGACCGTGTTCCTGAGATTAAAGAGTGTTTGGAAAATCCAGTCACGCGCGAGGCTGAAGCAAAAGCAGCTCTATTTGCTTATGCTCTTGACCCATCAAAGTTTGATTCCGCAAAGGAAGCTCTCCCTGAAAACTACACAAAGATTGAAGAATTTTTACAACACAACGAATTTAAGGATATATACGAATTTCTAGGATGTGATCCTGCAAGTGGCGATAAATCAGGAAAGTATGGAACTGCGGACGCGGCTGAATCCTTAACGAAGCGATCTGAGGGGCTAATCGAATCCTTCCGAATCCTTCCGAATGTACCTAACGCCGTGGAAAAAATGCAGTTGGCATCACTCGTTGCTGATTTATTTGGCAAAGGATATAAAAAAGCCTATGACGAATATATTTTACTTGCGATTAAAAAGCAACTGTGCGGCGATGTAGATAAAATGGCTGATGCTTTTAAGGTGCTTGGCAATCAATTTGATAACGCAACACTTGAAAAAATAGCAACCGGATATATACGCTCATATTTCCTTAAAAATGAAATTGATTCGTTTATAAGGAATTATTGTGAATATATGGAGTATAAAATAGTTTCTACATCAAATAATAAACAACCTGAGAAAACAAATCCCCCACCTGAATCACCGTTTGAATCAAACAAGGAAAAAAAGGAAAAAGATAAAAATCCTTTTGACGAAGATTTTGAAAAAAAACCCATTAGCGATGATAGAGCAACAAGAGGAACACTAGCCGGCATTAGCGGTATATTAGGTTTGTATAACCTTTTAAACAGAAAAGACCGAAAGGTAGGACATGGCATTATACAACTTAGTCTTACTGTTATTACCCTACTTTCACGCGGCTTGTTCCCACTTTTTTGGATATCGCTTGCTTGGGGGGTTATTGAAGGTTTTTCCATTTATAGTAGCGGAAAAAGCTTAAATATTAAACCAATAGATGAACGATTAAATAGATTTGGCTTATGGTGCATAGAAAAAAAAGGAACTGCGATAAAAGTTGGTGGAGGAGTAGCGGCGGCCTCTTTCTTTTTACCTTTTTTATTTACCGGTGGCAACGATGCTGATCGTCAACAACAGATCGCTCCTACTGCAGGTATTGTACAGCCTACAACAACACCCGGAACGACATCGATTAATACACCCAGTCCTACCCCAACGCCCACACCGAGACCAACACCCACTCCAATACCAACTCCGGCTCCGCGCATTGGTGCATTTAGAAACGCCCAAACACTTGTGGTAAATGGGTCTGCTTCAATGCCGATTGGGTTTGGAAACACAGCGGATATTGATTTTTATAGGTTTACTTTAAATGAACCCAGTGCCGTTTGGTTAAGTTTAGAGTTTTCGTCAACAAATGAGGAATCCGATTCTAATGAACCCACTGTTGAACTGCGTCTCTTTAACGAACCATCAGATAACTCAATTATATTTTCTGCTACAGCAAACGGAATGGCTACAGGCTATTCCAGAACACTATATCTTGCTGCCGGAGAGTATTTCATTCAAACTGTACCTATGAACGCGTGGAATTTAGATAAAAGCGATACCTACAGCTTGAAAATACATGCAGAACTTAATAATAGGGGGGGTATTGAATCCAATATCATTAAAGAACACGCCGTACCATTAACAATTGGAGAAGCAGCGGTCGGCGATGCCATTAATCAACAAGACAGTAATTTTTTCCGTTTAATTATGGATGAATCAGGTATATTATCTGTTCGTCTTGATGTTTTAAATAATTCAGAAGAATATTTATTCGTACTTTATGCTAATGATGGCAGGACATTACCGATGGGGCATTCACGTGTCATGCCGCTTTATAATTCCAGTATTTTACCAGCGGGCATTTACTATATCGAAGTTGTAAACAAAGTTTTTAGCGATGATAAAGGTGTCTTTACCAACAATCATACTACATACGGCTATAATCTACAAACATCCTTCACAAATGAATCGGCTATTGTTGGGTTTAGTGATACATCAGAAAACGCCGCTGTAATTTTAGTGGGTATGCCAATAACCGGCAACAACAATGGTTTAAGCGATACGGTTTTTTATACGTTTAATGTCCAAGAAACGGGTGCCGTTAAGTTGCTTTTTGAATTTGACAATGCAGATGTTTGGCGAAACCGCTTTGAATTGTTTATTTTGACTGAAGATACACAAACCATTATGTATCAAGCGTCTGTTCCCGGCAGTTTATTAACCGCACCAACACCGAATATCTATTTGAGTTCGGGGAATTACTTTGTGAAGTTCTTGCTGCCAGAAGATCCAAATGCCAGATTCTATACATTTACCGTGGAATTTGAACCGAATGAGCATGTGGAGATCGAACCCAACGATACTTTTGATACAGCAACTCCAACCTTGCTCGACGAAATAATGCGAGGAATTATGAACCGTCGGGGTGACGTGGATTTCTTTATGTTTACACTGGAAGAAAAAGGTGAAGTTGTCATAGATTTTAACAGCTACTCTCAAAGGTTTAACATAACATTGATTTGCAAAGATGAATCCATTTTGTGGCAAGCTGAAAGAATTGAAGATTATGAAACACCGGTGCTATTCCTCGATGAAGGGATTTATTATTTAAGAGTATCAAATAACGGTGAAGCCAACGTCAATTATAGTTTTTCCGCACTATTTACGCCAAACGAAAATATCGTTCTATGGCAAAATAATTCGACTGATACTGCGGTGACTCTTGTATTCGAAGAGGAATACCGAGGTATGCTACTGACACCGCAATCAACAAACTATTTTCGCTTTATACTGCCGGAATCAAGTGTAGTTCATTTCGATTTTATTCAAAATGCAACGAGCAGTTTAAATGTACATTATATAATAGGTATAACGAACGGAGATTTACAAGAGTTTTACTCTCTGCCAATACAAAGCAGACAACCTACCAGCCGCTCTAACGATGTCTTTTTAGATGCCGGAACTTATTATTTGCGTATATCGCCCGGTATTGCATGGGATTCCGGGGTATACGCAATAACCGTATTTTTTGAAGCCGACAGCAATATTGAACTTGAACCTAATGACACTATTGAAACAGCAACGCCGGTAAAAGTCAACACAAACATTCGAGGTTTGATGAATAACCGCGGTGATGTAGATTTCTTCGTTATCACGATAGAGGAAAAAGGAGAATTTTCTATTAAATTCGACGGATATTCTCAAAATTGCAACCTTGTTCTATTTAGCGAAAATGAGGAAACCGAATTGTGGCGTACTGAAGGTATAACCACTTATGAATCAAGGGTACTCTTCCTAGATGAAGGGGACTATTACCTGCGTATATCAAACAATGGAGATATTAACGTAGCTTATTCATTCGTAGCTCAATTTTTACCAAACGGAAATATTTCTCTCCGATCAAATGATTCGATTGAGAACGCAATGCCTATTCTATACGAAACAGAATACCGAGGGATGTTGCCAACGGGGCAATCATCGAATTATTTCATGTTTACGGTAACGGAACCAGGCGTTATTAATTTCGACTTTACTCAGGGATTTTCGAATAATCCGAATCTTTCTTATGAACTTAGTATAATTAACGGAGATTTAACACAATTCTATTCTCTTCCAATACAAGGCAGACAGCTTGATTACAGTTCTGGTGACATATTCTTAAACATCGGAACATATTACCTTCGTATATTGCCGGGAAGGGTGTGGAACCCAGAAATTTTCACCCTTACTATGTTTTTCGAAGCTGATGCCAATATTGAGCTTGAACCTAACGATACAATCGAAACAGCAACGTCGGTCGCGTTCAATACGAATATCCGAGGGATGATAAATCGTCAGGCTGATGTAGATTTCTTCGTCGTTACAATAGAGGAAAAAGGCGAGTTTTCCATAAATTTCGATGGGCAATCCCAACCTTTCAATTTGGCTTTTTCCAGTGAAAGTGAAGAAAGCGAGATATGGCGCGCCGATGGTGTGACAGCCTCTAGTTCACCTGTATTTTTCCTTGAAGAAGGGATGTATTATCTGCGTGTTTCAAGCAATGGAGATATTAACGCAGCCTATTCTTTTATGGCTCGTTTTGCAATCGTTGAAAATATTGCCTTAAACCAAAATAATACGTTTGATAATGCGCTGCCTATAGTTTTCGAGGAAGTTTACAGAGGTATGTTACAAACGTCGGAATCTGTAAACTATTTCCGATTCACATTGCCGGAACATGGTGTAGTCCATTTCGATTTTACACACAGCATATCCGGCAACACAGGCGTCTATTATGAAATAGATATAACGAACAGAAACACTGCGGAGTTTTATTCTATATCTATACAGGGCAATCAACTTGTTAACCGTTCTAGGGATGTCTTTTTAGCTGCCGGTACTTATTATGTCCGAGTTTCTTCCGGAAGGTCGTGGAGTTCGAACCTGTACGCTTTATCCATGTTTTTTGAAGCCGACAGTAACATTGAGCTTGAACCGAACGACACTTTTAAAACAGCAACGCCGGTAGCCATAAATACAAATATCCGAGGCATGATAAATAATCGGAATGATATTGATTTATTTGTGTTTGATGTCCCTGCCAACGGTGAATTGACAGTGACATTCGAATATGAAATGGTGAATATATCGCGTGAATTGCATGTTTTTGAATTATACAACGAAACAGACGGTGAGGCATTTTGGCGCGGGAGCGTGATGGGCGGCAGACAAACTTCATGGTCTTCACAGATTATTGGATTGGGAGAAGGTACATATTTCCTAAGGATAACTAATCCCATGTGGTCGCAGTCAGCCTATACACTTAATCTGGCTTATGCGGAAAATGAAAACATCATACCTAAACCCAATAATGACCCGGAATATGCGGCGGAGCTTAAGTTTAACGCTCCATTACGTAGTTCATTGCTTTCGCCAAACGATGTAGATTATTTCAAATTGGTGTTGTCTGAAACACGAGTGTTTAATATCAATGTTTCGATTGAAGGCGGGTCTGGCACTACGTCGCCATTCACAATTGAAATAATTACTGAAGATGGAGCGACTGCGCTTACAAGGCAAATTCCAAGCGGTGGCACATCATTTTCATTACAAGCGGATGCGGGAACGTATCTACTTAGAATCGGCGCAAGGGAATGGGTTCAGCTTGTCTACACATTAGAAGTCAACTAATGCCTCGAAGGATCTTTTGCCAAAACTTCAAGGTTGCAAAATAACCAAGAATAAATCAAGGAGGATTCCAAATGAAAAAATCTTTAGTTATGCTGCTCACAGCTATCATGGTTGTTATGAGCGCAACAATGTGGGTAAGTGCCAGCGAATCTGTTGAAGTTGTAGGCGAACAGCGGTTCGCATTGGATGAAAGGGTAGAGATACCAGATGTATGTGTATTCAGTATCACAGCTATTGAATTGACAGCAGCAGAAGAGGAAGGCTTTCAACAATTGAGTTTTATACTCTTTTTTCAAAACATGTCACTTAATGCTGTTAACCTTGGCGATTTTATGGAGTGGGAACTTAAATTCCAAAACCGTTTCTCTTTCGAGCTTGTGAATGTTGATGAGCTTGAACAAAGCGCAATCAGACCTTTGGTGCGGAGAACCGTAACACTTGTTTTTGAGTTGCCCGATGCCGCATTGAGCGGCGAGCCTGACGATTTATTGTTAAGCCTATCATTCGACGGCTCAATTATATATCAACTGGACGTATTAGTTGCTTTTGGGTTAGTTGTGGATTTAGACGATATGGACATACCGATTATAATTTTAGGCAGGAACATGCCCCTGTTGACACCAGGCAGATGGATGAATTTGGGGCGTTTTGCCACCAGGCTTACCGCTGTGAATATGTATGAAATGATTCCTGATTTACTAGATGGTATAGAAATTGATGAATCCGAGGTATTCCTTGTGACTTCATTGTCCCTGCGAAATCTATCACAAGAGGAATTTGGTATTGAAGGTCTGGTTTCTGCCGAATTGATATTCCGCGACAGGTTTGTGTTCGAACATATAGGAGAAATGGTAAGCAAGGAAAATATTTCTCCTTTGGAAGAGGCTACGGTTTACTTGGCTTTTCTTGTGCCGGATATTATTTTTGATAATAACGATGAGGAGTTATGGGTAAACTTCGTTGTTGGAGATATGGATTTGACTGTTGAAATTCGGGATGTAATTACCGAAGGCGGCAGTCCACTTGTCGAAACATCAGAAGCGGTGTCGGAAGCAACGGCCGTTGTCGCAACAACAGATAGGAGTGAAGAACCTCAGCCTATTGAAGATAATTCGACAGGCGTAAATGTTCCGATAACTGGTAGATTGAGTACGGTTGATACAGTAAATACGCACGAAATTGTTCTTGATAATCACGGGAAAGTATCTTTAACCTTTGAACACGCAAGCAACAACGATAATAATGTGTTTTGGGGCATCGGCTTATATGACGAAAACAATTCATTGATTCTTTTCATTGAATCGCGAGGTGATCAAGTTATGGCCGAGAGCATAAATGCATATTTATCCAAAGGAAAGTATTATGTGAGAGTTGCGACTACTCATTGGAGACATTCAAATATTGAGTATACATTGAATGTTAATTACGAAGTGAATGATGGCAGATTTGAAATAGAGCCAAATGACACCATGAGAACTGCAACTGCTTTAAGGTTAAATATGCCTATTATTGGTAATTTAAGAAATGTTGATGATGTTGATTTCTTCACTTTCACTTTAAACGAACCCGGTAAAATATCTTTGACTTTTGAACATCCAAGCAATAATGATGGTAATGTATTTTGGGGAATCAGCCTATATGATTCGAATAATTCGCGAATTCAATTTATCGAATCTCGAGGAAATGAAATCAAGGTAGACGGTATAAATGTTTATCTTTCACCCGGAACTTATTTTGTAAGAATTTCAACAACTCATTGGAGACACTGGGCAGTGGATTACAAGTTAACTGTGAACCACGAAATAAACGATGGCAGGTATGAGATAGAGCCTAATGAAACAATAGAAACAGTAACAGAAATGCGCTTAAATGAACCGATAATAGGTAATTTAAGTCATGCAGGTGATGTAGACTTTTTTACATTTACATTAGATAGTAGCAATAGAGTATCATTAACCTTTACACATCCAAGTAATAACGACAGTAATGTTTTTTGGGGTATAGGTTTATTTGATAGAAATAACACAAGAGTAATATATATTGAATCTCGCGGAAATGACGTAAGGATTAATTCAGATATTGCTGACTTAAGTGAGGGGCAATATTTTGTTAGGATTTCAACAACCCATTGGAGACATTGGGATACAGATTATACATTGATAGTAAACACACACTAAACTGTTAAATATATTCGCTTAATCAGTTATGCGCAACCCAGGATTAACAGCAACATAAATAAAAAATTCAGGAGGATAAAATGAAAAAGCATTTGGCTATGTTATTAGTAACCATTTTAATGGTATTTGGCGCTTCCTTGATAGTGAACGCCACCGAGCCTAATGAAGTTGACGGCGCACAGCGGTTTGCCTTAGATGAGATGGTAGAAATACCTGATGTCTGCGTGTTCAGTATCACAGCCATTGAACTGATGGCCGCAGAGGAAGAAGGCTTTCAACAGTTGAATTTCACTCTCTTTTTCCAAAATATGTCGCTAAGAGCTGTTAATCTTGGTGAATTTTTAGAATTGGAGCTTACATTCCAAAATCGATTCACCTTCGAACTTACAAATCCGGAGGATAATGAGCAAATCAGAATCAGACCATTAGTAGAGCGATCTTTGACGCTCACATTTGAATTACCAAACGCCGCGCTGAGAGGCGAACATGACGAGTTGATTTTAAGCTTATCTTTCGGTAATTCGGAATTTTACGAACTAGACGTGTTAGTTGCATTGGGATTAGTCGTAGATTTAGACGATATGGACACGCCAATCATAATAATAGGTCGAAACATGCCATTGTTGAGACCTGGCAGGTGGATGAACCTGGGTAATCTTGCGGTAAAGCTTGATGCGGTGTACGAGTTCGATATGATTCCGAATATACCGGAAAATCTCGAAATCGAAGAATCCGAACGATTCTTAGTGGTTAACCTAGCCATACGCAATTTATCACCTAATGATTTGGACATTGAAGGTCTATTGTCCGCCGAGCTACAATTCCGCGAAAGATTTGTGTTTGAACAAATAGGTGTATTATTAACAAAAGAAAGTATGTCCCCACTGGAAGAAGCTGCGGTTTACATAGCGTTTCTTGTGCCGAATATTGTATTCGCCAGCGCAGATGAAGAATTATGGGTAAACTTTGAAATAGGCGATATGGAGCTTGCCGTAGAAATTCGAAATGTCATTATTGAGGGAGACGACGCAACCGCTTTATTAACACAAGAAACATCAACTGAACCATCACAGGAAGCAGAAACAACTATTGCGGTATCGCCGTCACCAACGCCTAGCCCAACACCAACTCCAACGACAGCTTCTAGAGAGATTGTGTTATGGAACAGAATTTTTATAGAAATTGGAGAAATCCGGCAATTCACAGCCGGTGGTGCAGGAAGAGAGAATAATATATGGTTACGGAGAGACGAAGCACCTGCTGGCACTACTCACAATCATGTAATATATGATTTACATCGTGCGGCTACGAGTTTACTAGCGACTTTGCACCCTCATCCTCACGTTGATGTAACGGTTATCTACAGGGTATATGGGGATGACAAATTACTTTACACATCTCCACTTTTGATGAGCCATGTGTCTCCTATAGCTATGAATGTTATTGTTGAAGATGTATTACAATTAAAAATAGAAATGGAAATGACGAATACTCATTCGTGGGCTGGTCGTAATATGAATAACTGGCTTGGAATCGAAAATGCTAGAATTTTAACCACCGAAGCACCTATACTAACGCCAACTATTCCTTCAGGTACTAGAGAAATAAAATTGTGGGATATGCCGTTTATGGCAGTTGGTGAAGTCGGACAATTTACAGCTAGCGAAACAGGAAGAGATAATAATATATGGTTACGTAGAGGCGAAGCTCCTGCCGGCACTATTCAAAATCATGTAGTTTATGACTTGAATCGTACAGCAACGAGCTTATTAGCAATTTTGCACCCTCATCCTCATGTTGATGTATCGGTTATTTACAGGGTATATGGGGATGACGAATTACTGTATACATCTCCAATATTAATGAGCCACATATTACCTATTAATATAGATGTTAGTGTAGAGGATGTGTTATTATTGAAAGTAGAAATGGAAATGACGAATACTCACGCATGGGCTGGTCGCAATATGAATAACTGGCTTGGAATAGTAAATGCCAGAATCATTATCCCCGAATAATGACCTTAGTTTCTATTAATGAAACTCCGGATTTGTAATCCACCAAATTGAAATGGAGAAGCAATCTTCTCTTATTGAACATTCAATTAATTTAGGGCTACTACCTTTAAAAAAGATAGTAGCCCTATTTTTGTAAAATCATATCGCCAAAACCCATTGTTTCAGCCATTTTCTCTTTATTAACGGAACCATCCTTAAAAACTACTCTTCGACGAGTTGCATAACTACAATAACAATTCCGGGCAGGGAGACGCGATGGGTGAACTGTTCCAAGCCGCTAAACGTGTTGTCGGCATGACCGCCACGTTAATTAACGGCTACAGTTCAGGGATATTCCATCTGCTATACCGTATATCGCCTGACTTGATGCTGAAGGATGGCAAACATTACGACAAATCAACCGATTTCAATGCCGAGTATGGCGTTACAGAATCCGTTTACGAGATAGCGGCTCCCGATTATAACAGCAACCGGCGCACATCGAAGAAAAAGATACGGGAACGGCAGTTGCCGGGCGTGTCGCCGTTGGTGTATTCACGTTTCCTCATTGATTCGGCGGCTTTCCTATCATTAAATGATATGGGTAAAGACCTGCCTGAGTACGAGGAAATCCCGTTGCAACTTCAAATGAATGAGGATGTGTCCCGTGAGTATTTCAGTTTGGAGAATCAATTTAAGACTATACTCCGTTCTCAAAAGGACATCGCAAAGAAGGTGCTGTCTGCATACCTCGGTCTTTTGACCGTTTTCCCCGACCAACCTTACGACCAAAAACCCGTTGTGCATCCGCTAACAGGCGATGCTCTTGTTGTTCCCAAAGACATATCCAGTTTCAATGAATTACACGAAAAAGACCGTAGTGTTCTTGACGTTGTAGAACGTAAGACGGCGGAGGGTGGTCGTGTACTCATTTATACAAGCTGGACGAGAATTGACAGTCAGCAGAAGTTGACGAAGCTGTTGGAGGAGAACGGTTACAGGGTCGCAACGCTCACATCGGGCGTTCCGCCTAACAGACGTGAGGAATGGGTTGAAAAACAGGTTCAGGACGGCATACAGGTGCTAATCACAAACCCATCGCTGGTTGAAACCGGACTCGACCTCAATGACTTTACCACGCTTTACTATTATAACATCGCCTACAACCTGTTTACATTGCGGCAGGCTTCCCGGCGTTCGTGGCGAATAAACCAGCGCGCCCCACGGGTGGAGGTTTACTTTACCTACTACGATGGGACGATGCAGAACAGGGCAATACGGCTGATGGCGTCCAAGTTGGCAGTTGCCGGAATCATCGAAGGGAATTTTACGGATGAGGGTCTCGCGGCCATGTCCGACTGCGCCGATATGACCACTGCGTTGGCGAGAGAGCTAACAGCGGGCATTAAGAACGAAGTCGAAGATTTGAGCAGCGTGTTCAAAAAGATGGCGATATTAAAGCCTGTGACTGAACAGATTGCCATTGAAATTGTCGCGGACGAAGTGGCTGAAGCACCTGTATATCCTGTACGCTTGATATATTCCGAAGAGGCTATATTCGAGATTGTGGCGCATATCTCAGCCGCGCCCAAACCACCATCCGGTATGCTGGCCTTTGTAAACCCAAGAGTCGCCCGAAAGAATGTTATGGTCGCGGACGATTCGCTGTTTGACCTTTACGACGCGGCTGCGTAAGCAAATTCCAAGTAATAAAGCCCTCAATCGCATATCGTTTACTTTCTATGATCTATTGAGGGAACATACAAAAAACCGTGCAAACACGCCCTGGGAGTCCGTCTCCCGGGGCGTTCTGTTTGCTTAAAATCTAAAATATGAAGGAGAATGCAAAATGGAAAACCTTGAAAACAAAGACATGATTGACCTCGGCAGCGTGCCTATTGGCGATGACTTCGACCCGTTCGCGGAGGAAGATGCAGCGGAGTCCGAAGCTACGGACACTACGGAGGACACACCGGAGTTTGAAACACAAGCAGAGTCAACGGAAGAAACTCAGGCGGAAGACCCTGCACCTGAGCTACCTAAACTAGAAGCACCAGCCAAAGCACCTGCAACGACAGCGAAAGACACGAACGCTGATGATGCTCTCAGCGATAAGCCGCCAGTATTCGAATACGCCGGAGCTACAGAAAATATCGACGATACCGCAAAAACATTTGACGAGTTACGCATTGAAAAAGCTACGGATTTCCCTGAGTTGGACGATGGGAAAAAAGTGTCGTGGACTGTTGAATACGGCAAAATAACCAAAACTGTTGCCGACCCCAAGGGAATGTCAATCGGAAAAATGAAGTCCGACATTGAGGCTTCTAAGGAATTTGCTGATGCCCTAAAGAAACGGGGCGCGGATAAAAACCCGGCCTGTAAAATCAAACCCCGCGTAACAGCTCAGAGCAAAGGGCAAGCGGTGGTAGCGTCATCGTACCGTGGCGTGTTCACCAACATGGATGACGCTGAAGCGGCGGGTAAAGTCATATCCATCATCCCTGCCAAAGACGGTAAGGTTTACGAGATACGCAGAGCGGAAATGGGGAAGTTTATCACGCCAGTAGTCGGCTGTGATTTACTCTCCGACGTGCGGGCCGGGTTCAACCCGGCTCTGCCGCGTGTCCCGATGGAGTTGATATTTAAGGTTATCTCTTTCTTTCGCTACTATATGAACCTCGGTGCGGAGAAAGAAGCTCTTGTTAATATTTACTGGGATAAGGTGAACCCCGGCTATTTTGTGGATGTGCCGAAACAGGTTGTTACAAAAGCTTCTGTCGAAAGCCAAATAAATGACGACTATACCGACGACCGCTACATTCATTTTATGGACATCCACTCTCACAACAGCATGAAAGCCTTCTTCTCGCCTACCGATAACGCCGACGAAAAAGCTACACGGCTCTACACAGTAATCGGGAATCTGCACGAATACTTCCCGGATATTAAGACCCGTATTTCAAACGGCGGTAAGTTTTTAGATATAGACCCGTTGGAAGTGTTTGAGTTTGAGGATTGCTCTTTCCCTGTGAAGTGGACGGAGAACGTGCAGTTTCGGAAACAGCACAATGATTATGTAGGTGGAGAAGATAGCTTATGAAGTTCATTCTTGATAAACCAGTAAAAGTAATCATGCTCGGCGCTGGCGGAACCGGCGGCTACATCGCACCGCACCTGTACAGATTGTTGCATACGATAGAACGACCAGTGAAAGTTATCATAGTTGACGGTGACATCGTAGAAGAAAAGAATCTGATACGACAAAACTTTGTAGCTTCCGATATCGGACGGAACAAAGCGCAAGTGCTGGCTGAAAGGTACGCATCAGCGTTCGGAATGGAAGCGTACTACATCCCCGATTTTATCGAGTGTGAAAGTAAGCTCTTTGAGCTTACCAAACCGGACACCCATTTGTCAAGTCCAAATCCGTACCAACGTTCGAGTAGCCATGTCATTCTCATCGGCGCGGTAGACAACAACCGAAGCCGTCAACTGTGTCATCAGGTGTTCAATAGGGCCGACGACTTGATATATCTCGATAGCGGAAACGGCGAGTACACCGGACAAGTGGTTTGCGGTATCCGCCGTAAAGGTTGGACTTACTTCGAGCCTATCGGAGACGCTTACCCCGATATTCTTATCGACAATGATAAGTTTCCCACGGAGCTATCCTGTGCTGAAGCGGCTGTGTCAGCACCTCAGAGTATCGTTGCAAACGTCATGGCGGCTACGGCTGTCGTGTCCTACATTTATAATATTATCGTTCTTGGAAGTATCGAAGCCAGGAGCGTTACGTTTTCGACCAAGAGCGTGAACCTGAAACCCATAATAAAACATATACGAAAGGTGGCATAGATTATGTCTATTAAATCTCAGCAAGCGAATATGAAAACTATTCACAGCCTTGTGTCCCAAGACTTAGGCTACATTTACGGCGAACGCGAGAGCGGCCCTAACGGAGCCAAGAAGCAGTTTCTTTCAAAGTCGGCGGCGTTCTTACGCGCACTTGGCAATGACCTGGGATTCAAGGAATTTAAGGTTACTACCAATCCCGGTGGCATAGCAGTATCCGGCGATGTAACGCTCAAGGGGATGTGGGACGATGGCAACGGCTTGTATTTTCAATTAAACCAACCGTTGCAACCGTTTAACAGCTTTCTGTATCGCGGCATTAAACACATGAAGGATTATAGCGGCGGGAGGAATCAATGGCTGGATTGCGATATGTTCAAGGCCGGGAACTACGAACGGCTCATTAATACCGTATCGGAATTACGGACTACGGCGAAAGTTACGGAGGTACTACGTTATGCTGCTTGATACTACCGTTAACCAAACCCCTTACGCGATTGCAAAACTGGAAGAAGCCGCGCGGGTCGTTAAGCAGGCTATAAACGAGCTTCCTTTAATAAGGAAGAGGCTCGATAAATTTAAGGATAACAAACCAAAAGCCCGCGAAGTCTACGGCGATTTACAACAGCAATACAGCAGGCTGCTCGGCGCACTGAGTTCCGCCGCGTTGTCACTAATGGAAATGGAATTGACAGACGAGGCGGAGCATTCCGTCAAGTTGGGGCAGTCCATTAAATCGTTTAATCTTATGACGCCGGACTATACAAAGTTGTGCGCGGTGTTGAGCGGGTATCTTTCTAAACTTCCCATCGCTGAATCGAAGACCACCAATGCCTCCGTCATCGGCAGGCTGATGAATGTCGTTAAAATGGGGTATTACCCTACGGATATTGATAGCGTTAAACATATTGCGCGCGGGATTGAGTTTCCCGAAGGCATTGCCGCTAACCTGTTCGACCCTTGTTGCGGATGTGGTCTTGCGTTAAGGGCGTTGGCAGGCGAAAACGATTGCAACACTTACGGCGTCGAGCTTGACGGACACCGGGCAGAAGAAGCACTCGAACGTCTGAACCGTGTAGGTTTCGGCTCCTACTTCCGCTCTCGTATCAGCAACGAGGCATTCCACGCAATGCTGTTGAATCCGCCGTATCTGTCGATTATGACCGAAGGCGGCAACAACACTCGGAGCGAGAAGCGGTTTCTGATAGACAGCCTGAGCAATCTGATGCAAGGCGGTCTGTTGATTTACATTATACCCTATTACCGTCTGACTGTCGATATTTGCAGGATTCTTTGTGACAATTTCGATGACCTGACCGTATGGAAGTTTGCGGGTGACGAGTTTAAGCGGTTCAAGCAAGTAGCCGTCATGGGTACGCGCCGGAAACGGCAAGATGGTTCCGGTCTGGTTCAGGGGTTGGCGGCGTTGGCATTAGAGCCGGACAGCTTACGTGAACTGACGGATTTACCAGAGGGGCGTTATCAGTTGCCCGCAACAACAAAAAGAGTGGATTTATTCAAAGGCGCCGAGTTTAATGTTACGGAACTTTCGGAGCAGCTTGGAAAATCCGCCAGCTTCTCACGGCTATTCGAGAAAAATAAACTTGACGGTGCAGCTAAACGTCCACTACTGCCCTTGAATCTCGGACAGGTCGGGCTGATTGGCGGTTCCGGTCTTATAAACGGTCTCGTTGAATGCGACTCTCCCCACATCATAAAAGGGCGGATTGTCAAGGAAAATAGACTCAACAAAGAGGAAAATCTGAACAATCGCAGGGAATTGACTTCCACGACGCTGACAGAAACTCGTTCTAATAAAATGATATTCAATCTTCTGACGCCGCAGGGCTTTATGTCACTGGCGGATTACAACAACGCAAACGCTGATGCAGGCGGCGGCGAATATGCCGCTGCCTGATTTATTGGTAAAAAATAATTATAAAGTGAGGAATTACAATGATTACGGTAAGTGTAACACAATTAGTAGACGCCATCATGGAGGCTGATGTTTACAGTCTTCCCAATATGAGCAGCGGTACGGATTATCTCTACAACAGCCTTTACAAGCGGCTGTCAAGCGGCGAGGATGTGAGGCTGTCTGAAATTGACTATAACAGCTTCGAGCTTGACGATATAAATTCCATGCGCAAAAAGTACGATACGTTGGTGACCCATAAAAGCAAAGCGGACAGCATAGCGAATACATTACGGGAGTTATCGCCCGTGGTTACTGCCGCTGCGTTCGTGTAAGGAGGTGAAGTTGTGGCCGTTGACGGGTTTGACGAATTATTCAATATTGTTTACATCGCCAAGAAGCTTTTCGACATGAGGAAATATGAACTCGTGAAGTCAAGTTTCTCTGATTTACTCGACCTTGATATGTACTACGAAAATATGTACTCGCTGATACCGAACCTATTTGAACATCACGATTGCAATTATTACGAAAACCGTGGTGTTGAACTGCACATACTGTCAGACCCGGTTATCGTGGATTTCTATGTTTTGGCGGGGAAATATGGCAAACGCAACAATATATCTGATGCTGATAATCCCTATATCAAGGCGGCAGAAGAAGAAACCCGCGATAATCTTAATATTTCGCATGAACTCGACTGGATGCTGATGGGACATACTGAGCCTAAACGTCCATTTCACAGCAGACTCGGATTGTTCATCAGCTATGAATGCGGCTGTTTGGATTTGGGCGTTTTAGCCGATAGGCTGATTGACCTATATGAGTGGTTTGCGAATCAATGCGTCGAGTTGAGCAATATCCTTGACGATACAATGGGCGGGCTACAGATTTCATTATGTGAGGAGTTGATGGCGGCATGAGCGAAACGGTTATCAGGATTAGCGACGACGGCAGAATTATGGTCGAGAATGACATTGGCGGCGTAAAAAGTTTCAAGCAGATTGCGCCGGACACCTTGCTTGAATGTATCAACAGGAGTTTGCTGCGCGGCGCCGTGCATACCGGACTGCTGCCGAAAAACTGTTTAGCGTTCAGCGCATACGATGACGGGAACCGGGATGTTGTCTTGTTGCATGAAGCTAACAGGGCGGATATTTCATACTTCGACACGGAATATAAAGACTTTCCGCTGCCACGATTGGTATTCGGCTTCCGACTGAGTAAAGAGGGACGCGTCAGTAATTGCCGGCTTGGGGTTATCGAAAACACCGGCATGATAAAACCGGAGACGAGGATGTTTCACTACCCGCTGTCAAACGTCAGCGGGTTTCATCTTTGTACGGGCAACAACACTTTACCCAAGTGCGACAGCCTGCATACGCTGGCGAGCCTACCGTACTTCATCATGGCAATGCCAAACAATAACGATCATTTCAGCCCCAAGAATAATAAAGGCGGGTTTGAAATGCGGGATTTGCTGGAGTTGTTGAAAGATAAAGAACAGGCGTTTTATTACAACGACGTACTTGTGCCGAACGGCGCAACGCTAAACGAATTTATATATGGAAGGAGTCGGTGATTATGAACGATAAAAAGGAAGATATAAAAGCGATAAACGCTTTGGAAAACAAATACAGCCTCGTCCTGTTTAGGATGGGGCTTTCTCATTTGGTGGATGCGGGACACCGAAATCTGGGCGACGAAGAAGTTGCGGAGGGCATTTCGCAAATCATGGCGCCGGGGCAAAAGGATAAGGCTGACGGCAACATTCCTATTATGACGCCGGAGTTTCAATGCGAAATCCTCCGCTGTGCTGCCGAACTTGCTAAATTCTCTATATGGACGCTTTTCGCCTATATTAAGGAATATGTTGTCGTCGGAACGGAAAGCGAAACGAGGAAACCGGAAGCCGGGACTTGCCCCGCCTGCGGCAGCGATGAACTTGAATACGATGGATTCTTGGTCGAGGATTCCGATTGCGTCTACAAATGGAAATGTGAGGATTGCGGCGCTTATGGTCGGGATTACTACGACATGGTATTCAGCGAATCCATTGTTGACGGGGGTGGTAACGAGTGAAATGTATTGACCTGTCTGATATTTACGACTCATGCTATTCCGGCTATGACGATTATACCACCGAGCTTACGCTGGAGCGGGATGCTACTTCCGGGGAATGGCTGAATGATAGCGTCAAGTTTTACAAAACAGAATCATACGGTTGGGCATATGAGAAAGCAGCCGCCGGCGGGTGGAATTACGGCTACGACACTTTAGAAGAAGCCGTAACCAAGTACACAGGCGGTCTTGCGGCGGATTCTGCTGCGGGTAATTACGTTGCGTCCCGATGGTTTGATAAGAAGTATGATTACAAATTAAACCCGAAAACGTCCGTAGGGCATATTCATTGCAAAGTCACAAAGCGGATGTTCAAGGGCAAATGCGATAAAACGCGGATGGATTATATCAATGATGGTATTTCTTCCGCGTTTAGCAAATTAGCGAGTTGAAAGGAGAGCCGCATATGAAAAGCACTAATATAACGGTAGTTGATGCGCCGGAGATTATATTGACGGACGATGAAAAAGCTGGGGACGCATTGCTAAAGTTCTTTTATGCGCTGGGTTGGAACGGAAACGATTACCTCGACCCATGTAAAATCCGCACCACAAAAGACGTTTTCAACCGTTTGTATGACACCATATTCGCCAGATGCCCCGACCCGGTTGGCGTGGGTATGCTTATGTGCAATCGCGGTCCCGGCACTGACGACCACATACCAATGAACAAAGTTTATTTATATGAAGGCTGGGTAAAATCGGCACCAGAGGAAGGAGAGGAAACCGATGGATTCAAACGGCAAGCCGTTTAACGGTTATGATTCCGGCGCTGACGCTTGGAGCGATAATGCTATGAATTATGGTATTGATGAGGCGGTCGGGATTTGCGGCAGATACTTGGAAATGCAATTAAAGTACGAGCAACCGGAAAGCGAAAAACAGCATTGCCGTGAACTGTTCTCGGCGATGTATGAAGCCACGGCGGGTACGGCTGTTCTGTCCAAAATCGTTTACCCCTATGACTTTAAGACAGCCAATAACCGTATGGAAACATCTTACTACCACAAAAACCGCGCTATGAATGAAGATTGCACCCGCGCCATTGACGATGCCATCAGCGCAAGCTGTTACAAGACGAATTACTATAATCTTGAGCTTGCCGCTATGTCCGTCATCGGCGGGCATGGTTTTCAGCGTGTTAATGCGGTATTGGCTCACCAGATTCAGAAGCATTCGTCTGACGGACGTTACTCGTATCAAAGTAAATATTGGGCGCATGATTATATATTCCATGAAAACACGCACACGTTTCTACGTTCCCATGCCACTTTGATTGAGGACTTTACCACCTATGTCCGCAAGCTACACGAAAATTTGGGTGCTGAACGGTTCGCGTTGCTGGGCAATGAAGAAAACGGCGATGACATCAATGGCTATAGGGTTATCAGGTCAATTATGGTCAACGCAAATGAAGGCTATGTAATCGCCCATAACCCGGATGCCTGTGATCCTTATGTCTGTTGGAAACTTTCTATTAGTGATGACGGCGAACGGCGCTACGATTGGGGCTTGTATGGCGAATTTCAGGATGCTGTCAATGGGTATAACGCCCGCTTGTTTGTCGCGTTCAATTAAACAAAATAAAAAATAAAGGAGTTTTTGTCATGAATCTTAACCACGAAGAAATTATCAAACGGCTGAGGGAGCCGTTCGCAAGCAAGGATGTGGAGTGGAAAATCCAAGTCACCACACAGGACAAAGCGAGGGGTATGGCGGTTGCCTACTTGGATGCCCGCGCTGTACAGAAGCGGTTGGATGAAGTCGTCGGGCCGTTTAACTGGAAGAATGTCTATTCCCTGTGGCACGACAATTCCCAAATCTGCGGCATCAGCATCTATAACGCCGAGCGTAACGAGTGGGTGACGAAATTCGACGGCGCTGAAAACAGCGACATTGAGCCGATAAAGGGCGGTTTGTCGGATGCGCTCAAGCGCGCCGCATCCGCATGGGGTATCGGTCGGTACTTATATGAAATGGACGACATATGGGTGGAAGTTGAAACCAACGAAAAATCGACGACCATCAGAGAGAATCAAATGGGTAAGCTGGAAGCCGAATATAATGCGGCGGTCAATAAGATGTTTGGGGCTGCCCCTGAACAACAGGCGGCTCCTGCTCCTGTCGCTCCGCCCGCTAAACCCACACCGACATCAGTAGCACCGCTTCCATCGGCAACACTGACTGACACAAGCACAGCATCGCCGGTTAAAGATTCCCAAAATGATTTCAAAGTTCAATCCATCAAACCGTCCGGCAAAGCCAGTCAATTGCTGGAGTTGATTGGCGGCACGGGCGAAGTTATCACGGCTTACATCAAGGCGAGCGATCAGGTGATTACCGTAGGCTCGCATTTGCGTGGGGTGCAGATGGAACGCAAAAACAGCAGCTTCGGTGAGTATAACCTGATTACCGATTACAAAGCGGCGTAAGGAAAGGAGCGCATATATAATATGAAGAAACATGAAAAACATATCGAGCGCGGTGACCTCAAAAGCGCAACTCACCTTGAGATTTCCGTCTATTACACCAAGGGCGGAGCAAATTATTTCTCCGGCGGCACAAACCCGCGCGGATATTATCTTAGCGTCCGACCCGTGACTTTGCGCGACGGCATGAAGAGTTTTGATTTATTCGCCGGGTGCAAGAAATTCCTATTTGAAACCGCGCGTTATACCGCCAAACAGTTTGACAGGGCGGTAGATATGTCTGCGGCATTTGAGGACGAACTCATAACTGCCGTTGTTACGGAGAATAAAGCGGCATGAATTATCGGGGGAGCGGAAACAGGAACCGGATGAAGTGTCCGGCGCACGAAGTGCGTTTTTCGCGTAGCGAAAAGTTCAGAGCTCCCTCTTTTAATTTGCGCGAAAGGAGGCGCGATAGATGATAGTATTAGCATCAACAAAAAACCTGCCTTACAGAAAATGGCTTGAATACCGTAAACTTGGCGTCGGAGGTTCCGACGCCTCTGTTATTTGTGGTGCAAACAAATATAAATCCCCCATCGAACTCTGGATGGAAAAAACGGGACAGCTTCCCGAAACCGAGGCGGGAGAGGCAGCGTATTGGGGGAACGTGCTTGAGCCTGTCGTTAAGGCTGAGTTTACAAAGCGGACAGGCATGGAAGTAATCCCTGTGAATCACATTCTGCAAAATAGGGATTATCCGTTTATGATTGCCAATCTTGACGGCGTTTGCAGACATACCGATTACGGCAAATGCGTGTTTGAAGCAAAAACCGCCTGCGCGTTTAAAGCCGGTGAATGGGCAGATGGCGCGGTGCCGTTTGAATACGTTTTGCAGGTGCATCATTATATGGCTGTCACCGGCTACATGGGCGCTTGTGTTGCTGTGCTTATCGGCGGAAATTCGTTCAAATGGATATATGTTGAACGGGATGAGGAATTGATTTCAATGTTAATCCATACCGAATATGATTTCTGGGAGCGCGTTCAAGATGGTATTCCCCCGAATATAGACGGTTCGGAGGCGTGCACCAAGTATTTGAGCAAGCAATACCCTCAAGGTGTCACATCATCCAAAATCATACTGCCCGATACCGCCGCTGAACTTATCCGGCAGTATGATGAAGCCTGCGAAAAAGGCGATTCTTTCAATGAACAGAAGCAGCGGGCCGAAAATCTGCTGAAAGAAATGCTGGGCGAACACGAAATAGGTGTTGTTGGGGAACGGCTTGTTGTATGGAAAAACATATCACAGACTCGATTTGACAGCAAGACCCTAAAAATTGAACAGCCGACATTGTACGAGCAGTACAGCAGCAAAAAATCATACCGCCGCTTTGATATAAAGGCGGCATGATAATAAAAAAATAAACTATTTTGGGAGGAATCTTAATCATGAACAATGAAACAGCAGTAACCGTAACAGAAAACACAAACTACATTGCGCTTAAATCCGATGTTATCAGCATCATCAACGAAAACTTGAAGAACCAACCGTTATCACACGCTTTGTTCGATGTTGTAAAATCTCCGTCCGGCGGCATAACATCGTTCAGCGTTCCCGGATTGTCGGGCGAGATAATGGAAAAAGAGTTGACGGGCATTATCTTAAACTACACCACTCCGCGCGCATATTGGGATTCGCCGGAGCCGGTTGAAGGACAACTCCCCGATTGTTACAGCCTTGACAGCGTAGTGTCGCATGAAGGAAATCCCTGTAACATTTGCCGGCACAATGATTTCGGTTCAAAGAACGGAGGCGAGACCAATGCTAAAGCGTGCAAGGAATCGGTGGAGCTTTATCTTCTGCGACCGGATAATATTATGCCGCTCATTGTAAGGGTTCCTGTATCCAGTAAGATGTTATTCTTTAAATACGTGACCCGGCTTGTCAGCGGCTTAAAGCCTGTCAGCGGCGTTGTTACAAGGATTTCACTGGAAAAGGTTACAAACAAGGGAGGAAAACCTTACGCTCAGTATAACTTCGAGGCGGTCAACACCCTCTCATCCGAGGAGACCGCTACCGCCCGCGTTTTCGGTCAGAAGTTTATGGAGATTATGAATGCCGATAAACATTTTGATCCGTTCGCGGATACGTTGGCAGAGGCTGTATAAACAATAACAACATTAAGGCGGCTGGAGGTAAACCCTCCGGCCGCTTTTTCTATTTTGGAAGGAGAGTAAAAATATGCCGAGACCATCACCAATAAAACAACTTTATGAAAGGCTAAAACAGTCCAGCGAAATACCCATCATCGAAAGTGCCGATATTGCATCCAAGGGGCTGTATCGGACAGATGACGGGATAAAAGAAATCTATATCAAGCAATCCCTGAACCACCGGGAGAAATTGAAAGTGCTACTCCATGAATATTCTCACCACATACATCTTACGCATCACTATAACAAAGAAAGTCGAGCACAGTGCGAGGTTATCGCCAATGGCTCGGCTTTTTTCATTTGTCGGGAATTTGGGCTGAAGCTCTACAAGGAAGTGGATTTATCCAAGTTTTCCGATGACGCAGATGTTGTGCAGCGGGTTGGTGCTACGATTGAGACCGTAGCGAAGCACATTATAAACGGGGTAAATTGAAACAAAAAATTTATTAGGAGGACAACATGAATGAAAAAGAACAATGTATTCACCATCACGAAACAAGAAACCAGAAGCGCCAGCTTCCTGGAAGTCAGCGGCACGGTCAATTTTGATTTGCACCGTGAGGTATACGAAGACGCCCTCAATGAACTTGCTTACTTGAATGACGGGATGTTCGGCATATTCAAAACCGCCAGCAAAGAAAAAGGCAATACCATCATCGCTCAGCTTAAAGATTACGAAGCGAGCATGAAGGAAGCTGCCCAAAGCAAAATCACCAATATGTCGGCCGCTCAAGAAGGCGAAGACCAAACTGCCCGCGAAGAAATTATTAGCGAGTTGCAAAACTTTATCGGCAGTCTTGATGATAATTCGTTCAACGTCAGCAAGTTCAGCACCAAAGGCGAAATGGCCGAAGCGTGCGGAGCCATTGAGCTGAATGCGGATGTCATCGAAAAGGCTTGGAAAGCTCGCCGGTTTCAGTGCAATCTTATCATCGGTGTTCTGGTTACAGCCGTTGCCGCAGGCGTTGTGTTCGGTATCTGCGGCAACCGCAACAAATTCAAATCGGTCATGGTCATTGATGATTGCGGAACTCTCAACATGGATTTCGCGGATCAGGGCTGCGCTGAAGGTCTTACCCTGCCTACCGAACTCATCAACGACAACGATGAACTTCTGGCGAGCGCCAGCTTGTAACTTGAGTATCGCATTAACGTTCGTTATTGCGATGGATTTTACGTTATTAAAATATCCCTCGAAATTTTATGATTTTGAGGGATATTTCATCGCAATACTTATCGCAAAATCTAAATCGCACATCGCATACGTTTATGCGATAAAAAAGGGGGCTATATGAAAAATTATACATTTGGGTATGCCCGTGTGAGTACGGAGAGCCAAAACCTTAACCGTCAACTAGATGCGTTGAAAAAATATGGCGTTGACCAAATCTACAATGAGAAGATGACGGGGACAAAACGGGATCGCCCTGAGTTAGAGAAAATGCTCGACCGCATGACCGCAGGCGACACAGTTGTTATTGAATCCCTGTCCCGGCTCGGACGCAGTACCAAAGACCTAATTGAGCTAACGGAGATATTCCATTCAAAGGGCGTAAATCTTGTCAGCTTGAAAGAATCCATCGACACCAACACTTCTACAGGTAAGTTGCTGTTTACACTAATGAGCGCCATCGCCCAGTTTGAGCGTGATGTCATCGCGGACAGAACGATGGAAGGCTTGAAATCAGCCAGAGCCAGAGGACGTACAGGCGGCAGACCGAAAGCAAATACCGACAGCGTTAAGAAAGCCGTTAAGCTTTATAACACACGGCAATATTCGGTTAAGGAGATTGAGGAATTAACCGGGGTAAAGAAAGACACGTTATACCGAAATTTGCGGGAGGTGCAATAATTGAATATTTTAGAAAAAACGCATATCAACAAAATCCGGGAATTGACCTCCCGGCTGAATCAGTGGCGGCACGAATATTATATACTCGATGCTCCAACGGTTACGGACGCTGTATATGATTATCACTATGACGAGTTAGAACAGCTTGAACAGGATACCGGGTTTCGCCTGAGCAATTCACCGACACAGACGGTTGGCTACACGGTAGTTGATGGTCTTGAAAAAACCGCTCATTCCATTCCGCTTCTGTCATTAGATAAAACCAAGCAAATCCGCGACATTATGAAATTTATCGGAGGTCATCAGGTATTGCTCATGCATAAACTCGACGGGCTCACGGTGAAATTGGAATATGAAGATGGTTCGCTTGTTCGTGCATCCACTCGCGGGGATGGCGAATTTGGCGAGGTTATTACCCACAACATCCGCGCCATTGATGGTATTCCGGCGACGATTCCGTATAAACAACGGCTTGCAGTAACCGGGGAGGCTTACATTACGCGGCCGGTCTTTGAAAAATTGCAAGATACGTTACGGGATAGCGCGGGCAATCCATACAAAAATTCGAGAAACATGGCTGCTGGGTCGGTGCGTAATCATGACGCCGCCGTTTGTGCTGAAAGAGGCGTAGTGTTTTCAGCCTTCGGCGTTATTGAAGGACTGGGCGAGGACAGGCAGACTTCGGAAAGCAAATTTCTGAAGCTGATGGAACTGCGGCGGTTGGGTTTCTCGACCTGCGCTTTCTTCATGCAAAAGGTACGCTCGACGGTACTTGAAATCAACGACACCATTTCGGAGTTGCGCGTACTGGCGGATATTGAAGGGCTGCCCATCGACGGAATTGTTGTTGCTTACAATGATATTCCGTATTCATTGTCATGCGGACAGACGAATCATCACTACAAACATAGCATCGCTTTCAAATTTGATGATGATTTATACGAAACCGTATTCCGTAGCATTGAGTGGACTCCCTCTCGTTCCGGGGAAATCGCTCCAGTGGCTATATTTGATACTGTGGAAATAGACGGCTGCGATGTATCGCGGGCAAGTCTTCACAACTTGACGTTTATAAAACAACTGGAACTAAAAGCGGGTTGCCGTATTTTAATCAGTAAGAGGAATCAGATAATCCCTCATATTGAGAGCAATCTCGACAAGGGTGACTTTGACGGCAATATCATTCCCCGATACTGTCCCTGCTGTAAAACGCCGACGCGGATTGACAGGAGCGGCGCGGCTGAAACTCTTTGTTGCGACAACACCGATTGTGCCATGCAGACTATCCGCAAATTCGTTCACTTTGTTGGAAAAAAGGCGATGGATATTGAGGGTTTATCAGAGGCAACGCTGGCGAAATTTATAAACCGGGGCTGGCTGCGGGATTTTACGGACATATACCGCCTTGACGAATACGAGCAGGAGATTGTCGATATGGACGGTTTCGGTGAAAATTCATGGCAACGGTTATGGGATGCTATCCAGCGGAGCCGCCATACAAATTTTGAACGGTTTGTCGTTGCTATGGATATACCGATGGTCGGGCGCACCGCCAGCCGGGAATTGAATCGTTATTTTAACAGCGACCTGAATGCTTTTAGGGATGCGGCAGGCATGGGGTTTAACTTCACACAGTTAAACGATTTCGGCACAACCCTGCATAACAACATTCACGAGTGGTTCAGAAAAGGTGAAAATATAAATCTATGGGAGGAGCTACAGAATATGGTCAACATTAAAAGCAACAACACAGCTACAACTCCGGTGAGCGCGGATAATCCTTTCGCCGGGCGCACCGTCGTCGTCACGGGGAAATTGGAACACTTCACCCGGGACACCATCAACGACAAAATTACGTCTTTGGGAGCCATCGCCGGAAGTTCGGTTAACAAAAATACCGATTACCTGATATGCGGCGCGAAGGCCGGCAGCAAACTCGACAAGGCACAGGCACTTGGCGTAACGGTTTTAACCGAACAGGAATTTCTGAGTATGAGCCGGAGCGCGTAGGGCTATCGGGTTCAAAACATTTAACAGCGGCTGGGGGTTATACCTCCGGTCGCTGTATTATATATGGAAGGAAAAGGTGAGCAGATATGAAATATTTATTTACTTTCAGCGAAATTAACCACGGGAGCATAACCGTCGAAGCCGACCACAGACCCGATGACGGCGAGATTATCGAGAGAATCCTTGAGGGTATGGCTAATTATAAGGATACTGATTTCAAGAATTTTCGCCTGGTTGAAGTGGACGGAGCAGCTCCGCCTGCAACCGACGAGGGTTCTGCCGGCAACTACGAGGTTACGATAACCGAAACATTACAAAAGACAGTCACGGTAATGGCTACAGACCAATGCGAAGCGGAGGAAATGGTACAGGATGAATGGGATAACCAAGACCATATTCTAGATGCCGACCATTTCAAAGGCGTTCGGTTTGAAGCTGTACCGGTGGCTGCATGATATGTCGCGAAACTTTCAAGAGTGCTTGCGGAACTTAAACGATTATTTTGAGTGCTTTGATGTATTGTAGAAGTCTTAGCTGGGTAACTGGCTAAGGCTTCTACACTTTTTACGTTTAATGACTGGATTTATTTGTTTTTATATTATATAATAAAAGAAAACGAAAAGGAAGATTTTCATGTCAATTCCAGTTTACAGGCGTGATGAGGAAAGTGAACCAGAAACAAAACCGAGAACCATAATTGAAGTCAAAACATCTGAACTCAAGCCACATCCCCGAAATGAAAAGATATACGGACATAGAGAAGACGTTAGTGATCTCGTTGCCCTAATAAAAGAACGTGGGCGAATAGTTAATAATCTGGTAATCAATGCAGACAAAGTGATCATCTCTGGACATAGGCGGTGGTTAGCTGCCCAAGAATTAAAATATGAAACCGTTCCATGTGAAATATTGCCTCCCATGTCCCCTGAAGATGAACTGGAAGAGTTGATTCATTACAATGCATCCCGAGTGAAGACTTTGGAACAACGGATTCGTGAAGGAATCACATTGGAAGAAGTTTATAAAGTTAAGAATAAAGCCAGTAGCTTAGCTAACTTAAAACAGAACAAGACCGACACGGACAACGTGACCATCTCGGAAGAATATATTGATGATGCCCCAAAGGGAAGCACCCGCGAAGAGGTTGCAAAGGAAGCTGGAATCCCATCCGGCAAGACATATGAACGTGGAAAATCAGTAATCATAGCTGTTGATAAATTGATAGAATCAGGCAATGAAGAAGATGCGGATTTACTGCTTGCAATACTCAATAAATCAGTTTCAGCGGCAGCAGATTTGGCAAAAGAAGATGTTCTTAGTTCACTATCAGATGATGATAAACATGATTTGAAAATTGGTAAAAAATCCGTTCGCTCAGTTGTTCCAAGGCTAAAAGATAATGGTTCCGGAAAGAGAACAAAGACCCAATATGCTTATGTTAAAAAGAATATTAAGATAATGGATTCTGTTGCAAAAGAATTAAAGATCACAGGGATTGCAGGGTACACTGATAATCAAACTCAAAGAATACGGGAAGACATAGGGGTTATAATCAGCAATCTTCAAGACCTACTACATGATGATACAGTAAATACTTGATATGTAGTTTTCCCACCAAGAACCCTATCAGCAATCCGTAATCAATCTATCAAAACTGTAAATCAATATGCAAAATTACGCAGTTTTGGTAAATTGGATTTATGTATTACACCGTATCCATACCGTTAAACAGAGTGATTTTATCAATGCATAATTATTATTATTCACTATATATACGTACGCATTTTCGACAAAATATATTTGAAATGAGTTGATTGAAATTATGAAAAGTTCCATAGGATGGCATACATATACTATTTCTCGAAGGTTGTTAGCAGGAGACTATAATGCAGTAGACAATAATTTCATTGGCTATATGCAAAAAACCGGTCTAAATAGGCGATACTTAAGAACCGAAAAACCTTGGAAGCATAGCAAAAGCCGGCAAAATATGATAAACTATCTGTGTAGGAAAGAACGAAAAACAGCAAAAAAGCGTACAGATGGGTGTGGAA
>Ga0123353_10000759_pt1 | contig 39191 bp, 33 predicted proteins | sample TergutLab28metaG_3_FD_92763 | JGI IMG/M metagenome (GOLD analysis project Ga0123353, IMG submission 92763) | Labiotermes labralis P3 segment gut microbial communities from Petit-Saut dam, French Guiana - Lab288 P3 | ecosystem: Host-associated > Arthropoda: Insects > Digestive system > Gut ... | reverse complement strand
GATACCGCTTGAACTGGAGTTGCCGTCGGACGAGGTTCCGGAAGAACTGTTCTTCCCGACGACCGGAGAGGAATTGGATATAATACTGGAAATGGGCCTTATGCCGTCAGACCGTTCGATGGTTCATCTTTCGCTGACATACAACGATGCGATGAGAGCCGGAAAAGTGCGCGTGGACGATCCGATCATTCTCGTAATTGACGCGTATGCGGCAATGGACGACGGGTACAAAATAGGCAAAGCGGGTAAAACGGTGTTCCTTGCCAAACAGATACCTCCGGATTGCCTGTCGGTCGCCGATGAGAGTAATTACGAATGAAGAGGTAAGATCGATGCCCACCATATTGAAGCCGGACCAGGTTCGTGAGAAATACGGCAAAATGTTCTGCCAAGGATTTTTCACAATGGTGGATGAGGAGAACGGCATAGCTCGGATAGTGGAGAAATGCGTCTCGCGCGGCCCGGTGGAATGGGACATGGTCAACAGGAAAAGAACGGGAGGCGTTCTGAAGGAAATACGATCGGAAGGTGTCACGATAATAATGGATACCCTGATCGGCGAAGCACCGCTGAACTTCGGACCCGTGTCGCCGAGCCTGGGAGGACAAGGCATAAGCGCACTCATTGTCAAAGGTGACAAGGTTCACACAAAATGGTTCGGGTTGGCCGGAGCATCGGTCGGAATAGGGGCGTGCATACCGCAGTGTCCCGATGTGATAGAAACGATATACCCCGACGATTTCAAAATAGGCGGCGCACACAGGGCGGAAGTCGAGATCGTGACGCCGAAAATGGTGCGCGTGATCATCGGTGTCGATGACACAGACACCAAGGAAAAAGGAGCGTCGTGGGTGACCATGATGAAACTCGGAAGAGATTGCCCGATCGGGAGGTTCCTGGACCACAAGATAATACAGCTGAACCCGAACGTTCCGAACAAAACAACAAACTGTTGCTCCACGGCGGTTGCGTTCGCCGTAAGGCCGGATGATGTTCAGGATCTGATCGATTTTGCGAAAGAATACATTGCGGAAGACACGTGTTCCGAAAACACGGTGATGACTGTGTTTGTCGGCCTTAAAGTGCCGAAAGAACTGGAAGAATTCGGCTGGGATGCGAAACGAACACTTTTCGAAGTGAACGATGCGATCAATGTTGCAGAAAAATGCGGCGTCCGAATAATGAGAATAACAGGGGACAGAGGAACGATAGGCGCAGTTGCCGCGATCGGCTGTTTTGACATGGGAATAAGATCTGCCGGTGTTCCGGAGGATTTCGATTGACATGGCACCCATATCCGACTTCATAAGGAAGCAGACATACGGCAGATATGAGCACAAGCTGGAAAAGGAATTGAAACGGAATCGAATACCGAATCACGTTGCGATAATAATGGACGGCAACAGACGGTACGCCGAAGAGACAATGAAGGCGGATGTGAACCAGGGTCATTTGAAAGGCAAGGAAAAGCTGGAGGAAGTGCTTGAGTGGTGCAGAGACCTCGGAGTAAAGATATTGACGGTATATGCGTTCTCAACGGAGAACTTCTCAAGAAAAGAAGATGAGGTGGCGTTTCTGATGGATCTTCTGGAAAAAACACTGTTCGCATTCGCGGACGACGGGCGCATACATGAAAAACGCATAAAATTGAAAGTTTTGGGCGACATTGATACAATGCCGGAAAAGGTTGCCGAAGCGATCAGATATGCGGAGGAAAAGACATCCGAATATTCCGATTTCTTCCTGAACATGGCGGTGGCGTACAGCGGAAGGCAGGAAATAAAGGATGCGGTGAAAAGCATCGCACGCAAAGTGAGAGCGGGCGAACTGAATATAGAGGACATAGACGAGACCACCGTTTCCGGGCACATGTATTCACCCGGACTTCTTGACCCGGACCTCGTCCTCAGGACATCCGGCGAACTCAGGATATCGAATTTCATGCTGTGGCAACTGGCATACTCGGAACTTTATTTTTCGGACATATATTGGCCCGGATTCAGGAAATTGGATTTCCTGAGAGCAATAAGGTCATTCCAACAACGATCCAGACGGTTCGGACAATAACAATGCGGCCGTGTACGTCGCGACATAATATTCAACAACGGGCGGGACAACAATTAATATAAAATAACCATTGGAGGGGGCAATGGCAACGGATATTATATTCCTGCACGCGCCGAGCGTGTATGATTTCAGGAAGAAACCGATATTCTACGGGCCGATAAGCGATGTTGTTCCTTCGTCACCGGTATTCGAAATGTATCCGATAGGATTCATGACAATGTCCGCCCATCTCGAAGAAGCGGGATACAAAACGAGGATCGTGAATCTCGCCGTACAGATGCTTCAGAGCAAGAAGTTCGATGCGGAGAAAAAAATAAAGAAGCTTGATGCGAAGGTTTTTGCCATAGACTTACACTGGATGCCGCATGCGCACGGTGCGCTGGAGATCGCAAAGATAGTCAAAGAGCACCATCCCGATTCGGTCGTGGAACTCGGAGGGTTCACATCATCATATTTCCACGAGGAACTCATAATGCGAGAAGAAGTGGACATGGTCATGCGCGGCGATTCCACGGAAATACCGCACATAAAGCTGATGGATGCACTGACCGAAGGAAAAGATCTTTCGGAAGTTCCGAATCTTACGTGGAAAGATGAAGATAAACGGGTGCACATCAATGAGATGTCATTCATCCCCGATGACCTGGATTGGCTGAAGTTCGACTACGGGACGGTGATACGCAACGCCATAAAACACAGGGACATCAAAGGTGCGCTCCCGTGGCTCGGATGGGATAAATTACCGCTGACATCGGTGTTCACGGTCAGAGGGTGCTCATATGAATGTGCGGAATGCGGCGGTTCGGGGTTCGCCAACAAGAGGATTCTTTGTCGCAACAGGCCCGCATTCAGAAGTCCCGAGAAACTGGCGGAGGACATGTCCGCGATACAGGATTATCTGAAAGCACCTATATTCGTCATCGGTGATCTGAGACAAAGCGGAAAGGATTATGCGGAACGGTTCTTCGGCGAAGTGAAGAAACGCGGCATAAAGAATCACGTTGCATTGGAACTGTTCAAACCCGCTGATGAGGAATTCTACAAATTGGCGAACAGTGCATTGGACGAATACACGGTGGAATTCTCACCGGATTCCCATGACGAAAGGGTGCGCAGGATACTCGGAAGGAATTACGACAACGCGGCAATAGAAAAAACGGTCAAAAGCGCATTCGATAACGGATGCACGAGATTCGACCTTTTCTACATGACCGGACTCCCGGAACAAACGAAGGAGTCGGCGATGCAAAGCGTGAAGGCGGCAAAGGGGATGTGGGAATCCGTGAAAAAGAGTGACAATCTGTTCATATACAACGCACCGTTCGCACCGTTCGTGGATCCGGGAAGCAGAGCGTTCGAATCGCCCGAAGAGTGGGGATACAGGTTCTTCGCGCGTACGCTGGAAGAGCACAGGAGACTGCTGGACAACCCGTCGTGGAAACACGTCCTTTCGTATGAGACAAAATGGATGACCCGCGACGACATAGCGGAAACGTCTTATGATGCGGCATTGGAACTTGCGAAGATCGAGTTCGAATGCGGACACTCTTCGGAAGAGATGTATGATCTGCGTACAAAGAGAACGGAGACCGCGAGAGCGATGCTCAGAAGAATAGATGATATACTTTTAATTAAGGATACGCGCGAGCGCGAGAGCAAACTTTGGACTATCAAAGAGGAAGGAGAGAAGCTTATGCAGTCAACGGTCTGCAACAAAAAAGATCTCGACTGGAAGACGGGATCGATATGGTCAAACACGCCGCGCGTCATAACCGGTCTGATAAAATCGACGTTCAGGAAATGATCAATCCTTTTTTCCGAGTTCTTTCGATTTCAGAGCGGAAGCCTCAACCGCATTGATCAGAGCAGACCGCAGACCGCAGTCCTCAAGGACCTTCACCGCTTCGATGGTCGTTCCTCCGGGAGAGCAGACCATGTCCTTCATCTTCCCCGGAGGCTCATTCGTTTCCAATATTGTCTTCGCGGCACCCAACAAAGTTTGCGCGGCCAACTTCGTGGATATGTCTCTCGGCAAACCCATCAGGACACCGCCGTCGGAAAGAGCCTCGATGATCATGTACGCGTAAGCCGGACCGCTCCCGCTCAGACCGGTTACGGCATCAAGAAGTTCTTCATTAACCTCGTACGACACGCCTACGGACTTCAAAACTTCGTCAACTTTGGCACAATCCTCCGATGTTGCCCAGGTTCCGCGCGAAAAAGCCGATGCGGAGGCCAAAACCATGCACGGCTGATTGGGCATAACACGCACAAAACGACACACTGGCTCATTGGTTTCCAGATAAGAAGTCGTGATCCCTGCGGCTATTGACATTATCAGATGATCCTTTGTCAGATGGCCCTTCAGCGATGCCAACACTTCTTTCACCTGCTGCGGTTTCACGGAGAGTACGATGAACTTTGCGGCCTTCGCAATTGCGGCGTTATCTTCATGAACATCTATCTTCAATGTGTCCGCGATATATTTTCTCCTTGGTCCGTACACTTCACTGGCTACTATTTCGCCGGGAGAGTAGAGCTTTGTGAACATGATGCCCTTCATCAGTGCCTCCGCCATGTTGCCAGCACCGATAAAACCTATTTTCTTGGTCATGCTTTGTTACACCCGAGCGTCCGATGGCGGTGTCCGTTAATAAATTTACCCCATTCAGACGCGTAAACGCCCGTTAAGTGCGCGCGCGGTTCTCCCTCGCCTGTTAACTTTTATATAATCACAGAGCATGCCGAGAGCCATATGTCACTGATAATGGAATACCTGCCATTGGCGGTCCTCGCGGTCCTTGCTTTGGGATTCGCTCCGCTCGCATGGTTTGTCTCTAGGTTCTTCAGGCCCGACAGGCCCTCGCAATGGAGGGACACGACATATGAGTGCGGTTCGGAGCCTATAGGCGAGGCACATGTTCAATTCAAATTTCAATACTATGTTTTCGGAATAATTTTCGTCGTTTTCGATCTGATAGCAACGTTCCTCATGCTTTGGGCCGTATCGTTCTCAGGTCTGTCGGACACGGCAAAGGTGTGGATCATATTGTTCCTCGCATTGCTGATAGTTGCCGTGGCGCACGCTTTGAAAAGGGAGGGGAAAGTATGCATATGAGTCTGTATCCGCACGCCATCGCCATGAGCGCGAACGAGTTCATGACGTGGTCATCGGCCATGATCAACAATCTGCTGAGCTCGGGGACAAAAAGGATCGTGGACGGACTTACCGGCCCCATATGGTCGTGGGCCATGAAAAACTCGATACATCCGTTGCACTTCGGGCTTGCCTGCTGTGCGCTTGAGATGGCTGCCGCATCCAACACCAGATACGATGCGGAACGTCTCGGTACGATATACCGCTCAAGTCCCAGACAGACGGATGTCCTGCTGATCAACGGATGGATATCCAAAAAGCTCAGACCGGATGTGAGACGTCTTTACGAGCAGATGCCCGCACCGAAATGGGTGGTGGCGATGGGCGAATGCGCAATATCGGGCGGCCCGTGGTACGATTCGTACAACATCGTCCAGGGGGCGGACCAGATCGTGCCCGTTGACATATACATACCGGGATGCCCGGTGAAACCGGATGCGATGATAGACGGCTTCATGCTGCTTCAGCAGAAGATCAGACATTACTTTGAAAGAGGAGTTTTCATGGAGGACTAAACATGGCTGTCAACATCTTTATGGAAGCTCCGTCGGAGGAGGAGATCACGATTGCCCTGAAACGCGACTTTGCGCACAAAGTGGTCGTGAAGAAAACGGGATTGCGCAGAGTGTATCTGTCATGCGAGAGAGACACGATCCACTCGCTCTGCAAATACCTGCACGGTGTGCTGAACTTCGAGCAGGCGTCATCGGTATGCGGCGTCGATTGGGTGGATCACATGCAGGTGGTGTATCACCTTTCGAACTATTTCAACGGAGTAATGGTTGAGATAACGGTCGACGTTCCGAACGATGATCCGCATATAGACTCGGTTGCCCTTATATGGGAGGGCGCGGATTGGCATGAGCGGGAGACATACGAATTGTTCGGGATAATATTCGACGGGCATCCGAAGCTGGAAAGATTGCTCACGCCGCAGAACTACGAGTTCTTCCCGTTCAGGAAATCATACAAGTTAAGGGGGCAGGAATAAATGATGCGGATCAGAATGGGACCGCAGCATCCGTTCTCACACGGATTGTGGACGCTGGAGGTCGTGGCAGACGGAGAGATAATCGTGGATGCGGAGCCCTTCATAGGATACCTGCACCGCGGCTGGGAAAAAGAGTGCGAGAACAGGACGTATCCTCTCATCATACCGATGGCGGACCGTTTGTGCTACTCCGCATCGATGACCTGGGCACACGTTTATTGCAAAGTGGTGGAGGAAGCGTTGGGAATAGAACTGACGGACAGGGCGAAATACCTCAGGGTGGTGGCCGATGAGATATGCAGGATCCAATCGCACCTGATGTGGCTGGCGGCCATGGGCACCGATCTCGGTAACCTGACGATATTCCTGTGGGCGCTCAGAGAAAGAGAGTTTTTCCTTGACCTCAATGTCAAACTTTGCGGTCAGAGACTTACCACGAACTACCCGCGCATAGGAGGTGTCAGGAATGACATGCCCTATTACTTCGAGAGAGACTGTCTGAAAGTGGTCAAGCGTTTCGAGAAGGCGCTGTGGGAGATAATAAGTCTTACCGATGAGTCGTCGATATTCCTCTCCAGAATGAGGGGTATCGGGTTCATAGGACGCAGAGATGCGGCCAATTACGGGTTGACGGGACCGACCATGAGAGGGTGCGGCGTTGATTTCGACATTCGTCGCGATGATCCGTACTGCAATTATGATCTGCTTGACTGGGAGGTCGCGGTATGCAACGACGGGGACGCATACGGTCGGTACAAGGTAAGAATTGAGGAAATGTTCCAAAGCTGTGAGATCATCAAACAGGCGATGGCAAAACTCGATTTGATACCGAAGACGGAACCAACACGTATAAAGGTTCCGAGGAACGTTCCCGCGGGAACGCACTTCGCAAGGCTTGAGGATCCGAGAGGCGAGAGCCTGATGTACCTGATATCCGACGGTACCGATAAACCGTACCGGCTGAAGGTACGCAGCCCGATATTTGTGAACGTGTCGGCATCCAAACACATGGTCAAAGGTGTGAGGGTCGCTGATATCCCTGCCATAATGGGAACGGTAGACATGTGTCTCGGAGAAGCGGACAGGTGATCCAATGCCTTACGACAGCATACTAAACTGGATATCTTTCACAAACCCGATGGACAACCCGTTCTATGCATACGGCGATGTTTACAACCTGCCGTATGACATCGGTTACAAATTATGGGAACTGATCGGAGGCACTCTGGCGTGGCTCCTGAATCTGATATTCCCGAACAACGGCGTATCATCGTTCCTGATGTCCGATGCGGTGATGAATGCCCTCGCCATCGTACTGATGGTGGTCGTGATATTCTCGGCCGCGTTCATCATAAACCTGACGATGATATGGCAGGAACGTAAAGTTCTCGGAAGGATGATGGACAGGAGGGCCACGCGTATCGGTCCGCTCGGTTATTTACAGAATCTTGCCGATGGACTCAAGACGTTCCTCAAAGAGAACATCATGCCCGCCAAAGCGGACAAGATGGGATACATGTGGGCATTGTCCATAGTCATCGGATCTTCCGTTCTGATAGCATGTATGATCCCGCTCAGCGACAGATGGTTCATAGTCGACTACGGGACCGGACTTCTGATAATATTCGCACTGTTCGCGATCGCGCCGTTCACAATATTGGTTGCGGGGTGGGCGCAGAACAATAAATATTCGTTGATAGGCGGAATGAGGGCCGCAGCGCAATTGATCTCTTACGAGGTGCCGATGCTGATAGTTTTCGCATCGGTGGCGCTCATGGCCGGAAGTTTCAACATAAACGAGATAGTGCATGCGCAGGCGGAGACGATGTGGTACATCTTCCCGCTGTTGCTGGGTTTCATTGTCTTCATGGTTGCGGCCATCGCCGAAGCGGAGAGGATCCCGTTCGATCTTCCCGAGGCGGAAGCCGAACTCGTGGAAGGATGGCAGACCGAATACAGCGGCATGAAGTGGGGCCTCATAATGCTCGGAGACTACTTCAGAGGGTATGTTGCATGCGCGCTCGGAGCGATAATGTTCCTGGGCGGCTGGATGATTCCCGGAATAGGACCGGGACCGGTACCCGAACTGGTGTTCCTGCTCAAGGTGTTCCTGCTGTTCTTCATATTCATATGGGTAAGGGCGGCACACTGCCGTGTCAGGACCGATCAGATACTCAATATCGGCTGGAAGGTATTGTTGCCGCTGTCGATGATCAACCTCATAATCGTCATTCTCATAAAAATGACGGGAGATATGCCGTGGGATATGGTGATCGGGTTGATACCCTGGGATTCCATTAGAGAGGTGATACCGTGGCAATAAAGTACCTCAAGAAATACCCGAAAGGGAGAAATGCACGCACACTCTGGGTACTGAAACCGATGTGGGTCACGTTGAAGAAAATGTTCAAGACAACGTTCCGCAGACCGGTCACCATCATGTATCCGTACGAGAAGGAATGGATCCCGGACAACTACCGCGGACGCCCCGGCCTTAAGTTCGATGAATGCGTCGGTTGCGGAATATGCGAGAGGATGTGCCCTCCCGCCGGCATAAAGATGATTAAAACCGAGGATGACGCGGGAAAAACCGTGTCAAGACCGCAGGTCAATCTCGGAAGGTGCATGATGTGCGGTTACTGTGCGGAATACTGTCCGGTGAACGCAATGATCGTGACACCCGATTACGAATTGGCCGCATACACTCGGGAAGAGTTGATATACGGGCCGCGCAAGCTTGCGTGGCCGAACCACACGAAGATGATGGAAGTGAACATAGAGGAGCACCTGAGGTCAGATCTGAACAAAGGGATACTCAACAGGACCGTTGCGTTCTACAATGTTGACAAACCGGAATTGGTGATAGAGAAATGCATAGGTTGCACGAGATGCGTCAAAGTGTGCCCGACGGACGTGATCGAGATGTACACGGCCGGCGAGAACGATAAGGGCAAGCCGATAAAGCTTCCCAGGTTCGACCTCGACAAATGCGTTTGCTGTGAGTTGTGTGTGGAAGAGTGTCCCAAGGACGCTCTTTGGATAAAGGAGGTGCTGTGATGAGTATTTTATCAACAATCGGTTCACTTTTCGACGGGTTCGTTGAGACCGTGACCGGTGTCGTGGATTTCTTCGTGGTAAACCCGGATGCATTCGCATTCATGATACTGGCGGCGATCACGATAGTATCCGCGATATTCGTTGTGATATCGGAAGAAGTGGTGCACAGCGCGTTCTACCTGGCGTTGACATTCGTTTGTGTGGCGGTCGTGTTCTTCTTCCTGGAAGCGGAATTCATAGGAGTGGTGCAACTGATGGTTTACGTTTGCGCCATAACGATAATGTTCGCGTTCAGCATCATGCTTACACGGAGAACGATAATGAAGGAGCGTGATGACGATGAATAAGAAGTCACTGATGATCGGCATTGCGGTATCGGCCACTCTTCTGTTGATGCTCTCGGCCGTCGCCCTTTCCGATGAATGGGGCGGCATGGACGAGGCGACCAAGATAGAGTTCATGCCGGCTCCCGACGGTAGTCTGTCACCCGGCGGACTTGCCGAAACACTGTTTGAAGAACACGGTCATGTGATGTTCATATTGGCATTGCTCCTTTTCGGAGCGATAATCGGCGGTGCCTACGTTGCCAAGGAGGGTGATGACGATGATACCGATTGAGATGTTCCTGGTACTGTCGGCGGCTCTGTTCTGCGTGGGATTGGTCGGTGTGCTCGTAAAAACGAACGGTATCGTGATATTGATGTGCATAGAGCTGATGCTCAACGCAGCCAACATCAACTTCATCGCGTTCGCGGCATTCCTCGGAGATGCGCTCGGACAGGTGTTCGTGCTGATGGCGATAGCCGTTGCCGCCGCCGAAGTCGGTATAGGAATTGCGATATTGCTGAACGTGTACAAAGCGAAGAAAACAACGGACGTTGATGATCTGACGATCCTGAGGTGGTAAAGTGTTCATGGAATATGCATGGCTGATCCCGCTTTTCCCGCTTCTCGCATTCGTCATCGTGGGATTCTTCGGAAATAAGACGAAAGAGGGCGGAGGGGCGATAGCCCTCGGTTCCGTTCTCATAGCGTTTGCGCTTTCCGCACTGGTATCGTATGAATATTTCGTCACAAGCGGTCTTTTCGCCGCCAACGAGGCGTATGCCCCGCCGCCGTTCCAGTGGCTGGTGTTCGGCGAATACACGCTTAATTTCGGTATTTACATCGACAGTCTGACATGCGTGATGTTACTGTTCTCATCTTTCATCTCGCTGATGATATTCCTGTACTCGATAGGGTACATGGGCGGCGAAGGTGCAAGGAAGAGAAGGTACTACGCGGAAATAGCACTCTTCCTCGGTGCCATGCTCGGTCTGATACTCTCGAGCAACTACCTGGAGATGTTCATCTTCTGGGAACTGATGGGTGTGTGTTCATACCTGCTCATAGGATTCTGGAGTTACAAGCACCCCGAAGGAGACGAAGCGTCCGAGGCCGCCGCGTCGGCGGCGAAGAAAGCGTTCCTGGTGACAAGACTGGGCGATGTCTGTATGATGGCAGGTCTGTTCGTGCTGTTGTTCGCGTTCAAGAGTCTGGACTTCACAACGCTGTTCGACCCTGCTGAGATTGCAAACGTTGACAGCGGCATGATAATCCTCGGTTCGCTGTTACTGTTCGGCGGCGTAATCGGTAAGAGCGCACAGTTCCCGTTGCAAGACTGGTTGCCGGATGCGATGGCCGGCCCGACGACCGTTTCCGCGCTTATACATGCGGCAACAATGGTCAAGGCCGGCGTCTATCTTGTTGCAAGGTCTTACCCGCTCTTCATACAGAACGCCGATGTGATGCTCGTTGTTGCGATCATCGGCGGTGTGACGGCGTTCATAGCCGCGACAATGGCATTGAACAACATGAATCTGAAACGTGTTCTGGCGTATTCGACCGTTTCACAGTTGGGATACATGATAATGGCATTGGGTGCCGGAGGCTATGTCATAGCGATGGCGGCCGGTGATTACACGGCATCGATGGGATACACGGCAGGTGTCTTCCATATGATGAACCACGCTTTCTTCAAGGCGTTGCTGTTCATGTGCGCAGGTTCGGTGATACACGCGGTCGCATCGGAAGATATGCGTAAAATGGGCGGGTTAAGTAGAAAGATGAAGATAACTTCGGCAACGATGCTGATAGGCTCGCTGTCCATTGCCGGATTCCCGTTCTTCAGCGGATTCTGGTCAAAGGATCTGGTGTTCGAAGCGGTCATGAGTCCGTCCGCGTCCGGTCTTCCGGCGGCGGACATATTCCTGTTCCTGTTCGTACTGGCGCTGATAACCGCGTTTATGACGGCGTTCTACATGTTCAGGATGTGGTTCATGACATTCAGAGGGAAACCGAAGGAAGCATCGGAGCACTGTCACGGTGAATCTTCGAAATCGATGACGATACCGTTGTTGATATTGTCGGTGTTCGCATTCGGATCCGGATTCCTGCTGTTCCTCGGTCTCAACGACATAATGACGTTCAGCGTGATCGGCGGAGAATTCTTCGTCGGCGGACACGGCAAGACCGCGGAATATCTGTTCTGGCATGTCCTGGAGAACCAGTGGACCTATGTGTCATTGGTGCTGTCGCTGTCGGGTATAATTCTGGCATACCTCATGTATGCCAGGAGGGCCATAGATCCGGCACGCTTCAATTCGGACGGCCGCTCGGGAATATACAGAGTACTGACGGCAAGATACTTCTTCCCTCAGCTGTACGACCAGATATCCCTCAAGCTGGGATACGGAGTGGCGAAGGGAGTGGATTATGTGGACAGAAATCTCGTTGACGGAACGGTGGACGGGTTATCGAATGCGATATCCGGAAGCTCCGACACCATGAGGAAGATGCAGACCGGTTACGTGAGGAACTACGCCGCGATCGTAATCGTGGGGACGATGGCACTGGTAGTGATTCTTTACATACTGGCAAGAACGGGAGGTGTGTGATATGGATATACCGTTCTTATCATCACTGTCGATCCCGTCATTGCCGATACTCCCGTTACTGTTGATCCTCCCGATACTGGGAGCGATCTTCTGTTTCGTCATAAAGAACGATCAGAGGCATGCGAGGCACATGGCGATCCTGTTCTCGGGCGCCACAATGCTGCTTGCATTGCTGTTGCTGTATGACATCTCGTCCAGAGGTTATGTCGAGAGTGAGAGCTATGCGTGGATAAACACGACATTCCTCCATATGAACCTGGACATCGGCGTTGACGGAATGAGCATGCTGATGGTATTGCTCACGGCCATACTCGTATTCCTGGTTTCGATATTCTCCGATACCGAGAGTGAAAAGTCGAACACATTCTTCGCGCTCATAATGGCGATGGAAGCCGGACTTCTCGGCGTATATCTGGCGCAGGACTACTTCCTGTTCTTCATATTCTGGGAGGTCGCACTGATTCCGATGTTCTTCCTTATCTCAGGGTGGGGAGGACCGCGCAGGCACTATGCGGCAATGAAGTTCCTGATATACACGCACGTTGCGAGTATGATAATGCTGATCGGTATATTCATGCTCGTGATAACGGCGGCCGACGGAGGCACCCTGAACTTCTCGTTCGAGGCGGTGAAGTCGGCATCGGCGGCCGGACTGTTCACGACGACATTCCAAACGGTGGTGTTCGGACTGCTGTTCTTCGGTTTTGCGGTGAAGATGCCGCTCGTACCGTTCCATACGTGGTTGCCGGATGCACATGTTGAAGCACCTACCGCAGGAAGCGTACTGCTGGCGGGCGTGATGCTTAAGATGGGTTCGTACGGTATAATCAGGATATGTCTGGAGGCGTTACCCGAAGGTGCCGTGGCGTGGCAGGTCGTGATGATAGTGCTCGCGCTCGTGGCAATACTTTACGGAGCGTATGCATGCATAGCGCAGAAAGACCTCAAGAAAATGGTGGCGTTCTCATCGATCAGCCACATGGGATTCGTACTGCTCGGAATAGCCACGCTGTCCGGCATAGGGATACAATTTGCGATATTCCAGATGTTCGCGCACGGTCTCATAACGGCGGTGCTGTTCATGGTGTGCGGCATAGTCGGTCATAACACAGGTACGAGAGATATACCGTTGCTCGGCGGATTGGCGGGAAAGATGCCGGTCTTCGCGGGATTCATGATGTTCGGATTCCTGGCATCATTGGGTCTTCCGGGATTGGTCGGATTCGTTGCGGAATTCGGACTGATAATGGCGTTCTTCGAATATCTGATGAGCATAGATATGCTTTGGCCGATCGGATTCGCATTGGCTGCGCTGATGCTTACCGCAGGCTACTATACATGGGCGATGCAGAGAACGATTTTCGGTAAAGAGACGGTCAAGGTCGATCTGTCGAACGTGCACGATGTCAGCAGGCGCGAAGGCGTTGCGCTCGGTGTGCTCTGCGCACTGATCGCATGGTTCGGAATAATGCCTTGGCTGATCATGGACGTGCTGGTTGATATGCCGCTCGTCCTTCTGGGGGTGGTATGATGGATCTCTTTGGTTTGGATCTGACAGTGATCAATGATGCGATAAGGGAACTGATGCCGATAATGCCGCAGGTGATCCTTATACTCGCGGCGGTCATAGTACCGGTGTTCGGGTTCGGAAAGAGAAAGGGAATAACGGCGTGGCTGTCTTTGGCGGCAGTTACGGCGGCACTTGTCGTTACCGGATACCTGATCTACGACGGCTACACGGGTTCTTTCATGGACCTGTTCGTATTCAATGAGTTCACCGCACTCATGATGATGATATTCCTGCTGGTGCTCTTCCTGGTGGTATTGATATCACTGACCGAAAGCGAGAACAGGAAGCACAGCGGAGAGTACTTCTCGTTGCTGTTCATGGCAACGGTCGGTATGACGTTCGTCGCCGGTGCGACCGATCTGATAACACTGTTCGTCGGTATAGAATTGGCAAGCATATCATCGTATGCGCTGGTGGCATTCAGAAAGAACGACCCGAGGTCGGCCGAAGCGGCAGTGAAATATCTGATAATCGGCGGCGTCTCGACGGCAATATCCCTGTACGGAATGTCGTTGCTGTACGGAATGATCGGAACGACCGAACTTGCGGCAGTGGCAACATACCTGGCAGCCGGAGACTTCACCTGGGTGTATATAGTCTCGGTGATAATGCTGATAGCGGGATTCGGGTTCAAGGTCGCGCTTGTACCGTTCCACGCATGGGCACCGGATGTCTACGAAGGAGCACCCACTCCGGTGGCAACGTTCCTTGCAGCCGGATCCAAGAAGATGGGTTTCATAGTCTTCTTCAAGATTTTCCTGATCGCGTTCGTGGCCGCACAAACGGTCGGCGGCATTCCGGAACTGCAATGGCTGTTCGCGATACTTGCCGGAGTCACGATGACCGTCGGCAACATAATCGCGATAACGCAGACCAGCATCAAGAGGATGCTCGCATACTCGAGCATCGCGCAGGCCGGTTACGTGCTCATTGTGCTTGCTGTCGCTACGGAATACATATTGGCCGGAGGGCTTTTCCATATGGTGACGCATGTGTTCATGAAGGGCGGTGCGTTCATTGTGGTCGCGGCACTTTGCGCAAGGGGCATCGGAGAGCACATATCGGATTACAAAGGACTGTCCAGAAGGGCACCGCTTGTCGCGTTCGCGATGATGCTGTTCATGTTCTCGCTTGCGGGCATACCTCCGCTTGCGGGCTTCGTTTCGAAGTTCATACTGTTCTCCGGAGCGGTAACGCCCGACGGCACATGGATATGGCTTGTCGCACTTGCGGTGATAAACAGTGCGCTTTCACTGTACTACTACGCAAGAGTCGTAAAAGCGATGTACATAGACAAAGGAGCAACCACCGAGAGGATACGTGTTCCGTACAGCTTCAAGCTCGCGATAGCGATATGTGCGTTGGCGACGATCGTTCTCGGTCTGTACTTCGGCCCGATAATGGAGATATGCGAAGCGGCAGCAGCAGCATTCCTGGCGTTGTAGTGACGTAAAACTTTTTTCAATTTTCCTTCTTTTTCAACATTTTCAAACGGTACGTGCGGACCGCATATCGCCGTGCGGCGCGGATGCTTTTTCGAGCCGGAAGGTTTTAAGTATATTCTCTCTTTTAAAGGGCTATGGAAGGTCAGTGGTACTTGCCGATATCCGATGAACTGGCTACTGTTGATGAGATTATCGCGGACACGATCAGGTCGGAAAGACCAGAATTACAGGAGATGTGCGACTACGTTACGTCATCCGGCGGCAAGAGAATAAGGCCGGCACTGTGCATCTTGGCGCACCACGCGTGCGACGGCACCGATAATGAAGAGATGCTGCGCAACGCATCCGCATTTGAGCTGATACATGATGCCACGCTCATTCACGATGACATAAACGACAAAAGCGAGATACGCCGCGGAAGGAAGACCGTTCATGAAAATTTCACGGTCACGAAAGCGGTGATACTCGGGGACTTCTTTTTCGTGATGGGTCTCAAGCTCATATCGATGGACAAGAACATCGCGGAAACGATCGCCGTTGCTTCGAAAGCGATAGCGGAGAGTGAATTCGTTCAAAAGGAATTCGAACACAAACCGATCGTAACGGAAAGCGATTACCTGAACATAATAAGGGGAAAAACGGCAATGCTCATGTCCGCGGCGGCAAGGGTCGGCGCATACATGGCGAATGCGGATCACAAAACAACGGAAGCGATATCCGCATTCGCACTTGATGTCGGAATGGCGTTCCAGATGATAGACGATGTTCTTGACGTAACGGGAGATTACAGATCAACGGGAAAGAAAGCGGGAATGGATATATCGGAAGGAAAACCGACGCTTCCGGTGATATATGCCATGTCCGACGGTGACAACGGCAAAAAGATCAGAGAGATTTTTGAGAAGAAGGAACCGACGGACAAAGATATGGAAATCGCTCTGCAACTGATACGCAAAACGGACGCGATCGATAAGTGTAAGGAAAAGGCAAAGGAAAAGGTCGAGACCGCGATATCGCATCTGTCGGCGGTCAAAGATTCGTCGTATAAGGATTCGCTGATAGGTCTTGCAAGGTACATCGTAAGCCGTGACAGGTGATCATGTGGTCATAAAAACAGACGTTCTCGTCGTTGGTGCAGGCCCGGCAGGCAGTGTGACGGCCAGATATGCGGCCTCCAAGGGGATAAATGTAACGCTCATAGAACGAAGGAAGGAAATAGGCGTGCCTATAAGGTGCGGCGAGTTCATGCCCTCGAACGAAGAGATAAAGGGAATGTTTCCCCGCGCCGTAAACATGGAAGAACTCTTCGACATCCCGGAAAACTTAAGGCTCAGAGATACGGAAGCAATAAGGCTGGTAGATCCGAAAATGAAAATGACGGACATACCGTTCAGAGGTTATACCACCGACAGAGACAGGTTTGATAAATATTTGGCATCACTGGCGGAAGAAGCCGGCGCTTCGCTGATAACGGATTGCGCATTCCGCGGAATGGAAGGAAACATTGCAAAAACATCAATCGGCGACATCGAGTATAAGGTGATAATCGGAGCCGACGGTCCGGGCTCCCGAGTCTCAAAGAGCCTGGGACTGCCGAAACCGGAGAAACCGTATCCCGCGGTCACCGCACAGGCAAAAGGCGATTTCGATCCGGTGGTGATGATGTTCTTCGGCGGCATAGCACCGGGCGCATACGGATGGATAATACCCAAGAACGGGCAGGCGAATATCGGCGTGGGGTTCTCACCAAAATTTGCAAGCGGCACATTGAACGGTTATTTCGATAAGTTCGTTGAAAAGCACGGCCTCGATGTGATAGGCAGAAAGGGAGGAAAATATGTTCCCAGTCAGGGTCCCGTGAGAAAGACGTTCACCGACAACGGAATGACCGTGGGAGATGCGGCCGGACACGTGATATCGGTGAACGGAGGCGGTATACCATTGGCGATGATAGCCGGCAGTATATGCGGAACGGTGGCCGCGGATAAAGTGATAAGCGGAAGGTCATTGGAAGATTATCAAACGGAGTGGTCGCGCATAATGCTCAAACCGCTTAAGATCGCGGCAAGAGGGAAAATGATGGCAGATCTTTTCGCATTCGGTTCCGATCGGAGAACCGGAATGTGCATGAAAGTCCTCGGAAAAAGAAGGATGGGTAACCTCATACGATGTAAGCGTATATTTCCGTGATTCATCTTTTACGGTGCGCGCGCATGGAGGAACCGCAGATCGGACAATCTTTCATTGATTCCTTGTACCATTTTCCGCATCCGTTGCATCTGTAATTCCATTTTTCCACTCTTTTGATGCCTTCCGTACCGACGGAGATGTACTCTATGCCCATTATCCTGCACACGTTTTGTATGGAAAAATCATCGGTCATAACGGTTCCGTTGAGATCCGTTGCCAATGCGATCACCGAAATGTCAACTTCGGAAAGCCTCCCCGCATCACCGCTTTTCAATGCAACATCTTTCACTTTTTTCAAAGAGACGCTTGTGCAATCGGATATGCGCAGAAGATCGCCCCATCGGTCAAGGCGACGGTCATCATATTTTCTCAGCTCATCGGCAACGCCCGCGGGGATGACAACATCCTCTTGAGGGAGATCCTCCATTGAGAACAGTGCCGAACTGTCAAGTATCATGACCATGTCATCCGTAAAGGCACGGATATTAATCATTCTTTCCGGCGACAGGGAATCAGTAACAATTTTAACCGATGATATATTCAAGGTATTCGATGGCAATAACGGTTGAAGATGCTGTAAAGGAAATGATCATCGCGGAAGACATGGATTACAGGCTGTGCACATCATGCAGCGGGCCCGCGCTCATTCCCACGTTGATCAAACCGCCGAAGGAATCCGACATGAAGATCCCGATCGGAAATCATCGAACACTGTATATCTCAAGGGTACAGTTGGGTTATGTGACGCATGTGACGATGGACCTGGTGTACGACCCGGAAAAATTGTTCTCGTGTTCCGCATTGAGATCGATACGCGACATCCTATGAATCCGTTCGAACGGTTTACGAATGCGTTCACCGAACACGTTTCGCCGAGTCGGCTGATGTTTTTACCATATCGTCGAATTCAAGTCTCGACTGCAAGGACGCGGTCTTCATCGGATCCGCTTCGGTTATCGGTTTCGGAGGCAACGCACCGCACGGCGACTCGGGAAGTATCGATATTTCGTATGTTCCGATCTCCTTGGCAACGGCCTCGATCTCAAGTTTGTCCAGACCTATCAGCGGCCTGGCAACCGGGATCTTGACATCGGATGTCTCCGATCTGATGTTCTTCAGCGTCTGTGACGCGACCTGACCAAGCGAATCGCCCATTATTATCCCGGAGCAACCGTTCCTCGAAGCGAATTCCTCGGCAACATGTATCATCAATTTTTTACAAAGCACACATTGATAACTGCTGTCACATTTTTTTCTGATCAGCGTTTGATTGGTTCCGTGATCGGCAACATATAACGGGATCTCTTTTTTCAGAACCGTGTTCAGGCGGCCCGCGATCTTCACAACTTTGTCAATGCAACGATCATCCGTATACGGGCGGTTGTCCATGTGCAACAAGATCACATCCGCTCCCAGCGAAGCGATCTTGTACGCGGCAACCGGGGAATCTATGCCGCCGGACACCAGAGCAACAAGTTTCATTTTTCTCCGAACACAACGCATCCGTAATCGTCCGCCAACTTTCTGGAAAACGATTTATCACAACTCTCACAATAGAGCTGTGTTTTCCCCTTCCTTGCCAATTCCGCTTTGCATTTGAAGCACAAAGCCCTTACAACACCCAGATGCTCGTCTTTCGTTGTAAGCTGCAACGATGGTTTGATGCTTATGACCCTTGCCCTTATGCGATCTCCTTTTCTCAGTTCTTTTGATACATCGTCAATGTAACCCGGAGATATCTTCGAAACGTGGATCGTTGCGTACGTTTCTCCGCCGATACCCCTCATGACACCGTCGGTGACCGTGACATCGGCGGTTGCCATTGTTGATCGTGTATCGGCAACGGTCGCAAAAACGATATCTCCTTCTCTCAGAACGTTGGGAGGATTCGGTGAAAAGACCTTGGCAGTCATCTCTTCGTTGTCCAATTCCAATATTCCGATCTGTGACGCATATATCTTGCCGTCGGATGCGAATGTACCGTCGGACGCAAGATATTCCTCTTCTACGGCAACTTCATCGCCCGGGAACACTTCTCTTCTCTCTTTCATCAGAAATTCACCTTATCATTATCATAATGACGCCAATGTTATGGTTCGCTTTACTATGGAACGAGAATGTGTGAGGTATATTAAACCTATAGCTTTTTTGAAAACATATCTCCCTTCCCGCCGATCTGACGTAATCGCTCAGGAACTCCGCCGTTGTTTCCATGTGCAGCGAATAAACGGTGCCGCAAAGTTCCATCGCTTTGTCAAGGAACGCCCGGTCCGCGTTGCGGGACTGACAACCGAACGGAGGATTCATCAGCGCGGTGTCTCCGTTCTTATTCACGTCTCCCATGTCACACACCTCAAACGCAACATCCGCGTTGAATGCGACCGCATTTTCCTTTGCAACGGATATCGCTTTTTCGGAGATGTCGTATCCTCGTACGTTATCGGCACCGAGCATATGTGCTCCGATGGAGAACATACCTGTTCCGCATCCGAGGTCGATGACATCCATACCATGGATATCGCCTTCCGAATATGCCGTGAACAGGATATCGGATGCGATCGGAGCAGGAGTCATATACTGCTCAAGCACAGGATCCGGATTCGTGAAATTCGCCATACCCTGCAATCTTATCTCAAGGTCCTTCTTCTTCATGTCGTTACCTCGCCGAGATAATCGTGTTTATCAAACGTGCCTACGTTCAATTACGAGAGCTTGTTCAAATATTATCATTCGTCATCATCTTCGGGTTCGTGGAAATATTCGATCTCATTCTGCACTTTTCTCGGCAACGCTTTTCGCCGCTCGATCCTTTCGTTTGCTTCATACATGATCTCTTTAATCTTGCGCTCGAATTCCTTTTTGGGCGGCATGACCGTCCAATACTCCGCGATCGCAATACCATCCTTATCAAGTTCCATTAGCTCGATCTGATCACGACTCGCTTCGGTGCACAGGATCAGACCAATCGGTGCATTCTCATGTTCCTGTCGTTCAAAGCGGTTCAGCCACTTGAGGTAGAATCGCATTTGTCCCGTGTAGGAGGGTTTGAACTTACCGATCTTAAGTTCTATCGCAATTAATCGTCTCAAAAGACGATGGTAGAACAGTAGATCCAGCGTAAAGTCGTCGCCGTCCATTGTCATGCGCTTTTGACGCTCAACGAATGTGAATCCGTGTCCGAATTCCAATATGAAAGATTCTATCTCCGTCAGTATAGCTTTCTCCAGATCCGCTTCGAGGAAGTTGTCTCTTAATCCAAGCGTGTCAAGTAAGAAAGGATCTTTGAACATGTTAAAGGGGACTTCGGAACGTTCCGTCAGTTGTGAATCCGCAATGTCCCGTCTTTCATACGCTTTGCGTGAGATCTGTCTCCGCATTTCGCGTTTTCCGAGATGCCGCGTTGCCGCATCTTGCGCATAATACATGAACGCTTCATACGATTCGATCGGAAGCAATGCGATAAAATGTGACCATGACAATTGTTGCGCCAGTGGCACAACAATCTCAACGTCGGGGAATCTCTTTGCGAATTTAATCATGCGGGTGACATTCGTATATTCGAAACTGTTCCCATATTTCTCTGCCAATTGTTGCGACAGTGTCACAACAATCTGTTTACCATACTCAGCACGACCTTCATTGAGCATGACAGAGTTGATGTATTGTCCGATCTCCCAATACATCATGGTGACCTCAAAATTCGCATAGACTCCTGCGCGGAATCTGCGATTCTCGATGATTTCGGAAACACGTTCAAGCAAGGATGTCTCATCCATGGGCACAGTCTTCCGCTTCGGCGCATCTTCTTTTTCCATCATTGCCACCGTTCATTTTTTTCGAGCTGTTCGCAACCGTCAAGGGCGTTCTCAACCTCTGAGATGTACGATTGGCATAAAACCTTTGTCTGTCTCATGAGATTGTGCCGGTCTGTTCCGTATTCTCGTTTCTTAATTCGAAACGCGGAACTGCTACAAAACAAGGATCCTGAGCGGATCGAAGAATACGGTAAGTCGATCAAAACCGCTTCGTCTGGATAAAAAATAAGGTAAAGAGAAAATGTTTCAGAGCAATGACAACATCACTCTGGCGGCTCTCGCATCGATCGTCTCGATACCGGTGACCTTACTTGAATATTCGGTCAGGCAGTTTATATCACCGCGTTCAATGCATTCGAGTTTGAATTTGCGGGTGCCCGCCATCAGCTGTCTCAGTCCTTCGCCGATACGGTCGTGCCAGTACGTGTAAAGACCGACGGAACCCCACGGTATGTCCGTACCCAGTTTGGCTTTCGGTCTCAGGTTTTGGACGGCGTTGCTTGATATGAAGAACTGTTCCGGTCTGTCCCCGTATTGTTCCGCGAACGACGGCGGCAGTCTTCCTTTTTCCGCGAGCTTCACATAATAACCGCCTTTCATAACGGCGAGCAACGGTGCCCTGGACATGCCTATCGATTTAACGATAGGCCCGTCACCCAGATCGGACATTGCCATCGCTTTGTACATCTGCGTCTCATTCACGAATCCTCCCGCAAACGATATGTCCGGGACGAATTTTCCCTGTTCTTTCAGAACTTTGGCACAAGCGATGACCTGTGCGCACAAGTGAACGGTGGGAGTGCTCATTTCGTTCATCATCGGCACCGGAGACATACCGGTTCCGCCGCCCGCGCCGTCAAATGTCAGAAGATCTATCTTCGCCGCGGAAGCACATCTCATCGTGAACGCAACAACCTCCGGTTTGTATGCGCCCGTTTTGAGGAAGACGTTCTTCGCGCCTTTGCTTCTCAGTTGGTCTATGTCCTCAAGGAATGATGTCTCATCCGGGAATCCGACACGACTGTGCCTTTCGAACGTTTTGAAAAGACCGTCTTTGAACGCCTTCTGAACATCCTTGTCCTCAGGATCGGGGAGCACGAGATATCCTCTTTTCTTCAGTTCGAGCGCGCGCTCAAGTGAGGTCAATCTGACCTCACCGCCTATTGCTTTCGCACCCTGTCCCCATTTCCTTTCAATGACATCGACATCAAGTTTCGACATCGCATATTCATCGGCACCGCTTCTCAGATCCTCAACGTTCGTCTGAACAATTATGGCACCGTGTTTCCCGTCCCATTGTTCTTTGAATGAGTTGACACGGAACTCCATGTCTTTTGAACTCTGAACTTTGCCGTTGGCGTACACGGAATCGGAATCCATGCCGCAGATGTTTTCTCCGATTACCTGGCTTACGCCGGTTATGGCGCAACCGACGGCCATTCCCTTCCAGTTCACTTTGGCAACGGCGGTCGATCCGAGACCGGCGATGTGCACGGGAACTTTCATGGGTATGGGTCTTTTCGATCTTGAGCCGACCGATGTCGTAATATCGGCATTTTCAAAGAATGCCAAATCCGGATCCGCCGCGATGCCTTTTGCACCGAGCAGCTCGGACATTATTTGTATGTGCGACCAGTCAAGGTAGAAGTTCTTGTTGGCAGCCGCCGTACTCGTTCCGAAGTATTCGGGACTCGGGTAAAGAACCTCCCTTCCCCTGAATGTTGCCTTTCCCGCTTCGCAGAGTACGGTACAATCCTCAATGCACATCGGACACATTCCGTTGAGAGGGCTTATGTCCGGGACACGCGTCCTCGTGCCGGTAGTTGATCTTGCGTTCTCGATTCCGTTCATTGTCGTCACCAATCGGAAGATTGCATCTCCCTGCCGATGGGGGACGGAAATATATGATTTAAATTTAGTGTTTCATAACTATATCGCAAGTTTCACGTGCATGGTGTATCGCCGTTAACAAAGTTTCGATGCCGAGAAGGAAAACGGCCCTTCGTCGGCAGGTGAAATGAGTAAAATATGCTCGAGATGCTTCCGGAGACGGCGTTCGCGAGGTTCTTTGACGGGATTGGTTTTTGACCTCAACAAACTATTAAATAATAGGACGGATTGCTCCTTGATTACAAGCTTTAAGCTATCCATGGGTCTGTAGCTCAGCTAGGTAGAGCATCTGGCTTTTAACCAGGTGGTCAAGGGTTCGAATCCCTTCAGACCCGCTGATGGTCTCATGAGCGATCGAAAGGACAGATCAAGTATGAGTAACGGAAAGAAAACTAAGGCATTTTTCTTGCAGACGGGGGTCCTCCGCTGACCGAAAGCGGACAAATTTATAGGTGAAACACTTGGCAACAGACAACAACTCGTTCAATGTTCTTAAACACGACCTTGTGCCGGAACATCATCTTCTCGACGATGAAGAGGCTAAAAAGGTCCTTTCAGGATTGAAAGTCACTCGCGACCAACTTCCCAAGATCAGAAGGAGCGATCCGGGGATAAAAGTGTTGGAGAACGTATGCGGCCCGGTGGAGGAAGGACGCATCGTAAAAATAGTAAGAAAAAGCGAGACGGCGGAGGAATTCGTCGTTTACAGGCTCGTAACAAGGGGTTGAATCATTGAGGGATCTCGTAAAATTATATTTCGATGAGCGCAGCATAGTGAACCATCACGTTTCTTCGTTCGATGATTTTCTTGCAACACCGGACAATCCGAACAGCAGGATGCAGAGGATCGTTGACAATCTGCGCGTTCCCACGGACGATGCGGAACGCGGAATCATTCGCTTGGACTCGGAAAGAACGAACGGACGCAACATTGAGATAAGGATCGGAAGGAAAAGGGATGAGAGCGGAGAGATTGATCCCCTTTCAAGGGCGACGATACGCGTGGACGAACCGAAAATCATGGAAGCGAACGGTTACCGTCACGAACTGTCGCCGATGGAAGCAAGGCTCAGGAACCTGAACTACTTGGCACCGATACACTTGGATTTTACCATTTTCGAGGACGGAGTGGAGAAAGATACCGAGAAGGTGCATGTCGGTGACCTTCCGATGATGATCAAATCGAGAGGATGCAATCTCAACAAAAGGATAGTGGAGGTGCACGCGGAGCGTGAGGTCTCCGATGATGAGTATGCGAACATGCTCATCGAGCAGAAGGAAGATCCCCGTGACCCCGGAGGATATTTCATCATCGGCGGAACGGAGAGGACGCTGATAACACTGGAAGACCTGGCACCGAACAGGGTCATGGTTGAATACAACGAGAAGTACGGAACACGCCTCGAATCGGCGAAGGTCTTCTCGCAGAAGGAAGGATACCGTGCGCTCACTCTCGTCGAAAAGAAAAAGGACGGGATGCTGATGGTAACCGTTCCCGTGGCATCCACGGCGATCCCGCTGGTGGCGCTCATGAAAGCACTCGGCATGGAAAGCGATGAGGAAATCTATGAAACGATAGTGTCAAGGGATGAGATGGCAAACATCGTCTATGCGAACATCGAGAGCAGTTTCGACAAGAAGACGTATGCGCCCAACGGTTACCACACGCACGAGGATGCCATACTGTTCCTGGAAAGGAATTTCGCCGCAGGTCAGGCAAAGGAATACAGAACGAAGAAAGTCGAATCGATACTTGACCGCTCGCTGTTGCCGCACCTCGGAGACACCGAAGCGGACCGCATGAAGAAAGCGATCTTCCTGGGACGTATAGCACACTCGGTGCTCGAACTGTCATTGGACAAAAGAAAGGAAGATGACAAGGACCACTACGCCAACAAGAGACTGAAGCTGTCCGGCGACCTGATGGAGGATCTTTTCAGAACAAGCTTCAACAGTTTGATGAAAGATCTGAAATATCAGCTTGAAAGGAACTGGGGCAGGAAGAAGGATGAGATGAAGATATCGTCGTCCATACGCCCGGACCTGCTGACGCACAAACTTTTACACTCGCTGGCAACCGGCAACTGGGTCGGAGGACGCGCGGGCGTTTCGCAATTATTGGACCGTACGAGCAACATGTCCGCGATGTCGCACCTGAGAAGAGTGACCTCGTCACTCACAAGAAGCCAACCGCACTTCGAAGCTCGTGATCTGCACCCGACGCAGTGGGGAAGATTATGTCCCTCGGAAACGCCGGAGGGACAGAACTGCGGTCTGGTGAAGAACGCGGCACTCATAATCGATGTGTCGGAAGGATTCCAGGAAACGGACCTGAAATGGATACTGAAAGATCTGGGACTCGGTCCGGTGAAGCAACAGGGAAGCCGCGTCTACGTGAACGGAGATCTTGCGGGAACGCACGCCGATGCCGAAAAACTTGTCAATGAGATACGCGACCGCAGGCGTTGCGGTCTGATGTCCGGTGAAGTGAACATAAGGTTCGACGATGAAATGAACGAAGTGATAATAAACTGCGACGAAGGACGCCTGAGGCGTCCGCTTGTAGTTCTGAAAGACGGGAAGATGATGCTCACCCGCAAGCACATAGAAGGCATACGCGACAGGAAAGTAAAATGGAATGACCTCTTCCGCGAAGGTCTGCTCGAATGGCTTGACGCGGAGGAAGAGGAAGACACACTCATCGCAGTCGATGCGTACGATGTTCCGGAGAGATGCGAACAATGCGGCCGTGCACTGTCGCCGATGGATGCGGATTGGATAAATCCCGGAAAGGACGGCGATGTGTTGCTGAGATGCGGGTTCTGTGAAAAAGAGTTCACGGTCCCGTCGAAGATCAACGAGAGACACACGCACATGGAGATAGACCCGATGGTAATTCTCGGCGTTTGTTCCGGTCTGATACCCTATCCGGAACACAACTCATCGCCTCGTGTGACGATGGGTGCGGGTATGGCGAAGCAGGCGCTCGGCGTACCGGCGTCAAACTACAGGATAAGGCCGGACACCAGAGGTCATTTGTTGCATTACCCGCAAAGGCCGATGGCACAGACTCAGACAATGGAGTTCGTCGGTTACAATCACAGACCCGCGGGACAGAATTTCGTTGTTGCGGTTATTTCGTATCACGGATACAACATGGAAGATGCGCTTGTGATGAACAAGAGTTCCGTACAGAGAGGTCTCGGAAGGTCGTCGTTCATGAGGACGTACCGCGCGGAGGAACGCAGATATCCCGGCGGCCAGGAAGACCATTTCGAGATACCGTCGCCGGACGTGAGGGGCGCACGCGCGGATCTTGCTTATGCATCGCTCGGAGAAGACGGATTGATATCTCCCGAGTCGGAAGTCACGGGAAGCGATGTTCTCATCGGTAAGACATCGCCGCCGCGTTTCCTCGAAGAGGAGACGGATTTCCTTACGCCGCAGAAGAGAAGGGAAACATCCATAACCGTAAGGCCGGGAGAACTCGGTTACGTTGACTCGGTCATGGTAACGGAATCGGAAAACGGTTCAAGACTTGTAAGAGTGAAGGTGAGAGACCAAAGGGTACCTGAGCTCGGCGACAAGTTCTGTTCAAGACACGGTCAGAAAGGTGTCATAGGAAGATTGGTGGATCAGGCGGACATGCCGTTCACCGCAGACGGAATAACACCGGATCTTGTGATTAATCCCCATGCGATTCCGAGCAGGATGACGGTTGCGCATGTTCTTGAGATGATCGGCGGAAAAGTCGGCTCGATGGAAGGCCGCACGATCGATGCCACGTCGTTCTCGGGCGAGAACGAACAATCGATACGTGACGGTCTTGTCAGGAACGGATTCAAACACACCGGAAAAGAGGTGATGTACGACGGTGTCAGCGGACGCATGATACAGACGGACATATTCGTAGGTGTGATCTTCTATCAAAAACTGCACCACATGGTCAGCGGCAAGATGCACGTGCGTTCCCGCGGTCCCGTTCAGATACTGACGAGACAGCCGACGGAAGGAAGGTCAAGGCAGGGAGGTCTCAGATTCGGTGAGATGGAGCGTGACTGTCTGATAGGACACGGTGCCGCCATGGTGATCAAAGATCGTTTGCTCGATGAGTCCGACGGAACGCAACAGTATATCTGCGGCAACCAGAACTGCGGACACGTTGCAATAATGGATCGGCACGGTGCATTGTACTGCCCGGTGTGTAAGAACAATGCAAGCATATACCTTGTTCAGACATCGTATGCATTCAAACTGCTGATGGATGAACTTCTGTCTCTCGGTGTCGCCATGAGGCTTCAGCTGGAGGATTTAAGATGATCGGCATATCCAAAAGAATAGGATCGATAAAGTTCTCCTGCGTTTCGCCGGAAGAGATAAGAAAAATGTCCGCAACGAAGATAATCACGGCGGACACGTACGACGATGAAGGATACCCGATAGAGATGGGTCTCATGGACCCGCACATGGGTGTCATTGAGCCGGGATTGAGATGTAAGACATGCGGATGCAAAGTGGACGAATGTCCCGGACATTTCGGCCACATAGATCTGGCAATGCCGGTAATCCACGTGGGGTTCATCAAAGACATCAAAACGCTTCTGGAGAGTACATGCCGTAAATGCGGGAGACTGATGCTTACCGAAGAAGAGATTGAGGAACGCAGGCAGAACATGGACCGCATCGAAGAACTGGGCGGCGATACCATCGATCTGAAAACATTCTCGAAATTCACGGCAAAGGACGCATCTTCGAAAAGCCTCTGCCCGTACTGCGGTGAAGAGCAGATCAGAATAAAGCTGGATAAACCGACCACTTTCAGAGAGGTCGACGATAACCATAAACTGACGCCGAGAGAGGTGCGCGACAGACTTGAGCGCATATCCGACGAAGACCTGAGAACATTGGGAACGGATCCGGCGACGTGCAGACCGGAATGGATGATATTGACCGCACTGGCGGTTCCGCCCGTTACCGTAAGGCCGTCGATAACGCTGGACACGGGTGACAGGTCCGAGGACGACCTGACACACAAACTGGTGGATGTTCTGAGGATCAACCAGAGACTCAGAGAGAACAGGGATGCGGGTGCGCCGCAACTGATCGTTGAAGATCTTTGGGAATTGTTGCAATACCACGTAACAACGTACTTTGACAACCAGACCTCGGGTATACCGCCCGCCAGACACAGATCCGGACGCCCGCTGAAGACGCTGGCACAGAGATTGAAGGGGAAAGAAGGAAGGTTCAGATCTAACCTGTCGGGAAAACGTGTCAACTTCTCGGCCCGTACCGTCATTTCGCCGGATCCGTTGCTGTCAATAAATGAGGTGGGAGTGCCGATCAAAGCGGCAAGGGAACTTACGGTTCCGGTGCACGTGAATGAACACAACATAAGGATGCTGAAGGAAATGGTCGCCCGCGGCCCCGAGCCGCCGGAGGACGGAACGTATCTTCCAGGTGTGAACTACGTCATACGCTCGGACGGAAGGAGAATGAGGGTCACCGGACGCAACGCGGCGGACATATCCGAATCCGTCGAGGTCGATTATACGGTCGAAAGGCAGCTTGTGGACGGCGATGTGGTTCTGTTCAACAGGCAACCGTCGTTGCACAGGATGTCAATGATGGCGCACCGCGTACGCATAATGCCCGGAAAGACATTCAGATTCAATCTCTGCGTGTGTCCGCCGTACAATGCGGATTTTGACGGGGATGAAATGAATCTGCACGTTCTGCAGAGCGACGAAGCGAGAGCGGAAGCACGCATACTGATGCAGGTACAGGAGAACATACTCTCTCCGAGGTACGGAGGACCGATCATCGGTGCGATACACGACCACATAACCGGAGCGTATTATCTGACTCATGCAAATCCGAAGTTCGATCACACGAGAACATTGAACATTTTGTCGAAGCTGTCGAACATAGAAATGCCCGAACCTGCCGGAACGGCGGACGGGAAGGAATACTGGACCGGAAAACAATTGTTTTCCACGGTCTTGCCGAAAAATCTGCGCGCAACGTTCAAAGCAAGCATATGCCAGAGTTGCGACAGATGTAAAATGGAAGGCTGTGAGCACGATTCGTACGTGAAGGTCAGGGACGGCGTATTGATTTGCGGAACGATCGATGCGAAATCGATAGGCAACAGCAAAGGAAAGATACTTGACCGCATTGCTCGTGACTACGGACCGGAAAGAGTAAGGCAGTTCATCGATGAAGTCACGAGACTTGCGCTCGGTGCGATCATGGACCGCGGATTCAGTACGGGAATAGATGATGAAGACATACCCGAAGAAGCGAAGATGCAGATACAGGAATTCAACAGAGAGTGCATAGACAAAGTGACGTCTTTCGTGCAGTCATACCGCGACGGCACGCTGGACCAGATGCCCGGTCGTTCACTGAGAGAGACGCTCGAAGTGGAAGTGATGAAAGTTTTGGGACAAGCTCGTGACCAGGCCGGACGCATTGCCGGAAAGCATTTGGGTATGGAGAACTCCGCGGTGGTCATGGCAAAGTCGGGTGCGAGAGGATCAATGCTCAACCTTTCTCAGATGGCCGGATGCGTGGGACAGCAGGCTGTCCGCGGTGAACGTCTGTCAAGAGGATATTGGAACAGAACGTTGCCGCATTTCACGAAAGGCGATCTCGGAGCGTACGCAAAAGGTTTCGTATCAAACTCATACAAAACGGGTCTTTCGCCGACCGAGTTCTTCTTCCATGCAATGGGAGGAAGAGAAGGTCTCGTTGATACGGCCGTGAGAACGTCAAGATCCGGATACATGCAACGCAGGCTGATATCCGCATTGGAAGATTTGAAGCTGATGGGCGACGGAACCGTCAGGAACACGGCGGACACGATCATCCAGTTCGAATACGGAGAGGACGGTGCGGACCCGGCGCGTTCGGTGCAGGGGAAGGCGATAGATCTTGACGATCTGTTTGCGGAAGTGCTCGGTGACGATGCCGACAAGCTTTTGGACATAGAGACAAGAGAGGTCGGGGAAGATTACGGCACGATCGAGAAGGATGAGATGGAATTCATAGAGGAAGAGGACGGCGGCTTTGAAGAGCCGGATTTCGGAGGTGAGTGATATGGCAAAGAAGGACACAATGAACGCATTGCTGAAAAGAGGCATCGGCGAGAATACGGCCGAGATTCTTTTGACAAAGTACAGCACCCTCGGTGCCATAAGCGATGCCGGCGTCGAAGAACTCGTCTCGTTGGGGATCACGGAAGAGGAAGCATCATCGGTGATATCCAAGATCGGCAAGAAGACGGCATCGTCCAGATCCGAGAAGCCGAAAAAGGCGGAAGAGATTCAAACGCCGATGGAATTGGTAAACGTGCCGCTGGAGCTTTCGGATGAAGGGAAGCGGCTGAAGGACATAGCAGACCGGAAGGGAATAAAAATTCCTCTGAAGATAATCGTGGACATCGCAAGGCGCCTCAGGAATGCGGACATAGGCGAAGACGTATACGAAAAACTGATTGATGTCGCCGCGCGCATGTACGAGGATCATCGCATGGACCCGAACGAATCGGCGGGTATAATGGCCGCTCAGTCGATCGGTGAACCCGGAACGCAGATGACGATGCGTACTTTCCACTACGCGGGTGTTGCGGAAATAAACGTTACGCTCGGTCTTCCGAGACTTATCGAGATCGTTGATGCCAGGAAAGTTCCGAGTACACCGATGATGACCGTCCGTCTCCTCGGAATGGCGGCGGAGGATGAGAACATAGCGCGCCGCGTATCATCTCAGATAGAGATGACAAATCTCCTCGACATCGCGTCCATACAGACCGACATAACGAACATGAGGCTGATAATTCGCCCGGATTCGCGTAAAATGGACGCACGCGGCGTGACACCCGATGAGATCGTGGACCGCCTGAACAAAGTGAAGGCGGCACGCGGACACGTTGAGATCAAAGAACAGGACATAATAGTCACATCCGATGAACCGTCTTACAAAAAACTGCAGGTAATATACGATGCGATCAAAGGAGTGAAGATCAAAGGCCTCGACCGCATATTCAGAGCCGTTATAAGAAGAGAAGAGAAAGGCGGAAAATGGGTCATATACACCGAAGGCAGCAATCTGGAGGATGTGCTGAAGATCGACGGCGTTGATCGGAGCAAAACGATGACCAACAGTATCCAGGAGATCGCCGATGTTCTCGGTATAGAAGCGGCCAGAAACTCGATAATACGTGAGGCGCACAACACCCTCTCGGAACAAGGTCTGAGTGTGGATATAAGGCACATAATGCTCGTTGCCGACCTGATGACCAACGATGGTTTGGTCAAAGCGATAGGAAGGCACGGAATATCCGGAAGAAAATCAAGTGTGCTTGCAAGAGCGGCGTTCGAAATAACGGCGGCGCATTTGCTGCATGCGGCCATGATCGGAGAGGTGGATCACCTCGACGGAGTGGCCGAAAACATCATAGTAGGCCAGCCGGTAACCCTTGGAACCGGGGCCGTCAACCTGATATATACACCGAGGGAGAATAAACAATGATAGACATAAGCAGAGCATTGAAATCGGCGATATCCACCGGCCAGGTGGAGTTCGGCGTGGGACAGACAGAGAAAGCGGTCAAGAGCGGCAAGGCCCAAATGATCATATTGGCAAGGAACTGCCAGAGCGATTTCCTGAGAGGGGATGTCAAAATCAAGGTGCACATCTATGAAGGCAACAACATGGAGCTCGGCGCCCTTTGCGGTAAGCCATTCTCAGTGTCCGCATTGGCGGTCATTGACAAGGGCAGTTCTAACATCTTAACGCTGTGAGAATATGTCCGCAGATATCGTACTTACCGAAGACACGCTGATGTACATATCACTCTTTGAGACGGTGACAAAGGCGAATGTCATAGACTGCATGGATGCCGATGACAAATTGGTGTTCGTAGTGGAAGCGGGGCAGGGCAACATCGCCGTCGGTAAGAAAGGGGAGCATGTGATCAAGCTGAAAGACCGCACGGGAAAGAACATTCAGGTGGTCGAATATTCCGATGACCCGGAACAGTTCGTTAAGAACATATTTCACATATACGGGCCGCAGAAAGTGGTCGTTGAGCAGCGCGGTAACATAACGCACGCAACGATAACGGTCGATCCGAAGCTCAAAGGGCGCGCGATCGGCAAAGAGGGAAAGAACCTGCGCATAGCAAGGGACATAGTGAACAGGCACCATGAGATACAGAGCATAAGCGTTGACTGATCCGTCAACAACGACATCAAAGAGGTATCCGCTCAACTTCCAGTCTGTCGGCGGTTGGGTATTCTTCGATGACGTAACATTTGAACGGCAACTCGTCCGCTATCTCTTCGACGATCCATGGTGCCGTCTCAATTCTTTTTTTCGCAAGGTTGATGAACATGAGCGCATCCGGAACATCGTATTCGTTGCGGAGCAACATGGCCGCGCCGTCAAGATCGTCCGCATATACGATTCCCTTCAGTATCGTTCCGTCTTCGGTAACAACGTCATATTCGCAAGCGATTCTCTCGGCTGTGCGGATCAGCCGTTTTCTCAACTGAACGGAATCTTTGAACGATGACGAGCAGAAATGTATATTCACGCCGGAAAATTTTTTAACAAGTTGCTTCGCAACCTTCTCGGAACCGAGTATCGCGGAAGACAACTCATCCTTCAACTCGTATTTTTTGGAATCCATCATGCTCCAGTTGCTCTCCGAGAATTCCAATTCGTTGAGATTGATAAAATCCGCGCCGAAGGAAGAAACATCCGAGATCAGTTTTTCCAGTTGCGGCATCAGGTCGGGTATTGCGGGAACCTCTATGCCGATATCCATCTTCGCTGACGATATGATTTTACTCAGATTCGTGGTTCCGATGTTCTCCCACACGCCGACGGGAGGATGAAATCTTATTTCATCGAGGCCGGCGGCCTCAAGCATCGCCGCCTTGTCGGGATCGATGGTCGAGGTGTACAAGTGTATATGATGTTCTTTTCCGAATCTTTCTTTGAGCATGCGTATCGTGTCTGTGGTGCGGCCGATGTCAAGCAACGGGTCACCGCCCGTGATCCCGGTGCCGGCGGCATCCATGGATTCCGCTTCCGCGATGATTCCTTCGTTCCCGTGAACTTTCTGTTCATTGGCATAGGTCACGTTCCGCCCTCTTTTTTCATCGGAGACCGGGCAGTAGAAGCAACCGGTCGCACAAACGCCCGTCAGGAACAGGACCATTTTGCTTCCGTTCATACAATGTTCGCAACCATCGGCAAGATCTCCGCGGTACAGCGATCCGCATTTCATTTTCCTGATCATCGGTTTCTTCGGAAGTACAATGTTTTAATAATCTTTCCGATATTTCGCATTCGATCATGAGGAAGGACACACGCATTATTCTGGCGCTCGATGAGACGGATCCCGTGAAGGCACTGAAAGTGGCAGACGACGTTAAGGAATATATCGATGCGGTCAAAGTGAATTGGCCGCTTATCCTTTCGGCAGGCCCGGAAGTGATAACGCGTTTGTCGAAAATGACGGACGTTATATGTGATCTCAAAGTTGCGGACATACCCAATACGGCATCGCTGATCGTGAAAGGAGCGGTGGAAAGAGGCGCAAGTGCGGTGATCGTCCATGCGTTCACCGGAGAGGATTCATTGGAAGCGGCGGTCGATGCGGCAGGCGGCGCGGAGATATATGCGGTCACGGAGATGAGCCATCCCGGAGGTGTAACGTTTACATCGAAACACGCGGAAGAGATGGCAAAGATCGGCGTAAAATGCGGCGTTGCCGGATTCATAGCACCGGCCACGCGTCCGGAGAGGATATCGGCGATAAGAAAAGTGATCGGTTCCAAGAAAATATTATCGCCGGGTGTCGGAACTCAGGGAGGCAGTGCGGCGTCCGCCATATCCGCCGGTGCCGATTACGTGATAGTCGGAAGATCCGTTTACGGATCGCCGAATCCGAAAAAAGTGGCGTCGGAGATGGAAAAAGAGATACGTTTCGTGCTTTGATTCCCACGCGTATGCATACGTATTGTAATGCATGTGAAAGCATATTTATATCCAATTGTTAATCAACCGTCATTCTGTAGAATGGAGAATACAAATGCGTCGTCCTAAAGAGGATTGGGAAAGCCGGACAGGCGGTAAGAACGGATGGTTCTCGAGTAACTGGTGTACATTGACGGTATTGTTGGCGATAGTCATGATCGCTTTCATACTGAGAGTTTTCTTCGCTTACGGTACATCTGCGGGTGGAGGTTTTGCATTATCCGGAGGTTCGGATGCCGCTTATCACCTGTACGTGATCGAACACATACTCAGGACGGGCGGACATGTCATCACGGATCCGATGCTCAATTATCCGTTCGGAGGGCTGAATTACAACCCGCCGCTGTTTGATTGGTCAGTTGCAATGGCAGCTTATCCGCTCACATTGTTCGGTTTCTCGACGGCGGAGGCGGCGAGCGTGGCACTCGTCTTCACAACGGCGATCGTCGGCGCGCTGACATGTATTCCGGTATATCTTCTGGCAAAGGAGATGTTCAGCAGGAGAGCCGCAATCGTTGCGACGGCGTTCTTTGCGATATCGTCGGTCGCGATCATAAAAACGGTCTTCTCCAACGGAACGGAAAGCGCATACTTCGTGCTCTTCTTCGTGCTGACGACGCTGTTCCTGCTGAGGGCGGTGAAAGCACTGAAAAAGCCGGAATCGAATCTTTCACCGATAGACGGCATACTTTCACCGTTCAAAGACAAAAAGGTATTCAGAAACATGCTGTTCGCATGTCTTTCGTTGATCGCGTTGCAATTGTCATGGATCGGATTCTATTCGGTCATTCTGCTGATATCGATCATAATGGTATTCCACGTGATGGTAGACAGGTTCAGGGGAGAGAATGCCGCCGGATACGTCTCAATTTACGGCTCGGTAATGCTGTTCTCCCTGCTCGTGAGCGCATTGTATTATGTTGCGGTCATGGGTATGACGATGGTAACAGCGGGACCGCTCTTCCTGGCTCTGTTATTGATCGCCGTTTCATTGATAATGTCTTCACACCGCATTTGGGTCATATCAATGCCGTTATCGCTGATAATCGCGGTAATCTCATTACTGGCGGTGTCCTTCATATCGCCTTCGCTGTTCCACGCGATGACATCCGGCTTCAGTCCTTATGCGGATGCCAAGTTCGGTGTTCTGCTGACGGCGTACGCACCCGTCTCACTGGCTTCACAGGCGGTGTTTGCCGGGCTGGTGACAATGTGGTTCGCATTCATTGTTCTCGGATACATGCTGATAAGGTTGCCCAGGAAGGCAGATTCACCGTCGCACGTATTCATCATACCGTGGTTCGCAGTGTTGATATATCTGAGCTGGAGGAACACGGATCTCGCGTATCTGGCCGCACCAATGTACGCAATCGGTGCCGGCGTAGTGATAATGGGCGTGTTACGGCGCGTCAACATCAAAGAATACATAGAAAATTTCAAAGGATCAACGTTCAGGTCGGTATGGAGAAAAATGCTCAAACCGATACCGCTCGTTGCCGTACTCGGAACGGTGTTCGTGCTTCTGGCACCCAATGTTCTTTATGCGATCGATGCCAGCATACCGAGCAACGACAAAGCAAGACAGAACGAGGAAATGTACACGGTCGGCTCAAACGGGCAGTTCAACCATCTGGGCGCAACGAACTACTTTATAAGGGACAGCGACTGGAACATGATGACGGCGTGGGATTATCACTCAGGCGGCAACAAGTCGGGAGCACTCGTAACGTGGCTGGACTACGGAGCGGAAGCGGTCGTCCACGGGAATTTCAGTGTAGTGGCGGATCATTTCGGAAACGGTTATTCGGCCGCATCAAACATACTGTTGGGGACGGCATCGGAAGCATTGACCGTCATGGCGGTTCGGTTGCTCATGAGCGACCCGTCCGTATTGGACGGCGATGCGGTGCCGGACGAGGTACGCGACGAGTTGAGAAAGATAATATGGGAAGGAAGGGTCACAATTTCGGATGCGGGTGCCGATACATCCAATACAAACTTCGTGAGAACGAATCCGAACATCTTCGGCCCGGTAATATTGAACATATCGGAAGAGAACGCGATGTACCTCGTTGCCGCGAATTACATAACGTCAATGCTCACGGACGGCGAGATCGCCGAGATGTACAACCGCATAATCGAAGAAACCGGACATGAGATAAGCTATATCGGTGTGTCCGGGAACATGTTGCCGATATACTTCGGCGACGGAGGCTTCTTCAGTACGATAGCGTACCTTAACGACTATTATCTGGACAGGAACAGTTCCCCGTCCAAGTTCTACACCGCGGGCATACCGCAGTTCGGGTTCTTCTACACATACACGGCCGCGATGTACGAGACGATGATGTGGAAAACGCTCATAGGAATGTCGCTGGAAGAATTCAGACTGGCGACGAACACTCCAAACCTTTCGTTCAATGAGATGATGAGAGGTCTGATGTTAAGCGACGGTACGATAAGGGCGGTTCCCGGCTACGGTCTCACCAATTTCGCGGTGGACGGATGGTGGGTAATGTACAACCCGGAGGGAACGGCCGCAGGAGCTCCGGCCGACGGGTGGATATTACTCCCCAGTGCGGAGGCCCAGATGAGACAGATCGAGGACGGAGGAGTGATTAACTACTTCGGCGGAATGGCATTCCTCAAATATTCGTCGGATAACGTATTGTTCGAGGGAAGCGTGTCAAGCGATGTTACGGACCCGTCGAAGCCCGTAAGCGGTATGACGGTCGCATTCTTTGACGGTGCCGGCGAACTTATCGGCATGACGGTCACCAACGATCGGGGCAGATTCGGCGTTACCGTGGACCCCGCGGTGACGGTATCCGAAATCAGGATATACAGCGGCCCGGTCGGGTCCATGGAAGTGATGATATACGAAGTGACGACCGGCGACATTGAGATAACAATCCCGTACTCTTCCGTGACGGGCATAATGATAGAGGCGGACCACATAGATCTGAACGAAGCGGTAATCGAAATGGTCGGAAGGATATCCGGCGAAACATACAGATTCAGTCCGAACTCGTACGGTGAATTCGAAAGGAATGTGGTGCCCGACACGTACGCGGTCACAATGACATTCAGGAACCAGTCGATATACACGGGATCGTTCACATTGTATCCGGGAGAGATGAATGTCGGCGATATCAGCGTAAGATCCGTATTGGTCGAGATAAGTGTATTCAACAGACTGGCGGCCAGCGTAAGGGTTGCCGTTCATGACAACGACCCGGTCTCCAATGTGGAGATCGTCAGAATCGGTGATCCTCTGTTCGACCCGATAGTCGCGGAGATAGAGTCCAACGGAATTGCCAGAGCATCCGTGGCACCGGGCGAATATGCGGTAAGACTGCAGGATAATGCATTCAAAGGAGAGGGAACGTGGATGATTGCATCGTTCTCGACGACGGCGTCACTGTCCACAACGTTCTTCAATGCGACACTCGGATCAACCGCGAGGGTCAGCGCGTATCTGGTGGAAGCGACAACGGTCCAGATCGAAGGCGTGTTGAAAGGAGATATAATAACGCTGGTGAACGGCGCATACCTTCTCAGGAACACATACACCGCAACGATGATCGCCGATACGGTCGGGACGGTTGAGATGGTGGTGCCGACGGGCGACTACGGAAACGCATCGACGTACACGGCATCGGTGACACGCGGCGACAGGACCGTATACGTCAACGTTCCGGAAGATTCGGTTATAGACGTATCGGACTTTAATGCGATGTTCGAATCATACACGGAAGTCGAGATCGAGATGAGACATGACGGGGAAGCGGTCGCCGGAATGGTCACGTTCATCGACACATCGGGCGACAGTCCGAAGATAATCGTTGTCTCGGTAAGTGCCGCAGAAAACGGAAACAAAACAACGGTGCACCTTCCGGACGGAGTGTACACGATGTACGCGCATTCCAATCTTGCACTGAAGAAGGCATTCATCGGAGCCGTTACCGTAGCCGACGATGAGGTGTCGGGCGACAGCCGCACCAATGCCGAGGACGGTTTGATAACAATCGATCTGCGAGACGCAATACTCGTAAGCGGAGAAGTCCGATACACCGCGGCCACCACGACGAGGGTGGCATTCGTACCGGTAATAATAACAACAACGATCGGCGGCGAGAAGTACACCATAGTAACGTCGACCGATGCATACGGCGCATACTGCGTCATGTTGCCGACGGGTAACAGATACCTTGCCAACACGGAGACGTTCTTCGGTCTGTTCCTGAGACAGGCAACCGACCAGATAATAGCGCAGGCAACCGATACAAGCGACAGGACGAGCAGGAACATAACGGTCAACGTCAGCGGCGACGGCGTACCGACCGACAATGACAGCGAGATCGATGTCGGTCAGTTCTATGATATTACGGCGGTACAAGCCCTCGTCGGAGATACGCTCACCGATGTCCTTACGTACAATTTCTCCGCCTTGAGCGCGACAAGGGCCACATTGATACTGTACAACAACACGAATGAACAGATGAGAATCACGCTCATGTCTCCGAATGCGACATTCGGTACCGGATCCAATCCGGACAGAGGCGTGACCGAAGTGGCGATGATCGGTGCCAACCAAAACAGAACCGTGACAATAAACTACGTGAGCGGAGTCATGCCGGAGATTGACGTATACCTGAAGCACAATGTCACCGGCGATGACACTCCGGACGGCGTCATTGATCTCGAAGGACCCATATCTTCTCTCGATTTGGATAAAGATATCAACTTTGTCATAACGTCATCGACACCGAATCAGACCTCGACCACTTCAAGGATAAACATAACGCTTCACAACACAAGCGATGCGGCACAGTTCGTGGTCATGAGAGCGGCAACGGATGACGTGTCTTTCTGGATAGGCGGCAACACCTCCGAAGGAGAAGCACTCACGTCGGTGCCCATAACCGCGAGCGGCATGCCCGTAAGAATAGATTTCCCGCAGGGCGATATGCCGCTCATTGAGATATTTGTAATATCTCCGGCCAACAACATGAAAATAT
>Ga0123353_10000758_pt1 | contig 39203 bp, 34 predicted proteins | sample TergutLab28metaG_3_FD_92763 | JGI IMG/M metagenome (GOLD analysis project Ga0123353, IMG submission 92763) | Labiotermes labralis P3 segment gut microbial communities from Petit-Saut dam, French Guiana - Lab288 P3 | ecosystem: Host-associated > Arthropoda: Insects > Digestive system > Gut ... | reverse complement strand
GTTCGATTACTGGTTCGGGTTCAGACTTTGCCACCGGCGTTTTCGTTGACAGCGCAACAGGAAGTTCAATTATCTTTGACATTTTTTCATCCGCATCAGCCAAATGATATTTTATCAGTATCTTTATGCCTTTAACATCCTGCTGATGTTCCGGTATCCAAGCCAAATCTGCCAAACATGGAATTTCCGGCGCAATCTCGCCCATATTCACACAAGTAGTAGTGATCGATAATCCTTCAATCTTCTCGGACAATGTCACCGATGGAATCATTGCGAACGTGTTGGCGGTTATTTTTATTTGCTGTGTTTGCTTTTCGCCGATAGGAATATCCGTCCACTGAATTTCTGTCGGGTCAGTTGTCAGCGCTAATTCAATCGGCGGCGCTTCGGGCGCCTTTGGGGATTTCTTGGACAACAATAAAACAAGCAGAATCACCACAACCAAAAATGCCGCAAAAAGCACCAACCACAGCACATGCTTTGGCATGGATTTTTTTACGTCATTGATAGTGGTCGTTACGCTTTGCATACAATTATTGAACCCTTACCACATGACAGCTGGTGCCCTGGAATTTCGTCAGCTGGTCGCACAGCTTTTGTGCGGAATCTATATCCTGCATCGGTCCGATACGCAGACGATACAGACGCGCGCTACTCGCGTTTTGTCCCAGATCACCCACTCCGCGTTCATCAACCGCGAAAAATACCATGTTACGATACGGCGTCAGCAAGCCTTGACCTTCGTCACCGCTGAACTTATTCAGTAATTTAGTCCAATAATCATTCAAAGCCTTTACAGATGTATCCGATTTTAACTCCACCGCAACGCCCACTTGGTTAGAGCTGATAATCGGAATATCCGGTTGGGGCAAAAATGCGCCTGCTGTATTTCGCTCTGCCGGCAACATATTTACGCCACGCGTACCGGCCCCGCCACCCGATGGCGGCGCGCCATACTGCATCGGCACCTGCATCATCATTGGCGGCTGGAATCCCTGATCAAATCCGCCCGGCTGCATGTCATAATCTATCATTTGCATTTGTCCGGCATTCATCGGCATTCCGCCATATCCTACATTATTCAGCGACTGCGAAGAATTAATGCTGCGCATCACATTTGCTTCGGCCAGTGCCATCACGCTGGCAGTATCGGCAATCAAGAACGGTTTTGCGCGTTTCTTAATGCATACTATGCGCTGTCCCGAACGCAATACCATATCACCGACTGCTTCGACAATCAGCAGTCTGCCATTTTCTCCATCCGTGCGGAATCCGACCGGGCTTTCGCCACCTTCGACCAAGATCGACACAACTGGACGCTGGGTCATCGCGATAACCTTGTCACCAAAGTCGATATAGGTAAAGATTCTATCGCGCCACACACGCTCCGGCGCAATCACAAAATCATCCGGATTCGGCACGAAAATATCTAAATCGAACCGGAATTCGCTGGGGTCTATCTTCATAGTTTTTATCCAGCCGTAATCTTCGCCATCAACACCCATAACAGAATTATTGGACGATGCCTTTTTGAATATGGAATTCATGCCATTTGTTGTTTGTCCGCCGCCATTACCACCCGCATTTGGCAGGTTGCCGCGCCCTTCCAAAACTACATCAACTTGGGAATAAGTGATTTCGCTGGAATTCGAAGGTTCGGACCGCAGATAGAACAAGTATTTATTTCCAGATTTTCCGGTGATAATAAGGTTCGTATCAGATCCTTGGTTTGTTGGCGTTGGTGTTAAAAAGAAAGTTCCGCCGCCGCGTGTCGGAGAAAAGTCAAATAATCCATCATTGCCGACCATACCGTCTTCTATGGCTTCCCCTGGCGGCAGATTCACCATGGTCACCATTCCATTGCGCAGCTTTATTGGCAATACCACGCCGGGGCTCCAAGTCAGCTGGGCGAATCCCGGCTTTATACTGCCCGCAGACATATTAGCCTCTGGATTATCCCAGGCATCCTGCACGCCGAAATCATCGGCGCGTGCCACAGGCGCACATAGCACAGAGAACAGAGCACAGAGCACAAATAATTTTTTCATAACTTTTCCTTCCAATTTCATAAAATCCGTTACTGCACGAAATCAAGCGGATCGCCGCCACCGACTTCCACCTTGTATTCCGACACTTGGATTCCCAGCGGATTTTCCAACCTCGCACCCCATTTTACTTCTTGTGCGGAAGTCAATCCTACTACAATAGTAAAATCTTTTGCCGTGGTCTGTCCAGCACTATCTGAAGTACAGAACCATCTGAAATTTACCGCGAATCTATCGTTCCCCCGCGGTTCTATCCGTTGGAACTCCACAGGACACGAAAACAATGGATCCGGAGTATCCTTCATAAACGCCGACCACAGCAAGGTATTCGTAAATCTCGCATAAACTTCGCGCGTGGACCACTGATAGACGGAGCCTTCCGGGCTGCGCCATTTCAGCCGCATAATTCTGACATCCGGGACAATTTCATTGCGCGCCCGGATGTATTCCTTGATAAAGCTTTCCTTGTACGCATTCAGAGTTTTATCGTTTACGGGCAGCGGACGGATTTCAATTATTTGGTTTTCAACACGTTTTGTATTCAGCAGAAAAACCTGGGTTCTGGACAACGGAAACATATTAGACAACGACAAAACCATCGCCAAGGCGGTGGCACAGGCGACAGCAAACACAAAAGACATCATGCGCGCAGTTAAAACTTGTGGTTCTATTACGGCCATTTTCTGCGAAAATCTCCCTTCTTTGCGCGATTGTAGTAAAATTTTCGCAGGCGGCGCAAGGGAAAAATAAAGGCGGAGGAAAGAAGTAGAAAGTAAGAAGTTGAAAGTAAAAAGGTTCGCCTTTGTTTTTTTGCTTGCCTTAAAAAAGATAAGCTATTATAATACTTTCCGCTTGATTTCTAGATTTAATATGGTATCGTGCGCGAGCTAATTACCGGATAGAATGGGGTGAAATCCGCACAAAAGGGAGTTTTAGGGGCATAGTTCAACGGTAGAATAGAGGTCTCCAAAACCTTTGGTGTGGGTTCGATTCCTACTGCCCCTGCCAAAAAAATGAAACTGAACACATGAAAAAACTAATCGAATACATAAAAGCAGTCCGTTCCGAATGGTTCAAAATCGTATGGCCACCGCGTGACGCCGTTGTTCGCGCTACGATTATGATCCTTATATTTTCAGGAATCGCGGCATTGTTCTTTTTTATAACCGATAGTATTTTGAATGCGTTGGTAAGCTGGATATTCTAAACATAAGGTTTGCGTGAATGAATTGGTACGTCGTCAATGTTCATACCGGATGCGAAGATAAAGTTGCGCGTGAATTGCGTGAACAGATCGATGCACGTAAACTGAACCCTATGTTCGGCGAGATTTTGATCCCTACCCGCGAAGTAACCGAAATCAAGGCCGGCAAACGCGTAAAGTCTGAAAAGAAATTCTTTCCTGGGTATATCGTCGTTCAAATGAACATGACGGATGAAACTTTCTCGCTTGTAAAGCTGCATCCGCAAGTTGTGATGTTCCTGGGGCAAAAGCAAAAACCTGTGGCGATTACCGAGGAAGAAGCCCGCCGTCTGATGCGTCAGATGGAAGAAGGCACGACCATTACCGATGAAACGGTATACGAAGTCGGTCAGGAAGTCCGCGTGATTGACGGCCCATTTATGAACTTTAATGGCATTGTTGCTGAAGTAGATAATGTAAAGCAAAAGATGACCGTTACTGTTTTGGTATTCGGGCGTGAAACCAGCGTTGGCTTGGATTTCAGCCAGGTAGAAAAAGTTTAATAGAGAAGCAAAAGTTTCTCATTAAAAAATGTGGTAGAAGCAGCCACTTCGCACCACAAACTCTTAAATAGGAGAATAAAATGGCAAAGAAAGAGTACAAGGGGACAGTAAAACTGGTTGCCCCCGCAAAACAGGCGAATCCGTCGCCTCCGATTGGCCCAATTTTGGGCGCGAATGGCGTTAATATCGCCGAATTCTGCAAACAGTTTAATGATGCGACCAAAGACATGGAAGCCGGCACGCCGATTCCTGTGATTATCACGGTCTATACGGACCGCAGCTTTGAATTTACTATGAAGCTGCCCCCGGTGTCATACTTTATTAAAAAGGCATTAAAATTAAAGTCCGGTTCGAAAAAACCGGGACGCGAATTTGTCGGAACTCTGTCTATGGCAGAAATTCGTAAGATTGCCGAAGAAAAAATGCCTGATTTGAATTGCTCTACCGTTGATGCGGCTGCGAAGATTGTCGCCGGTCAATGCCGTTCCATGGGCGTAAAGGTGGAGGAATAAGATATGAAGACCACAAAAAGAATTAAAACTTGGGAAACATTGGATTCCAAAAAAGTTTATCCGATTGCCGAAGCGATTGAAGTCTTGCGCAGCTTTACCAGCAAGAAGTTCGACGAAGCTTTTGAAATCGCAGTTCGTTTGGGTATCGATGTAACCAAAGCAGACCAAAATATTCGCGGAATGCTGTCCTTACCGCATGGTACTGGCAAAAAAGTTCGCGTTGCAGTTATTACTGCTGATAAATCGGATGAAGCAAAAAAAGCTGGTGCGGAAGTTATCGGTGGCGAAGATTTGATTGATAAGATTGCTGGCGGATTCTTGGAATTCGACCGAGTAATTGCAACCCCGGATATGATGCCAAAAATGTCAAAAGTCGCCCGCGTCTTGGGGCCAAAAGGTTTGATGCCGAATCCAAAGCTTGGCACGGTTACTAATAATATAGCTGAAGCAGTTGCCACCGCCAAAGCAGGCCAGATTGAATATCGCGCAGAAAAGAAAGGCATTATTCATGCTGGACTTGGCAAGATGTCATTCAAGAATGAACAGTTGGTTGAAAATGCTGTTGCACTGATAGACCAATTGAAAAAAGTGAAACCATCATCCAGCAAAGGTCAGTATATCCTGGGCATTTCTGTGTCCACGACACAGGGACCTGGCTTGAAGGTTACTATATAACCAATTGTTGTAGGAGAAAAGGAGAGATACAAATACAAAAGGCTGAATTATGAAAGTTTTGGGTGTAATCAAGTCTCCTGATTGGGGTCCGCAACTCAAAGGGTTATTTGAACCTTTAGGTCATATAGTTCTTTGTGCAATGGTGGATGAATTTGGGAAAAGAGCTGGTTGGAGTGCAAAATTTCCATATAAATATATACAAGGTAAGCCAAAGTATATAATTACAGATGTATTTGATAATCAATTTGACGCATATATTACAGCAGTATGCTTTCGCGAGCAGGGTTATGTAACAAAGCAGAGAAACGTAAACAAATAAAAAAGATTCTTGTCCGAGACTGATGGGGTAGAAATACTCAAAAAACAACCCATCATAGACAAAAGAGTTCTGCTCTTTTGGGACACGAAGGAGCCCCGGCCTTAAAAACCGGAAAATAAACAAAAGCAAAAGGATAAAGCAGATGAAGAAAGAAGATAAATCATCGCTTATATCGTCTTTGCAGGCTACAATCGCAAACGCTAACGGAATTTTCGTTATCGAAAATCACGGTATTACCGTGAAAGATTTCGAAGCTTTGCGCCGCGAACTGGCCCCGATTACTTCGGTCTTCAAGGTCGTCAAAAACCGCTTGTTCAAACTGGCGGTACGCGGAACCTCATTCGAAGGTGTGTCCGAATTCATGCAGCGCCCAACTGCAATCGCAATTGCGACCGACAGTTTGGCGGTGACCAAGGTTTTGGCTAAATTTGCCGAAACTCATCCGACGGTATCTATTGTCGGTGGGAAAATGGATGCGGATTTGCTGGATGCAAAAGCGATAGAACAATTGTCCAAACTTCCGTCATTGCTGGAAATCCGCGGAACAATCGCGCGTATATTGGTAGAACCTGCATCGCGCCTTGCACGTGTTTCTGGGGAATACGGAAAAAAGAATTAAAAATCAAAAGGAAACAAAAATGGCTGATATCAAAAAAATCGTTGAAGAATTGTCAAAATTAAGCGTTTTAGAAGCTGTTGAATTGTCCAAGGCCTTGGAAGAAGCTTGGGGTGTTTCTGCAGCGGCGGCGGTTGCGGTTGCGGCAGGACCGGCGGCAGCGGCAGCGGAAGAAAAGACTGAATTCGATGTGGTCTTGGCTGACGCAGGCGCGAACAAGCTGGGCGTTATCAAAGCTGTAAAAGACGCGACCGGACTGGGACTGGGCGAGGCGAAAGCGTTCGTCGAATCTGCGCCGAAAGTTGTGAAAGAAGGCCTGTCCAAAGACGAAGCCGAAGCCTTGAAGAAAAAGCTGGAAGAAGCCGGCGCCAAGGTGGAGCTGAAATAACCATAAGCAGTGAAAGAATCGCAGTTAGCAGTTAAAAATGCTGGCTGCTTTTCTGCACTGCGGATTATTTTGGGATTGCAAACATGCAATTCTTGAATAATTCAATTACTGCGCATTAGAAGTTGTGTCGCTTGCAGAGATGATAAACCTGCGAAAAGCCCTAAACTACTAACCGCTAACAACGGAGTGTTGAGATGGCTGTCATCCATAAATTCAGAAAATATTTTGGAAAAAGTTTGTTAAAGACGCCTCTGCGTGATTTGGTCGAAATTCAGTATAATTCTTATCGGGATTTCCTGCAGGAAGATGTCGCGCCCAGCGCACGCAAAAACATCGGTTTACAGAATGTTTTTCGTTCCGCGTTTCCCATCAAAGATTATGCCGGTGTCGCCGACCTTGAATTCGTGGAATACACGTTGGATAAACCGCAGTATAATGTTAAAGAGTGCATGCTGCGTAATCTTACTTACAGTACTCGTTTGAAATTAAAGTTGAAATTAATCATTTGGGATATTGCGGAAAACGGCAAAAAGACTTTGCGCGATATCAAAGATCAAGAAATATTCATGGGCGAAGTTCCAATGATGACCGAACGTGGAACTTTTGTATCGTCCGGTGTCGAACGTGTGATTGTTTCGCAGATGCATCGCGCGCAAGGTGTTGTTTTTGGACTTACCAAAGAAGCAAAAACTGTGGACGCAACGAATGCGACTTACACCGCGCGTATTATTCCGGAACGCGGGTCTTGGATTGATTTTGAAGAAGCCAAGGGCGTTATTTATGCGCGTATCGACCGCAAGCGCAAAGTGCCGACCACTGTATTGCTGCGCTGCCTGCCGACAAAAGAAGACGAAAAGAAATTCGAAGCCGACCCACGCAAAGCCGCAGTTCGCGGAATGAGTGACAGCGAGATTTTAGCAGAATTCTACAAGAAGATTTCTCTTACCTTTGATGGAAAATTCTGGAATGGAAAGACTGCAGACTTTAAAGACTTGGGCAACTATCGCCTGAACTATGACCTGTTGGATGCTAAATCTCATAAGCCGATTGCGACCAAAGGCGAGCGTATGAACGCCAAAAAATGGGAAAAACTGTTGGCCGGGAGCAAGGAATTCTCTATCGCTGCGGATGCCATAGTTGGTGAATATTTGTTTGACGCTATCCAACAAAATGGTGAGGTTCTGTTTGCCAGCGGCGCTGAAGTCTCTGAAGAAATTTTGGCGGATATCGAAAAACTGAATGTCAAAAATATTTCCATCATTTCTATTGATAATATGTTCTATGGCGCGCATATGCGCAATACATTGGTCGCGGATAAAACCGCAACGCGTGATGAAGCATTAATAGAAATCTATAATGTCATTCGTCCGGGTGAAAGACCGACAGTCGAAGCAGCGGCGGCTTTGTTCGCACACCAAGGATTCGATTCTTCGTATTATGATTTATCTGCGGTCGGTCGGTTTAAAATGAATAAAAGACTGCGTTTGGATTCTGGGAAAAAACCGGAAGACGACCGTTTGCTGACAAAGCGTGATTTCCTGGCAGTATTGAAAACCTTGGCGGATATTATTGACCACAAGGATGTTATCGACGACATCGATAACTTGTCCAACCGTCGCGTGCGCACTGTCGGCGAATTGCTGGAACAACAGTTTCGCATCGGTATGGCACGTATTGAAAGACTGGTGCGCGAACACCTTGCATCGCCAAACATTTCGAATTTAAAGCCGCAAGATGTGATTAATGTAAAACCTCTGACTGCGTTAATTGCGGAATTCTTTGGCACCAGCCAGTTGTCGCAGTTTATGGATGCTTATAATCCGCTGGCGGAATTGGAGCACAAGCGTTTGATTTCCGCGATGGGTCCAGGCGGATTAAATCGCGACCGCGCAGGCATCGATGTCCGCGACGTTCATCCGACACATTACGGCAGACTCTGCCCTATACACACGCCCGAAGGCGCGAACATCGGATTGATTAATCACTTGGCGTCATATGCTCGCGTGAATCCTTATGGATTTATCGAAACCCCATACTATGTTGTGAAGAACAGCAAGGTTACAGAAGACATCGTTTATCTGACCGCTGATGAAGAAGCAGGACACAAAATCGCACAAGGCAACTCTGCAATGACCCCATCAGGCGCTTTATCCGAAGAAGTCGTGACTGCGCGCGTAGATGGCGAAACTGTAAAGATTGCGCGTGAAGAAATCGACCTGATCGACGTTGCACCGCGCCAGATTGTATCTATTGCGCCGGGACTTATCCCGTTTATCGAAAACGACGACGCGAATCGCGCGTTGATGGGTTCAAACATGCAGCGTCAAGCGATTCCGCTTATGCGCGTTGACGCGCCGCTGGTCGGTACCGGTATCGAACGCGAAGTCGCGCGTGACAGCCGCACTGTAAAAGTTGCAAAGCATTCAGGCGTTGTCGAATCTGTCGATGCAAACCGCATTGTGGTGAAAAGTATGAACAGCCGCAATGTCGTTACCGGTGTTGATATTTATAACTTGGAAAAATTCCAAAAGTCTAATTCGGAAACCTTGGTGCATCAAAAGCCCCTCGTAAAAGTTGGCGATCGCGTTCAAGTCGGTGATATTATTGCGGACGGTTCCAGTACCAGCTTTGGCGAATTGGCATTGGGAAAGAATGTTTTGGTGGCGTTTGTGCCTTGGCGCGGATATAACTTTGAAGATTCGATTGTGATTTCTGAAAAGATTTCCCGCGATGACGTGTTTACCAGCATCAAAATCGTAGAGAAAGAATTCAAAGCACGCGATACTCAATTGGGGCCGGAAAGCTTTACACGCGATATCCCGAATGTTGGTGAAGAAGCGCTGAAGAACTTGGACGAAAGTGGAATTATCTATATCGGTTCCCATGTGAAGCAAGGCGATATTCTGGTCGGACGCGTTTCGCCGAAATCAGAATCTCTGCTGACACCGGAAGAATCATTGCTGCGCAGCATCTTTGGTGAAAAAGCTTTGTCAGTAAAAGACACTTCCTTGCGCGTTGGTCCGAATGAAGAAGGCGTCGTGATTGGCGTTAACGTTCTGACCAGACACGGAGTGAAGAAAGACGAACGCACACAAATGATAGAGCTGCAAAAAATCGAACAAATCAACAAAGATCGTGAAGAAGAAATTGCAATTTTGGAACGCGGCTTTGCGACGCAGGCTTTTCAGACTGCTGAAGGCTTGGTTATCGAAGGCGGCGTGGGAAGCATAAAACCATTCATTGGGAAAAAGCTGACTGCGGAAGTCTTTGAAGGAATCCGCCCTGGTGACATGAAAAAGATTTCTGTACGTGGTAAAGAGCAACAGGCAAGAATTGACGAGCTGCGCGAACAACACGTAATCGTTCTGAAAAACTTGAATGAAAAAGCTGATGGTGAAATATCTCGCGTGACGGAAAGTAACTCTCTAAACGCTGGTGTATTAAAAGAAGTTAAAGTTTACATCGCCCATAAGATGAAACTGCAACCGGGTGACAAGATGGCGGGACGCCACGGGAACAAAGGCATTGTTTCAAAGGTTGTGCCAATCGAAGACATGCCGCATATGGAAGACGGAACGCCGGTTGATATCGTTCTTAATCCGTTGGGTGTGCCATCGCGTATGAATATCGGCCAGATTTTGGAAACTCACCTTGGTATGGCTGCGCGTGAATTGGGTAAGCAAATCGGCGAAGCCCTGGATGAAGTAAAGGCACGTCGCGCAGTAACAGATGACCTGCGTCAGATGATTGGCAAAGTCTATGGCAAAGAAACCGCGGCCACATTGGAAAAAATGACGGACACGGATGTTCGCGCCCAAGCGGCTTTACTGCGCAGCGGAGTATCCATGGCGACACCTACATTCGACGGCGCGATGCCTGATGATATTAAAAAGATGCTGAAGCTTGCGAAGCTTCCAGAAAGCGGACAGTTTACTTTATACGACGGTATGACCGGTGAAAAGTTTGCGCGTCAAGTAACAGTCGGCGTAATGCATATGCTAAAGCTGCACCACCTGGTAGATGAAAAAATCCACGCGCGTTCTGTCGGATCATACTCACTGGTTACGCAACAGCCGCTGTCTGGTAAAGCACACAATGGTGGTCAGCGTTTGGGTGAAATGGAAGTCTGGGCATTGGAAGCGCATGGCGCATCTCACTTGATTAAAGAAATGTTAACGGTGAAATCGGACGACATTGCGGGCAGAAACAAAATGTACGAAACGATCATCAGCGGAAGCTATGACATCCAAACCGGTACGCCAGAGGCATTTAATGTCTTAACGCGTGAATTGCGCGGGCTGGGCCTGGCCATGATGCCAAAGAAGATTGATTAAAATTAAAAATTGAAAGCTGAATCCGACAACAAGGAGCAAACGAATGACAAATATGCTGCAAAAGATTTTTGGTCAGATAGAAACGAAGGAACACTTTGATGCGCTGCAGATTAAAATTGCATCGCCCGAAGAAATTTCTTCTTGGTCCCATGGCGAGGTTAAAAAGCCAGAGACTATTAACTACCATTCGTTAAAGCCGGAATCAGACGGTTTGTTCTGCCAGCAGATTTTTGGTCCGTCGAAAGACTATGAATGCGCATGCGGAAAATACAAACGCGTAAAATTCCGTGGTGTTGTTTGCGAACGTTGTGGTGTCGAAGTCGGCAGCAGTTCCGTTCGTCGCGAACGTATGGGTCATATTAAATTGGCAACACCGGTTTCTCACTTTTGGTTTATGCGCGAAGGAAAAATCGCGACCTTGCTTAACAATATGCCGCAGAAAAAGTTAGAGCAGGTTATTTACTATGACGCGTATATCGTAACTGAACCGGGTTTAACAAAGCTGAAACTTTTTGACGTTATTTCCGAAGATGAATTCCAGGCAGCATTGGAAGAATTTGGTGACGGCGCTTTCCATGTCGGAATTGGTGCGGATGGCGTTCGCGCAGTTATTGCAAATATGGATATGGGTGACGAACGCACTCGTCTGCGTCAGGAATTATCAGAAACTAAATCCGAAGCAAAACGCAAAAGCATTATCAAACATTTGAAATTGGTCGAAGCGTTTATGGATTCCAAGACTGAACCAGCTTGGATGTTGCCGGATGTTCTGCCAGTTATTCCGCCGGATATGCGTCCCCTCGTTCCATTGGAAGCCGGACATGTCGCGGCATCAGACCTTAATGATTTATATCGTCGTGTGATTATTCGTAACAATCGTTTAAAGAAATTGATGGATTTGCGCGCGCCGGAAATCATCGTGCGCAACGAAAAAAGAATGCTGCAGGAAGCGGTTGACGCATTGTTCGACAACGGACATAAAAATCGTCCGCTGGTGTCCCAAAATCGTCGCAAGCTGAAATCTTTGTCTGATTCATTGCTGGGTAAGCAAGGACGTTTCCGTATGAACATGCTTGGTAAACGTGTCGATTATTCTGGTCGTTCTGTGATTGTGTCGGGACCGACTTTGAAATTGCATCAAGTTGGATTGCCAAAGTCCATGGCTTTGGAATTGTTCAAGCCATTCGTGTTCGCGCGTCTGTTGGCGGGCGATTATGCAAATACTCTGAAGACCGCGCGCAAGATGGTCGATGCCGGCGAAGATATTGTTTGGGAAATTTTAGAAAAAGTTATACATCAGCATCCGGTTCTGTTAAACCGCGCACCGTCGCTGCATAGATTGTCTATGTTAGCATTTGAACCAGTCTTGATCGAAGGCAAGGCAATTCGTTTGCATCCGCTGGTTACCAAAGGCTTTAACGCTGACTTTGACGGCGACCAGATGTCGGTTTATGTTCCGATTTCATTGGAAGCGCAATTGGAAGCACGCACCTTGATGTTATCCACAAATAACGTCTTGCTGCCTGCAAATGGGGAACCAATGATTGTGCCATCGCAAGACATGGTTTTGGGAATTTACTATCTGTCACTGGTTAATGGCGATCATACTGATAAATCTCCGCGCTTTGCATCGATGGACGAAATCAAAATGGCGCTGGAAAACAAAACTATTACGCTGCATACGCCAATCGTTGCGCGCTATAAAGCATTCGAAGGCACGCAGACCGTAAAGACCACCGCAGGACGCATGATATTGAGTGAACTGCTGCCGAAAAAACCAAATATGCCATTCGATTTGGTAAACCAAGAAATGCCTGTTGGAAAAATCAAGGCCTTGTTGTCAACAACTTATGAACGTTGCGGCGATAAAGACATGATTGTGCTTGCGGACCAATTGAAAAACACCGGGTTTGAACAAGCGGCCATATCTGGAATTTCCATTGGATTCGACGATGTTAAGATTCCGGAAGAAAAACAAGAAATTGTTGAAAAAGCAACCGAACAAGCGGAAGAAATCGAATCCCAGTACCAGAACGGTTTGATTTCGCGCAAAGAAAAATACAACAAGATCGTCGATATGTGGCATGGCGTTACGAACAAGCTGGCGGATTTGGCATTCTCGAACCTGCGTAAAGTCGACGGAGACAACTGGAACAGCATTTCAATGATGCAGGCATCCGGTGCGCGCGGTTCCAAGGCCCAGATTCAACAGCTGGCGGGTATGCGCGGAATGATGATGAAACCGGACGGCAGCATTATCGAAGTTCCAATTATTTCGAACTTTAAAGAAGGCCTGTCGATGGCGGAATACTTTACATCGACGCACGGCGCGCGTAAGGGTATGTCGGACACGGCTTTGAAAACTGCGAATGCAGGTTACTTGACGCGTCGTATGGTCAGCCTTGCGCAGAATACATTTATTACCGAACATGATTGCGGAACAGGCGAATCCATCACGGCAAAGCCGGTATTCGATGGTTCTGTCTTGTCCATTTCTTTGGGAGATGTTGTTGTTGGAAGAACTGCTGCGAAAGACGTAGTCAATCCTTCGACCGGTGAATTGATTGTAAAAACTGGCGAGCTGATTACAAAGCAAGATGCAAAAAAGATCAATGATTCCGGACTCGGCAGCGTTGAAATTCGCAGCGTGCTGACTTGCCAATCCAGCGGTCTTTGCGCAAAATGCTATGGTATGGATTTGTCGCGCAATGCACTGGTGCATGTCGGCGAAGCGGTGGGTGTTATTGCCGGCCAGTCGATTGGCGAACCTGGAACCCAGCTGACGCTGCGTACCTTCCACGTCGGAGGAATTGCGTCCGCGGGCGGCGGAAGCAACTTTATCGAAGCGCCAATGGATGGAACGATTTCCTTGATTGATTCGGATACAGTTATAAACAGCGCGGGCAAGACTATCGTTGTATCACGCAATGCGAAAATCGCGATCGTCGACGCCAAAGGCGCCACTTTGTTCAGCGATAAACTTCCCTATGCTTCTTGGTTGATCGTGAAAGAAGGAACCAAGGTTGAAAAAGGAACTAAGATTGCGGAATGGGATGCGTACTCAAATCTGATTATCGCGGAAAAAGATGGTAAAGTTCACCTTAGCGATATGATTGAAAATATTTCTTATACAGAAAGTATTGATCCTTTGACCGGAATGGTTTCGCGCAAAATACTTAACTGGAAAAACCAAACGAAAAAACCGTTGCAGCCAAAAGTTTCGCTTGTCGGCGACAATGGACAAGTCTTGGCGCTGGGCGGAAAGAAGCTGGCGGAATATCTGCTGCCGATGTATTCGGTTTTGAATGTATCGGATGGCGCGATGGTACGCAGCGGCGATATTTTGGTTCGTATTCCGATCAACACGAAAAAGACTTATGACATTACCGCAGGCTTGCCGCGAATCAACGAACTGTTGGAAGTGCGTCAGCCAAAGAATCCGGCGATACTGGCAGAAATCGATGGCGAAATCGAAATCGAAGATGGCGGGAAAAACAAAATTGTCGTTCGCATCATGCCAACGGATGGAACGCCGGTGGAATATCTGATTCCAAAGGGCGAAGCATTATTGGTACGCAGCGGCGATATTGTTAAGAAAGCCGATATGCTGGTTAGCGGAGACCCAGTCGCGCATGATATATTGCGCATCTTGGGACAAAAGGCGCTTGCAACGTTTATGGTGAATCAAATCCAGCAAGTGTATCGCTTGCAGGGTGTGGTTATCAATAATAAGCATATTGAAATTCTGATACGCGAAATGACACGCCGCGTTGAAATTTCCGAACCCGGGGATACAAGCTTCCTGATGGGACAAGTTGTCGACCGCGTTGATTTCGAGGAAGAAAATGCTCGCGTTATTCGTGACAATGGTAGAAAGGCCGAAGCCAGCCAGATTCTGGTTGGATTAACACGCGCATCGCTTACCAGCCGTTCGTTTATATCAAATGCTTCGTTCCAGCAGACTACTAAAATCTTGGTGGATGCGGCAATTAACGGCGCGGTTGACAAGCTGGCGGGTATTAACGAAAACTTGATTGTTGGTCGCTTGATACCGGTTGGAACAGGTGCTTATGTACGCCGCGTGCGCGAGATTGCGAAAGAAGAAGAAACGCAAGAACGTATCGCACGGGAAAAAGCCGGCGGAGAACAGCAATTGCTTGGGATATAAGAAACGCGGCGAAAGCCGCGTTATTTATATTTGACGAACTGAAATAATATATAAACACACTATTGACATACAAACTTTTCATTTTATAAATTTTCCATTTTAATATATAATAAAAAGACATGAAAATTATGCATGGTTTATTGCTAAATTTCCTATTTGTCGGGCATGCCTTTGGTGGTCCGATTGCTAATGTTAAATTTATTCACGATTATATCGATGCAAAGCATAATGTATCCGTTTCAGTTGCATCTGGCCAGTCTGTTACCCAGGCCGCTAATATGCAATACTTGCTGAAGTCCATTGATGTTGCAAACGAAATACTTAATGGATGCCCAGTTTCGGATTATTATGGAAATTCTGTTTATTCTACAACACAAGCTGTTGATACGAACGCATCGATTCAGGGTATTGATACTTTAATAAAATATTATCCGCCCAGTTTATTGGATTTAGATAACGAGGTTACACATGTCCCAATATTTGACGGCAATTGCGCTTCAGCGGCGGTATGCGCGACAGGGAACGGTACTGTTTATGATTCGGACTCCAGGACTTGCGTAAATGACAAGTGGACCATGCTGTGTAATATTTCGGGATATACTTCTTATGACGAGAATATGTTTGTTACATTCCCATATTCCAATCCTACAAAAATGTCTTTGGATGGACTTAGCTGGTCGGATTTTAAAAACCAAGCATTTGGTCCGCATGGACAATGGGCTTTTTCCAATCTCAAAGGACCAACGGATACTATTTGGATAATGACCCATGACGCCACAGGAACCAAGCAATACCAGTATTACAGGAGCGGTACGCCAGGCAACTTCGTTTCGGCATATTTTGACTCCTCGGATAAATGGACCGAGCATATAAAAATCTCTAGTTCTCAGATTGCTGTATTTGGTTACCAAAATAAAAACATCGCACTTATGTCTTATACTGCTAGTGGTGAGCCCAGTTATACAATATCCCAGGTAACAGAAACAACTTTGAATACCCACAGTGGGGAAAAGTTATTTGATTGTGACCCGAATGGATATTGTTTGATGATTACACAAAGATGTACAAACTTCCCAACTGGGCTGGCATACAGATTCCCATTCTCCGATTTAAGTACGGGTCAGAATTTCACACCTGCGCGTGATTTACAAAATCTAGCGAATGGGTCGGATATGACAACTATTCTTGAAGGTCGTGGGCGATACCGATTTGTTAGGTTCTGCAATGGAAAATTTCTTGTTGTTCCTGACGGGGGCCTTACGGCGGCATTGTCCACAGATGCCACAGGAGAATTTTGGCAAGCGGTCGCCTTGCCAAATGACCCGGACCGGGTGGTTGCTACGACAGCTCTCTCCGGCTGTAATGACGCTCACCTTTTTGCCGGGTTTAATATGATAGGCTGTTATGACAATAAGTTTTTCATAGGCGGACCAAACATGAAAACAATATATTATTCTGATGATCCCCTGAATAACGGCTGGACCGCTATGAACTTGCCTGGGGCTTTTTCGGGCAGACAGAAATTCGACTTCTTTAATAACTTCGTGCTTGTATCCGGCGGATTCGGCACTGATAAGATGTTCGTGTACAACCCGGTTACCCCTTGCGTTCCGGCGCCAGGTTACATCAGGAACAGCGTATTGAACACTTGTGATACTAAATTCTATGACAAGACTTATTTTTACAATAACGACGACGATTATTGCGCGGGAATATGCTGGAACAAGGCGTATGTTGCCGGAAGTTCCGCAGAAAATTTTGATTTAACCGACTGTACGAAAAAAGCATGCATTCCCGCGTGCATAGTGGATGCATTAGGGATGCGCTAAAAAACGCATCATGGGCTATTTTTATTTTATTATTTTCCTATTTTATGATATAATTTTATGACAAGTAAGGGAGAGAATCTTGAAAAAGTTTCTTTGCGTCTTTGTGGCGGGTATGACGGCTGTTGGCGGTGCACACGCGGCAGCTTCTGTAAAACAAACTAGTGGCTCGACTGTACCCGCCCCGGCGGCGGCGAAAAATGTATCGACGCCTGCGCGTTCTGGGACTGTCAAGACGGCGGCTGCCCCCAGTGGTTCTGTGGCACGTGCTGCCAGCACTTCGCAAAGCTCTTCCATCAGCAAATATCTTGGATCAACCGCTAATACTTTAAATCCCGGATCTACTATTAAAGTTCCAAATGACATGTCTAATTTTGATATGTCAAACTATGTTACCCAAAATCAATATGATTCCCTGGATCTGCGAATTGAATATCTAGAAAATAATCAGCCGGATCTTTCCGGTTTTCAGCTTAAAGCTAACATTTCACAGGATATGGATGTCGATTTCGGTAGCACGACAAAATACCCATCAGTTGCGGCAGTTCAAAATGCGATAACCTCTGCAACATCAGGCATCTCTGGGGTAGAATATACAGTCAACAAAGTAACGTCTATATCTGGATCCAGCACAGATACGCAATACCCTTCGGCAAAGGCTGTTTATAACGCGATAACTTCGGCTACAACAAACATAACAAACAATATAGCTTCGGACCTCGCTGACAAGCAAGACAAGACGACAGGCGTGACTGCGGGCAATGTCGCAACTTGGGCTTCGGATGGGAATGGAAAATTTCAAACCGCAGGCGAAGTTGGAATTATTAACGCAGGTTCTGGCATTACTTCCGGCGCCACTGGTTTAACCACAGGTAAAGCCGTATACGAGGCAATTGATGCGGCTTCTATTGGCGGAACAGTCGATATTTCTGGCAAGCAAGACAAAGCGACAGGCGTAACTGCGGGAAATGTCGCGCTTTGGGCTTCTGATGGGGACGGGAAATTTCAAACTGCAGGCGAAGTCGGAATTATTAACGCAGGTACCGGTATTACTTCCAGCGCCGGTGGTTTAACCACGGGTAAAGCTGTGCATGAATCATTGGCCGGCAAGCAAGATGTGGCCAATATCACCCAGGATATGAGCGGATCTGATTTCGGCAGCACCACAAAATACCCTTCTGTAAAAGCGGTTCAAGATGCAATAACCACTGCGACATCGAGTTTGACAGGAGTAGAATATACAGCTAACAAGGTTACAACCATGGGCGCTATGGCTACTGCCAGCACAGCCGGCACACATATAGAATACCCTTCGGCAAAGGTTGTTTATGACAATATGGTTACTATAGGCACAAACCAGACGGTAGCCACCAGCCAACCAATTACCGGTAATAAAGATTTTACCGGAATCGTTAATGTTCCCACGCCAACCCTGCCAACACCATAAAAATTGCCGCAAATGCGGCTCCTTTTTTACTCTACCGGATAGTTTCTGGGAAAATTCGCGCCGTTCGGATGTTCCAAGTCGGACTTTACCCCACAAGCGGTCAATGCGACCATTGCTGAAAAGACAAATAGCAGAATTACTTTTTTCATACCTGGTTTATACTACAAAAAAATAAAAAATAAAACAAAAAATCATACTTGCGCGGCGCAGGTTATTTTGTTATCTTTTCCGCATCCAAAGAAAGGAAGGAAAAGAGATGAAATTTTCAAAAATAATTTTAACATCCGCGGGCATTGCCCTCTTCGCAACTAATGCAATGGCGGCGCGTACTATGACGCTTTACTATTCTCCATCTTGCCCGCATTGCCATCATGCGCTTGATTTTGTGCATAAAGTTTTGGAAGCAGAATACACAGATCTGAAAGTGGAAGAAGTCAATGTGACCGAGGCCGCCAACAGACAAAGGTTTATGGATGCTATTAAGGCTTGCGGTGTTCAAGGCGGATATGTTCCATTGGTTGTGATTGGCGATAAATGCTTCCAAGGTTTCGGCGAAGCAACACCGGTAGATTATCGCGGGGCATTGGGCGCAGCGGACACACAGGAAGAAGCAGTAGTTGAAGAAGAAGCTGCAAAGCTGCCAGATGAACAATTGGCGCCGGCACCAAAAAGCACAGGAAATTCGACAATGCTGTATATCTTGCTGGGCTTGGTAGTCGCGGCAGTGGGTGTTCTGGTCTTTACAAAAAGAAAGAAAAAATAATCGGCCATGTTTGACCTGACAACTTTAGATTACGTTTATATCGGATTGATATTGGTATCAACCGTGTGGGCGTCTATTCGCGGCGGAGTATATGAAACCGTCGCGACGTTGTCTTGGGTTATTGCGGCAATTGCGGCACGCTTTGTATCGCCGTTGCTGGATGGATTATTTCAAAGCTGGTTTAAGCTGCCGGAATCTACGATTGGCACGCTGGTTGCGTCTTATTTCATAGTGTTCTTTGTGATACTGGTAATATTCGGGCTGTTTAATCAAAAACTGCGCGATAGAATCCAAGAAAGCATGTTAAGCGTTACCGATCATACCTTTGGAATAGTATTCGGTATAATTCGCGGCATAGTCGTAATGGGCGCGGTGTATTGGGGCCTTTTGTGGTATTATTCGGATACAGCATTGCCCAGCTATATAACTACGGCGCGCACGCGGCCTGTGATGCAGCTGACGGCGAAGAAATTGCATGATTGGTTTATACCGGGTGAAAATAAATTGCTGGAACGTGATATCACCGGAATGCTGGAAGCCCAACAGCTATACGATAATCTTATAAACCCGGCAGTACAATCAGCGCCAGAATCCATTCGTCCAATACGACGTGGCGAAAGCGAAGAAACCACGCAAACTGTAGAGCTTGATACAGAACCGGCAGAGGTCGGATATAAAGATTCCGAACGCAAAGCATTGGATAATCAATTGCTACAGATTGAATCAAAGAACGAAGAATAACAAATACCTATACAACTGATCCGGTGTCCATATAAATGGTGCACGTATGTCCAATGTGCGTTTTACAAAACCAACGCAAGTTGTAGAATAAGGCATCGGGCATGAGGCACCAGCAGTTGGAAATTTTACAAACACCCACCCATATTGCTCCAGAATTTTTAAATCGCGTTTTTGCAAAACAATTAATTTGCGTATGCCAAGCCCTGCTTGAATTAAAATATACTTGTTTTCTTTATCTTTTAATATCACTGCACAGTGGCGAAAATGACGGCAGAAAAGCCTGGGTAAAATCTTGCTGGTTCTATGCGTGAATCCAATGATTATCATAAAAATTACTCCATAGTATTACCCGCCCTGGGGCGGATATTATCCACCCCTATTCTATCCATCTTTTTTCGCGGGCTGCGACGGTGATTTCACGCATAGCGCCCGACCACAGCGAGGCCTTTTTATTTTCCGCCCACATATGCTGATTTGGGGTCCGCTTGCGATCTCCGAATTCTTTCAGAACCTCTAATTGTTCGGCTTTGATTTTTCCCGACAAAAACAGCCTTGTAATCAAAGTTTCGACATCGATGGCTTCGCATGGATAAGGATTACATACCAATGTGCGTGTACGTCCGATCAAGGCGTCTTTTTGTCGGCAAGATAAAAACCAAAACCATAATTGTTCTGCATCCCTAAATTTCCTAACTCCTTCGCAATCTGCACTCAACTTTTTTGTATTGTTAAACATTTTTCTCTCTCCTTGTTGCCCAACATGATTGATGGGCACGAATTCCTATACTAGAAATGATTGAATAGAATCAATTAGTTCAATTACAAATAGATTATAGGGCTACATTTCAGGGATTTTATTAAATAATTTATTAAAAGAAAAAATCGCGCCAAGCGCGAATCGGTGTCTTAATTCAACGTGATTGTTATTTGTCGCTTGGTATAAATACAAAGCCGCCAGAATTGCTTCCTTTACTTGCCTTGGTTAGTTCTTTGGTCAAAGAACCACTATAAACAATAAGGCAATCTTTGATTTCTTTTATATTGGAAAGCTTTCCACAGTCGTTAACAGTTCCCTCTTTTCCCAATTCACTATCGCTAATACCTCTGAATATCTTGAGATCTATTTCCAGTTGTTTTCTGGCATTTGTTACGCTTGTTTCACTCGATATCTTTGCATAGTTTCTGCGAAGGCATGCCAGAGAATCGGAAATCCCCCCCAGCATCGTAGTGCAATCTTCAGCACCCGTAATTACTACATTTCTATTCTTTGACGTTGCACTGCTGCCACCGGAACCACCGCCGCCGCCGCCACTCATGCCAACAGTTCCACCTTCGGGCGCGCCCAGGGTTTGCGCTTGGGCCATCAGAACCGCTTTCTCCAGCTGAACCTTGAATCTTTTCAACGTTGTATCCAAAAAGTCATACTGTTTTTTCATCTGCTGGGTGGTTATTGTTGCCTTTAATGCGACAACGTCTTGCATCAGCTGCTTTTCGTCTGCACCAGTCGGATTTGATGTTTTACCGATGTTATACGCATGAACAGTGCATAATGCCAAGCGTTGGTTAACATACTCGTTTCTTTCATCTTCACAGCTGGTATCCGCGGCATGGGTCACACCGATAAACAGCAAAGAGAAAACAGCAAAGATCAAATATAATTTTTTCATTTGTTTATATTAAATTGGTACGCGCCACCATTCATCAAGAGGCATTCTCCATTCGCATTTTTCACCGGGCAGCAAATAGTCTCTGCATTCCTTTTCACCCTTGTATCTAAACGTTTGTGCGCCGGATACACGAGATTCATATTTTTTCTCTACACATGTATTAGAATTTCGATTACGCTCGAATCCTCTGTCTTCATCACAAATGCATATATTGTCGTTCCAATACCCTTTAGAATCTTTACAGGCATTCATATCATTATTACGGCGAACTTTGCAAGCATCTAGATTTTTTTGCCGATTTTCTTTTGCAACTTTACAATCATCCGCATCTAAACTTTTTTCTGTGCAATCCTTGTCAGTTATAGGTGGATTGCTGGTTTCGCAGTCTAAATACTTAATAGTCGCAGCATATATGCCCCTGGCGAACATTTGCGATTTCTTATCTTCTACACAGACCTTGCCCCAGCCAGCGCCAGTGCTGGTCAGCGCTTTTTTCTGAACCAATACCTGCAATTTAGCCACATCATCATCATCGACCGAGCAGAACCGTAAAGCATTTTGGGCATCATCCTGTGACCTTATAACCGTTGGCGCATCTTGTTCTACCATTCTTTGCAGGGTTTCTATGGTTATACTCGCCTGCTTTTTCCGGTTGCGGAACAGCATTGAATTATCCAGCGCATCCGATGCGCAAGCAATACGAATTCCGCCGGAAGATCCTGCTTCCATATCAAGCCAATTCTGCTGGATGGTTTCTTGATCGGTTATCATGCTTAACAAAGTGCATTTATGTTGAACAGGCGATACTTTGCAATTAGAACCTTCTTTGCACTCCTTTGCAACCTCGAAATAGAAATCGCCACTTCCGCCATTAGTACAATAATGCGTTATTCCCCCGACCGAATAAGAATCACCCGAATTTCTGCATGGTTGGCACATATACTTTCCCCATACATTACAGGAATTATTCAGCATCATATAGATTTCTGTTATATCCACGCCCAAGCTTTGCGCCAGAATCAACGCATCATAGATTTCATCCAGCACTGTCTCATACGGTTCGAAAAACTGGCCTGCTTTATTCTTAAAGGCCTTTACGCGCCGCGGGCCTTCGCAATTATTTCCATTCCGGTCACAACGCGCGTAATCGAAAATATTCTGCATTGTATTATTCAAGTTTTTCATCGCGACTTCGGCATTTTCCATCTGTGTCATTATTTTGCCGGAAATTTGTTGACGAGCAATCACATCCGATGACACGCCCATTGCCGCCGCTGCTTCTACCTTTTGTTCCGGCGCGGCCGCTTGTGCTGCGGCTTGCGCGGTGGCCGCAGCCGCGGCTTGCTCCGCCGCCAGTTGTTTTTGTTCTTCCAGCGCCGCCTGCACCGCCATCGCGCTTTGTGCCGACTGTTGCGCCATTTCCATCTGCATTTGCTGCATTTGCATCTGCATCTGTTCCATTTGGGCCGCGCCTTGCGCCGCTGCCTGCATTGCTGCAGCCTCGGACGCGGCAGCCATCTGCTCATTCGCCTTTGCGTTCGCGTTGCTTACCAGTTGCGCCGCCATGCTTTCTATCAGCGCATCGCCGTACTGCTTGCAGCTGGGATTACTTTGCATACATCCGTTTACAATCGGAATTGCCAGCTCCATACTGGTACAGCCCGAACATTTCGGCTGGGCACAGCGCAAAATCAAAGAATTACAATTGCCAAAATCAGCCGTCGCGCCACCCTGACCCTTTGGATTCGGGTTCATCATACTGTTCCACTGATTATTATTCAGCGCGCCCATATTCCCGGTAAAAGTAGTGCGATTCCCGGAAATTCCGCCCGCATTCTGAAACGACGGTCCCGGCCCGCCAATAGGTGAATCTGCATGCAATGCCTGCGGCATTACGCACAGCGCAGAGCACATCACCCAAAGCCCAAAGAAAAATTTGGCGGTTTTCTTCATATTCTCTCTTTGGGAAATTCTATCATAAAAACCGAAATTTTGGAAGGGAAAAATCATCAAATTTTCTCCCTCCTGCCCCCGTTTTCGGGGGCGGGAAAGCGAAGCTTAATGACGCAGTCATTTAGCGTAGCTTGGGTGGGGGCTTCAGAGAAATAAACACCCCCACCCAAGTTTTTATAATTCGCTTCGCTCATAATAAAAACTATCCCGCCCCCGAAAACGGGGGCAGGAGGGAGTTCTTTCTTTAAAAAAACCCGCTCTCGCGGGTTTTTTACTTCGGGGTTTCCATTTTCGCGCTGGATACTCGCTTGTCCAGCGATGAAATGATATCATCCGTTATATCAAGGCCTTTCATCGAATTCGGGGATATACGCGCGAAACGTCCATCGATAACTATCGACAGGTTTTTCTTCGCGATTATCGCGTCGATAATCGGGTCCAGATGTTCGGCTTGGATTTTATTCAGAGACCGTTGGAACGCAACATCGATCGCTTGGGCACGGGTGGTCAAATCCTGCTGCAACTTCGCAACTTTCTGTTGATATTCGATTACCCGTTTTTGCAACGCATCCCTGGAAAGGACATCTTGGGACTTTTCAATCTCTGCCTTTTCTTTTTCCAGGTCTTTCTGGCGTTTGGTCAGCTCGTCACGAAGTTTAAGCTCCATCGCTTCGCGCTGTTTACGCAGATCGGTCAAGACCTTTGCGCCTTCTTGGATCGCATCCATGCGGACGACTGCGATGCGCATATCCGCACCGCTAACCGCCTCTGTCGAAACATCTGCGATCGCGCGATCGATCGACATCGGGCCAGAGAAGTGACGGACACCCCACACGCCCAAAGCGGCAACGACCACAACTGCAACAGCGATGATACCGATCTTGGTATATTTTTTCGCGACCACAGGTACTAATTTTTTAGTTGTCTTTTTTTCCATGATTTCCTTCCTTTTTTGTTTGGATGGCAAGATTATAGCCAATTAATTTTGAATTTCAATGGGAATTTTTACAAATTTATCTTGCCGGCGAAAGTCTTATTTCCACACGACGATTCATACGACGCCCCGCGTCATCTTGCGCCGCGATCGGACGCGCAGCGCCGCGGCCAGATATAAACATTCTGACGGGCGTAACATCATGCTTTGCCAAGAATATCGCCATCCTTTGCGCCATGTCCAAAGACAATGCTTGCGCCGCATTCTTATCACGCATCGCATCCGTATAACCGACAATTTCTATGAAAGTCGCATCGTATTTCTTCAAAATTTTTGCGATAATTTTCAGAGTATCTTCGCCATCCGCAGAAATTTCCGGCGCATCTATATACATAAATGCATCCCGCACCAGTAATAAAACTACATCCGTTCCCACGCGCTGCACTTGAATTCCAGGCTTCAGTAAGGAATCATATAATTCTTTTTCCAGCGCAACCATGTAATTGAATACCGCGGGATTTATATCGGCTGGCGTCGGTTCAGCGCCATACTGATTCCCGACCGACAGTTGCTGATTACTGATTAATTTTCCCCCTGCCCCCAGGAACACCGGGCGTTTTGCGACCTTTGCATCCGCGGTCATTTCAGAAAAAGAAGCGCCCTTTAAAACCGACGACCATTCACTGCGCGGTGGAGTTTGATATGTAGCGCAGCTGCATAATAAAAGGCAAAAAACAAAAAAATATTTTTTTATTTCACCCAAATTGAAACCTCGTTCTTCTCAACTGTTCTGCAGTAAGTCGCGGCAGATTCGAAATATCCATTCACACTTATGCGGTCTGCCCAATCAAGCTTTACCGTTGCCAGCCAGCTGCAAGTTCTGAAATCCAAATTGCCGAACATCATTATAAATTCGCGAACTCCGGGCTCTGCCATTACTGAAAATTCCGCGCCCGGCAGCGGACTTTTTTCAGTCTTCATCGCGCCAGCCTTTACCAAATAATCAACCGAAATTCCGCTGTAGTCGCGGCGCGCAGAAAACAACAGTTTTGCATTATTAGCAACTGTTTTCATATCTTCGGTTGCAACCATGCGAATTTGGCGGGTTCGCACTACATTATACATTGCTATTGCGCCAGCAGTCATAACACCCGCGATGGCCAGAACGCCCAGCATTTCAATTAACGACCGACCTGATTCTTGGTTCTTTTTTCTCATCATTTCCTCTTTACTTGAATTTATGATACTCGCCATACGCATTAATTTCCAGCGGATTCATATTATGTAATTTTCCGGGCTTATTGGAATAATGTTTTTGCGATATACAAGATATTTGCGCACCCAACGGAGAAATATGCGGTGCATAGATATCAACGATATGTATATATTCATGAAATAAATCGGACACCAACCAATCCATGTCATTTGAATAATCTTTTTCAAACAAATTTATTTCTAATTGATTTTTTAAACCGCAAATTGCCATTCGCCCTATTTTTTTATTTTTTTTCACAGGGATATTTGGAATAAAATCACCTTTTTCGCCATTTATAATCGCCGTTGTGGTATCAATAATTTTCTGCGCCAAAGAAATTTTTTCTGCAAACTTCAACTTCTTTAAATTAAGCAAGCTGTTATTAATTTCGTCATCGCCATTTATCACACCTTCAAATTTCGAGCGAACATAGTCATAGAATTCTTTTGCTTTCTGTTTTGAAATTTTTTTTCTGGCGGCTATATATATTTTTGTCTTGCTCGCCTTTGTATCTTGCGACAGTCTGCTCAACTCGATATCAAAAGTGCTATACTGGCCACCGATATATTCCTTGTCGGGATTTTTTTCTATATCATCATTAAACGGTGAAATTGGATTTTTCATTTCACTCCCACAACTTCTGCGCCGGCGAATAAATCCAGAGCATTCGCAACAGCAGGATCGCTTTCTATTTCTGCTTTTTTTATCTCGCCCGGCGTTTGCAATTCTTCGGTTTTTTGCGCTTGTTCTATTTTTTCAAGCGTCCAAATTTTTCCAGTTTTTTCTTGCAAGAATTGTTTTAACTTCATTGGAAAATCGCGATCATCTTTGCGATCAAAAAATTTTATATGTCCGTCTGAAAATTCAATAACTTCTATATTGTTACTCCAATGAGTCATCAGCATTAATTCTTTCGCATCGGAAAGCGCAGAAGCCAAATCCGTTGGAGAACTGAATGTATTTGTTGTATTCGTATTACTTGCTGCTGGGTTGCTTCGCTCTGCTCGTAATGACGATTCATTATTTGCGCTCTGTTGTTTCATTAACTCTGGCACGCTGGGTATATCTGCAATCCGCATAAGGCGCACGACCAGCATATCAAAGCATTGTTTTTGATTTCCTGCTGCTTGCATTTCCGGAACGCTCGCCACCATTACTTGCCATATTCTCGACAGAGTATTCAGGCTTGTTGTTTCATTAATTTTCTTTATCTGTTCGCGTTGATCTGATGTATAAGGCGCGGAATCTGTACCGCCCACGCGCAATCCTGGATGCATGCGTGTTGCCCAATGCGTCCATTCCATCATATCGTTAAGCAACATAGCCAGGTCAGCGCCGTTGGCATAAAGCTGATCAACTTTTGCAATTGCTGATGCGACATCGCCAGACAACACAGTCTGCATAAAGTCCACTACTACACCGCGATCCGCGCGTTTTAACATATCCAAGACCGCAGTTTCATCAACCTTGCCGCCGGTCTGCGCAATCGCTTGATCCAACAGGCTTAATCCATCGCGTACAGAACCATCTGCAGCCCGCGCAATCAGTTCATTCGCTGCATCTGATAATTCGATTTTTTCTTGCTCCGCAACCCAAGCAAAATGTTTCTTTAGTGTTTCAACTGGAACGCGAACTAAATCAAAGCGCTGGCATCTTGAAAGTATAGTAACCGGGACTTTACGAATTTCCGTAGTCGCCAGAATGAAAATCACATGTGCAGGCGGTTCTTCCAGCGTTTTCAGTAAAGCATTAAAAGCGCTGGTGGATAGCATATGAACTTCGTCTATGATATAAACCCTGAATCTGCCATTCGTTGGACGGTATTGCGCTGCATCCAAGATATCGCGCATATTATCAACACCGGTGTGTGATGCAGCGTCTATTTCCAAAACATCAATATGCTGACCCGCTGCGATTGCGCGGCAATTTTCACAAGTTCCGCAAGGCGTTGCAGTTGCTTTATCTGCGCTTAAACAGTTCAAAGATTTCGCCAGAATTCGCGCTGTGCTGGTCTTTCCGGTACCGCGAATTCCGGTAAAAATATAGGCATGAGCAATACGGTCTGTATTGATTGCAGTGGTCAGTGTTTTAACCAGAACTTCTTGTCCAATAAGCCATGAAAAGTCTGGGCTGCGGTATTTTCGTGCGAGAACGGTGTAATTAGTATCCATGCTAAATCTTCCTTTGCGGAAAGAATAGCAAAAATAAACATAGTTTCAAGAAATATGTTTGCCCAGAATTATGGTCCGACACATGCGGTGCCACTCCAGTTCGGAGTCGCCAATGGACATTCACAGGACGAACCAGAGGCAACCGGACTACCGCCACCCCCAACACTTGTCCCTGCTGGACAATTGCATGTACGTGTTGCAGAATCATAAATTTCACCAGCAGCGCATGTGCCACAACCAGGTAGAGCGTCTATATACACTTCGCCAACAGGACAGCAGCTGTCTCCATTAGGTATAGCCCCTGCACCCCCACGACACGCGCATGAGCCTGTGCTGGAGTTATAAATTTTATCACCCGGACATCCGCAACCGACCATAATGCATTTCTGGCCATCAATACTATATGCACCGCAACTGGGTTGGAAAGTTGCCCCAGCTGGACACATATCGCAACGACCCATATTAACGCCATATCCCGCTTGACATACGCATCTTTCATTCACAAATACACCCACAACGCCAGTATAAGTACAAGTGGTGCCACTGATGCTGCAGTTGCCATTGCTGGCAGTGCAAGCACCACCACCGCCATTAGTGCATTTGCCACCATTGGGGGTAAAGCAAGTGTCGCCAGTATTGGGGCCAATAGAGCATGTTTCTGTAACCGGCCACGTAGAACCCATTTTCGTGCCCAGTTGTGGCTGTACCCAGAATGAATTATCCGGACACAACATAGACTGGTAGAAGATATCCGAAATATTTTCTATGCAGATATTTTGACGCTGGGCATCCGTCACGGTTGCAATGACATCGGCAGCACTATAGGGGGGATTAGTAAGCGGCGCTGTCGGGCAACCCGCCATAGAATCATCCGCGGCAAACACTGCATAGCTGCATGTTAACGCAACATTCCGGCACGCGCCTTTTAACACTGCATAAACGTTCTGGATATTCGCATTGGTCGACCAAGCGTTTATCTGCGTAATTTGTTTTGAATAGCATACTGCAATATCTGCCATACAGCTGGATGCAAAGTCAGAAATTATCTGTTCCTGCGCCGCGCGTATATTGGTCATCGCACGTTGGATATAGCCCACTACAATACTGTTTTTATTATCATACTTTCCGCGCGCGTCATAGGTATAGCTGCGGCACTTGTCCAACACAGGTCTGCATAATCCGGAATTCACATCACCCATTCCGATTTTCGACAGCAAGTATTTCACAATGCATTTACCATCGTCGTTTTGTCCCGGCACATCACAATTCATATATCCGGTCATTCCCCATGCACTGGTGATAAAGCCTGTATCTATCTTCGAGTTGTCAAAGTTGTTCATCATCTTTCTTATCGAAGAAACATTCTGCCCCAAGATAACCTGACCATTTTCGTCTATAAAGCGCTTCGTCGGATCCAAACATTTTGCATAATCGCTGCCGCATACCATATCATCATGCATGCACTGTTCCAGTGCACCTACGCAGCCTTTGGCATCATAAGTATTATGATCTTGCAGAACCGCCAAACGTGCTTTTTGCAACATCTGGGTCGCAGAGCGCACATTCGATTTCAGCGTCTGGTTCATTTTCTCCAGACCTTTTTCATACGCGATGCAATCCTTGTCAATTTCCATATCATAGCGACCTGTTACCTGGGAAACATTTGCGCCCCTGGTCTTGCAACTGTTCAAAACATTCTGACAACGCTTTTTCGCGGCATTATAAAGCTCGGTCCCGCGTAAATTAGAAAACGATCCGGAATTTCCTTCCAGATTAAATAATTCCATAATATCGCCGCCCATAGAATCAAAGTTTATATCTAGATCCAAACCAAAGCTGTTATTTTCCGCTACAAAATTTTCCGGCTGACGAATTAATTTTTCAATCTGATCCAACATTTTACGGGATTGGGTGGTGTCCTTGGTGCTCTGCAATGCCAATTCTGCTTCGGTCGCTTGCATAATACTGCGTATTTCTTGTGCGGTAAGGCCTACATAGCGTATACGCTGCGCGACATCGTTCAGCTGACTATTCGCTTCCTTTACCGCATTTTCTATGCGCGAATAAGACTGCAAGCGACTGCTGCATGAACATCTTTTTTGATTGGCATCGATAACCGAACAAAACTGATCCATGCAATCCATATATTGCGCAAGACATGCTTCGGTCGCAAGGGATGCTTCTTCGATGCTAACTTCTTCCGGCCCGACTGTCGCCGCACGCACCGTCAGTTTACGATTTTCGGCGCCGATATTAGAGCCTGTCTGAACCCCAGTGCCACGGATAACAGCGCGACCGCCGACTTCCGCCGTTGTCGGACGCAAAGTTAATCCAGCGCGACGAATTGGTGCGGTTGCATTAAGGCTGGCCGCTTCTGTGCGCGCGGATCTTCCGACCTGGCGGCTGACATCGGTAATGGATTCCCCACGGCCAGTTGCGGTCGCCGCTGTGCGCGAAACCGTCGCTGTGCGCGCTGATGCTTGAGAAACGGGGGCTGCGGGCAATTCTGTAGTTCGTGACTCTACGACATTTAAAGTTTCTGTTTCTGTTCTTGCGGGTTGTTCAACCGCGGTTTGTTTTCCAGGAATAGCACGCGACGGAGCGACGTCGGCAGCCAACGCCCCGAAAGGCAAAAGGCAAAAGGCAAAAGGCAGAAAACGGAATTTCATACTTATAAATTATACCATAAAAAGCTATACGGAAAAAGCGATTAGTAGAAATAGATAAAACTTGAGGTGCCAATCGGCACCCCAAATTTTTTAAGGATTCGCAACGCACATACTGCCGTTCCAGCTTGTATTATTATTGAAACATTTACAACCTGTCGCGGTCGGGTGATTGCCGCCTATTCCAGATACGCTCGTTCCTGATGGGCAACAGGTAGTGCCGTCCCAATTCTCGTTGCTGTTCGGACATCTACATCCCGTCGCGGTCGGGTGGAATCCGCCCATTCCGCCTGCGGTTGTTGGTAATGGACAGTTGTCGGTCCATCTTTTCCAATCGCGAATGTCTTGCACAAACTGTGACAGTAAACATGCTTCACGGTTTTTCGCCGATGTGCCATTCGGATAAGCAGTTCCTGCCATTCCATTCAGAATTTCATTCAGTGTCACAACATTGCGGCAGTTATTTTCGCGCGGGTCTTGACTGTCGGTGCAAGTCTGCGCATCCGGAACATCTATGACCGCGGCCAAGTTAGAGTTCGGCGGATTGCATATCATCGTGGTGTAACAGCGCGGTATGCTGGCAATCTGGGCACAGTATGTTTTTATGCGCGATGTAGTCCAAGACGGATTTGCAACTTCTTGGGTCAGATAGCATTCAAAGACTTCGGACAAACATTCGCTGAAATTCGTCTTGGCCGCATTGGATTCGCGGACAAATGCCTCGTCTTCTTCCATTCTGAATTCAAGACGTTTGTTCTGCAGCAATTGAGTCGCAGCTATCTTTTGATACGCCATATTTTGCGCTTGTCTTTTCAGCTCTTCCCCGTACAGGTCACAATCTGCATTCGCATCCAGCGCATACTTTTGCACGACACTGCGACGCGCATCCGCGACCGGCCGGCGCAAGGTAGTATATGGATCTCCGCTGGTTGTTGTGTATCCATAACACGTTGCCGATGCAGTATTGGTGTAAGTATCCCCCGGATTTACAAAGTTCAAATCATTGCCATCGTTATTTACAGAAATTATGCTGTTGTAATTAAACGGACATTGGGCTTGCCCATTGGCGCACTTCTGGCCGTTTTTCGGAGTGCCGCATGCTTCGTAAATTCCATTAAAGCAAGAATCCAGAACTCTGTTGCAAACATTGTTATGCGCATATTGGAACAAGTTATATCCCCACAAACGCGCCAGGAAATCCGCCGAGGTTTCGGTTGTATTGAATATGTTTATGTCGCCCAGCTGATTTACAATGTCATTGACGTTCATGAACGAAGTAAACAGGTTTCCATTATCATTCGTCGTGATTACATTGACCTGATCGATCGTGCTGGCATAAGTTTTCAATGACGCCAGAATATCGGAATCAGCACCATTTAAAATCTGTTCCCAATTCATGCCCAGTCCCAAACCGCCTGCGCTGACTTCGGCACTGCAATATTGTGGTTCATAGCCGCTGGGACAGGTATGGGTCGCATTAACACCAGAACCTGATGTAGTTGTGCCTGCAACCATATGGTTATAGCACCACAGACCGGTGGTTTTATTTATTTTCGCTTCGCGCCAAGACACGCAGTTCAAAGTTTTTTCCGCATCCGTTAATGTAAATGCAGAGATAATTTCCTTACCCTTTGATGCAATCAGCAATGACAATTCGCCAGATACACGCAGCAGATCTTCCCTTGCTTGCTGTAGCTGACCTTCTACATTATTGAAAGTCTTGACGCGTCCGGCACAGGCACAGCGGCGCTGTCCAGGATTCCTGGCAGTGCAGATTTCATCCATACATGCATAGTAAGACTCCAAACAATTGCTGTACGCATCTGCGGAAATTAATCCAGTTGTCGGGTCTATGATATTCGAATAGCTGCCCGTGTAAAGCCGATTGGCCAAAGAACTGATCGAAGTTCCGGTGCTGGCGCGAATTGCGGGCCCTACAACACCCACTCTGCTGGATGCCGGGGTTTCGCCGGTACGCGCGCGAACTGCTCTGTTATCTGCCGTTCTGGCGATATTGGCTGGCCTGGCTGCCACGTTCCGAGAAGTTTCTGCAGCTGGACGTGACGCAGTGCTGCGCGATCCAACAGCACGGGATGTAGCGGTGGTGGTCGCCCCCGCTTTTGCCGCTGCGGGCGAAGGCGTTGCGCGCCCGGTACGCGGGCTGGTTGCGGTGCTGCGCGGAGACTGCGCGGTCGCAGACGATACAGGCGTCGTCTGGTCATATCCAGCAATCGGATCAGCGGCAACAGGCAATGCAAACATTACCCCAATTACAAATGCAAAATACACTAAAAACCGGCTTTTCATCAAAAACCCCTTTCCTACTTTCTTTGAATTATAGCATAAAAAGAGAAAAAGAGAAAGAAAGAATAGAGAAAAAGATAGAAAAAATACTCGCAAAGCCAATCTTGTACAAAAGCCCGAAACATAGTAAAATATACTGATGAAAAAATTTGCGGTATTTTGTTTTTTTATGGCGATAACGAGTGTTTATGCCGCCGATTTTCCAGGCGCGTCTGCCGGCGGCAGCAATGATGACGTACTGATTCTTGCCGCGCAGAAATTCCCGGCTGTTGCCGCGGATACTTCTTTTGTCGAAAGAAACAAAGTCCTTGCGCAAGGATATGAACCCTTTGAGGCCACATATGATCTGGCTACTGGAAAATGTATCAGAAACTGTGTTTATTCCGGAATAAGTATCGAAACTGAAATCGACCTCATAGAACGTGATTTGGCCATCGCGATGGAAGTCGCAAGAAGATATGCACCGAAAGTTCCAACTGCCATAGAAGTGGAAGAATCCGAAACTACCGCCCCATTATTTCCAAGTTGTGAACCCAATCATCCGAATATTGCAAATGACCAAATTGCACCAAAAGGAAATCCTTTGAGGGGGAATCCGCGAATGACCTCGGATTTCGGGAAAAGAATTCGCAATGGCGAACTTGAAATGCATTACGGAATGGATTTTTCCGCGCCAGTTGGAACGCCAGTATTTTCGCCAATCGCGGGTATTGTAGAGTCTGTGAAATATGCGAATGACAAATGCGGATACCAGGTTAAAATCAGCAGTGGAGAATTTGCCGTAAGGTTTTGCCATTTAAGCAAAATTACTGTGAACAAAGGAGATTTTGTAGACAGCGGATGTCAAGTCGCATATTCAGGAAACACGGGGACTTCGACCACAGGTCCACATTTGCATTACGAAGTTTCTTACCAATCCAGACCTGTTCCGCCAAAGAAATTTTTATAAGTGACTTTCTTTTACATCGGAAATAATTCTTTTCGCAATATTCTGCATCGCTCTATACTTGCTGAAGAATGTGCAGTTCTTCGCACAACTGCCACGGTCTTTACAATCGCTGCATCCAACTTTATTTTCTATGATCAAATCCGCATAATACAAAACAACGCATTCGCACTGGGGAATAAAATTACTTGGCAGCCCGCTGAATCTTGAAAAATATGGGCATTTTCCCAAACCCTGGGCACAAGGCCTATTCTTGCACAAATCAGTCCTGGTCAGTGTTTCCATCATCTGAAATCTCCTTTCAGTTTTTGGCATAAAATCTAATTACCTACGCCTTGTCTTTTATTTTGCGCATCGGTAATAATTTTGTTTGCGATTTCACGTGCTGTCAAAAGATTATTATATTTTTTACAACCCATGCATCCATCTATATCTTTGGAATCTCTAAAATTACAAACGGTGCATCCGGCCAGCTCTTCGATATCTTCAGTCTTCATATATGCGTAATGTTTAACGGGACAAGTTTCCTTACCCAAACCTGAAGTATCTACATAACCCATTAATGCAGGTATATACCGGCAGTTATATATTCCTGGACATGGCTCTCCGCATACACGCAGTGTATCTATCCCCAGCATATTTGTTATAAGATTTTCCATTCCTGCAAAATAATCCCAATGTGCCGAAGCGAGCGCATCAGCTTTATATCTTGCAATCATAGATTTTTGACCTTCAAAGAAAGGTTCATCTTCTGACAGGTCTTCGATTCCCGAACGGCAATCCTTCCTTGTTTTTGCCATACGAATTTCTCTTTCTTCGAAAAGCGCATAAGCCTTTTGGTCAAACGCCAGATACTTTTCCCACTTCATCCAGGCGAATGTTCCTTTTCTGTGGAAAAATATTTTTTTATCTTCTTTTGTCCCCAGTTCTATTCTTACCGGACATGGCACCAAATTATATTCACCATCTGCTATGAACCGGTCTTGCACACAGCTGTAAAGAAAGCCGGGTCCGAATTCTATTCTTTTAGTTTGAATATTTTCATTATCTACAACCAGAAGATGTTTAAAATCTTTCACTACTCTAGGGGTACAAAGACGAAAATGCTTACCGTTTATTTTCCTTTGAACACCATACGCCATAAAATTCCAATGTTCCCGTTGATCGTTGTTGCCGGTAATGTAGGGGCCGTACATAAAGGCTTCTTTGAATTCAAAGCAAAATACAGGCTCTACAAACGGGAGCTTACTTTTCGTATCGCCCAATCTTCGGTAATGATTTACAAAAATCCCCACAAAGTTTTGCGGACTTACCATGGCCATGCGATATTCCTTGTATCGCCTCTTTGCCCCCTCTTTAAACTTGACGAAATGAATAATAAAGGAAAAATCCTCAAAAGCAAGCCCAACCACTTAAATTTAGCGAAAATATATTGACAAATGAATTTATTGTTTTATAGTTTCATATGATATGTCAACCAGCATTTCTGTAATTATTCCGTGTTTTAACTCTGATCCGCTTCGTCTGATGGCGGCCGTGGATTCCGTGCTTGCCCAACCGGGAAAGCCGGAGTTATTGCTTATAGACGATGCATCGAACAGTTATGGAGCAGAAGATTTCTTGCAATACCTGGGGAATTCTTCCAATCAAATTAGGGTACATCGCCATAATACGAATAAGGGCACCGCTGCGGCCCGAAATACAGGAATTTCCCTGGCGCAGGGTAAATATATTTGCTTTTTGGACCATGATGACATGCTGGGGGCAAACCAAGAAATTGAAGAAATCGGCAAACTAGAACATCTTCATTTTTCAGAAATGCTGGATAACCATATGTCACATTCGCCCGATATTATCGCCTGTTCCAGGATACTTGTAAAAGACGAAGAAGTCGCACAGAAAAAATACTGGCAGATTACGGATAACTATAAGGCCGATCAATGCATCGCATATATGTATGAACATAAATACATCAATGGGTTTCTGTTCAAAAAAGATTTTTTAACCGGACATAACCTTAAATTCATGCCCGGAACAGAGCCAATCGAAGACATGTTGTTCGGCAGCCTTTGCGGATATTTTACGAAAAATATACGATATTCAGAAAATTCATTTTACATATACAATAAATTGAATGATTCCCAAGAACACAGCTTAAGCTTTGAATTGCGGGCAAAATCAAGACAAAAATTTTGGTCCTTGTTGGCGGCTATATTGGCCATAATCCAACTGCGAAAGAAAGATTTTGCCAATATCCGCGAAACTGCGTATTTCATTTTGGATAGAGTTATCCAGCACAATATGGATGTTATAAAACAATTTTCCCAGGATTATGAACTTCGTGAAAAACTTTCGCTGCAAGATTACGATATTTATCCGCAGGATTTTTCAAATCATGTCTTGTCGCCAAAAATCCATCGTAATTTTAATGATTGGGCAGGATTGTATCAAATGGCGCAAGCGAACTTGAATAAATATATGCACAATAATCAAAAGCCTTATCAATAAAAAATCCCGTTATATACGGGATTTATTGCACTTTTTGTTTTCCTCTTTCCTTGCCCGCTTTTATAGCTTCTTGCAAGAAATTGTTCGGGTCTTTATCTGTTGCATCTCTGGAAACCCACCAGCGTCCATTGGAATCTTCATATGCAATAACCTCTGTACCATACGCGGCCATCAGCAATGCCAATTCCGGATATCCTTCTTTTTCCCATTTAGGATTCTTCGCCATGGTCGGGAATCTCGCCAAAGCATAATATACCGCGCCAGCCGGACTTTTAAAACAAGTTACGCAAGTATCAGGATGATGCGAACGACAAGTGTCTGCTATGGTATATGTAATTCCTGTGAACTTTTTCTTTGGATATCCCGGATGATTTGAATTGCCACAATTACAGTCATGCGGCTTTTGCGCATTGGCAATATTAGCGATCAAAGACAGCCCAAATATAGAGAGACCTATCATAAATGCACGTTTTTTATTCATTTTGTTCTCTTTTTTCACATTTGACCGTGAATATACCAAAATAATATAATTTGTCAAGTAATTTATCGAAGAAAACAATAAAAAATCTCGCCCCCGCGAGATAAAAAATTCTTTTATTTTTCTTTCACAATACGTGCTCGTTTTTCCCGAAGTTTTTTCAAATCCTTCGCTTGTTCCGCATTTCCTATGGCTTGCGTATAAACATCTACTGCACATTTATGTGGCCGGCCCGGTTTGCTGTTACAACATTTTCGTGAATCTTTTTCATCAAGGCAAATGCTTGCTTTTTCCCATAAATCAATAAAGATTTTTTCCCGTATTATAGAATCCGCTTCCATTGCGGCTATTTTTTTATCCAAAGATTCCGCGCTTTTTTTACATGAAAGCATCAGGAATGCGATAATTCCCAGGCTTAATATTCTTATACGGGCTAAATAACGCTTGTTCATTACTGTTCCCTATTTTCCCTGTGCTATTGCGCCGGCTACCACACTCAAATAAAACAGCCTATCCTGTATATTTCCAATTACCTTTTTTTGGGTTTGAAGCATATCTTGATGTTCTCTGAAACTTTCACGCGCCAACATATTATCTATAACGCATAACAAGCTGTCACAGTACTTTGATACCAACCTGATATTCATTTTTGGATGAAGCTCGCTGTCATTTTCATTAAAGTTTTTATTTATTTTATTTCCAAGGCCTTGAAATAATTTTGTAATTTGGTCATCAGACAAATTGTTGGGATTAAATTTAGCCCCCACGCCATTGGCTTTTATAATTTCGGTCATTTTGGATTTTATTTCTTCCATACGGCTCCATTCCCAGCATTCCTGCTTGCATAACAAATGTCCGGGCTTTGTTTCCCAGGTGCCATCTGGGCAACTTCTACAAGTTACCAATTCTTTTACATCTTTCTTGGCGTGTTCTTTTATTATGCAATAGTTTTTCTTTGCCTTGTAATTTCCATCGAAATAAAAAGCTAATACTTGGAAATGCGGACAGTTATTCAATCCTTTTGTGCATGGATTGCCTTTACACAGGGCGGGAGAAGTCGTATTCGAAGCCATTTTTGATACCTTTGTTATTCGAAACGAACTATAACACACTGCAATAATTTGTCAAGCATGGACAAATTTAAGCACTGCATAGGAAGCTGTCTATTTTTATGGAGTGATTTATTTTTCATTTACGAATTGTTTCTTACTGTCTGAAACCGTAATTTACATAATAATATAAAAAAAGAATTATTAACTAGTCTGTTTGTTGTTTGTTTTAAAGTATAATAAAATTTACGCTTATGGGGAGTATTTACTTATGGCCGGCAAACCTGTTTCGCAGTCGTCAAAAAACCTCGGCATGCGAATGAAGAAGATTTTGAAAGAGGTAAAAGTAAGCCAAGAAAAGGCCGCTTTCAAGCTGGGTCTGCCTTATCAATCCTCGTTAAATCATTATTTATCCGGACGAAGTGAAATACCTGTAAATTTAATCGAAAAATTCAGCCACGAATTCAAAGTTCCATTAAATGTATTGATGGATAGTGATGATCTTAGTGCCTTGGGCATGATGTGTAATTTGGAAGCATTGGATATAATGCAGGCAATAAACAATTATGTGACCGAGAATCTTTTATTTATGGAAATTGTAGACAAGGTTGTAATCACACAGCTTTTTTACAAGGAAAAAAATAATTCCAAGGAAAGAATCTATGCCGCGCTGGATGCAATTAGGCAAGCAAACCCAACAATGTTTAAAAAAATAAAAGAATAAGACGGAATAAACCGTTTTTATGTACCAGTCAGAGAAACTGGGGCTGCATTCTACCTGTGGTAGAATTATTATAATTATTCAACCATCTAATAAAATTAGTCCTAATAAATCATCAAAAAAACTACTAGGAATATACGAATTGGCATTATATCCAATAAATGATTGGATAAATAAAATTATTCAACTATTTAATATGCTAGTATTGTTACGCCATAAAAATTCCCGCTCTCGGCGGGATTGATGGGAAATACTATTTTTTTCTATAGAATCCTGTTTTATAAAATCTAAATTTTTTTGCTTTACGCCATTCTTCAAAGCTTTTGTTGGCTTTACCTAATTCTTCGTGAATTTTTACATTTTCGGAATACAAATCATTTTGGTGCTCTATCCAGCCATCCGGTCGATATTTACCGCTCTTTCCTGGTATTTCTATCCATATATTTTTCATGGAATCATATGCAAGAATATTTTGCGCCAAAGCATCAGACCATGATTGAACCTCTCTTTCCAAGTTTAAAGTACGCTTGTCTGCTTTTTTATCGGCGCAATAATCATATATCCGCGGTCCTGCAAAGAACACAGTAACAGGCAAACCAATACTCAAAGCGATCTTCCACGCATATCCCCATACTTCTTTTCTGTAATCCATATCAGCCTCTTTTGATCTTAAATTCAATATAGTATAAATAAATTATTTGTCAAGTAATTATATAAACAAAAAACACCGCGAAAGTGCGGTGTAATATTGTTCGGTTTTTATGTTTCAAATTGGTTTGATTCTGGCGACGACCTACTCTTCCGTGGCTTAAGCCAAAGTACCATTGGCGATACCGGGTTTCCCTGTCTGGTTCGGGATGGAACAGAGGGTGGCTGGTGCTCGATAATCACCAGAACGAAATCTGCCACATCGTAATACTCAAAAAAGAATCTTCTTCAACATACTCTTCAAGCATTCGTTTGATTTCATG
>Ga0123353_10000757_pt1 | contig 39204 bp, 25 predicted proteins | sample TergutLab28metaG_3_FD_92763 | JGI IMG/M metagenome (GOLD analysis project Ga0123353, IMG submission 92763) | Labiotermes labralis P3 segment gut microbial communities from Petit-Saut dam, French Guiana - Lab288 P3 | ecosystem: Host-associated > Arthropoda: Insects > Digestive system > Gut ... | reverse complement strand
TGTCCAGATGTAAATATCATATTAAAGAGCAGCCTCTTGAGGGCTGAAACATGTAGGGATGTAGCAGTGTGAATAAAGTGGTATAAACATATATTAGTGCATTAGTTGGGACTGTTACATAAAATAGTGTAAATTACAGGTTTGTTGTAGAATTGTATGTGGAATAATGTTCCAGTCAACTGAATATCAGTTTCACTATAGAGCTATAAAATAATGTCATGTGCTCTTGATGATAATTTTAAGAAGTTTTCCTACTGAATATGATTTGTTGAAATTGTTTAAAAATGTCTTAAGACAGTTTCATGGCTTTTAGCTTGAGTTGATGTCTGTAGGCTTTTACCAGATGCTGCTTGTTATGCAAATTCATTGAGTTTGGTTGTAGTTGTGTATTTATATGTTGTGTTTTGTGCATTTATGTGGTGGCAGTTGTGCCTTTGTCTTTGTGTGGTGTCTTCTATTGTATTGTACTGTATTGTACTATGACTGCCGTGCCATGTAATTACTTCTTTGTTTGTCCAGTAACATTTTAGTTTTATGTTCTGTTAGCATGTAACTGAATTGCTTTGCTTTGTTGGCTTGATATAAATGTAGTCCCCCCCCTCCCCCAACAGTTATCATTTGCCACTTCCTGTTGGATTGCTTCTTGTATTAATGTAACACACTAGCCTGCTGTCCACATATGTAGCTGAATATTAAGAAGAACTGGCAATTGTTAGTTACCAGTTATAATAGAGTGTTGCCACAAACTGCCTTAAAATTTTAAATGTCCATATTTTTTACTGTACAAAAGAGCAAACTATGGTGAATGTTAACAAGTGTAGCAATGCATGTGTGTGTGACATTAACAGTTCTGGTGCATTTGCCTTCTTTTGTTTCCTCAGGGAGTTACTGAACATCATTAAAGCATATACATAAGTATTGATGGGTTATTAAATACATTAAAACTTTTGCATAAAAAGTGTGTGTGTGTGTGTGTGTGTGTGTGTGTGTGTATTATAAAATTTGTTTGTGGCAGTGTATAGAACTGGTCCATAAGATGCAGAGGTTGTAGTTTTATAGATTTTTAGAAGGGTTCATACTAAGGGGGATGTCAACATAAACTTGACATCCTCTTGTAATGAACCCTATTTAAAATCTATAAAATTACAACCTACACTTTTATGGACCAGTTCTACACACTGCTACAAACGAATTTTATAATATCCACACACATTTTATGAAAAAATTTTAATGTATTTAATAATCCGTCTGTGATTTTATATATATGCTTTAATGATGTTCAGTAACTCCCTGAGGATGATAAGGACAGATGGAAACATGTCAGAGTTATGACAAATTGTTGGTAAAAAGTATAGTTTAAATATTAGTGCCTTTATTGGTTTTATTGTGTGAACTGTGTAACTATTGTTTTGCATAGGTTGATAATTAAAAATGTCACTGAAATGCAGTAATTCATTGTCACTGTCATTTTCTCTTTACTTAGGTACCATTATGCGTTGTATTGTGGTAAACTTTGTATATAGGGGAAGAAATTTTTCACCCCTGGAACCAATTAAAATTTATAATTTTGAAAGTCATGGGAAATTAATTTTAATTTGGTAAGTTTTGACTTCCAAGCAGTTTGTGAGGGGTGAATTAAGCTTGTAAAGTGAGGGGTTAGTGTATATGCAACAAATTTAAGGCTATCCTATTGGAAATTTAGTATTTTTACTTTTAATAGAAATGTTTGTTGGAACTTTCCTTGATTTTATGTAGGTGGGATCTTGGCTTTCATTTTATTTGTCATAAGCTGTTAGATTGAGGAATCATTAAGGCAGGATACATCAAAATGTCTGGATGTGAGACAGTGTGCTAAAGACTGTTGATCATGAAGGCATATTGCTTCTAGTGATGGAGTCTGGTTTGAGAGGCAGTCAGTGGTCAGGGACTGCGTCAGATAATGAAACTTCACCCAATCCACTGCCGCCACTGACAGAGACTCACCACACATCGCCACACCTCCTTCACAAAATGGTTGCTAATCAAGAAAATTTTCATGACCTTGGTGACCAGTGTTCTGAGACTGAGGAGAAAATTCATCTAAGTGACAAATATTTGTTTCCTTACACAGGTAAAAGTATGTAGTGCTTATGTGTGTTTCCTTACACACATAAAAACACACTGTGTGTGTGTGTGTGTGTGTGTGTGTGTGTTTGTGTTTCCTTACACAAGTAAAAACCTACAGTGCGTTTTGAGGTGTGCCATCCACATTGTGTGTTTAAACTATAAGGAGAGGTAAATTCAGTCAAAAACACAACTATGAATATATGGCTAATTGATGGTGTTTATTAGCAATAGAAAACTACATGTTTTGGCCTGTAGCAGCCATCATCAGGTTTTGACAACTTTTTTGCTATAAGAGTTTTATATAATATACATAAACCATGTGTCAATGTTGAGATCTCATCATCATTATCATTTGTGTGCATTTGTTAAGCTAAGTTTGTGGGATGTCTTATCATGTGAATGGCTTTATAGGTAGTGGGTGTGGATCCTTTCGATTAGTTATGTGTAGGGTTGGGAGGAAACTGTGATTGCAGGTGTGGTATCTTATATGCTCCTATGTTGGGGAGGGGGTAGTTTTCATGGGATTGGTTAGTCTGACATCTTCTCCTTAATCTTTGGAACTTCTTATTCCTAGCGGGGGTTTTATCTGCCTCCAGGGTTTTGCTATGTGTGTATAGGCTTGGTGCATTTGGTTTTCTATGGGAGAATCTTGACCCTGCCAGGAAACAAACGCTTGGCTGTCCAGCCTACAGGCTAGTCACTCACTATACCAATTCACTATGTTGACACCCTCAGCACATGCTTATGTACAGTATGTGAGAGAAAAGTAAACAAAGGTCATCTTTACTCTTTTGCCACATTACACAGCGCAGGGAGGTGTTTGTTGTCAGTCCGCTACACCACAGTAGAAGCCTGAAATGTTGCCAGTTTTAGGATGTTTCAGTGCAAGTAGAAAACCTTTCTCTTAAAACAGTTAAGACATCAAGAGTATGGGTCATTATTTGATGAAAAAGATTTGAATTAAAGTACTGTGTGAATGTAAACTTCTCAGAACTGTGCCAAGAGTGAATGCAGAACACTGCATAACAGTGCAAGAAGAGTGCAGCACATTTCTGGCTTTAATCATCTTCTGAATAAATTTTATTTTTAAAGTGTATAGACTGTTGGTTTGTCAATTGTGATAGCCCTTTAAATCTCAGCAGTCTGACTGGACAGGAGGATTACTGGTCTTTCCCACCTGAATGGCTGCATTATTTTTGGGAAGTTATGGATGATTGCACCATTGTTGTATTCATACATGAACATTATGTGCTGTGGCTCAGGTGATGAAGTACTGGCCAATCACTGTGAAGGCCCAGTTTCAATCCCACATAAGTCCCCGTCAGGTTTGTGGTAGTCAAATTGACAAGGAGGCAGGATTTTCTCTGAGTGCTTTGGTATCCCCTGGCAGTATTGTTCCATCAGTGTTCCATCCTCTTTCATTCATCTGTCATTGGCACTAAGTAAGCTTAGTGTTGTTATTTAATGCTTACTTATATAACAAGACATCTCTAAATTTTGTACTGTGAAATGGTCACATTGATCATGTACCATGTTTCAGCTGAAGAGGATCACTGTGGGTCAACAGGCTATATTCTGCCATCACTACCTGGTCGAATTCTTGCTGCATCATCCAGTGAGCTGTCAGGTGTCAGGGCACGATCATCACCCAGTCCGTTGCTGAATTCAACTAATGCTGCCACTGCCACTAACATATCTGAATCAGAGTGAGTTGCCAGCATTGTCATAGCCGAGAGAAAGTTAGCATGTAATGTAGGGTGGGGCATACTGTGATATGTTTAAAAAAGAATTGAGCATATTGAACTTCTGAGCAGGAAGACTTCTTAAGTCAGTGTGGCCTGAAAGGCATTTTCAGATTAATTGCGATGTTAGACATAAATGTTGTGTTATTTACAACAATCAGTTGTGTTTTTCACTGTCAACACAACTTCATTATTGGTGTTAATTTATTACATTATTATGACAACATGTTTCAACCAAACATGGCCATATTTAGGCCAACCAAAATGTAAAAGTGTAAATGTAGTATAAATAACTGCTGGAATGGGAAGATAGCGTTGCAATGTTCCTAGTGTGAAAAAAAAAAATAGCAGTTTACATGAAGGACAGAATACAGTGACATACTCTAGAATCTTGCAGAAAACATGAATACCGTATAGTGCTGGTCGTAGCTTCATCCATAAAATGTGAAGGTGAGTTGATAACTATCCACAATAAAGGTATATTTTGTGCAGTTGATTACACTGCTGGTTAGGCATGACTTGATGCATGTTGTTTCTCTCTTTCTCTTTTGACATTGTGATGCAGGTCTCACCTTGATAGTGCATTTATTTTGTGAGTTCTGTGCCGTAAACATGGACATCCTGCTTTTCATTTGCACAAAAGAACAGCAAGTAGTGATCTGTTTTGTATGGGCTGCAGTTGTACCAATTGCTTAAACGCATAGAAGGATGTCATTGGAGTATGGGAACAGTTTCTTGTCACAGCAGTGTCTGTGAATGGATGGAGAAGTTCAAAAATGGTCATACAAGCATTAAGTGTGAGGAAGGAGGCAGACCAGCAACTGGAGGAAGCAGCGTGTTCATGGCTTGTCCTCAGTGCAAAACTTTTTATTTTGGGGCATAAAGAAGATTGTGTGACAGTGGACCAAGTGCATCGAGAAGCGAGGGGACAGTGTTGAAAAATAGTGTAAGATTTCTACGCTTGTTGTAATAAATATTAAATATATGTTGCAGATAATTACTGACCCACCCTTTGTTAATAAGGAGAACATAACCACAAATATTCGTTACCTGTTCTTTATATAACATGCTTCACCAAAACCAACAAAATGTACATGGAAGATTTACATTTTGTACTTTTTACGATCTTATATGTCTTCAATTATCTGCTGTAACCATGTATAACAAAAATGGTATCCACACTGTAGAATAAATTAAGGTATTCCATTGTTCTAAGAAACCATAAGATCGAGATCTCAATCCATCTGACACATACTGTTATATATTTATAATATGTTTACATTTTTACACTTTTATTTCCTTGAAGATTACTGTGTTTTGTTGAAACATGTTGCCATAATAATCTGATAAATTAATATCAATAATAAATTTGTGTTGATGGTGAGTAGTACCATTTGTTGTGATTTAATGTTGGTTACTTTACGTTGGGAATTTCAGATTTTTGTTGATGGCCACTTACTAATATACTATACAAAATCATGATAATTGTGCTGAATAGAGAGTGAATGAACAATGCATGGCCAAACCTACACCACAATAACGGCAAAAATGTATAAGCTGAGGCCTTTTGAACTGCTGTTTCCAAGTTATGGCTTCCTGATGATTAAAGAGAATGTTTACAGCATCCAACTTGAGTGTCCATGCAGTTGATCTGCAACTTGCATCAGTTTGTTTGTGACTGTTACAGTGACAAGCAATGCAGCGGAAAGTCGCTGTGTAGCGAACTTACATCAGTTTGGGTGTTCTGTTTCAAGTGTCAAGTTGGTGCATTGTCTGAGTACACTTAATGCTGAAATGGATGACATGTGTCTGACATTTGGTCGAATTTAGGGCAGTGAATGTGCTGCATATCTTGTATACAAACAATATTTTCCATATTGTCAAATTCCATTCTAAAAAACATTTCCTGCCATTCATAGATGGGTTAGAGAAATGGTACAATTAGTGTGCAGCCACATGACTGTGCACGACCATGAACAGTTTTAACACCTCAGGAGAAGGCAGAATCCTTGGTGTCATTTCTGTAAATCGAGAGATGAGCACAACAAGAATATCCACGCATGAGGGAGTTCCACAGAACACAGTGTGATACATCTGCACACATACAGAACACAGTGTGATATGTCTACACACATACAGAACACAGTGTGATATGTCTGCACACATACAGAACACAGTGTGATATGTCTGCACACATACAGAACACAGTGTGATACATCTGCACACACAGCTACTCTACCCCTACAATCTGTAACAATTGCAAAGACTTCAGCCAATTACATACCAAGAACATTTCGCAAGTTATTTCTTACAAAATGTGCAGTAATATTGCATTTCCATCTTGTATTTTATTTACAGAGGAGGCAGGGTTTTCGAGACATGGAATAATAAATTTCCATAATCAGCATGTGTGGGCATATGACAATCAGCATGAAACCTTGCGTTCCAGGCACCAGTAGCAATTTTCTCTAAGTGTATGGGTAGGCATTGCAGCAGTCAACATTTTTGGTTCCTACATACTTCCACCAAATCTGACTGGGGCTATTTAGTGTATTTTCTACAGAACGGTCTTCCACAACTCTTCTGAGACATCAAGCTGCAGACTGGGATTCATGTATGATTCATGCATGATGGTTCTCTGCCACATTTTCTTCTTGCAGTTCTGGAATTCTTGAACAATGTGTCTTACAGAATACTTGCTGAATGAGGTGGACCAACGCCATGACCTGGTTGTTCCCCTGATTTAAATTCCTTACATTTTGTCTGTGGGGACCTTCATAGTCTTCTGTTTATGCTACAGAAGCCAGTGCAACAGCGCATACAGAATGGATTTGAAATGATTTGTACAACACGTGGAATTGTACTGCAAGTTGGACGGTCACTAGTAAGACATGCAGCATCGTGTGTTGAAGCTAAAGATGGACACATCGAACATTTTCTTTAATCTTCAGGTGGCCATAACTCAGAAACCAGGATTCAAAAGGCCCACATTCATTTTTTTTTTTTTTGTATTGTGGTGTAGGTTCACCATCTGTAGGTTTGACCATGCATTTTTTGCTCACTGTCTGTGTGTAGGTTTATCTACACACACACACACACACACACACACACACCCATCCATCTTCTGGGACATGACACTGTTATTGGGTTAGTAATTCTGAACTTGTCAAAGAATCATAGTGTCTTCATCTTGATCCTTGCAGAGGTGACAGCACTGTGATCCTTAAGAAAGTCAGGAACCCCTCACCCAGTGACACACTGTCACTTCCTAGGATACTTGGATCCTCAGCAGTGTCAAGAGATATTAGATTCAGGTACCTGTTGGACAGAGCTCCCTGTCCTCATGTCACCATATCTTATTGAGAGCAGTTGTGAAGTGGGGCATTTAAAACACTGAGGGTTTCTATTTGTACAATTGTAGAAAACTGAAGTTTTAAGGCATAACCAGGTAAATGGTCCCTGTTATGTTAGTGTCATAAAACACAAAAAGTATAAGGTGTATACGTGTGGAATTTTACTGACACAAATTCTAAGTGCATGTGTTGTCATTCTCACTTGTGTATCATTAAATTACATACTGTGGTTACAAAAATATAATACTCTGAAATTCCAAGTATAGTTTTTTGGACATTCTGCATGTTTTGACCATAAAGTGACATGGACATTTAAAATGCACTCTATTTTAATTAATATTTTAATAACCCTCAATTTTCTTTAACCTCAAACTACTGTGTTTCAAAATCTGTTTTGTCTTTTTGTATCTACTATTAGACATTCCATACAAGAGATAGTCTACTGTATCCCAGTTGTCTGTTAAGACAAAACTTAATTCGGACTGCACTTACTGCTGGTGATGGGGCTAACATGATGTTGGGAATTATCTTCTGTTTACTGGGTTAACATTATAACACACATGTCTGATATATGTAAGTACTAATTTTAATTTTCCTTCTCTTTTACTGGCCTCAATTGCTTTCCGCTTGGTTTCTACATAGAGATGAGGTAAGTGTCTTGTGATACATTGTATGTGTTGTGCTATTTTTGTGTTGTGTTCTGTTTGTACTCTTAACTTGTACCCTTTGCACCACTTGCAGTGTACACAAGAATCTTGCATTCAGTATGCAATTAAAGTTTTTAGGGTGTGCCTATAGTTTGACATTTCTGTAGATAGAATGATGACTTAATACAGCAATTTTGATGTGGGCTGCGATGAAAAACTAAAATAAAAGCACATTCACAAACTCTGCATGGAACATAGCAGAAGATACAGCACAGTATAGTGCCTGTCAGATGTGTCCTGATAAATCAGTAACTGCTTGCTCTGGGTGACTGGCATATTGGTATCAGTGTAAAAAGTATGGCATTAGCATGAACTAGCCACTAAACAAATGCAGGTTAAGCAACTTGTGCTGTATTTGAGCTTAGCAGCAGCAGTCTTTTCCTGACTCCTTCATTGCACCTCAGCTCTTGTCCAAGAACAATTGTACTTTTTTATTACTTTGATTTTGTGTCCTATTATTCACTTGCATTGCTGTTCCAATCACTTTTGTCTTGATTATATCACATTTCTGAACAGGCGCAGTCTAAGTGACAACCACAGTTACTAACAGCCGTCTATATCCATAATAATCTTTTGCATGAAAGCACTAAATGCCTATGGTTTGAGCACAGTGTTATGGCTTGTACATTAATAAAGAAAAGGGTTGCACAGATATTGTATATCACTTAAGTTTAGAATGATTTTGACTTTGGAAACAGTTTGTCATGTTGTGTGATTTGAGGTTTTCACAGTGTTGTAGATATCAGTCTTCTGAGATATGCCACCATGTCAGTCGGTTAATGGTTGAGGATTCCAGAGTTCTGGGATGTGATGCTACATTGTTGCACCAGTGCATCCTGATGTTCCTTTGCATTGACAACAACCAGTTGCCCACTGACACAGTGCCACACCTCAGATGACCATAATCCTCAGTTACACAGCTGTTAAAATGCCAAAAGTGGCATGGTGAATAGGTACTGATGTTGCAGAAGTGGATTGTTGAAGTAGGTGGAGGTAGCGAGCTCCTTCACAACATCAGTACCAACTACTGTGGCATCATTCATTATATGACTTGAATCAACAGCTGTCAAACTGTGTTCAAAAATGTCTTTACTGTTTGTAAAATATCACTCTTAAGAGAAAAATTTGCATCAGTATTTTCATTCTTGTTGCAAATAGTGCAAATAAAATGTTTTAGTGTAGGTCTTGGTCAAGACAGTATGGTCCACAAACGAGTTCAGATGTTACAGCAGTTACTTTGTGAGAAACTCAGCTTACATGTGCAATGAACCAAGAGATATCAGCAGAATCCAATCAGGGGATGTGAGACGCTGCAGAGCAGCACTTGGAGGCTGTGTTGAACTGTGGACTGTTTGGAAAGAACAGAACACACCATCTGGACAAAAGAAAATAGATAAACATAATTAGAATGTGATAAACCATTTAGATAGAATGACTGATGAAACACTACAAAGCAAATTGCATATTGTAAATCAAAAGGATTTCAAGACTAAGACAGACATTGGAATGAGAGTGTTAAGTCAGAATAGGCCTGATTGCCTGCAGTGTGAAGTGCAGGTGACATGCCCTGTGATGTTGTACATAGATGTTACCAGGGCAGTCTATGTTTCCAAAATGTCAATTGTTTTCACCCTACATCATGAATATAATACAATACAATACAATACAATACATGCACCAATAAGATGAGTACAGCTTTCCCTGCACCAGTTTTCATGAAATAATGAACCTATTATGTGCAGATCTCTTGTAGCAGATTTCACTCAAATGGGATAAAACTGTGGAAGGTACAGAAAGAAACTGTGTTACAGCTGTAAGCAAAGTGTGGATTTCACTGCATCAGTTTTCACAGAAGGCAGGCACAGTCAATCAAAGTTTGTGGACAACTCCTGTGCCAAATTTTATCAAAATAGGAGGAACAATTTTATTTACTCCCTTATGTAAAGTATGGGTTTCACTGCACTGCTTTTCATGAAACTTGCAGGTTCTCAATCATATTATTTACATCTGTCCTGTACCAATTTTGATACAATCAGCTAAAAAATATCAAAAGTATGTGCAGAAATTTGTTGATGCCCTTGTACAAAGTATGACTGCTGTTAGCTGATTGTCATGAAAATCATGCTTACTTGACAGTATTTGGTAAGGAGTTATACCATATTTCATGTAAATGCTATTGATCTTTTAGTTACTGACATAAAGCCACAGACAGACAGACAGAGAGATGGACGTACACGATTTGAAATAAGGCATTCTTTAATTTGTCTCTTTTTTGTGTGTGTGTTTTTTTGTTTCTGTAGTACTGTCCAAGTACACTGACAGCAATTAGTTCTTTGTGCAGTGCCATATGGTCACTGTCACACTCTGCAATCAACTATGTCACTCATCACACAGTCTTTGATACAGTGAACAGTAGGAGTCTCTGCAGCAGAAACTAAGTCCATATTCACATGGCCATTTGCCCACAAAACTTTCATTGCACACCTTCACTATGAAAGCTGCAGATCCTGCACCCTTTGTTTTCATATGGCATGTTTTGCTGTCACTTTATCAATTAATTTTGCAGGAAAGATATGAATGAAACTCCAGTGTGATTACAGTGGCAGCTTCAGTGACGCAGAATGCAAGGAGGTCATTGAGAAGAAGATTTCTTCATGATGCTCAAATCAGCGTAGAAGGGAAATGTGAACAGCAGAATGTTGTGAACAAAATGCATGCTTGATGCTCCATTCTGTTACATGTATTATATATATGTATGTGTTCCTTATAGTGCGTTGTACTTATGGTTTGAAATTCATTGCTCTTCATTTACATTCCAAAGATATTTAAAACCATATAACCACACATGTTCAGTTATGAAGTACTTATGTAGTCAGCAAGAAGTTAATGACAGTTTTTGAATTGCTGCCATATCAGAAACTATTTATTTTTAATGTGTACATTTATGTATGTATATACTGTGATGCAAGTAGATGATGTGATATCCACAATGTGAAAATGCACACTTCGGTCAACATTATGAAACATATTGTGAGCTATTGTTTTTAAAGTCAAGACAATATCTTACCGAATTTGAAGACATTCATGAATACTAATAGTTGGTACGCTTTAATCATTTCCTAGTATTAGGAACAAAGTATAGTGTAAACTATATAGAGAAGCATTGACATGGCAGCCAGGCAAACTGTAGAGCAAGGAAGGAAGACTTCCATCAAGACCGCAACTTCCTTCATTGCCATGTCATTGCTTCACAGCAAATCCTTTATTTGTATTAATGTTTTTTAGTCCTCTTTATTCATATCCTGAGTTTGAAGTTTAGTGTAATGCTGTGGCAGGGTTGTGCCATAATACTGACAATTCAGTAGAACATTTGATTTTTGAGTTGCAAGTAGAGTGTTTGGTAAATTTCATTTGTATTTGGTTTTGAGCAGTCATTACTTTTTAAGTGGTTCTGCTTAAAAATAATGATTGACTTTGGACATGTCTCTCTTCCTTGTGGGATGTGGCACCAGTAGCTTGTTAGCTAGGTACCAGTGCTCCTGCAACATTGCATCCCTACGTAAAGTTGCCATTGTGAAAACTTTATATCTTATTTAGATGCTCTTTTGGTCTGTAAAATGTAAAACTTCCATGATAATATTTTCCATATTTTCTATGCATGACATGTATAGATGCATCCCACAAAATGCACTTAAAGTCAGTTTTGTTATATTACCATTACATACTGTTGTAATATATGACATGCTTTGACCCTTTCTGGGCCATCATCAGGGAGATAACAGATAAAAGATTTGTAGAAAACATATGTATGTATTTTTAATAGGCAATGCAGCTTTTGCATACAAAACACAGTAGCACACTCAACATATAACAAAAACTTGGAAAATTAAAGTTAACAAAAGTGTAGTCATTATCGGTGAGTACATATAAAATTGCAATACAGTATAAAGGTTTTGCATTCAAACATCTGCTGCACCCTCTTCAGTCCGATTGTGTGAATGCAGTCCAGCTGTAGTTTGAATAATTATATTGGTATGTTTGATTTTGATATCTTCTTGTAGCCTTTGAAGTGTGCATTGTCAGAAGTGGGTTAATAAGGATAGAAATTTTGTATTTGTTTTCAAAGTGGTGATATGTGATATTTATATAATTCAATTATGCTATAAAGAATGAATCAAAACTTCTGAAGCTGTGGTGGTGTTATTGATCAAAGTGATGATAACATGACACTAATTTAGATTCACTGAGAGATTATTTAAGTGATTAAGAAACTGTATCATCCTGACTTACAAATTTGGGATATTTATGCTGTCAGAAATGAATTTAGTAGAGAACAAGGAATGATATGACAATCATTAAAAAACAGTAAACTGTTACGTAACAAAGATGTCAAAGTGGAAGGTCTTTGGGAAAAGAGGGTTCTTTATTCCCTCCAAAATGCTCTCTTGAAATTGTCCATAGCCCTTCCTGTAACTTTACCAAGGAAACTACTAGCAGGAAGCCTTTTGTGTTCATAGAGATTATGGAACCATATCAAGTGCCATCAAATCAGTGGTTTGCAAGGTCAAATTTGCCACGGCCAATTTCAGTTGTTTTTATTAAATTTTTAATGATTATGTTCCAGGTAGTTTTTGCTTCTTGTTTGTGTAAGCATACTAACACAGTTGCACTTGCTGACAAGAAAAGTTTTAACAGGATAAACACCTTACTAAGTTATTTAAAGCTTACATGGTGATTTGGTAGTGATCTGGATCGTCCTTTTGTGACGGTACTGTGTGGGTGTGGGCTGTGTTGTCATGTGAACATTGTGCAGGAAACTGCTGCATCTTGGTTCACAGTACAATACTAAATTGTTTGATGCAGGAACCAACAGAGGGAAGGAGGGGTGTTGGAGGCAATTTGTGAGTGAGGAAATGGTAGAATTGTAGGAGGCTAGTACAAAAGGGAAAATTTGAGACCTGGAAGTGGGGAACTGCAGAATTAGTTTGGAAGGAAGAATTGAGACAAATCAGTGAGACAGGTGGGGAATAATAATTTATTTGAAGTAGTGGCTTATGTCTTTGAAATACATGTTTTTTTTTAAATCACCATTACATTTATGCAGATTGAAAATTTCCCTTAATCTATATCTTAATTCATATTTAACCTTTCATTACATATGAGTTTGAACCGTTTGATTTTTTAAAATTTTAACGATATTCATTTGATATTCTTATACCCTGTACATGAGGTACAAAGAGACAAGTGAATAAGCAAGCGTAGTAAAGGTTAAGGAATGCTTAGTGATGTTGCCATGCAGAAACAACTGCACTTGGGTGACATGTTTAGAAGGAGGTAAATCATAATGCAGGATGTGAAAGTGGTTTGGGAGTGAATGTGTTAAATTATGGAATGCATGTCATTTCTGTCCGTCTCTCTGTCTGTCTGTCTGCGGTTAACTTCAGAACAGCTGCATCAAATGCCTGTAACTATCATGGTGACTTCATGGGAAAACCTGAAACTGAAAGTCCTGCTGGTTAGCATTTTCTTTTCAGTTCTTACTGTCACATTCATGAAAGTTTAAATTTCACACAAAATAAAATGCATTAATTCCATCATGTACAATAACACATAGTCATATTTTGATTTCTTCATTGCCTCCATTGATTTGGACTGAAACACATTTTTCATGTCTGTATCTTTCACATTTATTTTCCATAAATATGGGTTTTAAATCCCTTGATCCTATGGGGTTAGGAACCATACATTAATTCAGATGTAAAAAATTATTTCTGGGGAATGGATGATTTTAAATCTTCTGGTTCTAAAGGCCTTGTGTTGGTCACATTTTAACTCAAGGTGACAGTACAGCATCCCTGCCATTCAGAAGGAATGTGTTCTTAAAACAGTGTCTGTGGAATATTAACAATATAAACTGTTTGTATACTCACATGATGTCGTGGAGATGTGTTTATGTGGAGATTTTTTGACCCACATTTGTAATAAAGTGGCACATTTTTGGCCATCAGAAGTAATAGTAGGTACAGAAGTAAATTTTGTGGATATTTCCTGATATATTGTGTAAGAATGTAATGTGATATGATATGGGTGTAGTGACCATAAAGTATCAAGTCTACCTATGCCGCTGATGCTTGTGCAGAGGCTGCCAATGGCACCTGCGTGTGTCACTGATGTACGCACACATATTAAGGTAGAGGTAAAATTGTCCATGTCCATGGTGTGAATGCATATGGGGGAGTAGAATTATAGCTCCACCTGTTCTTAATTTTGGCACTAGTTGGAAGTGAGTGGTTAACCTCACAATGCAGGTGCTTTACCCCTGGGATAGAGCCCCCTCTGTGCATAGAGTCGGATGCTGTGCGGATCCCAGACCTGGTCTGGGCATTCTGGAGATGAAAATCTGTTGCCCTGGCCTGGAATTGAACCCCAGATTGTCCAGGCAGTAGCCCAGTCACCATGGTGACTGTGCTATCCCAGCTTGCATACAAGTTATTTAATTAATAAATAATTATTTCTTAAAAGAAATTTACTTTTGCTTGATGTTACTGTTTTGCATTTTTTATATACAGATATTTTAATCTTCATCCCAAATTTCTGTAAGGAAAAATGTACAGTCCATGTGGTGAATTTTATGGTTATACTTCATAGCTTTCTGAAGGGCCAGATTCTGAAACTTTACCGTCTGTAACATGGGGTTGAACTGCGTGAGTAGTGAAAAAATACAGTGCTGGGCTATCTGGAGTCATGTGTACTGTCACAGTAAGGGTTCATGTGCAATTATAGTTGTTTTTATTTTACTTAAGTGTATTATTTCTTATTGTAAATAATGGACTACAGCTATTTGTTTAAAGGTACATGATGTCACTTAATGTGACCCTTTCTGCCAGAGTAAGTATTAAAACTGTGAAGGTTTAGTTCATGGGCATGTAATTAGTTGCCATAAGATATTGGTAGAATAATATTTTTTAAATTGATTTTGATGTTGTAGATGTCACTAGTAGGTTTATGCTTAGATCACAATCATTTGAATGTTTGGAAAAAGGACTCACATGTACTGCAACGTGCATGGTTTAGCATGTCTTTGGTGTAAAGATTTGAATTTGTTGTGGAGGATCATAGTGATGAATGGTCATGGTCAAAAAGAGTCTTTGAGATTATACAGACCTCCTGTACATGTATGAATGATGAGACACAGCTTGTAAGTTTATAAATGTGATTGGAAGATGCCAGCAAGTTTCCTTGTTTTTTCAGTTCTTGTGGATGAAACAGAGGAATGTGCAGGCCTGATTAGAAATGTAGTGTACAACCATAATATGTTGCTGGCACACAGAAGCCTCTGGTACGATTATATGGTTGTACTGACAAGGTAATTACATTGGATTCTTAGTGGCCATAAATGTGTGATGTTGTATTGACAGCTATATGGAAGTAATGTATCTTATTGTCCTGAAAATGTGATTATCCATAAGATTAAAAATTTTCACTGATTTATTTACTTGAAAATTCCTATTAGGTACTTTCAGTATATAACTTTTATTAGAAAATATTAATGCAGAAGTTGCATTGTACAGGTATTATGGAACTGAACATAATTACACTTGTCATCATGTACTTTGTTGACTTGGTCCTTTTTCTCATGTTACAAGATAATAAAAAATAATAAATTAGTAATCACTCTGTTTTGGGTACAGGATTGGTCCCTGAAACTCAATATTTTTGTCTTTTAATGTGAGCCAATGAAAAAGTTGATGAAGTAGACAAAAGTGTGATAAATCATTGTCAGAAAAGTGTGGAGTTACTGTATAAGTATTTGAGGATATGTACTCCATGTTTGAACAGCTTTTTTTAACATAATTGTTTTTAAAGCATGTGTCTTCGTAAATGTCAGAACCTTATCTGAATTAAAACTGTTTCAGCTGTCAGATGCTTTCTGTTTCTGCACAGTACAGTGCCCTTGGTGTGAGAGTGTGTGGCATGTTGTGTTGTGTGTTTGAGTAAAATCATCTGGGGCTGACAGTCATGTTATGTTGTCAATACAGCAATGTTTCAGAACCTGACTCTCTTTTCGTCATCACGGTTCTGATAACATAACACTGATGCTGGATATGGTACACAACTCTGGTGTATTTGTGCCATCTGATGCAGCTGTCAGCCTAAGATTTTATTGATATTTGTTGCCATGAAAACTTCTAGATGTATGTTATAGGCGTTTTATGAATGTGGCTTCTAGTATCATGGAGAAGTTGGTAGTACTGTTCTGCACCTCAAGTGTCATCACAGGAAACAAATAAGCAATGTCCATGCCTGCCTTGAATTTTGGGATTTTTAAAAATGGCCAACTCTAAAAATATTCATTTATTTTTAACTCGTGAAAAATATATTTTGTACAAATGAAGTGGGAATGGTTGTGAACTTATTAATTTATGGATTTGACCCATTTACTGAGCTGTCAATATTTATAATATTGCTAAGTCACAGGTGGGTCAGCATTTTAAATGTGTGTGTGTACAATTCCAATATCTGTATCACAATTACCTTGACTTTGAGGTAATCATGAACACTGTACGATGTATCTATCGTTTCTAATGCAATTAAGTATATTTGGTGATTATGAATTACTAAGTAGAATGTATTCTAGGAAATTTTTGGGGGATTTGTGGCAGACAACACAACACTGGGACAAGTTTTAGCCAAGTACTTTAATTTCACCTTGTCAATTACAATTCTGCCAAACCACCTTGTTCATTCTTTCATTGTTGTGAGGATGGGAAATGGGCTCATGTTTAATCTCTTGCATATGTTTTGTGTATGCAAGTGTGTGTGCATGTGTGTGTGTATGTTTATTCATATATAAATACATATGCACACACACACACACACACACACAGTCACCTATATGTAGACACACAGTTCTTATGTGGAAATGACACTTCATTATATATGAGGGCAGAGCACATGATAATTGGTTATATTATGTGAATGAAACATGTTTAAAACAATTTGGGTTGTTAAAACTCTCAAAAAATATTCCATCTAAAGTTGTATCTGTATTGGTTAGTTGATACTGACCAGTTTTACCTCCCTCCTTGACATTGTCAGTTTTACTGAAAGCAGTACAGTAATCGTGGTTAGGGTATTGGCTTCCTTGCCATGCCTGTTGCTCTTCTAGCCATCACTAATCTTTCAAATGCATGGTTAACCTTGTCTTCAGATGTCTAAAATGCTTCTCAGTAGTTTGTTTTGTATGTTTATTACACAGTTGTATTCTGTCCCATCTACAGTCATTCTGAATGTGCTGTATTATGTTTTATAATTTCTGTGACAGTAATAGTCTGGCTGGACATTCCTTGGGAGAGGTTATTTCAGATATGCTGGAAATTGCATTCAGAAAACCATTATCCACACGTGTACCAGCAACAAACATCATATGCAGTAACTTGAATGTTCTCATCAACTGATAATTTTACTTTAACCTTACTGCCCAGCCTTACCTCTGATCAACGTGATTTATCCTGGATATTACTGCTGTGTAAACCTTAGCTTCCACAAAAATGCATGCACTGCTGTGCCTTGGGAGTGTTGCTGATGTGGGGTTAGAGATTTTGGAGTGATTTTCAGTTATCACACACAGTTCCTTACAAAACAAATCAGTCACTAAGAGCATCTGCCTCCAAACTGAAAACAGAATTCCATGACTGTGTGTCATGCCCATACACTCCTTTCATTTAAATTGTATTTTACTGACGTCAAGTGTGTGAAATCTTGAGAAGTTTCTTAACCTGTGTACGTTGGGCTTAAATGATAAAATAAAATGCATGCAGACAGTGATTCAGGATGGGTCTGCTATGGAAGTATAATATTGTTTGTCATAATTTAAGTGCTTAAGACATCCTGAACAGTGAGTAATTCAGTTGTTGAATGTAAGTGACTTTCCATGCCAGACTATCACTGATCACATACACAGTGTGTTGTGTGATTTCACACACATATGGAGTGCCTGTTACTAAAGTGGAAAAAGTTATCTTTCTCAATTTTGTAGTGAAATGAAGGAAAAATGTGCCTATAATTTGTGTTATGCAAAACAGATATGCAAACAGGCCTTATTATATGTATATAATGAATGTTTTTCCATAAATTTTCCCCAGACTGTGTTTATGTTGTCATGATATTAGCCAGTGCCAAACAGAGCAGCGTTCATGTAACGAATGAGTATAGTGAACTGTGTTGATGGCAGTCGCATTGGAACAGACAAGTTGTCAAGAAACAGAAAAATTCCTACTCAAACTGTACCTCTCAGCTGTAGTCACCCTGCATCCTTTCCATAATTAAAAAGGGTCACGTTTTCTTGAAAAAAAATCATTTGGGTGTGGAAGATTCCATTCTTCTCGGATGTGACATTGTATTGTTGAGTGAGTGGTTCCTGATTGAAAGATCATATCACTTTCATTTTCAAGGGTCAAATAGTCCAAGTCATATTTCTTGGATTGTTGAACCCCCTGAGATGAAGGTACCACCTTCCTTTGAAGTATGGGGAACTGCTCATCCATCACCACACCATCATATCACTCACCAAACATCATGTCATTCACCCAACACCACAGTATCACACCACTCACACCACTGGCCCAACACTTCAGCATCCCATTCACCACTCACCCAACACCACATCACACCATTGACACCACTCATCCTAACACCAGAGCATCACCTCACTCACACCACTCACCCAACACCACAGTGTCACATCATTCACACCACTCATCCTTACATGAGAACATCACATCAATCACACCACTTTCCCAACACCACAGCATCACATCACCCATATCACTCACCTATTACAACAGCATCACATCCCAGGCTTCCCGAATTCTCAGCAGCGCCACTGTGAAACCTTAAATCTCACCTCTAGGAATACTCCTGTAAAACCTGATGACTGCTGTGTTGAACTGTCTGCTTACTGATCTGACAGTGTGATGAACTTGGTAATTCCAAAAGCCAGTGCAGTAGGCACGACAAGAACAGTTTCTTGAAGGATGTCACAGATGTAACTGCTACATAAGCTAATTACTTTTTGCTTCTAAATTATGGTGAGTTCATTGTACTTTTACATCTTTTTATAGATTTGTTAGCACTTTTGCACAGTTCCAATGTGATTAATTAAAGCTGCTTTACTCACACTGTACTTGATATGTTGCACTGTCTGGCATTGCTCTGTACCCTGTTTAGTGTGTGATGAAAAAGCTTTGTATATTTTTTAGTGTGAAAAGTATAAATGTAATTACAAATTTGATCTCAAGCACATACTTATGGAAGCTTGATTGATGAAATAATGTGTTTGTACAATATTTTTTATATTTTATAGTTAATTTGTCATCCAAGCCTTTTATTGCAGTGTTTTTATATTATCATACGTCATTTGTAAATATGGCGCTATACATTTAAATGTGTCAGATTTAATTGTTGTCATTGACCAAGTCCATTGAATCCTTTATTTCCAAGTGGTAAGTATGTCTGAGGCCTTCATGGTGGATATTACTCGTATCATAATATGTTGTCACACTGTAGGATCTCAAGTTAAATGTGACATTTTGGAGGAACATGATGCCTCCATCTTCAGGATGATTGAATTAGGTGAGGGTGGACACTCGGTGATTGTGTGTCTGGGTCACATTATGACTGATGGTCAATCAGGCCAAATCATTCTTAGGGCTTATGACTGATCTAATCACATTTGCTCCCAGTCACTTCAGTCACCCACAGGACATAGGCAGTGACATATTGTGATCCTTCATATTGTAATAATCCACAGGAGTTAGTCAAATTATTTTTTATTTAATAGGATAATACTTCTTAGAACTGACGTGTACAAGTAATCATTCAGTTTTTCATGTAGCAGACATGTAAAAAGTTAGGCACATCAGAACAAAATTTGATCAAAGTCTGTCCAAGTGTTCTGTGGCTGTGAGATGACATTTCATATTAATCCCTTGTATTTTAGTAAATATTTTCTAAACTGTATGGTTCATGATAAACTCTACTGGCCATAATATGTGTGTTTCACCCCTTTCTAGAGTGTTTGAAGAAAATTTCACTTCATTAAATAAAGTTACATCAGAGAGGATGCAGAAAGGCATATAGTCTTCACATGGGTCCATTATTTCTGTGTGCTGTTAATTAAATGGAGTGCCCTGACAAGTGTAAATGAAACCACCACACATCAGAGTTTATAAAATCCATGATGTCTTCAAGGTGCATACCAATGGACACAGGTTGGGAAATAAATAGGGATTTTTAAAACCCCTCAATGAAAATGCATCAAAAGGATATCTTTCAAGCTAGAATTTAGCAAATTTCATATTGTTCTTGACACAGTGCAACTTTATCGAGTTTTTTTCTAAAAATTCTTCCAACAGTATAAACTATATAATGATTTTAAAAGTTATGGAAGCTAAATTCCGGCATGCTTCGATGGCGGCCACCACATTCAGGGGCTGTGATGTCTCCTTTCGAATGTGGTACTCGTACAATAGTTCCGTCCGTCTATCGTATGTGGCGCTGGTAGGTCTACGGTAATTACGCGTGTTGCCAGCATGTAGTGTTGCTGTATCTCACTTTCCAGTTTCACACCTGTCCGTTTCTTACACCCACAGATCATCTAGCTTACACCTGCCTCAAGCATCCCTCTGCACAAGACGAGAGAGATGACGGTTACTTGTTCAGAGTATTGCTAGGGTTCCCATACTTCCCTCCCTTCCCGTAATGACCATACTGACTTTTGTGAGTCATCCTGGGTTTTCTTAATGTTCCCACACTTCCCCCAGTTTCAACATTGTCCATAGTGACTTCATTTGATGAAGTAAAGTAAACTGTCATGAAAAAGTGGTTGAAAGCAATGTGGCTTAATATACTGTGTTGATAAAGTACATTATCCACGCTTGTAACTTAGTTTTCTCAACCTGATGTTCTCCAGGTTTTCAATGTGCTTAAGGTTTGTGTGGGTCAGCACTCAGTGTAGTGTGGAATGTGGTTGCCAGTGTTGCAGAAGAATATAACTGCTTCCTTCTTGAACAGGCTGTCTGGAGATGGAAGCAGTGTGTCTCTGGAACAGTACCCACACACCAGGGTCAATGCAGAATGGCACAATTGTAGTGCTTTTTGGATTGAAAGTGATGTGAAATGCTTGGGGAATGAGCAGTTTGGACTGTATCCTATACCACTTTTCTTCTAGCCATTAACTCTACTTCGATTCTACACAGACCACAGGTTTTGACAGCATGTTTGGCTGCCAATGTTGGCCATCTTCAGGTCAGTAGTGTAATAACAACATGCAGAGGAATTAAAATTATTATAACAAATGTACATTTACATTTCATGTTACCTGACGGACTGAGATCTCATTCCTTATTCAGTACAATATTCTATGCACATAATTGCATTTTATTGAAATTATGAATCACATGAATTGTTAGGTGGTGTAGTATTATTTACATATTGGACTTGTAGAATTACATTTAATTGTATGAATCCAACACATAGACAATAATAACTAATAATTCCATACTAGACAGGCTATGTATGTATGACATAATAATCAAAGAATAATCACATAATCCTTTTCGCCATGGAAAAAGCAATGAGCGTTAAATATTTTGAGTGTGTGTGTATCCAGCATGTAGGTTGCATGAGTCATGTCATTCTTTGGCTGTCTGGCTCTACCTTATTTTTCCACTTTTCCTCATAAACAGCACGATTTTTGGAAGAGATTTATTGAACATAAAATGTGTGTTTTGATGTTCTCTGTAAGTGTGGTCTCCAACTTTGCTCATTCCAAGAATTCTGCGAGGTATTATAATTGTGCAGATGTCTTTACGTGACGTACCCGTTATTCTTGTCAGATTTTAACGAATCTCGAAAATTCTCGACAGATTTGCGAAAGTATGTCAAATTCCATGAAAATATGTTCAGCAGAAGCCGAGTTATTTTATGCGAACAGATAAACGCAACTAACCTAATAGTTGCCTTAGCGGGCAGAAAAGTGGCTTATTAAGGCTTACGATTGATCGATGATCATTGCCACTGTTGTGTTCATTTGTTGCTCCTCGAGATGGTAGAAAAGCCAGACTCGTCACGCAGTCATGTGTGCAAGATCCGTGGATATGGTGTCGGTGGTTTATTGGCTGATTGGACTTAGGAGCTTTTTTCTTCGTTTCACACGTTCCAAAGGATACAGCATAAAAACTTATTTCCATTGCAAATGAGAGAAGTATATAGGAAGATATGGAGTGTCGAAAAATGAGTGGAGGTATTTGAATTTCATTGTTTTGCTGATTTGGCAGCTCGTGAGTCGTCCTTCATATTGCAGAACATAAATGTTGTCAGTGTTTTTTCATACGAAATTTTGAGCTTCGTCCTATAATGTAGAGCGTTATATTCAGTAGTTTCGTGACTCGGAGGCTGTGGTTAATGGTTTCGAATCCCATGACCAAAAATTAAGTGGTTTTCATGTTCATATAAGATGTTTGTCACGTGAATACTTGTGAGATAACATTATGGTTTTGTTTTTCGTCTCTTCTAGGTAGCCCTTTACAAGATCCAAGCTCTCCGCATCGGCGTGTATGGAATCCAGACTGTGAGTTAATCTCCACTTATGTTTGTGTACTAATGTATTAGAGGGATTCATTCATTGTTAGTTTGCAGTATGACAGGTCCATAGCCACTTCCAAAATGATTTCTCCACAGAGTGCAATCTAGTGCTTCCTGTTCCATTTTCTAGTATCGGTTTTTTCCCTTAAGATCGTCGGGTAGCTTCTTGCTTCTTCCTCATTTTCCTGTTACTGTTATCATTCTGCCTGTCTCCTTCAGTAGAATCAGTGACAAACAACATCATTGGCTAACTCCTCTTCCACTCTTCACACTTCTTTTCTCCACATGGTCTGTTCTTAGTTTAACACTCTGATCCATGCACGGTTTGCCTATCAGTCTTGTTTTGCGCCAGTTGATACCAGTTACCTTTAGGATCAGCATTAATTTGGTCCAGTGTTCACAGTGTTCTGCAAGCCTAGGAAGAAGTCATACAATTTGTCATGTATGGCCAAAGTTCATTCTGATATTGTTCTCAGCATTCCAATTCCAGCCCTAGTTCTTTTTCCTCTTCTAAATCCAAACTGATCTTCTCCAAGTATATCCTCAATTTTCCTTTCAATTCTTCTTATGAGTGTCCTTGTTACACTCTGTCTTTGCTGTATGTTTGATGAGGGTGGTTGTGCAATGGCCATTGCACTGGTGTTTGGCACTCTCTTTAAGGCAGGCATTGTAACTTCATTGAAATCCGTCTGCCACTCTTCATTTTCATAGATGTTGATCAGTTGTATCATTAGACTGAGAGCATTTCCTCACAGTTTGAGTACATTCCCAGGTACATCATCATCTTGTGTAGCCTTCTTGTCTCTCATCTCCTTGATAGATTTTTCCACTTCATTTTCCAAAATATAAGGGCCTTTCTCATCTGCATCTGCTTCCTCTTTAGGTTCAGCATCTAGGTTTTCTGGTCGATTGTAGAGCTCTGTAATATAATTCTCCCAAATTTTTAGTACTTGTCTCTGATCTGCTATTATATTCTCTTTACAGTCTTCAGTGCCAGTGTTTGATGAAGGCACTACAGCCCTAAACATCAGAAACTACTTGCCTGATGACGACACTTTGTCACATCATAGAAAACATGAACCATCGGTATGCTGCTGTGAGAATTTCAAGTCTCACAAATTAAACACAGTTGGTTATGTTTTGTTTTCAGTGTATCGCCTCCAGCTGGAAGCTCCAGGTCCTAAACCAGTTACACGTAAACATAATGTTACAAATTCTCCACCGTATTATGGCCTGGAATTTCATGGTGTGATATCACAGCTTGATGCATCAGCTCTTTTGGTGGAAGAAGGTGCATATTTGGTTCGACATAGTGCAGTGAACAATGGATTTTATACTTTAACGCTCAGGTATGTGGTGATTTAAATTTACGTGTGTTGTGGGAAGTTTGTACAAAACGACACGTGGCATCATGGATTATCATAGACTACTAATGAACAACAAACAAGCTTTGTTGCCAGCCTAGCCTTATGATCAGACACACCTACTGATAACATTAGATGGTGGTGGAGTCACACTGAAATCAGTGGTATGAATTATGCCTGTTTACTGTAAGTTGAGGTGTACCAATTTTATGTAGAAGGATTTGTTTGCAGAATCATTTGCCTGTGGCATATATCGTCAAATATTTCATACACAAGCTCCTTATTATGTAGATGGAATTGCCATTTTTGAGGAGAACGTTGTGGACACCATGAGGACTGCCACTACAGCCTGTACTGGACGCTTCAGATTTGTATCAAATGTTTACCTATTGGTCAGCAGTTTGTCTGTCTGAGTAACTTAACATTAAATATATTTATAGCAGAAATGTAAGATGCATTTGGGTCACGGTACAGTAGCATCTCAAAGTTTGTGATTTGCTGGAACTCCTAACACCACAACGGATGATTCTTGAGCACTGATGTCCATTTTCAGTGTAAAACATCTTTATGGTTGGAGTGACTTCTGAATGACCAGTAATGGAAATTATAAAATAACCTGAAGAAGTGCAAAAAGTGTGCAAGTTCTTCTTAATAAAGTACAAATGCTTTTTGAATGCATGAAGTAGATTAATTGATTGAAGGAGGGTATTATTATAAAGAGCACAAAATCAGTCAATCCCACAGAATGCAATAGTTACACTTAGCTGAGAGTGATCTGTGCGATTGGAGAGTGGTGGAAGCCACCTCACTAGCCATGTGATTTCATCTATGTCTATGACTGGTTCTGACGTATTTGGAATGAGACTGTATGGCTTTTGAGGTTGCTTCCCCTACTCTCCTACTATAGAGCAGATCACTCTGAGCTCCATTATGTTGTGTCTTTAATTAAGTGACGATTGATATCTTGCTGGACAGAGAGAGACTCGTGCAGTTGTTTAATGTATTTTATTGCCAAAAAACTCTAATTTTATTAAAAATAAACTTGCATGCTTTTTGTACTTGCAGAGCTTACGTTATATTTTCTGTTACTAGTAGTAATTCATAATCTTTTGTAACCAAATAAATGTTCTACATTTAGAGTGGATTCTGATGTTCGTGGTAGTTTTAATATGTCCTGTTGAGTCACAAATATCACAACTTTGCTTTATTTTTAAGAAAAAGGACATCATATGTATTAAATTGCCATTTCAGTTATATGATTGTGTTTTGTTAACAGGTTTAATGCCAAGATTAGTAACTACAAACTGTATTATGATGGCCAGCATTATGTTAGAGATAAACGTTATGACTCCTTGCATGAGCTGGTGGCTGAGGGACTTCTCACACTTTACATGGAGGCACATGCAGGACCTTACATTGAACTGATGAATAGTTTCAATAATTATGAGAAGAGTCCCTACATGACACTTAACAAAATAAAACGGAAAACTCTGATTGGTCACACTGGCAGAAAATCTGATACCTTCAAGGCAATAGATTCTTTCTGTCAAGAGGAACGAAAGCACTCAGAAATATCAGAGCTACAGACAAAAGATTCATCCATCAGACAACTTGTTACTAGTGAAAGATTTATTTCTGATGCAGTGGATTATGACAAGCCCCATGCTTTTAAGACGCATACATTCAAGGGTCTGAATTGGTGTGAATTCTGTGGAAATTTCCTGTGGGGGTTCACTGCTCAAGGAGTCAGATGTGAAGGTATTTTTTTGCAAATATACAAGCATTATTCTTTTTTTGGAGTAAACTGTAAATAGTGATGGTTTCACCAGCAAGTTTCCTGACATTTGGCATCTCAGCTGTGTGCATGGCAGCAGTTGTGTCAACTTTTAAACCTCTGCAAGTGCATTGTATATACATTGTTTGTGTGTTCAGGAAAGAAGTGATGCTTGGAACTAAGTATAGTGGTAATTAAATGCCTTCTGTTTTGTGTAGGACATGAGTTACAAAGTGTACATTCATAATGTAAACCAATGGCAAATGGTGTACACCAGGATGCAGTACACAGGCATTTCCAAGGTGTTCTTCTTTCAGAATGCCAAATGGTTTTGCCATACATGTGTGCGTGTCATTTATTGATGCCTGTAAGAAAAGTATGCTTTAGAATGGCATCTAAATGGGGCAATAATTGTGAAAAGGGAAGATAGAAATTTACTTATTCCACTATGTACTGAGCCAGTTTTCACAAAAATTGTAAATGCTGGGAAAGTCTCTGTGAATATCTCCTGTGCTAAGTTTTGTTCAAATCAGATGAAAAATTTAGAAAATACAGGGCAAAATTTCATTTTCACCCTTATGTAAAATATGACTTGCACTGCACTAATTTTTTGGAACTCTGAATTTGCTGGACAACTTAGATGCTGATACTTGGTTGGCCATGTATTGATAGACATGGTCTTGCTTGTCTTAAGTCATTCTGTTATGACATAAAGAATGCTGGAAATGAAACTGAGGCTGCAAATCTGGCTTCATTGCGGCAGCAGTTATAAAGGGACAGGATGTCCCTGGTGTAATATTATTTATTACCTGTATACTGTTCAGGTAAAGTCTCTCTGCTTAATTAAGTACCACACCATAAGAATGTATGTAGGAATTGAATAATTACGTGCATTTTCAGTCTTAGCACTATATGATCAGCTTCACAGAGTAGGGAGAGAAGCCTGCTACTTTGCAGGTTTCCACAGTGGAGATGCTGAGGATTCGAGTCTTCAGGAATGTGACACTGTGTCGGTTGGCAGGTTGGCCTGATCTTGAGCAGGTCATAGAAACCTCTGATTCACTCCCCTAGAGAGTGTAGTAGGCTACATAGGTCACTGTCCTAACAGGAGCAAATGTTCATGTTCTCTCCTTCCCCAACTCCCATTTTGTGACATTTGAGGTTCCTACAACGCTGTTCCTAAGCATACAGGTCATCTGGGATATGATGCTCTGTCATTGGGTGAGTGGTTCGTGACATTTTTAAGGACCTCTTGACCCTTGAAGATGATGGTGCCATGCTCCTCAAAACATCAGGAACCACTCACCTGATGACATTTTCACATTGCAGAAGACCTGTATATTGTCCTCACCACTACAACTGAACTGCATCTCAAACCTCCAAGTTGTCATGGTGAATACCTCATGGTGGTGATGCTGCCCAGGCCACCCACTCTTCACATCACTCACCTTTCCAGTATCCAGTTATGGCCATTTTAAGGGTTTCATACGTCCTTTCAATCAGTATTTATTTATTTATTTTTACTTCGGGGAACCTCTCACCCATCAACAATTTGTTGCATTCTGGAAGAGTTGAATTGTCTGAAACGGCTGTGAGGATGTTAGATGCCACAAACAAGAAGATATTGCAAGGAGGAAGGTCAGGGGCTAAAAGTAGTGTTGTGCAAGTATTTGTTCATGGATAGATGGTGTTCTTCACTGGTGTAGTTGTTACTGATTGACGTCTTGACCTCGGGGGAATTAATTGAAAAAATTACTGAATATTTGTAAAGTGACATGTGTCCAGGCAGTCATCATTTAATGCTGTGATGAACAACATTATGCTTTAATGTTGACAGGTTTTAGTGACCAAAGATTTGATGACTATTGCCTGGACTGAGACATGTTGTTTTTGCTGGCAGGATTGTAAACATCCATAGTCTTGGGAATTTTAATTAACTGTTCTGAGAGAAAAGTGCTCTGTTCCACACTGTTCTCCTCTACTCCATGGTTCATAAGGAATGTCACTCACCCAATGTTAAACCAGGACTTACTGTGGTTACTTTCATAATTTACATGTGTATTGTCCTAATGAGGCCTTAGATGTTAGTTTTTTATTTTGCATTAATGCCTAATATATTACTGTTCACAGTGAACAACTCTGTTCCATGTGTTGTTGTTGCTGTTGTTGCTGTTGTTGTTGTTGTTGTTGTCATTGTTGTGAGAACCTATGTGGAATTATGCATGATTAAAAGTCATGCCTCGGTTATGTACCATAATAGAACATTTGCAACAAAATGTAATTGATCATTTTGTTGAAGAAATTTAAATGCTATAAAAATTTAGAATGTTGAATATCTGAACACACACATACCCATACTGTCTGTTCCATAAATATTGGCTACAACATTGATTACAGATTGTGGCTTTAGTGCACACAGCAGATGTTCAGAGAAGGTGCCCTGCGACTGCTGTCCAGACTTGAAACAGCTGCGTGGGGTATTTGGAATTGACCTTACCACATTGGTGAAGGCTCATCGGACAACTCGTCCGTTTGTTGTAGACAAGTGTATCTGTGAAATTGAACGGCGAGGACTGGACGCAGAGGGTTTGTACAGAGTGTCAGGATTTGCAGAAGAAATAGAAACACTCAAACTTGCACTGGACAAAGGTGATTGATCAACCAATTGATTGATTGATGTTTGTTTAACCCTTCAGCACCAGCATCTGTGCTATATAAATGAGCATGTGTGTTTTATGGTATTTAAAATTTAAAACTCTTCTCTCCTGTAGAAGTTGGAATTTAATGGCCATCATTATTGAAGGGCTGACATAGTTTTGCCAGTTACATCAGTAGTGTCATGTGGTAGGGTGCTGTGAATGATGAGTTTGCTAAGATGTGCTATGAGGTGGCCATGGCCTAACTTGTTCCTATCCCATAATTTAGTGTGAGGGACTGAGGAAAATCATAGGGTACTGGATCTTGAGGTTAATTTTGAAGCCAGGATCTGCTGTGTAAAGAGCGTGAATGCTGATGAGTTGACTGCAACATTTGGTAAGAAACATAATGATGTGTGCCCCATAGGTACATTATGTAGGGTAATTGAGTACATCTCTTCAGGCAGGACCACTGAAGTCACGTAATCACGTGACAAGATGCCTGTAGACTTTTAGGATTAAAGTCTTGTGGGATGTGATGCTGTGCAGTTGGGTAAGTGTTTCTTAATGTTTGAGATGACTGTATTGCCTTCAGGGTATAGCGGTCCAACAAGAATAGCTGTATGGAAACACTTGGTGTATGCCAATACAGGTACTGCTAAACTGAGATTCACTTATCTAAAAAAAACTACGGGATATAAAGGTTGAATGTATTGCCATTTTAGTTTATTTACATGGCCACAGTCACATCAACATTTAGCTCTTTCTGAAGGTTACATTTTCTATAACTTTATTTCTGTATTTTTGTTTAATGTTGAAGTACTTGCGTAACATTCACTTTTATACCTACAGAACCTTCTGCTGCAACTAAAATACTAATTGAATGACAAAATACTGTCAGAAAATGGTGAAAATATGAAGATTCCATCCTCTTCACCTTGTGAGATAATGGCAATAGAAGAAATTGATTTGGAATTTAATATTTCTTGATATGGCAATGGAATGTGACCGTAAATAATAGTGGACTAAAATTTAATCAGATTATAGTAAAATGGACACTATTCTGTGCAAAAGAGAGCAGGCATTTTACTATGTCACAACCTGAAAATTGAGTTTTTGAGTTGTCATGACAACTGTCTCCTGCTGGGGGACTGTAGGCTGCACACTGTCTGATCAAAATTGGCATTATGTACATGCTGCCAGAGAGGAGTGTCACCTGTACCTTTGCAGTGTCTGTGAAACAAAAAAATTTGAAGGGAAGTGTAAAATCAGTAACTGATACTTGTGAACCAGTTTTGAAGTTCTCAGTTTTCACAGTGGGGTGATTGAGGATTGAGGATTCTGGTATTCTGGTTGTGATGCTGTAGTGCTGTGTGAGTCAACCCGTGAAGCTGAAGGTGAAATGTTCTTCAGAATGCTGGGAACCACTTTTCCAGTGACAGCATCACATCCCAGAAGACTGGAATTGTTGAAAACTGTATCTTTGCCAATGAAATTTTTGCCATCTGTACAGAATAGTTCATTAGTAGGTGTTGACAAGGGCTATACTGTCACTGTGAAGTCAAAATGTGGTATGTGGAATTTTTTCTTTGATTTTATAATACAGATACTGCTTAGCAGATATTGCACATTCTTGTACTTAAATGTACCAGATATGCTTATTCAAAACAAATTCACTGAACTAGTGAACCAAAAAAAAATGACATTGTTAGAGGTCACCTATCACCACACACACTGTGTTTTTTTAATTTCACCCTGTAAAATTCCATCATAATAATCATTATCATATAGATTGCAGGGTTTTAGACCTTGTGATCTGTTCCAGTTCCATTAACAGTCTAGAAGTCTTTTGAGGGGTCGTCCTTGGCCTTGTTTCCCACATGGTTGATATTTCATATTTTAGTGTGACAGTCTTCATGTAAAATTTCATAATTTCCACATATCGTTGTTTTACTTTGACAGCATCGAGATCTGTTTTTGACTGTTGCATGTGAATATAAGTGACCATTGTTTAAAGAAACGTAAGAGAATAAATAATCATTTAATTTTCTTTTCAGGTGTGTTGCAAAGTGAATAGGGACCAGTAGGGACCCTTCTAATGCTTGTCCACATTGAACAACTTGAATCCCACTGGATGGATTTTTGTGAAATGTCATCCTTGGGATTTTTTTCTTTAATTTTTTATTACAGTTCTGTTTTGGTTAAAATGTGGACAAACATAACAGGCACTTTATGTGAAAACTGATATACAGTTATATGATTTGTCTTTATTATTGATACAGACTGTGTTCTCTGTGAGTTATGAATTTGAGGCCTATGAAATGATGATGTAAACATTTCGCCTTTTACTAGATATGGACAGGAAATATTTCTCCAAATTTACAAGAAATAAGGCAGAGCCAGAGAAGCCAAATGAGGGCTGACCAAAAAGTATCCAGGACAGAATTCATTCTAGTAGAACTAAAGCACTTAACAAGTTACTCTGTCGTCTTCTGTAAAGTGCATTACTTCAGACTATATGCGTTGATTCCAGCAATCCTCCCACTTTACAGCACATCTGTAATAGCACTATTCTGGAATGGCCTGCCAAGTTGTAGTTAGTTTTATCTGTGCATTGAGTTGAAATCATTTTCTTTTGAGTGTGATATTCAGCCTTGGGAATTGAGGAACTAGCAGTGGTCCAAATCTGGTAAGTAAGGCAGATGGGGAACCACTGGGATAGTCGGCTTGGGTAAGAAGTTTGTGACACTCAGGACTGTGTAGGACAGAATTTAGGTTGCAGGAGACCATTGCAAGGCTGTTTCCTACAAAATGCATCATGAAGGCAAAATGGTTCTTTAGAGAGTCTGATTCATTTTCTGAACTTGTGGAGGAAACTCATGGTGCACCAGGCTCTCCACATCTGAGAAATCAATCAGCATTAGCTTGACTTTTGACCAGACTTCTCTTGGTTTTTTATGCTGAGGTAACATTGGCATCTTCCATTGTGACATTTGTTTTGTCTCAGGGTCATAGCTATCAACCTGTGTTTCATCCCCTATAATAATGCTTGGCAAGAAGATACCATTTTTGGCACATGCAATACTCAGTGGCACACTGTTGCATGCTGTCCTGTCTTATCTTTTGTGAGAAACTGAGGAACAAGTTTGGCCAACACACGTCTTATTCCAAGATTATGTGTCAGTATTGTGCCAACTGAGATACTGAGTTCATCAACAAGTTCCCAGATAGTCAGATGCCAGTTTTTGCTTATGAATTCTCTGATGTGTTAAGCAGTCTTGTTGGTTTGAGCTGTTGATGGCCAGCCTGTAAGTGGATTATTGTTGATGGCAGTGTGGCCATTTTTAAAATGGGAATACCACTCAGATGGTTTGGACTGACTCAGTGTTGTTTTGATAAATGTTGATTATAGCATCTTGCATGTTTTGGTGGCTTCTTACTAAGTTTGTAGCAGAACTTAATGACAAACCATTGTTTCTTCAACACATCCATTGCAGAATGTGGTGGAGGAACAACATTCTTGCACTCTAGGTCACCTTACTCAGGACTGGATCAAGCTCCCACGTACTTGTCTGTTATGCATTGTTAATATATTTTGCCAAATATCTTATATGATTGTTACTTCAATACCTGTAATAGTTTCTCTACAGAAATTGTGTTGTGGGTATTCTTGTCCAGCCTTCATACCATGCAATAAGAAGTGCCGAAAGTATTTGCACTGCATTGGTAGCATTTGTGAATAATATGAACAGTAAGAACAGTCGGTGCAGTAACAGAGTGGACATGTCAAAATTGTTATGACTTACTGGAATTTCCTAACTTGTTTGGTTTGCACTTTAGTTTATGCAAAGAAATTGAGTTGCATGGGCTAAAATATATCATGTGTTTGGTTCAAGACAAATGTTGCTCTATTTTGGTATCCTGATTAAACATTTCTAACCTAGTCTGTAATGGCAATTATTTGGTTAGTTACGATGAAAACCCCAACATCCCTTGCATAATTGCTGAAATGGTTTTAAAGATTTAGTGCTTTGCTTTTGTGTTCTAATGAGAAATATTTGCAACTTGCAGATGGTGATCAAGCCAACATGGGCCCAGAAGTGTATGATAACATAAATGTGATTGCTGGCACATTGAAACTGTACTTAAGGTTACTTCCAGTTCCACTTGTGACCTTTGAGACTCATCCGGCTCTCATCAAAGCTGCTCGTAAGTTGATGTACTGTCCTTGAAGAAATTGAGAAGCTTGTGTGTTACTGCACAATGGCTGTTTTGGATATTTACATTAAGCATATTATGCAGAGAGTTTTTTAAATGTAGGACTGGGCAGGACAGAGCATTGCAATACAGGTGGCATCACCATCTGTTATAGAGCAGTGATGTCATCTCCTCTATAGTGAACTCTCCAGCAGTTAAAAAGAGCCCTGGATGCTCCATGAAAACAAAGAAAAACATCATGCATGTGCAGGGCTGCAAAAGATGAAGTGATGAAGCTTAAATTTCTTTTTACTACTGTCTGGCAGTTTTAACTTGATGTAACAGAAACCAGATGAATGGGTTTATGTGCCAAACCATACTTTTTTATAATACATATCACAGAACTTTATTCTTTGACTGCATGTTCATGGATGTCTTCACATGTGGAGGTCATTTCTAGACATGTGCCACCTGGGGACAGACTTAACATTGTTAATAATTGGCACTTCTCACCATAAACACAACTTTATATTACATAATGTTGAATAACATTAAATTTAAAACTGTATTACTTTATTAATATTAATTCATCATATTTCATGGCAATATGTTTTGACCATATTTTAGTCATCCTTAGGCCAACCATGAGTTTGTTACTTTTGTTGCTAACTTTACACAATGGGGTGGCTTCCATAAAGGTTGTTGCTAACCTGTATGTTTTACAGAGCTGAAATCCATTCAGGAACAAATTGTAGGAATCAAAGATGCCCTTACTCTGCTCCCAGCAGCACATTATAATACACTCAAGTATCTGATGGAGCACCTGAACAGGTTAGTATGTGTGTGTGTGTGTGTGTGTGTGTGAGCAGTTTGTTTGGCAGCAACTGTGAGATCCTCTGTCTTGCTCTCTCTGCTGATATCAGTATACACATACAGTAGAGTCCGGATGTTCTGATGAATTGTGACTGATACAATAGTCACAAACATCGGCAACCCTATTTGATATAAGTCACCTGTTCAAAGAACACGTGGGAAATAGCAGTGCTAAAATTATAAAATTGCCTCAAAAAGCATGAGAATTCTTGAAGTTTGTTTTTAATAAAACACAGACACTTCTCAGAAGCATAAAATACATTAAATGACTGAAGGAGAGCCAGCCAAATGATCTCATGTCATTTTGTTGGAACTAGTCGTTGAGAGTTTTAACAGTCGAATACAGTGGATAATACTGAAAGGGTGAAACACTAGAATTACAGTGGGTTATAATGAAAGACTGAAATCCTGAACATGGGGAATGTACTGCACTTGTATTATAATTATTAATTCTGAGCTAGTAATGGAACGTTGTAAGACATTATTATGAGCTGTCTGAAATGACACCTCAAATTGTCCTGTGGTGTGATGTGTTAAACTGCTGCTTTGCTTAACAGAATATGGATTCCTGATGGTATGGTATTGGCTGTTAAGTACAGAACTTCCCATTTCTCCATACATTTGTTTTATGTTATGCAAACATAAACATTAACAAGGAAAAATGGACAGATTTCCTGAAGATTCAGTCTTTGGTTATGTGACACTGCTGTTTGTGAATAGTTCCTGACATTCTAAAGGCATTGTGATCCTTGTAACATCTGGGAGTTCCTCAAATCTCACAACAAATCACATTTTTCTGTATATAATTGTCAGACCAATTGAGATATTGTCATGCTGCAGTATGCAAATTGTTCAGGTGACGGAGTTCAGCTTTCATCTCACTGTCAGATACATCTTTCATAATGCAGAGAAGTGGGAACTGCAAGTGGCTAAGTCTTGGGTGAATGGTGGATGTGTCAAACATTCCGGGTAATATTGAGGGAAGTTGTTCGCATTGTTTTAGAATGCACAGGGCATTTTCCTGTAGGCCCATTTCACACTGTAGGGACAGTCATGTTGTAGTCAAGAGCCAGTCGGCTGTGTTCACGGTATTATGGTTGCAGTGCTCACACTTTTGATCGTGTTGAGTCATGGTGCTGTCACAAACAGTTGCTTTTAAACACCAGTAAAGAATATTTCTGCTGACAGAGCATACCTGTATTGGGAAATAGTCTCATTTATTTCCTGGACCACAGGGCCACAATGAATTCCTGCAGATATTAAATGACACTGATGCTCTTAAAGACAGCAGTCGCTCAGGATTGTGAGTTGCTGGAGCAGTTGGTCTTACATATGATATTTTGAAACAGTATTCAAAACAGATACAATCAGACGTACTCATACAAGTATTATCCAGAAAGTGTTAATTCACATAACTCTTCTGACACATTTTGATCAATGTTGACCATTCAAAGTAAACTTGTATATGAAATAGAAAATCACTAGTGGCTAATTACAAGCGTACTGCAATTGGCCACTAATAATTTTCCATTTCACATAGTTTCCATGCGAATGACCGTATTTAATCAAATATGTTGGGTTATGTGAAGAAATATTATCTTTCAAGTTTTTAGATTATCACCATGGTTTAAATGCATGTTTTGCTGCATTGTTGGGTAAGTGGTGCTTGACATTCCCTACCCAGTGTCACAGCATCACATGCCAGAAGACAGGAGTCCTCTAGAAACATGTATGCATATGTCTGATGCTGTTTGAGAATTGTTAATTACCTGATACACAGTTAATTATTAACACATTTAAAACAGTATTTCCTGTTATGTTGATGTACAATGAGAGCAGCACACCCATGGAAGTTACTGCACATCAGTCATAGTATTATAATCACATCCACAGTGATACTGGATGGCCACTAGTGTCACCATTTACCTCTGTTGTCACCAGGGTAGTCCAGCATCAGCGTATGAACAAGATGACTGCCCACAATTTGAGCACTGTATTCGCACCAACTCTGATGCCTGCACCTGATCTGACCAAGTGTGGTGGCCTGCCTGGCATGACATATGAAATATCTGCTCTGGAAACCATGATAACTCATCAGCAGACAATCTTCAACTGAAACCTGTGTTTCTCTTATCCTAGCCAAAGGCTTGCCTCTATTTTTGAACAGGGGTCCCAAACACACTTCTTGCCAGTTTATTGTATATAGCCCTATCACTCATTGGATTTCTATTAAAGATTTTGGCCTGGAAAGTAATGTACATGTCAGCAGAGAGAGAGAGAGACAAAAATGCATTCAAGTTTAAATTCGGTAATTTTAACATACATGGGTTTTGTTGTTACAAGCACGAAGTATTCTTAATTGTGTATATAATTGTAATGAAATACCCTCTTCAATGCGTAAAATGATGTGCAGCCTGCTGTAAATTTCAAAATTATATCTTTGAGGTTGAGACCCCTGCTTTAGAAACTAATATGAACTTGAATTGTATTTTAAATACCCAAGGGTCTAACTGCTGAAGATCCCGCCAGCTGCCATCAGAAACAATGTTAATCTGAGTCTGGGCGATGTTCATCAAATGTCTGTTCACACAAATTCATGAGTGTTCAGGATGGCTTTACATGATGACTACCTGTAAGGCCCTGTGGGTCTTACTTATCCATCAGGGAAATGAGTGTAAAAAAGCTACTGTACTGGAAGTTGAAGGGTTTCCTTCTGTCACCACACCATGGAAGTTAGGCACATTTATTGTGTAGAAATCCTGAATTGGTGGGACGACCTGTGACAGCTGCAGAGCTCGGAACAATGATAAGAGAGATGAACTGTATTACCTAATAGTCTTTTGTAATACTCACGTCATGCATTGAGAACGTAAATGTGGAGTTTAAATATAAATTATGATAGCTGTAATGGTACTTACAGCACAGAAAAGAATGCTGAGCAGTTGGACAAGGTCATGAAGCAGGGAACTTACATCTATACCAAAAGTATATATTATTTTCAAAGTGTTGAGTAAATGATTATATTGTTGTTTAGTTTTGGAGTCTCATGTTTAATTTGCATGTGAACACTTTTAATCTTGGTTTATACTACTCATCATATATTATTAGCATGATTAAATCAAGGAGGATTAAATGGGCTGGGCATATGGCATGAATGGGGATGAGAAATGCATACATGATTTCAATGGGGAAATGCAAAGGAGAGAGACCTCTTGGAGGACCTAGGTGTACATAGGAGGATAATATTAAATTATTAAATATGTAAATATACATAACTTAAGTCATTTTAATTTCATTGTATTTGTCTTATGTGGCTTTTCTGTATCTTACATTATTCACAGTTATTTGTCATATTTATTGTGGTGCAATATAATACGATGATGAACATGGATTAATGTTAATGACTTTCTGAGATGAGTGGCTGGAATAGTCACTTGTATGTAGCTATTTAATGGTCAGTGTGGTGTAACAGTCCAGAAGACTCTTCAGTGATACTGCTGTGAGAACCACAAATGTCACATGTCACTAGTTCCATAGCCAATGAAGGTGAAGACTATACTTGTCCACATACACTAGCAGACAAGCACATTACAAGCTGGCAGTGTTGTGAAGGTCAAGTATGCCCTACAATGTACAGTTATGTTATGTAACTGAAGGCAAAGTTGCCCCTCTGAATGTGCTGAAGGTGTGTGAAGGAGTGGAGATGGAGAGTGGCTCATTTGTAACCTTAGCATTGGATGGAGGTGAGTGGTTGGTTTTACCCTAGTGAAAGTGCCCCAGTACCCATTAAACAGGATGCTGCTTGGATGCCACAGTTTGTTTGGGTACTTGGAGAAGAGAAAATCATGTTCCCGCCTGGGATCGAACCACAAGCCCTGATCATCTAGCTTCTTATACATAATATAATTGAGTATGTTGGCGCTATGCCTGGCACCTTTAATCCCTGATCTTAACCACTGATCTCTTTTCTCTTGGCATGGACTCTGGTACAGTTTGAACATACATTGACCTGAGGCAAGGCAAACATATTGTGGGTATTTCATAACTTGTTATTTCATTTTGACATCATTGTGGTTTGTACTTACCTAATGGAGACTCAGAATTTATACGCTTGGTTGGTAATCTTGTATATACTATTTTGTTGACATCTGCAGTGGCCAATTATACACCTTGCTAGGGTAAAGTGAGGTATGAATTATGGCTTGTACCATATACACTGACAGCTATCCAATAAATGATGTGTAAGTATGCTCGAATTAAGTTGGTGGTATTCTGACAAACAAATTGTTTAGTGTACTGTAATATAACTGAAATGTGAGTTGGATCTATTTCTTGTTTATTCTCATCATGATGGGCAACCACAGTCTATTTGCAAGTTCAGTGCTTCTGTTGAGGATGGTGAGTTCTGGGTACTGTAGGTGGTCTGGATGGTGAGTTAAGTGATACTTTAGGTGGACAGGTTGGTGTGTTAACCTCTTAACTGGGCATGACGTATGTGTACGTAGTTGCGTTGCGCTATTTCTATGAGTATGACTTAGTATTATGTCCTCGATCTTGCACCACTAATATCTCTTGAGTGCGACGAGATATGTCATAGTTATTAGTACTGTTACATAGTCTACGTTTTTTCCACTATGAGGCACCACCAATCACCTTATTCTTGGCAGTCACTGCCATGCACGACAGTTATTTCAAACACTGTGCACTCTACGATCTAGAGCGATAAAAATGGCAGTATGTAGTAACAAGCGCAAGAAGGATCCGCTGACAGATGACGGTATCTCCAAAGTTTTAGACATTGAAGACGAAAGTGATGTATTGTCTGAGGAATCTGATGACTTTGGTTTGAGACAAGTGAAGAAGATTCAGACAGAGATTCAGATACAAGCAGTGTTGTGCGTGAAAGTGAACCGTGTGAAGAAATGTCAGATTTTTTGCAAACTTTTGTACCTCATGGCATGGTGCGTCCAAGATTTGCATTTCTCGGTGTTAGTGGAGTGAATGTGGACTTTGATGATGAAATTAATGTTCTGGAATGTTTTCAGAGGTTTATTGATAAAGATATGTGGCAGTTGTTTGCTGAACAAACAAATATATATGCCAACCAATTTTTGGCAGCAAATCCTAATTTGAAACCACGATCCTGAGCTAGAAGCTGGATGGACACAAACCCGACTGAAATGAAAACCCTAATTGGACTTCTCATTATTCAAGGTATTGTACAGAAACCTGAGAATGGAATGTTTTTCTCCAAAAAGGAAAGTGTTGTGACACCATGCTTCTCACATATAATGACAGAGAAAAGATTCCATCTCCTCCTAAAGTTCCTTCTCTTTGCCGACAATTCCAAATTTGACCGTGATCAGCATCAGAAGAAACTCTATAAAATCCAATCAATCCTTGATCACCTAAAATCCAAGTTTTTTTCCGTATACACACCAGAATGAAGCATTTGTGTCGACGAGTCTCTCCTCCTCTGGAAAGGACAACTGGGTTGGATTCAGTACGTACCATCAAAGCGAAGCAGGTTTGGAGTGAAACTCTACAAACTCTGCAAAAGCAGCACAGGCTGTGTTTGGAACTTCATAGTATACACTGGTAAGGATACCATTTATGGTCCGAGACACGCAGGGGAAAAGACTTCTTCAGGGATTGTGCTGGAGGTAGCCCATGACCTACTTGATAAGGGCTACTGTCTTTACCTGGACAACTGGTACACCAGTCCAAATCTTGTTGACACCTTATGTACCAGAAAAACAGATGTTGTTGGAACCATGAGGACCAATAGAAAAGAGTTCCCAGATTT